>Ga0209565_1001528_pt1 | contig 9972 bp, 1 predicted proteins | sample Araplaol_mTSA_r2_2_FD_184283 | JGI IMG/M metagenome (GOLD analysis project Ga0209565, IMG submission 184283) | Arabidopsis root microbial communities from North Carolina, USA - plate scrape MF_Col_mTSA_r2 (SPAdes) (version 3) | ecosystem: Host-associated > Plants > Roots > Endosphere | place: USA... | reverse complement strand
CGTTCTACTTCAACCGCCAGGCGCAGCCTTGGACCAACGCCAACGGCGAACCGCGCCGCGCCGGCGTCAGCGCGTTCGGCATCGGCGGCACCAACGTGCACGTGGTCTTGGAGCAGGCCCCGGCGCTGGCGGTCGAACAAGCGGCGCCGGCCGGCTACCGCCTGATTCCGCTGTCGGCCAAGTCCGAAGCCTCGCTGGCCGCAGCGAACGACGCCTTGCGCGAGCATCTGCAACGCGAACCGCAGCAGCCGCTGGCGGACATCGCCTTCACTCTGCAAAGCGGCCGCGAGGCCTATCCGTGGCGCAGCTTCGCGGTCGCCGACGGCCACGACGCGCTGGCGCAGGCGCTGGTGGAGACCGCGCAGCGCAAGCCGCGCCATCACGACGACGGCCGCAAGCGTCTGGCGACGGTGTTCCTGTTCCCGGGGCAGGGCGCGCAATACGCCGGCATGGGCCTGGGCCTGCTCGGCGTCGCGCCACGCTACAGCGAGGCCTTCGAGCGCTGCCGCGAGTTGATCGCCCGTCACGCCGGCTTCGACCTGGGCGAGAAACTCGCCGCCGGCGACGAAGCCCTGTTGCCGACCGAAGTCGCGCAACCGGCGTTGTTCGCGCTCGGCTACAGCCTGGCGACGGAACTGATCGGCTTGGGCATCGAGCCGGACGCGATGATCGGCCACAGCCTCGGCGAGTTCGTCGCCGCCTGCGTCGCCGGCGTGTTCTCGCTCGAGGATGCGCTGCAACTGGTGTGCGCGCGGGCGCGGCTGATGCAGGCCGGCGCGCCCGGCGCGATGCTCGCGGTGAGCGCGCGACGCGACGAGGCCGAGCGCCGCTACGACGCCGCCAGCGTCGCCCTGGCCGCGGTCAACGGGCCGCAGAACCACGTGGTGTCCGGCGCGGACGAGGCGATCTCGCGGGTCGAGGCGAGCCTGGCCGAAGCCGGCATCGAATGCCGCCGGCTGCAGACTTCGCACGCCTTCCATTCGCCGATGATGGCCGCGGCCGCGGACGGGCTGCGCCAGGCCTTCGCCGGCGTGCGCCTGAATCCGCCGCAGCGCCGTTTCGTGTCCAACGTCAGCGGCGCCTTCATCGGCGCCGAGCAGGCCTGCGATCCGGAATACTGGGTCGGCCACTTGCTGGCGCCGGTGCAGTTCGCGCGCGGCCTGGAGTCGCTGTGCGCCGCGCTGGCCGCGCCCGATGTCGAACTGGCCTTCGTCGAGCTCGGGCCGGGACAGGCGCTGACCCAGTTGGTCCGGCGCAATCCCTGCGCGGCGCAGGCGCTGGCGACGCCGTCGCTGCGCCATCGCCACGAGAGCGGCGCGGACGCGTACTACTGGCTCAGCGCGCTCGGCCGGCTGTGGTCGGCCGGCGCCGCGCTCGACTGGCGTGCGCTGCAAGGCGATGGCGCGCACCGCCGCGTCGCGCTGCCGACTTATCGCTTCGAACGCAAGCGTTTCTGGATCGAGCGTCCGAAGGCCGGCGAACGCCGCGCGCCGCTGTCGCCGACCCAGGTCTCGAGCGACCCGCAGGATTGGTTCTACCTGCCCAACTGGCAGCTCGCGCCGGCCATCGCCGAGGCGGTCGAAGCGCCCGGCGAAGCGGCGACCGCGTCGTCGTGGCTGGTGCTGGCCGACGAACTGGGCATCGCCCAGGCGCTGGCCGAGCGCATCCGCCCGCACGGCGAGCCGTTGTTGCTGTGCATGGACGGCGATGCGCCGCCGGCGCAGATCGGCGACGACGCGCGTCTGCAGGCGCTGGTGGCTGAACTGGCCGGACACGCTTCGGTCTCGATCGCCTGCCTGTGGCCGCTCGGCGCCGCCGAACAAGCGCACGACTACGCCGAGTTCGAACGCCTCCAGCAGCGCAGCTTCTACCCGCTGCTGAAGCTGCTCAAGGCGATCTTCGAGCGCTGCCCGCGCCTGGAAGTGCGTTTGTACGCGGTCACCGACCGCGCGCTGAGGGTGACCGGCGTCGAAGCGATCCAGGCCGCATCGGCGACGCTGCGCGGGCTGTGCAAGGTCGCCGCGCAGGAGAATCCGCAGATCGTCTGCCGCTTGGTCGACGTCGACCTCGGCGCTACGTCGGCGCAGCGCGAGCGTATCGCCGAGCAGCTGTGGCGCGAGTTCAACGCCGCGCAGGACGCGCCGGAAGTCGCGCTGCGCGGCAACGGCCGCTGGCTCAAGCAGTACCTGCCGCTGGCCGCCAGCCGCTGGGCGACGCCGCGCCAGCGCCTGCGTCAGCGCGGGCATTACCTGATCACCGGCGGGCTGGGACGGATCGGCCTGCAACTGGCGACGTGGCTGGGCAGCGAATTCCACGCCCGCATCAGCCTGCTGAGCCGGCGCGAGTTTCCGTCGCCGCAGGACTGGGCGCGGGCCGAGGACGGTGCGTTCGGCGCCGACATCGCCGAGCAGGTGCGCTGCTTGAACGCGCTGCGCGCGGCCGGCGCGGAGATCGAGGTGCTGCGCGCCGACGTCGCCGATGGCGCTGCGCTGGAGGCCGCGGTCGCTGCGGCCGAACAGCGCTTCGGCGCGCTCGCCGGCGTGTTCCATGCGGCCGGCAACGTCGGCGATTCGGTGCTGCCGCTGGCCGCCACCGACGAGGCCGCGTGCCGGCGCCAGTTCGAATCCAAGGCCGCCGGCCTGATCCATCTCGAGCGCGCGCTGCGCGGCCGCGAGCCGGACTTCTGCCTGGTGATGTCGTCGCTGGCGGCCGAACTCGGCGGCCTGGGCTTCACCGCCTACGCCGCGGCCAACGCCTATGCCGACGCCTTCGTCCAGCGCATGCGCAACGACGGCCGCGACGCCTGGTGCGCGATCGACTGGGACGGCTGGAACTTCTCCGCCGCCGCTGGCGCGCACGGCATGGACCACGCGATGCGCCCGGCCGACGGCATGCGCGCGTTCGCCGTGGCCATGCAGCATTGCGACCAGCCGTGCCTGATCAATTCCACCACCGATCTGGATGCGCGCTTCGCCCGCTGGGTCGGCGGCCTGGGCGAGCAGGGCGCGCAGGCGGCGCAGGCGCACGAGCGGCCGCAGCTGTCGCAACCGTACGCCGCGCCGGCCAGCAAGACCGAGCAGGCGGTGGCGCGGCTGTGGCAGGACGTGCTCGGCATCGAGGGCATCGGCGCGCACGACAGTTTCTTCGAGCTCGGCGGCGATTCGCTGATCGCGACCCGCCTGGTGGCCAAGGTGCGCACGCACTTCGACGTCGCCGACCGGGTGTTTTCGTTGTCGGACTTCTTCGCCCAGCCCACCGTCGCCCACACCGCCGCGCGCATCGACGGCCTGTCGGTGGCGGCGCGGTTGGCGTCGAAGCGCGACGAGCTGCGCGCCGAGGCGGTGGTCGAGGAAGGGGAGTTCTAGCGGGAAATCCGAAGCACCAGGACGGCCGCCCGGCGCGGTCGGCGCCTGCGGGCGCGAACGCCGGACGGCTGCGGCCGATGGATTTTCTTTGGCGTCATTCAGCGGGGGCAAACATGAACGTGGCGGAAGGCATCATCGAGCGGGCCCTGCAAGCGCAGGTCGCGCTGTATCTCAAGGACGGAAAGCTCGCCTACACGGCGGCCGGCGACGGCCTGTCCGACGCGCTGCGCGCGGAAATCGGCGCGCACAAGAGCCAGATCATCGACTACCTCAGCGCTCTGTCCGAACACGGCGGCGACCGCGACGGCGGCTGGACGCTGGAACGCGCGCCGCGCGACGGCGCGCGCCCGCTGTCGTCGCAGCAGCGGCAGATCTGGCTGGCGCAGAAGATCAACGAGCAGGGCCAGTACAACATCGCCAACGCCTTCGAATTCCGCGGCCCGCTCGACCGCGAGCTGCTCGAACGCACCCTGGCCTACGTGCTGGAGCGGCACGAGATCCTGCGCACGGTGTACGTCGCGGACGAGGCCGGCGAAGTCTCGCAGCGGGTGCTGGAGGCTTCCGCGTTCGCGCTCGACGGCGCCGACCTGTCCGCGCTCGACGGCGAACGCCAGGACGCCGAAGTGGCCGCGCGCATCGCCGCCGAACAGGCGCGGCCGTTCGACCTGGGACGCGATTTCCCGATCCGCGCCGCGTGCTATTACCGCTCGCCCACGCGCGCCGTGGTGTCGATCGTGATCCACCACATCGCCTCCGACGGCTGGTCGCAGGAACTGCTGGTGCGCGAGATCGGCGCGGTCTACCAGGCGTTGAGCCAGGGCCGCGCGCCGGCGCTGGCACCGCTGTCGCTGCAGTACGGCGACTACGCCTACAGCCAGCACACCGCGCTGGCGCAGGGCCGTTTCGAGCGCGAGCGCGGCTACTGGCTCGAACAGCTAGCCGGCGCGCCGGCCGAGCCGACCCTGCCGGCCGATTTCGCCCGGCCCAAGGTGTTCGTGTCCTCCGGCGCGGCGGTGGAATCGCGTCTGGACGCCGAGCAGACCGGGCGCCTGAGCGCGCTGGCCAAGCGCCACAACATGACCTTGTTCATGCTGCTGGAATCGACCCTGGCGCTGCTGATCGCGCGCTGGAGCGGGCGCGAGGACGTGATCGTGGGTTCGCCGATCGCCGGGCGCGAGCAGGCGCAGACCCACGAGATGATCGGCCTGTTCGTCAATCTGCTGCCGCTGCGCGCGCATTGCCCCGCGCGCGGCCCGCTGGAGCAATACCTGCTCGACAGCAAGGCGCGCCTGCTGCAGGCCTTCGCCATGCAGTCGCTGCCGCTGGGCGTGGCGATGGAAGCGCTCGGGGTCGAACAGACCATGAGCCACACGCCGCTGTTCCAGGCCGTGTTCAACCTGCAGACCGTCGCGCAGGACAGCCTCGGCCTGGGCGAGATCGAGCTGGCGCCGCTGCCGCAGGCGCCGCTGATCAAGTACGACCTGGAAGTGGTCGCGCTGCAGGGCGCCGAGGGCTTGTCGCTGAGCTGGAAGTACGCCGACCGCCTGTTCGCCGCGGCCACCATCGAAAAGCTCGCGCAGGCCTATCGCGCGGTGCTGATCCAGATCGGCGCGGGCGACGCGCTGGATCTGGCTGATCTGGCGTTCGGCGAGATCGGCGCGCGCGCCGGCGATGCCGGCGCGGCCGCAGCCGGCGACGGCGAACGCGCGCGCGCCATCGTCCAGGCCCACTTCGCCGAAGCGCGGATCGCCTGGGTGCGCCAGGGCGGCGCGACCGCGCCGCGCAACGTCGTCCACGTGCTGCCGCAGGCGGCGCTGGCCGACGCCGAACTGCAGCGGCGCCAGGCCGCCGCCGCCGCGCAATTGCAGGCCGAACTCGGCGACGCGTGGCGCCCGGACGCCTGGTCGCTGGTCGGCGAGGACTGCCTGAGCGCATCGGGCCGGCTCGACAGGAAGAAACTGCCGGCGATCGCCTTCGCCCTGGAAACGCCGGTCCAGCGCGAAGTCGCGGCGGTGTGGCGGGAAATGCTGGAGTGCGAACAGATCGGTCTCACCGACGATTTCTTCGACCTCGGCGGCAATTCGATCAAGGCCATGCGCGTCACCTCCAAGCTGTCGCAGGTGTGCTCGGTGGAGATGCAGATCCGCGACATCTTCGAACACACGGTGTTGGCCGACTACGCCGCCCAGGTCGAGGCGCGCGCGTCGTCGGTCCGCGCCGGCATCGGCAAGCGCCCGCACGGCGAGCGCATGGCGCTGTCGTTCTCGCAGGAACGGCTGTGGTTCATCGACCAGCTCAACGGCGGCAGCCCGGAATACAACATGCCGGCGCTGTTCCAGCTCGAGGGCCGCTTCGACCTGGATCTGGCCGAACGCGCGCTGCGGCGGGTGCTGGAACGCCACGAAGTGCTGCGCACGGTCTACGCCGGCGACGAGGCCGGCGCGGCCCAGCGCGTGCTGGAGCGATTCGACTTCCGGGTCGAGCGCGTCGACCTGCGCGCGCTGGGCGAGGCCGAAGCGCGCGAAGAACTGTCGCGGCGGGTTCGCGCCGACATCGCCCGCCCGTTCGATCTGGCCGGCGACTTGATGGTGCGCGCAAGCTGGTTCGCGCTCGCCGCGGCCGACAGCGGCGCCGAGCGCGGCGTGCTGCTGTTCAACGTCCACCACATCGCCTGCGACGGCTGGTCGCAGGATCTGCTGGTCAACGAATTCGTCGTCGCCTATCGCCAGTTGGACGGGGAAAGCGGCGGCGACGGCGCGCCGCCGCCGGCGTTGCCGGAGCTGTCGATCCAGTACGGCGACTACGCGCATTGGCAGCGGCAGTGGCTGGGCAGCGGCCAGTTCGACGGCCAGCTCGATTACTGGCTGCGCCAGCTCGAGGGCGTGCCCGCGACCCATCAGCTGCGGCTCGACCGGCCGCGTCCGGCGGTCAAGGCCCATGTCGGCGACAGTCTGATCGGCGGCATCGATCAGGCCACCACGCAGGCCCTGGACGTACTGGCAAAGCGCTTCCAGCTGACCCCCTTCATGCTGACCCACGCTGCGCTGGCGCTGGTGCTGGCGCGCAACGGCAACAGCGACGACATCGTGGTCGGCACGCCGGTGGCCAACCGCCACCAGGCCCAGACCGAGCACCTGATCGGCTTCTTCATCAACACCCTGGTGCTGCGTCTGCGCACCGGTCAGGCCACGCTGGCCGATTACCTGCGCGACGTCCGTCAGGTCCACCTCGACGCGCAGACCCACCAGGACGTGCCGTTCGAGCTGCTGGTCGATCGCCTCAACATCGCGCGCAGCGCCCAGCACACGCCGCTGTTCCAGATCATGCTGACCTCCGACGCCGACTACGGGCTCAAGCGCGGCGACGAGCGCGCGCTGCTGGAATTGCCCGGCGCGCGCATCCGCACGTATCCGTTCGAAGGTTCCGGGGTCAAGTTCGATCTGGAAGTGCACACCCGCTGGACCGCCGACGGCGCGGCGATCAGCTGGACCTACGACCGCGATATTTTCGACCGCGACAGCGTCGAGCGCTGGGACCGCCAACTGACCCAGACCTTGTGCGCGCTGGCCGCGCTGGCCGCCGATGCGGACGCCGCGCCGCGCACCGCGCTGGGCGAACTCAACCGGCTGGAGTCCGACGAGCGCCGGCAGGTGCTGTACGACTTCAACGCGACCCGCGCGGCGTATCCGTCCGATGCGCTGGCGCATCGGTTGTTCGAGGCGCAGGCGCAGCGCACGCCGCAGGCGATCGCACTGGCCTACGAAGATCAGCGGCTGAGCTATGCCGAACTCGACCGGCTGGCGAACCGGTTGGCGCTGCATCTGGTCGAGCTCGGCGTCGGGCCCGATGCGCGCGTGGCGTTGTGCGTGGATCGCGGCATCGAGATGGTCGTGGGCGTGCTTGGCACGCTCAAGGCCGGCGGCGCCTACGTGCCGGTGGATCCGGCGTATCCGCCCGAGCGGCTGGCGTATGTGCTGGCCGACTGCGCGCCGCAGGCGGTGCTGACCCAGGCCGGGTTGCGCGAGCGCCTGCCCGCGCTGCAGGCGCCGGTGATCGCGCTCGACGAGGCGATGCGCGCGGCGGCCGGCGATGAGCGCCCGCCCGGCCCGCCCGATATCGCCGGCCTGTCGCCGTCGAATCTGGCCTATCTGATCTACACCTCCGGCTCCACCGGCCAGCCCAAGGGCGTGATGGTCGAGCACCGCGGCCTGGCGAACTATCTGCACTGGGCGTCGGACTACTACGCCGGCAACCGGCGCATCGACGCGGTCGTGTCCACGCCGCTGGCGTTCGACGCGACGGTCACCAGCCTGTACCTGCCGTTGCTGCTCGGCGGCACGGTGACCCTGTTGCATTCGGGACTGGAAGCGGTCGAACTTGAGCAACACCTGCTGGCGGCGCGCGAGCCGCAGTTGGTCAAGATCACGCCCTCGCACCTGACGGCGATCGGCCAGGATCTGCCCGACGAAGGCTGCCCGGCGCATCTGTTCGTGGTCGGCGGCGAAGCGCTGCCGGCGGCGACCGTGGCGCGCTGGCGCCGGGTGTCGCCGCATGCGCGCATCGTCAACGAATACGGGCCGACCGAAACCGTGGTCGGCTGCAGCGTCTACGACACCGCCGATCTGGCGCAGGCGCAGGCCGGCGTGCCGATCGGCAAGCCGATCGGCAACACGCGGATCTATCTGCTCGACGACGCCGGCCGGCCGGTGCCCGTCGGTGCGGTCGGCGAACTCAACATCGGTGGCGCCGGCGTCGCGCGTGGTTACTGGAACCGCGCCGAACTGAGCGCGCAGCGCTTCGTCGCCGATCCCTTCAGCGACGAGCCCGACGCGCGCATGTACCGCAGCGGCGATCTGGGCCGCTGGTTGCCGGACGGCAACATCGAGTTTCTCGGCCGCAACGATTTCCAGGCGAAGATCCGCGGCTTCCGCATCGAGCCGGGCGAGGTCGAAGCCGCGCTGATGCGCTGCGCCGCAGTGAAGGACGCCGCGGTGGTGGTGCGCGAGGACGCGCCGGGCGACGCGCGCCTGGTCGCCTACGTCGTGCCCGCGGCGGACGCCGGCGCGCAGTTCGAGGCCGACGCTGTCGGCGCGGAACTCGCGCGCGCCTTGCCGGCGTACATGCTGCCCGCCGCGATCGTGGCGCTCGAACGGCTGCCGTTGACCGCCAACGGCAAGCTGGACCGGAGCGCGCTGCCGGCACCGCAGGCGCGTGCGGCCAAGCCGCCCACGGCGCCGCGCAGCGACAGCGAACGCAGGTTGCTGGGCGTCTGGCAAAGCCTGCTGCCGAACGCGGTCGTCGGCTGCGAAGACGACTTCTTCGCCCTGGGCGGGAACTCGCTGCTGCTGGCGCGGCTGCACAGCAAGATCAAGGCCGAATGCGGGGTGAGCATTCCGCTGGGGACGTTGTTCGCGCACCGCAACATCGTCGCGCAGGCGGCCATCATCGAAAGTTTTCTGGCCGTCAACCGCGCGGAAGAAGCGCTGGACGAAGACGTCGTCGAAGAGGAACTGTGAAATGGCAATGGATTTGTTGAAGGAAGCCAGCGCCGCGGGCGTGGCGCTGTTCCTTAGCAACGGCAAGCTCAAGGTCAGGGCCGGCAAGGGCGCGCTCAGCGACGGGTTGCGCCAGCGCATCCTCGACGCCAAGGACGAGATCGTCGCCTTGCTGAGCGAGCTGGAAGGCCTGCGCATGGAGGACGGCAGCGACGCGATCAAGCCGGCGCTGCGCCGCGACGGGCGGCTGCCGCTGTCGTTGCAGCAGCAACGGCTGTGGGTGCTGGAGGAGCTGTATCCGGGCAGCGTCGACTACAGCATGCCGTTCGCGTTCCGCATCCGCGGCGAGTTCTCCGTCGAGGACGCGCAGGCCGCGCTGGCCCAGGTCGCGGCGCGCCACGAGGCGCTGCGGACCAGTTTCCATCGCGACGACGAGGACATTTACCAGCGCTGCGAAGAGAACCTGTCGCCGCGCATCGCCCGCCACGACCTCAGCGGCGTTCCCGCGCACGAGCGCGACGCAGCGCTGCGCCGGTTCATCGCCGAGGATGCGGCCGCGCCGTTCGATCTGGGCCGCGCGCCGCTGCTGCGCGCGGCCTGGCTGCAGCTGGCCGCGGACGAGGGCGTGCTGTACTTCAATCTGCACCACATCGTCTTCGACGGCTGGTCGATGGACGTGCTGCTGCGCGAGTTCGTCGCGTTCTACCGCGAGCGCGTGCTGGGCGAGCCCAGCGCGCTGCTGCCGCCGAGCATCCAGTACGCGGATTACGCCGTCTGGCAGCGCCAGCGGCTGAGCCAGGACCGGCTCGACGAACACCTGGGCTACTGGACCCAGGCGCTGTCGTCGGCGCCGATCGTGCATTCGCTGCCGCTGGACCGCGAGCGGCCCAAGGTCAAGAGCCAGCGCGGCGAGCTGTTCCGCAGCCGCGTGCCGGCCGACCGGCTGGGCCAGTTGCGGGCGTTCGCCGAACGCCTCGACATCACCTTGTTCATGCTGCTGCACGGCGCGTTTTCGCTGGTGCTGGCGCGCTACGGCTCCGAGCCCGACGTGGTCATGGGCACGCCGGTGGCCAATCGCGGCAACAGCCAGCTCGACGAGCTGATCGGGTTTT
>Ga0209565_1001526_pt1 | contig 9989 bp, 6 predicted proteins | sample Araplaol_mTSA_r2_2_FD_184283 | JGI IMG/M metagenome (GOLD analysis project Ga0209565, IMG submission 184283) | Arabidopsis root microbial communities from North Carolina, USA - plate scrape MF_Col_mTSA_r2 (SPAdes) (version 3) | ecosystem: Host-associated > Plants > Roots > Endosphere | place: USA... | reverse complement strand
AATTCGCCGTTGCGGATGCGCTGCGCCAGTGCCAGAGCTTCCGCCAGCGGCTGCGTGATGCTGCGGCTGATATGCCAGGCCAGTACGATCGCCAGCGCAAGGGAGACGACCAGGATCGCCAGCATCAGCAAGCTATCGGCCTGGATGCGGTCGGCTGCCTGGTCCTCGGTAAAGCGCGCCCGGCTGGCCGCCTGCGCCACGAGTTCGTCCACCACCAGCCGGTGCTCTTCGTAATGGCGCTTCATCGACAGCAATACCTGCTCCGCGCGCGTACGGTCGCCAATGTCGAGCGCCGGCACCAATTGGCCGAAGGCTTCGTTATAGAAGGCCGTCGCATGTACATTGGCCCGCTTGAGCGTATTCGCCAGTCCCTGGTCGAGCGGGCGGCTCTGCCAGAACTGGACGCGCGCCATCTGCTGCGCATGCAGGGTGCGCAGGCGCTGCGCCAGCTGGTCGCGGTCGACCTGGTTGCCGGCGGCGGCCAGCTGCTGCGCCACCAGGAAAGACTCGATGATGTACAGCGGCGGCGGTAGCACGTCGGCAATCAGGTCCTTGCCCTGGATGACGTCCTGGTAAAGGGGACCGTTGACGCGCAATTCGGCCAGCGTGCGAAACGACCAGAGGCCGTAAAGCAGGAAGCCGGCGGTGCAGATCCCCACGAGGATCGCCAGGCGGCGCGCGAAGCGCAGGTTGCGCAGCAGGTCCATGGCGCCTCTCGGCAGCGAACCCCGCCCGGATTACATGCGGCGGCGACGGCGTTCGGTTGTGCGCGCGGCTTTCTTGCGCGGGCTCGATGCCTGCATCACCTTGGGCTCATTGCCCCCGGCCAGCAGGCGGCGGATGTTCAGTGCATCCATCAGTCGCGCCGAATTGCCCCCGGCGTTCAGCAATACCAGGGTGGCGTTGCGGCCGGCTTCCTTGATGCGCATGATCAGGCAGCGGCCCGCTTCTTCCGTATAGCCGGTCTTGGACAGGCCGATGTCCCAACCCTTGGCGCCTACCAGGCGGTTGGTATTGTGATACGAGACCTTGCGGCCCTTCATATTGATCACTTCCTCGGTATCGGTCGTGATGCGGCGGATCTCCGGATACTGGGCGGCGGCAGAAGCCATCTTCACCAGGTCGGCAGCGTTGGAAGTGTTTTCCGGCGACAGGCCGGTCGGCTCATTGATCTGGGTGCTGGTCATGCCGAGCTGCTTGATCTTGGCGTGCACCGCGGCCTTGAAGGCTTCCGGGCCGCCAGGGAAGGTGCGGGCCAGCGCGGCAGCGGCGCGGTTATCGGAGGACATCAGCGCCAGTTGCAGCACGTCGCCGCGCGAAATGGTGGCGCCCACCGGCACGCGCGACAGGCTGTGCTTGAGGGTGTCGACATCTTCCTTGTCGATGCTGATCGGCTCTTCCATATCAAGTTTGGAGTCGAGCACGACCATTGCGGTCATCAATTTGGTCAGGGAGGCGATCGGCACTACCGCCGTCGCGTTCTTTTCAAGCAGTACCTTGCCAGTCTCATCCTCAACGACAAGCACGGATTGCGAGCCCAGGGGCACGGCAAATGCGGCTGCGGAGATCGACATCAGCAAAGCTGAGGTGATTTTCTTAAGCATAATTGATCTAAGTTCGGTCGGAATAATGCTGGATTAAGGGCAATATTCTAAATATGGACGATAGCACTAACGGGTTAACTCGTCCAGCTAACGTCAATCATGCGCCACAATAAAAATATAAATGCGTGCGGCACATGAAGTCCAAATGCTGGTATTGTTATCGGAAAATATTTCCTTCTTGAAATTTGCCATGATGGTAATTGAGAGAATTGCACGTCATCCCTTGCGCAACTGGACGGTGGTCCTGCTCCTCGCCGCGGCGGCGGCTGTTATGGCGGCCGGCCTGAGCCGCGGCTATCGTGAACGCGGCCGGCTTGAATTGCTGGATATCGATGTCCAGCGCGATGCAATCGCCGCCATGTCTTTAACCCTGGACAGTAATTTAATGGGGGCGATATCGCTGCTCGGCTGGATTGAGCCGGATATAAAAAAAGAGAGCCTCGAACCGATCGCGCCAAACCAGCCTGAAATATCGGCATTATTGGAAAGCGTGGCGCGCGGCCATCAAATCCAGGGCATATTCGTGGTCGGGAAAGATGGCATGGTCAAATCTTCCTGGGACGATAGCGGCAAACCCTCCACCGGCCTGGACGTGCGGTTCCGTCCTTATTACAAGGAGGCGATGGCGGGGCGGAATAATATTTACGCCGCCGTCAGCCTGGCCCGGGGCGACCATGCCCTGTATTTCGCCGCCCCGGTGTATCCCGGCATGCAGCGCACGGATGGCGGCGACCCGATCGGGGTAGTGGTGGCCCGCACCGATATGGAGAAGCTCGACCGCCTGCTGGACCGGCCCGGCCGCCAGGCCATGCTGCTTTCGCCGCAGGGCGTGGTCTTCGCCAGCAGCCGGCACGAATGGCGCGGCATGCTGGCGGGCGAGGTCACCGAAGCGAAGGTGAAGGAAATCCGCGCCGTGCGCCAGTTCGGCAAACTGTATGAAGACAAGGTTCCGCGACCGTTGCCATTCAGCGTGGCGCCGGGCATGACGGAAAACGAAGGCCACCAATACGCGGTGGCGGCGGCGGAGGTCGACTGGCACGATCCGTCCGGCCGCTGGAAGCTGGTCTTGCTGGAAGACCTGGGCCAGAGCGTGCCGCCTGGCAGCGGCTTGCCTGCCGCAGCGCTGGCGGCATTTTTTGTGACGCTGCTGGGCGCCGCTGCCCTGCGCGCAGTGCGCAGCCAGGCGGCGCAGCAAAGCGCGCATAGGCAACTGGAACAGGTGGTGCAGGAACAGGAGGCGCGCGCCGAGCGCAAGATGCAGTTGGCCCGCCTGGCACTGGGCATGCAAAAGGCGCCTGACCACCAGGCGCGCCTCAACGCTTTCCTGGCCCAGTGCCAGGAGCTGTTCGGCGCCATGCAGGGTACGGTGTACGCCGTCGAAGGGGACGCCCTGGTGCTGACTGCGAGCTATGCCTGTACTGAGCCGCCGGAGCGGCTGGCCATGGGCGAAGGCTTGCTTGGGCAGTGCGCGTTGGAAGGCAAGGCGCGACTGGTCGTTGCGGGCGCGGACGAAGCAGGCGTTGCCTGGCGCATCAGCTCCGGCCTGGGAAGCGTTGCTCCGGGCGCCTTGCTGCTGGCGCCCGTGCAGTTACAGGCGCGTTTGCTGGGCGCGGTGGAGCTGGCGGTGCTGCAAGCGCCGGATGCGGCCACCTATGAACAATTCCTGTCGGCCGTCGAACTGCTGGCCATCAATATGACTGTGTAGAGGAGTGACCGTGTCGCGCTTGTTGACCAAACTGGAAAAACTTGGCCTGGCGTGGAAACTGGCGCTGGGCTTCGGCGGCAGCTTGCTGATTACGCTGGCCTTCGGCCTGCATAACGTCACCACCCAGGCCCGCATGCACAACGAGATCCTGGCGATCTACAAGAATGACCTGCTGGGCATTTCGGACGCCAAGGATGCGCTGATCCAGTTTTCGCAACGCGGACGCGCGCTGCGGCAAGCGATCCTGTCGCGCGACAAGGACGGGCGCGAGAGCGGCCTGGCGATGGTCGAAACGGCGCAGCGCAAGCTGGACCTGGCGCTGGAAGAACTGCGCCCGCGCATCACCCGCGAAGCCAACCGCCGCAATATGGCCGAATTCGAAACCGAGTACGCCGAATATCGCCAGCGCACCGACCAGGTGGTGTTGATGCTGCGGGCGGGGCAGGTGGACAAGGCGGCAATGGAGGTGTCGGACCCCTCGTTCCAGGAACATGGAAACCGCGCCAACGAAGCCTTGACGCGCCTGGCCGAAATCAAGGAGGAGAGTGCGCGGCGCCAGATCGAGGAAATGCAGGCGCTGTCGCGCGATGAAAAACAGCTGACCTTTATCCTGCTGGCGCTAAGCCTGGTGCTGGGCGTCGTGTTCAGCTACCTGGTGGGCCGTTCGGTGCGCCTGCCGTCCGAACGCCTGCGTTCAGCCGTGCAGCAGCTGGCGCGCGGCCAGCTCAATGCCGTCGTGCCGCTGACGGACTTCCCCAACGAGATCGGCAGCCTGGCGCGTTCCATCGAAGTGCTGCAGGAGGAGGCCAGCAAGATGGAGGCGCAGCGCTGGCTCAAGACACACCTCGCAGCGCTCGGGAATGAACTGCAATCGGCGGAAGCCGCCGCGGAACTGGCCTCGCGCGCGCTGGCGTCGCTGGCGCCATTGCTGCAGGCGGGCCATGCCGCCTTCTACCTGCACGAGGCGGAAACCAGCACTCTGTCGCTGCTGGCCGGCTATGCCCTGCGCGGCGAAGCGGCGGCCTTGCAGCGGCTTGCCGTGGGCGAGGGTCTGGTAGGGCAGTGCGCGGCCGAACATCAGCAGATCATCCTGCGCCAGGCGCCTGCCGGCTACCTGCGCATCGGCTCCGCATTGGGCGAAGCCGATCCCGCCAGCATCGCCATTGTGCCGGTGCTGCACAACGAACGCCTGCTGGGCGTGCTGGAACTGGCAACGCTGGAACCCTTTGGCGAGCGCGCCCAGTCCTTGCTTGATGGGGCCCTGCCGGTGATCGCCATGAATATGGAAATCCTTGAGCGCAATGAGCGCACCCGCCTGCTGGAAGAGCGCAGCCGCCTGGTGCTGGGCGCCGTCAGCGACGGTATCGTCGGCCTGGACCTGGATGGCCGCGTCACCTTCGTCAACCCCGCCGCCCCGTCCTTGCTGGGCTGCGCGGAAGCCGAGCTGGTGGGCGCCGAGTGGCAGCAGGACGGCGAACAGCTGAAGCGCAAGGATGGCAGCAGCTTCCCGGTCGACCAAAGGGCGCGCCCGATGTACAAGGACGGCGAGCAGGTTGGCTCGGTGGTGGTGTTCCGCGACATCACCGAACGCAAGCGCCTGGAGGAGGAAATCGCGCGCAACAACTTCCTGTCCGACATCGCGCTGGAACTGACCGATTGCGGCTACTGGGTGGTCGATTACAGCGACCCTGAATATTATGTGCAGTCCGAGCGCGCCGCGCGCCTGCTGGGCGAACCGCCCAAGCCGGACGGCCGCTACCACCTGCAGGACGAATGGTTTGCGCGCCTGGTGGAAGCCGACCCCGAGGGCGCCATGCGCACCGCCGCGCGCGTGCAGGGCGCCATCGATGGCACCTACGATAAGTTCGACGCGGTGTACGCCTACAAGCGCCCGCTCGATGGCCGCGTCGTTTGGCTGCACGCGGTGGGCAAGGTGGTGCGCGACGAGCAGACCGGCGCGGCGCGCTTCATGTACGGCGTCTACCAGGACATCACGTCGCAGAAAGCCGCCGAGGACGAACTGCGCGTCGCCAAGGAACAGGCGCAGGCCGCGACCCGCGCCAAGAGCGACTTCCTGGCCAATATGAGCCACGAGATCCGCACGCCGATGAATGCCATCATCGGCATGTCGCACCTGGCCTTGCAGACCAATCTCGATAAGCGCCAGCGCAACTACGTGGAGAAAGTGCAGCGCGCCGGCGAGAACCTGCTCGGCATCATCAACGACATCCTCGACTTCTCGAAGATCGAGGCGGGCAAGATGAGCGTTGAACAGATCGAATTCGATCTTGACGACGTGCTCGACAACCTGGCCAACCTGATTGGCTTCAAGGCCGAAGACAAGGGCCTGGAACTGCTGTTCCAGGTGGCGCCGGACCTGCCGACCGGCTTGATCGGCGATCCCTTGCGCATCGGGCAGGTGCTGGTCAACCTGGCGAATAACGCGGTCAAGTTCACCGACAAGGGCGAGGTGCTGGTCGGCATCGAGCAGGTGGCGTCCGGCGACGACGGTGTCGAACTGCACTTCTGGGTGCGCGATTCAGGCATCGGCATGACGCCGGAGCAGAGCGCCAAACTGTTCCAGTCCTTCAGCCAGGCCGACGCTTCGACTACCCGTAAATACGGCGGAACCGGCTTGGGGCTGGTGATCTGCAAGAACCTGCTGGAACTGATGGGCGGGCGTATCTGGGTCGAAAGCGCGGTCGGCCAGGGTTCCACCTTCCACTTCCATGCCCGCTTCGGCCTGCAGGCCAATCCGAAACCGCGCCGCATGTTCCGCGCCGACGAATTGCTTGGTCTGCGTGTGCTGGTGGTGGACGACAATGCCGCAGCGCGCGAAGTCTTTTCCACCATTGCGCGCACCTTCGGCCTCGAAGTCGATGTCGCCTGGAGCGGCCAGCAGGCGCTGGAAATGGTGGCGCGTTCGGCCAGCCAGCAGCTGCCATATGACCTGATCCTGATGGACTGGAAAATGCCGGTGATGGACGGCGTTGAGACCGTACGGCTGCTGCAGTCGGACCAGACCGGCGAACTGCCGGCCGTCATCATGGTCACAGCCTATGGCCGCGAGGAAGCATTGAACAGCGCGGCGGCACGCCAGGTGCAGCTCAAGTCCGTATTGACCAAGCCGGTCACGCCTTCGGCCCTGCTGGAGGCGGTTGGGGTCGCGCTGGGCAAAGGTACCTTGATCGAAAGCCGGCGTTCGGCGGAGCGCGATCAGCAGCTTGGCGAGACGATGGCGCGGCTGTCCGGTGCGCGCGTGCTCCTGGTCGAGGACAACGAAATGAACCAGGAGCTGGCGATCGACTTGCTTGGCAAGGCTGGCATGGAAGTGGTGCTCGCCAATCACGGCCAGGAGGCGCTCGATATCCTGGCGAAGGACATGCGCTTCGATGGTGTGCTGATGGATTGCCAGATGCCGGTGATGGACGGCTTCGAAGCCTCCCGCGCGATCCGCGCCAACCCGGTGCTGGACAAATTGCCGATCATTGCGATGACGGCCAATGCCATGTCCGGCGACCGCGATAAGGTGCTGGCGGCGGGCATGCAGGATCATATCGCCAAGCCGGTGAATGTCGCCGAAATGTACGCCACACTGGCCCGCTGGCTGCGCCCGGCGCCGAGCGAAGCGGCGCCGGCCCAGGCCGCGGTTGCTGCGGTGGCAGCCGCGCGCAATGGCAACCAGCATGCGCCTTTGCTCGTGCTGCCGATGGTTGATGTGCGTGCCGGCATGGCGACCGCCATGGGCGACGAGAAGCTGTATCGCCGCCTGCTCAACAAATTCCTCGACGGCCAGCAGGACTTTGTCGCGCAGTTCGTGCAATCGCTCGATGGCGGCGACGCCACCGCGCCTGAGCGCCTGGCGCATACGCTGAAGGGAGTGGCTGGGAATATCGGCGCGCGCAGCGTTCAGGCGGCGGCGCAGGAACTTGAACTGGCGTGCCAGCAGCACTCGCCACGCGACGTGCTGGAGCGGCTGCTGGCGAGCGTGCTGGTGGAGCTCGATCCGCTGCTGGCCGCGCTGCGTGCTCTCGGCGCGTCTGATCCAGGCGGCGCCAGCGCGGTGCCGCCGGCCCCGGCGCCGTCGGCTACTGACGCGCCGCTGGGCCGCCTGCGCACGCTGCTAGCCGACAGCGATTCGGAAGCCGCCGACCTGTGGGAGGCGCAACTGCCCCAATTCAAGGGCGCCTTGCCGGACCACTGGCGGCGCATCGCAAACGGAATAGGAAACCTGGACCTGGAAGCCGCCTTGTCGGCTCTGGACGAAGCAATGGCAAGTTTGGAAGGGAAGTGATATGGACCTGAATTTGATCGCAAAAAAAACGATCCTGCTGGTAGACGACTCGCCCGACAACCTGGTCTTGATGAACGACTTGCTGAAGGACCTGTACAAGGTCAAGATCGCCAACAGCGGCGAAAAGGCCTTGCGTATCGCCGCCACCGGCCAGCCGCCGGACCTGGTGCTGCTGGACGTGATGATGCCGGAGATGGACGGCTACGAGGTCTGCCGCCGCCTGAAGGCCGATCCCGCGCTGCGCGACATCCCGGTCATCTTCCTCACCGCCAAAACCGAAGTGGATGACGAAAGACTGGGCCTCGACCTCGGCGCGGTCGACTACATCACCAAGCCGATCAGCCCGCCGATCACGCTTTCCCGCGTACGCAACCACCTGATCCTGAAGGACCACGCCGACTTCCTGCGCGACAAAAACGACTTCCTCGAAAAAGAAGTGGACGCCCGCACGCGCGAGGTGGCGGCGATCCAGGACGTGACCATCCTCGCCATGGCGTCGATGGCGGAAACCCGCGATTCCGAGACCGGCAACCATATCCGCCGCACCCAGTTCTACGTCAAGGCGCTGGCCGAAAAGCTCAGGGACCACCCGCGTTTCAAAGCCGTGCTGACCGACACCTTCATCAACCTGCTGTTCAAATCAGCCCCGCTGCATGATATCGGCAAGGTCGGCATCCCCGACCGCATCCTGCTCAAGCCGGGCAAATTCGAGCCGCATGAATTTGAGATCATGAAGACCCACACCACGCTGGGCCGCGACGCCATCGCGCACGCGGAACGCTCGCTGGGCATGACCATGCCTTTCCTCTCAATTGCCAAGGAGATTGCTTATTCGCACCAGGAGAAATGGGACGGCTCGGGCTATCCGGGAGGCCTGGCCGGGGAAGCAATCCCCGTTTCGGCGCGGCTGATGGCGGTGGCGGACGTGTACGACGCCCTGATCAGCCGCCGCGTCTACAAGGAAGGCATGCCGCACGAGAAAGCGGTGCAGATCCTGGTCGACGGCAGGGGCAAACACTTCGACCCTGACATGCTGGACGCCTTCATCGAACTGCAGGATGAATTCCGCGCTATCGCCGCGCGTTTCCACGACACCGACCACGACATGGCGGAAAAGAAGGCCCAGGTCGAACGGCTGACTGGAGCCTTATAAGGACCGCCGCCGCTTCGAGCTCAATGCGCAGGACGCAGGCGGGCGGCACGGGATGGTGGCCGAAGCCCAGGGAGGAAGTGTGAAGATGGAAACCAGCGACGCGGAAAACCGTACCCGCGTCGTCGTCAGCCTGCCGTATTACTTGCTGGAGTAGATCTTGTCGAACTCGCCGCCGTCGTCGAAGTGCTTCTTCTGCGCGGCGCGCCAGCCACCGAAGACTTCATCGACGGTGAACAGCGAGATCGGCTTGAAGTTGGCCGAGTACTTCTTGAACACAGCGTCCGAACGCGGACGCAGGTAGTGCTTGGCGATGATCTCCTGGCCCGCATCGCTATACAGGAAGTTCAGGTAGGCAGTAGCCTCCTTGCGGATATTCTTCTTGTCCACGACCTTGTCGACCACGGCTACCGGCGACTCGGCAAGGATCGAGGACGCTGGATAGACCACCTCGAAGTTGTCGCCGAATTCAGCGCGCACCAGGTTCACTTCGTTCTCGAAGGTCACCAGCACGTCGCCGATCTGGCGCTGGGTGAAGGTGGTGGTGGCGGCGCGGCCGCCCGCATCCAGCACTGGCACGTTCTTGAAGATCTTGCCCACCAGTTCACGCGCCTGGGCTTCATTGCCGCCTTTTTTCAGGACCGAACCCCAGGCCGCCAGGTAGGTGTAGCGGCCATTGCCGGCAGTCTTGGGATTAGGGATGACCACCGCCACGCCAGGCTTGGCCAGGTCGCCCCAGTCCTTGATGCCTTTTGGATTGCCTTTGCGCACCAGGTAGACCATGGTGGAGTAGGCCGGCGCCGCATTGTTCGGGAATTTCTTGGCCCAGTCCTGCACTACCAGGCCGCGGTCGGCCAGCATGTCGATGTCATTGGCCTGGTTCATGGTCACCACGGACGCTTCCAGGCCATCGGCCACGGCGCGCGCCTGCTTGGACGAGCCGCCGTGCGACTGCTTGATCACGACGTCGGTGCCGGTGCTCTTCTTATAGGCAGCGGCGAAGGCAGGGTTGATGTCTTTGTACAGCTCACGTGCCACGTCATAGGACACGTTCAGCAAAGTCACTTCGCCAGCCGATGCGACGGGAGCGAAAGAAATGGATGCTGCCGCCAGGGTGGCGCCGAGTGCAAATGCGAATTTGTTATAAGTCATGGCAATCTCTATTGTTAAAACAGATAAGCATGGTCTAGAATCTCGCGCCGAAATGAAACAACTTATTCGTTATAAGCTTAGATA
>Ga0209565_1001523_pt1 | contig 9999 bp, 8 predicted proteins | sample Araplaol_mTSA_r2_2_FD_184283 | JGI IMG/M metagenome (GOLD analysis project Ga0209565, IMG submission 184283) | Arabidopsis root microbial communities from North Carolina, USA - plate scrape MF_Col_mTSA_r2 (SPAdes) (version 3) | ecosystem: Host-associated > Plants > Roots > Endosphere | place: USA... | reverse complement strand
CGCCCGCATGGCTACTTCATCGGCGGCACCCTGTTCGACCACGTCACGCCGGACATGAGCATCTACAAGGAAGAAATCTTCGGCCCCGTGCTGTGCGTTGTGCGCCTGCCTGACGTGGCGTCGGCGGTGGAGCTGATCAACAAGAACGAGTATGGCAACGGCGTCGCAGTCTTCACGCGCGACGGCGGCGTGGCGCGCGAATTCGTGCGCCAGATCCAGGTCGGCATGGTCGGCGTCAATGTGCCGCTGCCGGTGCCGATGGCCTTCAATAGTTTCGGCGGGTGGAAGCGCAGCATGTTCGGCGACCACCACGCGTATGGCCCGGAGGGTGTGCGTTTCTACACCCGTCACAAGGCTGTGATGGAGCGCTGGCCGAACACCGCCAGCGCCGGCGCACAGTTCGCATTCCCTCAAATGAAGTGAGGAACCAATGATCGAGTCACTCAAATACATACCGCAGCCAAAAGCCACGAACGAGGAGTTGGCCGGTCATTTCACCGACCTGGCGCCGCCGCTCAACGCACGCCAGGCTGCCATTGAAAGCTCGCGCTGCCTGTATTGTTACGACGCCCCTTGCACGCGCATCTGCCCGACCAGCATCGACGTCGCGAGCTTCATCCGCAATATCCATGAAAAGAACGTGAACGGCGCTGCCGTCACGATCCTGCAGCAGAACATCCTCGGCGGCAGCTGCTCGCGCGTCTGCCCGACTGAGGTCCTGTGTGAAGACGCCTGCGTGCGCAATCACGACGCTGAAGGCCAGCCGGTCAAAATCGGCCTGCTGCAGCGCTTTGCGCTCGATAACGCCACGCTGGACGGCCATCCGTTCAAGCGCGCTCCTTCGACCGGCAAGAAGATCGCCGTGGTCGGCGCCGGGCCGGCCGGCCTTTCCTGCGCCCACCGGCTGGCAATGCTGGGCAACGATGTGGTGATCTTCGAGGCCCACGATAAATCGGGCGGCCTGAATGAATACGGCATCGCAAAGTACAAGCTGACCGATAACTTCGCGCAGAAGGAAGTCGATTTCCTCCTGGGGATTGGCGGCATCGAGGTGCGCCACGGCCAGAAACTGGGCGACAACGTGCACCTGAAAGAACTGCACGCGCAATACGACGCGGTCTTCCTCGGCCTGGGCCTGGGCGCCAGCCGCGCACTGGGCCTGACCGGTGAAGACGCACCTGGCTTGATGGCGGCCGTGGAATACATCGCCGAACTGCGCCAGGCGGATGACCTGAGCAAGCTGCCCGTGCCGCGCCGCGCCATCGTGATCGGCGCGGGCAACACCGCCATCGACATGGCGGTGCAGATCCAGCGCCTGGGTGCCGAAGAAGTGACCATGGTGTATCGCCGCGGCTTCGACGCCATGAGCGCCACCCACCACGAGCAGGACATCGCCAAAGCCAACCAGGTGCGCATGCTCACCTGGGCGCAGCCGCAGCAAGTGCTGCTGGACGAAGCGGGGCGTGTACGCGGCATGCGCTTCGAACGCACCGCGCTGGATGGCGCGCGCATGGTCGGCACTGGCCTGACCTTCGAGCTGCAGGCCGATGCGGTCTTCAAGGCCATTGGGCAGGCCATGGAGTCGGCCGCGCTGGCCGATCCGCTGGCAGCCATGCTGAAACGCGATGGCGACAAGATCCATGTGGATGACGCTTTCCGCACCATCCTGCCGGGTATTTACGCTGGCGGCGACTGCGTCTCGCTGGGCCAGGACCTGACCGTGCAGGCCGTGGAGCACGGCAAGCGCGCCGCCATGGCGATTCATTCCGACATCCAGGCGAAGAAGGGAGCAGCAAAATGGCCGACCTGAGCATCAATTTCTGCGGCATCAAGGCGCCGAATCCGTTCTGGCTCGCCTCCGCACCGCCGACCGACAAGGCATACAACGTGATCCGCGCCTTCGAAGCTGGGTGGGGCGGCGTGGTCTGGAAAACACTTGGCGAAGATCCGCCGCCGGTGAACGTGTCCTCGCGCTATTCCGCTACTTACGGCAAGAACCGCGAAGTCATCGGCTTCAATAATATCGAGCTGATTACCGACCGTTCGCTGGAACTGAACCTGCAGGAGATCACGGAAGTGAAGAAGGCATGGCCTGACCGCGCCATCGTGGTCTCGCTGATGCTGCCTTGCGAGGAGCAGGCCTGGGCCGACATCCTGCCCAGGGTGGAAGCTACCGGCGCCGACGGCATCGAGCTGAATTTCGGCTGCCCGCACGGCATGCCGGAACGCGGCATGGGTTCCGCGGTCGGCCAAGTGCCGGAGTACGTCGAACAGGTCACCGCCTGGTGCAAGAAGCACACCAAGCTGCCGGTGATCGTCAAGCTGACGCCGAACATCACCGACATCCGCCGCCCGGCACGTGCGGCCAAGGCGGGTGGCGCCGATGCGGTATCGCTGATCAACACCATCAACTCGATCACGTCGCTGGACCTGGACAAGATGGTGGCCTACCCGAATGTGGGCGGCGCCAGCACCCACGGCGGCTACTGCGGCCCGGCGGTGAAACCGGTGGCGCTGAACATGGTGGCCGAAATCGCACGCGATCCGGAAACGCATGGCTTGCCGATCTCCGGCATCGGCGGCATCGGCAACTGGAAGGATGCTGCGGAATTCATCGCCCTGGGCGCGGGCTGCGTGCAGGTCTGCACCGCTGCCATGCTGCACGGCTTCCGCATCGTGCAGGAGATGAAGGATGGCCTGGAGCGCTGGATGGACTCCAAGGGCTACAACACGCTGGACGATTTCATGGGCAAGGCGGTGCAGAACACCACGGACTGGAAGTTCCTGAACATGAACTACAAGTCCATCGCCCATATCAACCAGGACGACTGCATCAAGTGCGGCCGCTGTTACGTGGCCTGCGAGGATACTTCGCACCAGTCGATCTTCCAGCTGGTCGACGAGGCGACTGGCACGCGTACCTATAAGGTCAACGACGACGAATGCGTCGGCTGCAACCTGTGCGAAATCACCTGTCCGGTGCAAGGTTGTATTACGATGGTCGCAGTCCCAACGGGAAAACCCTATATGAACTGGACACAGGATCCTCGCAATCCCCGTGCCGAAATCAAGGAGACTGCATGAGCGAAAACTCCCAGCTGTGGAACGAAGACCTGGCCCCAACCAATGAATCGCAGCGCACCTGGCGCTGGTATCACTTCGCTGCACTCTGGGTCGGGATGGTCATGTGCATTCCCGCCTACACGCTGGCGGCAAGCCTGATTGAAGGCGGCATGTCGGCCGGGCAGGCGGTGCTCACGGTTTTCCTGGCGAATACGATTGTCCTGCTGCCAATGCTGCTGATCGGCCACGCCGGCACCAAGTACGGCATTCCTTATGCGGTGCTGGCGCGCGCGTCGTTCGGCACATCCGGCGCGCGGCTGCCAGCGCTGATGCGCGCCATCGTGGCCTGCGGCTGGTACGGCATCCAGACCTGGTTCGGCGGACAGATGATCTACACCCTGCTGGGCGTGATGATGGGCGGCGATATCGGCGGCGCCAAGATCGCCGGCCTCGGCATCAACGGCGCACAGCTGCTTTGCTTTGTCGCGTTCTGGGCCATCCAGTTCTGGTATATCGTGCACGGCATGGACGCGATCCGCAAGCTGGAAACCTATACCGCGCCGCTGAAAATCATCATCTGCTTCGTCCTGCTTGGCTGGGTATACCAGAAGGCTGGCGGCTTTGGCACCTTGCTCGACCAGCCTTCGCAATTCGTTGAAGGCGGCAAGAAGGCGGGCCAGTTCTGGCCCACGTTCTGGCCATCGCTGACGGCCATGATCGGATTTTGGGCCACGCTGGCGCTGAATATTCCCGATTTCACCCGCTTCGCCAAGACGCAGCGCGACCAGGTGCTCGGCCAGTCTGTCGGCCTGCCGGTGCCAATGGGCTTGCTGGCGGCGCTGGCCGTCATCGTGACTTCCGCCACGGTGGTCCTGTACGGCAAGGCGATCTGGGACCCGGTCGATCTGGCCAGCCGCATGACCGGCGCGGCGGTGCTGGTGGCGCTTGTGATCCTGCTGATCGATACGGTATCGGTCAACCTGGCGGCCAACCTGGTGGGCCCGGCCTATGACTTTTCCGCGCTGGCGCCGAAGCATATTTCCTACCGCACCGGCGGCTACATCACGGCCGGCATCGCGTTGGCGATGATGCCGTGGAAGCTGCTGGAAACCACGCAAGGCTATATCTTCACCTGGTTGATTGGCTATTCCGCGCTGCTTGGTCCGATTGCGGGCGTGCTGATTGTGGACTACTACCTGATTCGCAAGACGGAGCTGAACGTCGGCGCACTGTACGTCGAGAACGGCGAATACAGCTACACCAACGGCTGGAATTCGGCCGCGTTGCTGGCCTTTGCATTCGGCGTGGCGCCGAATGTGCCGGGCTTCCTGAACGCAGCCTTCCCGGCCTCGTTCGCCAATGTCGGCGAAGGCTTCAAGCTGATTTATACCTATGCGTGGTTTGTCGGCATCGCGATTGCGGCGCTGGTGTACGGTATCTTGATGAAGGGCAGGGCGGCCAAAGCCGTGCCGCCGCCAATTCCGGAGAAAGCTTAAATGGCAACGCTGATTCGAGGTGGGACTGTGGTGAACGCCGACCGCGCCTTCCGCGCGGACGTGCTGTGCGAGGGCGACAAGATTGTGGCCGTCGGCCCGGGACTGGCCGCGCCGGCCGGCGCTGAGATTATCGACGCCGGCGGCCAGTATGTCATGCCCGGCGGGATCGACCCGCACACCCATATGAACCTGCCGTTCATGGGCACCGTCACGCAGGACGATTTTTTCACCGGCACCGCAGCGGGCCTTTCCGGCGGCAATACGACCATCATCGACTTCGTCATCCCCAGTCCGAAACAGCCGCTGCTCGACGCTTACCAGCAATGGCGCGGTTGGGCCGAAAAGGCTGCAGGCGACTACAGCTTCCACGTGGCGATCACCTGGTGGTCCGATCAGGTGCATGAGGATATGGGAACCCTGGTGCGCAACCATGGCGTGAACAGCTTCAAGCACTTCATGGCGTATAAGAACGCGATCATGGCAGACGACGAGACGCTGGTGAAAAGCTTCCGCCGTGCGCTGGAGCTGGGCGCCATTCCCACCGTGCACGCCGAGAACGGAGAGCTGGTGTACCAGTTGCAGCAGGACTTGCTGCGCCAGGGGATTACCGGACCGCGCGCCCACCCGCTTTCGCGCCCGCCCGCTGTGGAGGCGGAGGCGGCGAACCGCGCGATCGCCATTGCCAATGTGTTGAATACGCCGCTCTACATCGTGCACGTGTCGTGCAAGGAATCGCTGGACGCCATCACGCGCGCCCGCGCCGCCGGGCAGCGCGTCTACGGTGAGGCGTTAGCCGGCCACCTGATCGTGGACGACAGCGTGTACGACCACCCCGATTTCGAGTTCGCCGCCGGCCACGTGATGAGCCCTCCCTTCCGTAGCCGCGAGCATCAGAAGGCGCTTTGGCAAGGGCTGCAGGGCGGTAACCTGCATACCACTGCCACCGACCATTGCACCTTCTGCGCAGAGCAGAAGGCGGCGGGGCGCGACGATTTCACCAGGATCCCGAACGGCTGCGGCGGCGTGGAAGACCGTATGGCCGTGATCTGGGATGAGGGCGTCAACAGCGGCAAGCTCACTCCGTCCGAATTCGTGCGCGTGACATCGGCCAATGCGGCGCAGATCTTCAATATCTACCCGCGCAAGGGCCTCATTGCAGCCGGTTCGGATGCGGATATCGTGGTCTGGGACCCGGAAGGCAGCCGCACCATCTCGGCCAAGACCCAGTTCGCAAAGGGCGGCTTCAACGTCTTCGAGGGACGTACTGTCAAAGGGATTCCAAGCACCACCGTGGCGGCCGGCAAGGTCGTATTCCATCGTGGAGATTTGAGGGCGGTTGAGGGCGCTGGGCGCCACGTTGACCGGCCAGCCTTTGCGCCGGTGACGGCGCGCTAAGGAGAAGAAGATGAGCGATTTGCGCATTAACAGCGACCGCCTGTGGGACTCGCTGATGGAGCTGGCAAAAATCGGCGCCACGCCTAAAGGGGGCGTCAAACGCCTGACCCTGACGGACCTCGACAAACAAGGCCGCGACCTGGTCACCAGCTGGGCGCGCGATGCCGGCTTGTCGATCACGGTCGACCAGATCGGCAACGTTTTCATGCGCCGCGACGGCGAGGACAACACGCTGCCGCCTATCATGACCGGCAGCCATATCGACACCCAGCCGACCGGCGGCAAATTCGATGGCAATTACGGCGTGCTCGCAGGCCTCGAAGTCGTACGCACACTGAACGATCGCGCAATCCGCACCAAAGCCCCAATCGAAGTCGCCTTCTGGACCAACGAGGAGGGCTCGCGCTTCGTGCCCGTGATGATGGGCTCGGGCGTCTTCTGCGGCGCCTTCACGCTGGAACACGCCTACGCCGCCAAAGACACCGAGGGCAAGACCGTCGGCGAAGAACTGGAACGCATCGGCTACAAGGGCGACGAAGTCCCCGGCCAGCACCCCATCGGCGCGTACTTTGAAACGCATATCGAGCAAGGCCCGGTGCTGGAAGACGCGGACAAGGTAATCGGCGTGGTGCCCGCCGTGATGGGCCTTTCCTGGTACGACTGCACCGTCACCGGCATGGAAGCCCACGCCGGCCCGACCCCGATGCACTTGCGTAAGGACGCCATGCAGGTCGCCGCCCAGATCATCCCCGAAGTAGTCGCCATCGCCAACCGCTACCCGCCATATGGCCGCGGAACGGTCGGCATGATGCAGGTCTTCCCCAACAGCCGCAACGTGATTCCCGGCCAGGTAAAATTCAGCATCGACCTGCGCAACGTGAACGACGAGCTGCTGAACAAGATGCATGAAGACATGCTGGCCTTTATCGACAAGACTTCCGCTGAAACCGGCCTGCCGGTCAAGATCGAGCGCGTGTCCTACTACCCGCCATGCCCATTCCACCCGGACTGCGTGGGCGCGGTCCGCAAGGCGAGCAGCACACTGGGCTACTCCACGATGGACGTCGTTTCCGGCGCCGGGCATGACGCCATCTACGCCGCCCGCGTCGCACCGGCAGGCATGATCTTCGTCCCCTGCAAAGACGGCATCAGCCATAACGAAATCGAGGACGCCAAGCAGGAACACCTGGAAGCCGGCTGCAACGTGCTGCTGCACGCCATGCTGGAGCGCGCAGGCGTCGCCTGAGGAGCAGAATGGACCGTACCAAGCGGCTTTTTCTATGCGGGCTTGTATTCGCATTCGCACTTGTCATCGAGCTCGCGCTGATTATGGCGCTGCCTTTCCATATCTCTAACGAGCTATTCGAACAGTTCCTCTGGATCTCATTCGCCTTCGTCTTCATCCCGCTGATCCTGGCGGGCGCACTGCTGCTTGGCATAGGCTGGCTGCTGATCATGCTTGCCCTTGTTCCGGCACGCGCGCTATGGCGAGCCACTTCCCGGCAGGAGGAGTCGCCGTCTTCGGTAGGGGCGCAATTGCGCGCACGGGATGCATACCTGAAAAGGTTGCGGGCCGAACGCGCAAGAGCGAATAACTAGCGGCCGAAGGCGATGCGGGTGATGGCGACCGTGGCTTCGTGGGCCAGGTTGTCCAGTTCTTTGTGCTGCGGACGCGTTTCGGAGATGAACAGCATGGTGCCCAGCATCTGCGCCACGATCAGGGCGCCGCGAATTTCGCATTGGGCCATGGGCAGATCCGGATCAATTTCGTGAATCAGGTTGCGCAACGTCTTGCGGGCGCGGCTCATCATGGTGTCGAACAGCTTGGCCGCAACCGGGTGGCGGTTGGCCAGCGCGGAGATCTCGAAGAACAAGCCGCTCGATACCTGGTCGCGCAAGTCGGCCAGGAAGTAGTCGATGATCGATTCAAACAATTCCACGCGCGGCCCGGCGCCGGCAGCGGCGACGCGTTCATCGATGCCGGCCTGGTAGCGGGCAAAGGTCTGCTCCAGCAGCGCTTCGATCAGGGCATCTCGGCTCGGGTAGTAGTGCTGCACGGTCGACAGGCTCACGCCAACCTGCTGCGCAACACTGCGCATGGCCAGGGCGGCATAGCCGTCGTGCGCCAACAACAAACGCGCCGCCTCCAGGATCGCGCTGGCGCGCTCAAATCCTTTTGAGGTTGTATTCGATTCCTTTGCCTGAAGGGGCGTGTCTGATTTTTTCCGCATAGGGGACGAATTATGCCCGTTGATTGACAAATAGGTCAACTGACCGATACTATTTCGGTCAGTTGACCTATAACACAATTCGGAGACGTTTGCCCCATGATCCCTCGCACCTTATTCACCGAAGAACACGACATGCTGCGCGAATCAGCGCGCCGCTTCATGGAAACTGAAATCGCCCCTCACCACGAGCGCTGGGAAGAGCAGGGTTATGTTGACCGCGAAGCCTGGCTGAAGGCCGGTGCTGCTGGCTTCCTGTGCCCGACCATGCCCGAGGAATACGGCGGCGTGGGCGTGGACCGCCGCTACAGCATGGTGCTGATCGAAGAGCAAGCGCGCATCGGCGCCTCCGGCCCTGGCTTCATGCTGCACTCGGAAATCGTCGCGCCCTACATCCTGCATTACGGCAGCGAGTACCTGAAATCGCATTACATCCCCAAGCTGGCCACCGGCGAAATGATCGGGGCCATTGCAATGACCGAGCCAGGCACCGGCTCCGACCTGCAAGGCGTGGCCACCACCGCCATCCGCGACGGCGACCACTACGTCCTGAACGGCTCGAAAACCTTCATCACCAACGGCTGGAATGCGGACTGCGTTATCGTCGTCGCCAAGACCGATCCGACTGCCGGCGCCAAGGGTATCAGCCTGTTCGTTGTCGATACTTCGATGGCCGGCTTCAGCAAAGGCAAGCGCCTGAAGAAGGCCGGCATGAAGGCGCAGGACACCTCCGAGCTGTTCTTCGAAAACGTGCGCGTGCCGGCGCAGAACCTGCTGGGCGAAGAGGGTGCAGGCTTCAAATACCTGATGCAGGAGCTGCCATGGGAGCGCATGCAGATCGCCATCATGGCAGTGCAAGCTGCGGAATCCGGCCTGGAATGGACCGTGCAATACACGCGTGACCGCAAGGCCTTCAAGCGGCCGATCGCAGAATTCCAGACCATCGCCCACACGCTGGCCGAGATCAAGACCGAAGTGCAGATGTGCCGCGTGTTCGTGGACCGCTGCGTGGAGCTGCTGCTGGAAGACAAGCTGGATGCAGCCACCGCCTCCATGGCCAAATACTGGACCACCGAAATGCAGTTCCGCGTGCTCGATAAATGCGTGCAGCTTCACGGCGGCTATGGCTATATGTGGGAGTATCCGATCACCCGCGCCTGGGCCGACGCGCGCGTGCAGCGGGTCTATGGCGGCACCAACGAAATCATGAAAGAACTGATCAGCCGTTCGCTGTAAGGAGACCAGCTTGGAAGCTTATATCTTTGACGCCGTGCGCACGCCGCGCGGCAAAGGCAAGAAAGACGGTTCGCTGCACGGTGTAACGCCGCTGCGCCTGGCGGAGACTGCGTTGCGCGCGCTGGTCAGCCGCAATCATTTCGACAGTGCGCTGATCGACGATGTGGTGCTCGGCTGCGTGGAGCCGGTGGGCGAACAGGGCGCCTGCATCGGCCGCGTGGCGGCGCTGGCGTCCGGCTACGCGGAATCGGTGGCGGGTGTGCAGATCAACCGCTTTTGCGCTTCCGGCCTGGAGGCCTGCAATATGGCTGCGGCGCAAGTGATGTCCGGCCAGTCCGATATGGTCGTTGGCGGCGGCGTGGAAGCGATGTCGCGCGTGCCTATGGGTTCGTCGGGCGGTGCTTGGCCGGTCGATCCGCAAAGCGCCTTCGATTCCTATTTCGTTCCGCAGGGGATCTCCGCCGATGCGATCGCAACCATCTGGGGCTACAGCCGCCGCGACGTAGACTCGTACGCCGTTGAATCGCAGCAGCGCGCCCACCGCGCCTGGAACGAAGGCCGCTTCGCACGTTCCGTGGTGC
>Ga0209565_1001521_pt1 | contig 10010 bp, 8 predicted proteins | sample Araplaol_mTSA_r2_2_FD_184283 | JGI IMG/M metagenome (GOLD analysis project Ga0209565, IMG submission 184283) | Arabidopsis root microbial communities from North Carolina, USA - plate scrape MF_Col_mTSA_r2 (SPAdes) (version 3) | ecosystem: Host-associated > Plants > Roots > Endosphere | place... | reverse complement strand
CCCGGGCATATGAACGCCGCCAAGAAAAAGGCGGCGGAACAGATGGCCGACGTCGATGTCGTCATCGAAGTGGTCGACGCGCGCCTGCCTGCGGCCAGCTGCAATCCACTGGTGGAGGAACTGCGCAAGTTCCGCCAGCGTCCTTGCCTGAAAATCCTGAACAAGATCGACCTGGCCGACCCGGACGCCACCGCGGCCTGGATCCGCCATTTCGAGCAGGACAAAACCGTCACCGCGTATGCGATGACCACCAAGAAGCCGTCCGACGTGGCCAAGGTGATTGCCAAGGCGCGCAAGCTGGCGCCGCACCGCAACGAACCGACCAAGCCGCTGCGCATGATGATCATGGGGATTCCCAACGTTGGGAAGTCGACCCTGATGAACGCGCTGCTCAAGCGCCGCGTGGCCAAGGTGGGCGACGAGCCGGCAGTGACCAAGCAGCAGCAGAAGATTTACCTGGACCTGGAGACGGTGCTGATCGATACGCCGGGCTTGCTGTGGCCGAAAATCGAGATGCCTTCCGACGGCCTGGCGCTGGCCGCCTCCCATGCGATTGGCGCGAACGCGCTGATCGAAGAGGAAGTGGCGGTGTGGCTGGCGGAGGAGCTGCTGAAGCGTTATCCGGACTTGCTGAAGGCGCGCTATAAGGCCGATGTGTCGGCCATGGATGGCGTGGCGCTGATCGAGCGCGTGGCGCAATTGCGCAGCTACCGCTTGAAGGGCGGGGATTGGGATTTCGAGAAAGCGTCGCACATGCTCCTGCTGGATTACCGCAGCGGGGCGCTGGGCAGGATTTCGCTGGAGACGCCAGTGACGCGCGCGGAGGCGCTGGCGGTGCATGCGGAAGCTGAACGCGTCAAGGCTGAAGAGGCAGAGCGCAAGGCGGCTGAAAAAGAGGCCGAGCGTATGAAGGGCAAGCGGGGAACCTGAAAACCGGTACCCCGGTGCCTGACCCGCAGGGTCAGGCACCCTTGCCCGCGGCTGCCGCAGGCCGGGTGTCTGACCCTGTGGGTCTGACACCGGTTTACCGGTTCTAGCCCAGCTTGAAGCTGCTAACCGCCAGCGCCCCCATGAAGCGGTCCTCGTGATACACCACCTCAGCCGCCGCATCCTCCGCCGCGCCCACCACCACCATCAAGGGCAGCAAATGCTCCTCACGCGGATGCGCCATGCGCGCCGCCGGCGCCCGTTCCCACTCCAGCAAGCGCGCCGTGCGTTCAGCCGGCGCCGCAGCCATCGTCTCGCGCAGCCACGCATCAAACACACGTGAAGCCTCCGCCCCTGCAGCATTGAACGCCCGCAGGTTGTGGTAACTCAGGCCGCTGCCAATGACCAGCACACCCTCATCGCGCAAAGGCCGCAGCAAGCGCCCGATCTCCAGGTGCTCCGCCGGATCCAGCCCATGTCGCAGCGACAGCTGCACGATCGGCACATCCGCCTCCGGAAACGCGGGATACATCGCACTGAACGTGCCATGGTCAAAGCCGCGCTCCGGATCGAGCCGCGCGCGTTCGCCCAACAGCGACGCCACGCGCTGCGCCAGTTCGGGCGAACCGGGAGCCGGGTATTGGATCTGGTAGGTATGCGGCGGGAAGCCGCCGTAGTCGTAGATCATCGCCGGCTTGGCCGACGACGACAGAAGGAAGTCGCGCCCCTCCCAATGTGCAGTGACAACGAGAAGGGCTTTCGGCCTGCCGCCGGCCTGGCGCGGCAAGTCGCGCAGGGATGCCTCGAGCTGGTCGTAGGCGCTGCCGAACTGGTCACGCATCCAGGGCCAGGGGCCGCCGCCGTGTGACAGGAAGAAGGTGGGCAAGGTAGTCATGCCCACCAATATACTCCGGTCAGCGGTTCGTTGCAGACACCGACATCAGCGCAAACAGGCGCGCCGCGCGCATCCAGGCCACGGCCAGTGCGATCAGCTGCGCCAGCACGAAAGCCGCCACCAGCAGGACGACATTGCTGCCCGCCACCTGCAGGCGCGCCACAGCCAGCAGGGCGGCCAGCAGCAGGCCGCCCAGGGTCAGCACCATATAGCCGCCCAGCATGGAGACAGGACGGCGCAGCATCAGCTTGACGCCCCACCACCAGGCCTTGACGGCGGAGGTGCGGCGGCGGTCGATAGCCAGCTGGGCGCGGCCGGCATCCAGCGTCAGGTTGGCCAGCAACAGCAGGATCGCGGTAGCGATATGCGCTGCCGTCGACCAGGCCGAGGCATCGGATTCCAGCGTCGCGCCCAGCGCATGCTTCTCGGCCGCTTCGCCCAAGGCGCCGCCAATGGCCAGCGCAATACCCATCGGCACAATGGACCACAGCAGCATGCGGAACATGCGCGGGTATTCGGCGATGCCGCCGGCGAGCAGTTCGCGGAAGCGCGCAGTTTCCTGCGAGCGGCCGGCCGTGGTGATCACACCGGTCAGGAAGGGCGACAGCAGCAGCGTCGCAACGATGGCAGCCAGGCCGCCCGCTTGCAGGGCGACGTTACTGCGGCGCAGTTCGCCCATCACGTCGGTAAAGGCGAGCAGGTCCAGCGTGCGCGCCAGTTCGGGCGCACGCACGGAATGATTGAGCAGCTCGGACAGCGCACTCCAGACGGGCAGGGCGAGCAGCAGTGCCGGCAGCAGCACGGCAGCGAGCCAAACCAGCAGCAGGCGCCATTGCAGGGCGGCGCGGGCCGCGTTTTTCAGGTTGGTGGTCAGTTTCATACGGTGGCAATCAGGGCAATCAGGGATTGGACAATGGCGGCGAAATCGAAGGTCCAGCGGCGGGCGGCGCTGCCGTCGGACTTCAGCGTGCGGCTGTCATCGAGTTTGTTCACGTCGAGCAGGTTCTTGTTGTCCGGGTCGATGCGGGCCGAAACGGCTTTCACCGGCTTGGTCCACTCGAAAGTGTGCCAGCGTTCGTTGCCGCCCCATTTCACGGTTTCCTTGCTGCCGTCGGCGAACTCCACCACCAGCACTTGCGGCACGTCGGCGCCGCGGCGGCGCACCGTGACCTTGGTCAGGTAAGGGAAAGCGCCGGTGCCCGGCTTGGCGTCAGGGTGTTTCTTCTCCCATTCCTTGCGCAGCTTGTCCGCCTGCTCGTCGGCCTGGTCTTCGGTCAGCTCCACGCGTTTGCCGTTCACCATGTGCACGCCTGGCAGCGGCACCACTTCTTCGCTGGTGAACTTGGCGACGCGGTCGTCGACGCGTTCGATGCCGTACACCTGCTGGGCGAAGACTTTTTCCACCAGCGCGCGCTGGCCGCTGGCTTCTGCCAGGGTTTCGCGCAGGTCGGCAATGCTCGGATGACGGAACTTCCAGCGGCGATAGTATTCCTTGAAGGCGCGCTCCATGGTTTCCTTGCCCAGCTGCGCTTCCAGGTCGTGCATGGCGAGCGAGGTGCGGGAATATACCGGGCCCACGCCCTGCAGGCGGTCGTAAGCGTTCTGGCCGATAGGATCGGAAGGCTCATCGCGCGGCGTGCCCAGGCGTTCGATGTGCATGAAGTCCACCGGCGGGGCAATGCCCAGGCGGCGCGACAGCTGGCTGGCGGCAAAGTATTTGCGGCCGGTATCGCGCAGCATGCGGTTGTCCCAGTACTCGTTCAGGCCTTCGTCCAGCATCGGCTCTTCGAACTCGTTGTTGGCCAGGATGCCGTAGAAATAACCGTGGCCGAATTCGTGGATGTTGACGAAGTCGAGGAGGCCGGCGCCCATGGTGCCCGGCGCCACATCGCCGTAATTGTCGGCGGTGTAGAAGGTCGGGTACTCCATGCCGCCCGCCTCGTTGGCATTGAAGGGCGGTACCACCACGGTCAAGGTCTTGTAAGGGTAGGGGCCCAGGGTGCGCGAGAAGTACTCGAGCGAGTCCTTGGCCGATTGCAGCGAAGGCGCCGCGTGCGAAGCGTATTCCGGCGGGAACAGCACGGTGATCTTCACTTCCGGGCTGCCTTCGCCGTGCCAGGTCGCGGTCAGCGGCTTGGCGGTGCGGTTATCGGCGGTCCAGGCGAAATCGTGCACGTCGCCCTGCATGAAGTGGTAGGTGTGCTTGCCGTCTTTCTCGACCGGCTCGCCCTGCTGCTCGCCGGTGGCGCCGACGGTGAAGTCTTTCGGCACGGTGAGCTTGACGTCGTAGGAGCCGAAGTCGGCGTAAAACTCCGACTGCGAGTGGTATTCATGCGCATTCCAGCGTACTGCGGTGGCGCCGCGTTCGCCCGGCAATTCCAGCACGCCGATTTTCGGGAACCATTGCGCTACCAGGTGGAAGCTGCCGAAGTAGCCGGAGCGTGCAACCACGCGCGGCAACTGGTCGAAGAAGCTGATGTCCAGCGTGGTGCTGGCGCCCGGCGCTACCGCCTGCGGCAAGTCCATGCGCACCACGGTCTGGTCGGTGGCGGGGCCGCCGTCCGGATGCACGAACTTCCACGGCACGTTGGCGCCGCCTTGCTGCACGCTGCGCAGCTCCATATAGCCCCAGTCGCCGTCCTTGGTGTCGACGCCGGAACGGAAGCCCGAGCCGGCCTTGCGCTGCTCGGTGAAGAAGGTGCTCTCGGCATTCTGGAAAGCGTTCAGGTACAGGTGAACGTACACGCTGCGCACAGGCTCGTTGCTGCGGTTGCGCCAGGTCAGGCGCTGCTTGCCGTCCACGGTGTGCTTGACCGGGTCCAGGCTGGCCTCGATCTTGTAGTCCACCACGCGGTCCGACAGGGTGGCTTCCTTCCCGGTGCGGATGCCGCCCCAGGCATTGGCAGCACTCGGCTGGCTCACGGCAGCGGCTTTTGGCAGCGCCAGTGGAATGCCGGTGCCCGCTTCCGGAACGGTGGCGGGAGTACCGCCTTCCGCCCACAGCGTGGCTTGGACCGCGACGCCGCCGAGTAGGGCGGCTGCGGCCAAAATTTGTGCGATACGCATACGTCTCCAATTAAATAATTTGCAACGCGAAAATATAGCGTGACTGTCAGTGAATTGCCAATATTTTCATGGGGCTAAAGCGCCTGCTATATAATGTCGGCGCCTTGGTGCCCGCCCCCTGTTCATGGGGGCAGTTAAACGGGAAACGCATAGTGCTGCCCCCGCAACGGTACGCAAGCGCCGTCATTGACGACGGCAGGCCGCGCCAGATAACCACTGCTGATGCAGGAAGGTGGCCCGGTCAGTCTTGCCAGCCCGGATACCGGCCAGGGAGGTGGAAGCGCGTCCGCGCAGGGCGCGTCTTCTGTGGATTCCGGCTGCGGGGACGCAGGCGGATACTCTTTCTACTGATTGATCATGACCTTCTTCTCCACGCGCTGCGCCCTGGCCGCAGCTGTCGCCCTGTGCTTCGCCGCACCGGCCCAAGCCCAATCCGACACCGTCGTCATTTCCGGTTCCCGCTTCGCCAGCGATCCATCGCTGCTGCCGATCGGCGCCACCACCATCAGCGCGGCCGACATCCGCCGCGCCGGCGTCTCCAGCGTCAATGAAGCGATCCGCAAGATCGGCGGCGTGTATGGCCGTACCAGCCTGGTAGGCAGCCCGGCCGACTTCAGCCTGGACCTGCGCGGCTTCGGCGCCACCAGCGACCAGAACGTGGTGATCGTGCTGGACGGCGTGCGCTTGAGCGAGAACGAGCTTGCCGTCGCGTCCCTGTCCACCATCCCGATCGACCTGGTTGAACACATCGACATCATGCGCGGCGGCGCCAGCGTGCTGTATGGTGAAGGCGCCACCGGCGGCGTAATCAATATCGTGACCAAGCGCCCGCAAGCCGGTAAGCGCAGCGGCAACGTATTCGCGGAACTGGGCCAGTTCCGCAGCGGCGAAGTGCGCGCCAGCGTGGCACAGGGCTTCGAGGGCTTCGCCATCGACGCATCGGCCGGCCACCAGCGCACCGACAACTACCGCGACAACAACGATTTCAAGCAATCGCGCTTTAACGGCGGCCTGCAATTCGACGGCGCCTTCGGCCGCCTGTCGCTGCGCGCCGATATCGCGCGCCAGGACACCCGCTTCCCGGGCAGCCTGTCGGAGAAGCAGTTCGAAGCCAATCCGCGCCAGACCTTCTCCCCTGATGATTTCGGCAAGGTCGACACTGACCGCTACACCGCGGCCTGGTCGCATAAAGTCGGCGCTCTTGATTTCGCAGCCGAACTGTCGCACCGCAGCAAGGACGCGGAAGCGACTTACTTCGGTTCCAAGTCCGTCTACAACAGCAAGCAGACCCAGTTCTCGCCGCGTGTACGCCACCTGGGCCAGTTCAACGGCCTGCTGAACGAACTGGTGGCCGGCGTTGATTTCGGCCGCTGGAACCGGGAGACCCACAGCGACTGGTCCGCCGCCGACGCGACCCAGCGCAGCAAAGCCTTCTACCTGCGCGACGAAGTGAAATTCGCCGGCCCGCAGCAATTCCGCCTGTCCGCCGGCGCACGCCGCGAACTGTTCGACAAGGACTCCGTCGACCCAGCGCCATTCGCCTCCGACATCTACAGCATCAAGCAAGCGCATAACGCATGGGAACTGCAGGGCAGCATGCTGGTCGCGCCAGGCTTGACCGCATGGACCAAGGTTGGCCAGAGCTACCGTGTCGCCAACTCCGACGAAAACGGCTACACCCCGCAAACCGGCGGCCCGCTGAAGACCCAGACTTCGCATGACGCCGAAGTCGGCCTGGGCTACGCCGCCGGCGCCGCCAAGCTGGACGCGCGCCTGTTCCGCCACCGCCTGGAAAACGAGATCTACTACGATCCGACCGCCGGCATGTTCGGTTCCAACGTGAACCTGGCGCCGACCCAGCGCAAGGGCTTCGAACTCGATGGCAGCTACCGCTTCGCGCGTGAATGGCAGGTGCAGGGCCACTTCCAGAAAGTGGATGCCGAGTTCCGTTCCGGCCCGTACGCCGGCCGCGAGCTGGCGCTGGTACCGGAGAACATCCTGACCGTGCGCCTGGCATGGCTGCCTAGCGACGGCCAGAGCGCCGACATCGGCGTGCAGCGCGTCGCCAAGCAGCGCTACGGCAGCGACTTCAGCAACAGCTGCGATGCCCGCATCCCGGCCTACACCACGGTCGACGGCCGCTACGCGCGCAAGTTCGGCCAATGGGAGCTGGCGCTGACCGCGCTGAACATGTTCGACAAGGACCACTACAGCCAGGCCTTCTCCTGCCGTGGCGGTATCTACCCGGACAACGGCCGCCAACTGAAAGTATCGGCGCGCTACGACTTCTAAGCGCTTAAAGCAGGCTTAAATCAGCCCCGCCGGCGCCATTTTGGCCGGCGGGGCTGATCACAGCACGCAAAAAATGGTAATCTCGCGGCGTTTACCATTTATCTGTAAGGATGACCATGCGCTTGCTGCGACTGCTGATTGCTTCTGCCGCCCTGATGTTCACCGCCGCCGGCGCCTACGCCGCCGAGCCGAAAGAGGGCGTCGATTACTCGACCATTTCCCCGGTGCCGACCGAAGCCGCCGGCAAGAAGGTCGAAGTGATCGAGTTCTTCATGTTCACCTGCCCACACTGCAACGCGCTCGAACCGCGCATTTCAGCCTGGGTGAAGGCGAACGCCGACAAGGTCCACTTCCGCCGTATCCACTTCGCACGTAACGAAAAAGACGTGCTGGCGCGTGCCTACGTGACCCTGGAAACCATGGGCACCCCGGAAATCGCCAGCCAGAAGCTGTTCGACGCGATCCACAAGGACCACAAGCGCCTGATGCGTGAAGAAGACGTGACCGCCGTGGTGGTCAGCGCCGGCGTGGACAAGGCCAAGTACGAAAGCGTCTATAAATCCTTTGGCGTCGAGTCTAAAATGAAGCGTATCGGCACCCTGATCGGCCAGTACAAGGTGGAATTCGCACCGACCCTGGTTATCGATGGCCGTTATATGACTTCGCCAACCCAGGCTGGCCGTCCAAACCAGTCGGAAGAACAGTCCCAGGCGGCTGCAATTGCGGTGGCGGATTACCTGGTAGCCAAGGTTGCCGCGACCAAGAAGTAATTCAAGAAGAAACGCATGGAAGAACGTGAAGAAGGCGTGATGCGCGCATTCCGGGAGTCGGCCCCTGACGAGGCCGGCCTGGTGCAGCGCACCTGGGTCAACCACCTGGCATGGACCCTCGTGGTCCTGCTGTGCGGGCTCGTGTTCTGGCTGGTGGTGGCCTTGATCAATGCGGAAAACCAGCGCAATGCGCTGATGAATATGCAATGCCGCGACCAGGTCTTCAAGGAAGAGATCGACCGCCAGTGCATGCTGGGGGTGCAGTCACGTGAGCATTGGTGGGAACACCTCATCTATGCGATGAAGCATACCAAGCCCCAGAAGTAAAAGGCAGGGACGTAAAAATGGGGACGTAAATAAAAATGGGGACGTACCCCTTTAAAAGGGTACGTCCCCATTTTTATTTACGTCCCCATTTTTATTTCGCGTCCCTGTCTTCTATTTAAGCGGTGACGTCCAGGTTGGCGAGCTGTCGCTTGAACAGCTGTTCCTGTACCTTGATGTCGTCGCTGTTGTAGCCTTCGTAGGCACGCGTGGTGCGCGTCCAGACTTCCGGCATCACCAGTTCGATCAGGTTGCGGCCTGCTTCGGTCAGGGTGATCATGACGCAGCGGCGGTCGCCCGGGCGGTTGCCGCGGGTGATCAGGCCTTGCGCTTCCAGGTCGTTACAGACCCGGGTAAGGTTAGCCGGCTTCTCCATGCAGGCTTCACCCAGGTTGGACGCGGTCGAAGTCTCATTCTCCGAACCATACAGCACCGCCAGCACCATGTAGCTGGCATCGACCAGGTCGTACTTGCGCAATACCGAATTCGCCAGATCTTTCATGCGTTTCTGGACGTGATAGGTCATGCGCAGCAGGCGTACCAAGTCTTCCGGGAATTCCGGGATGCGAGTATGAATATTTTTCAGGCGCTTGTTTGTTGCGTCAAAACTACTCATTCTGCAGGCACTCCTGTGCAATTTGTTCAAGCCTGAATTGTACTAGTGTTGACCTAAGGTAAATGCAACTTTGATCTGTATCAAAGCCCAAACGTAAGCCCCATGTAAGCATCAGTTGCGTATTTTTTGATAGCTACATCTTGGGAAAACCTTATACCTGCGGGGGAAATTTGGTGCAAATGTCATAAAACTGAAGATATTTCTGTAATATTGCCCAAGTAACATAGTGTTGGCATCTTCCAACACTGCGCCGCCTGATAGCCGGATTTGTTAAATTCTTGGAAACAGGAGGACATCATGTCAGGTACCAGCACCCTCGATCCGGACAATATGCCAGTCGAACCCGACCGCGAATTGCGCAAGGGCCACGGCACAGGGGCGCTCGGCCCCAGCGATTCATCCGATTCCGGCAGCGACCTGCAGGGCGCACGCCCGCCAGGCCCCCGTGACACCGAACTCGACAGCGATACCGATGCCGAAGGCACCGGCGAACGCGCCAGCGTCGGCGGCGATACGCCCGCGCCCGATGGCGGGGATATCGATGTCGATCATGTTGAATCGTTGCCCGATAGCAAACGCCCGGAACACGACGACGTCGAGCGCGGCCGTTAATTTGCAATGAAAATGGGCGTTGCCGGTATGAACCGGGCAACGCCCTGTCTGGTCAGAAGGGGACTTCGTGACCGTCTGTGCTTACATCTTCCAGTGGAAGCCAGCCGAGACCGAACGTCCGACCTGGACCGTCCCGAAATTGCTCACCTGCGCATTACCCGCATTGCCGAAGTGGTAATACTGCTGCTGCATTTCGTTGGTCAGGTTGACGCCACTGATATCGAACGACATGTTGTCGTTGATTTTGTAGGAGATCTGGAAGTCCACGCTCTTTTCCGGATGACGCCAGATACCGATCGGATTTGCGAACAAAGCGGCTTCGTTGGCGGCCAGGAAGCCGGAGCGCCAGACATACGACAAGCGCGCGCTGACCGGGCCCTTTTCGTAAGCCAGGGTGGCGTTGTAGGAGCTCCGGGATACGCCGAAGAACGGTGTTTCGAGCTGGGCGACGATCTCGCCGGCATCATTGGCGTCAGGCACGTTCTGCGACGAGCTGAGTCGCGTATAG
>Ga0209565_1001520_pt1 | contig 10031 bp, 10 predicted proteins | sample Araplaol_mTSA_r2_2_FD_184283 | JGI IMG/M metagenome (GOLD analysis project Ga0209565, IMG submission 184283) | Arabidopsis root microbial communities from North Carolina, USA - plate scrape MF_Col_mTSA_r2 (SPAdes) (version 3) | ecosystem: Host-associated > Plants > Roots > Endosphere | place... | reverse complement strand
CATGGTCAACCCGGAAGGACTTGCGCCAGCCTGGGACTTGTAAGCTTCCATAGGAGCGGGCGAGGGTGGGCATTATAATGATGCCCAATTCATTTTTTGAGCACTCTGCCGCAATACTCCCATGGAAATCAAGGTCAATTTTCTCGATAAGCTTCGCCTTGAAGCCAAATTCGACGACTTCACGGTCATCGCCGACCAGCCGATTCGCTACAAAGGCGACGGCTCGGCGCCGGGGCCATTCGACTACTTCCTGGCCTCGTCAGCCCTGTGCGCGGCTTACTTCGTGAAGTTGTACTGCAATACGCGGAACATCCCGACGGAGAATATCCGCCTGTCGCAGAACAATATCGTCGATCCGGAAAACCGCTATCAGCAGACTTTTAAGATCCAGGTGGAGCTGCCGCCGGATATCTCGGCTAAGGACCGTGAAGGCATCCTGCGTTCAATCGACCGCTGCACGGTGAAGAAAGTGGTCCAGCAGGGCCCGGAATTCATCATCGAAGAAGTTGAGAACCTGGATGCCGACGCGCAGTCCTTGTTGACGCTGAATCCTTCCGCCGACCAGAGCACCTATATCCTGGGCAAGGATTTGCCGCTGGAGCAAACCATCGCCAATATGTCAGGTCAATTGGCGGCCCTGGGCATCAAGATCGAGATCGCCTCGTGGCGCAATATCGTCCCGAACGTATGGTCGCTGCACATCCGCGACGCGCACTCGCCAATGTGTTTCACCAACGGCAAAGGCGCGACCAAGGAAAGCGCGCTGGCATCGGCCCTGGGCGAATACATCGAACGCACCAATAACAATCACTTCTACGCCGGTGTGTACTGGGGTGAAGACATCGCCAACGCGCCCTTCGTGCATTACCCGAACGAGCGCTGGTTCAAGCCCGGCCGTGGCGACAAGCTGCCAAAGGAAATCCTGGACGAATACAGCCTGGAGATCTACAACCCGGACGGTGAACTGCGTGGCTCGCACCTGATCGACACCAACTCGGGCAACACCGGGCGCGGAATCTGCTCGCTGCCATACGTTCGCCAATCCGACGGAAAAGTCGTGTATTTCCCGTCCAACCTGGTCGAAAATCTTTTCGTCAGCAACGGCATGAGCGCCGGGAATACGCTGGCCGAAGCCCAGGTCCAGTGCTTGTCGGAGATTTTTGAAAGGGCGGTTAAACGCGAAATTATCGAAGGCGAAATCGCCTTGCCGGACGTGCCGGACGATGTGCTGGCCAAATATCCAGGCATCGTGGCCGGCATCAAGGGCCTCGAAGAGCAAGGCTTCCCGGTCCTGGTGAAAGATGCCTCTTTAGGCGGCATTTACCCGGTCATGTGCGTGACGCTGATGAATCCCCGCACCGGCGGCGTGTTTGCCTCGTTTGGCGCCCACCCAAGCTTCGAAGTCGCACTGGAGCGCAGCCTGACTGAATTGCTCCAGGGCCGCAGTTTCGAAGGCCTGAACGATCTGCCACGACCGACGTTCGTCAGCAATGCGGTTACCGAGCCAAATAACTTCGTCGAGCACTTCATTGATTCCAGCGGCCTGGTTTCGTGGCGCTTCTTCAGCGCGAAATCCGAATACGACTTCGTTGAATGGGATTTCTCCGGCCAGGGCGAAAATTCGAATGCGGAAGAAGCCGCGACGCTGTTCGGCATCCTTAAAGAGATGGGCAAAGAGTCCTACGTTGCCGTATACGACGACCTGGGCGCGACCGCCTGCCGCATCCTGGTTCCAGGTTATTCAGAAATCTATCCGGTAGAAGACCTGGTCTGGGACAACACGAACAAAGCGCTCTTGTTCCGCGAAGACATCCTGAACCTGCACCAGCTGGACGACGACGCGCTCGAATCGCTGCTTGAGCGCCTGGAAAACAATGAACTCGACGAGTACGGCGACATCGCCACGCTGATCGGCATCGAGTTCGATGAAAACACGGTTTGGGGGCAGCTGACAGTGCTTGAACTGCGTCTGCTGATCAATCTGGCCCTGAATGAATACGAAGCGGCGAAAGAGCTGATCGAAGCCTTCCTGCAGTACAACGACAACACCGTGGACCGTGGCTTGTTCTACCAGGCGCTCGATGCGGTGCTCGAAGTGGAACTGGACGACGATTTGGAGCTGGCGGATTTCGAATTCAATTTCCGCCGCATGTTCGGTAACGAGCGCATGGACGCCGTGATCGGATCCGTGAATGGCAGCGTGAGGTTCTACGGCCTAACGCCAACCAGCATGAAGTTGGAGGGCCTCGACAGGCATCAACGACTGCTCGATAGCTACAAAAAACTCCACGCAGGACGCGCTAAAGCCTCCACCAAAGCAGCTTGAACGCAGTGGTCCAGCTGGGCAGGTATGCCCGTCCAGCTGGATCACTAACTCGTGAGTCTTGGTAGTTAGGGTTTCTGTTGCGTCGCTTAATTCCATGATTCATAGACTATATCATCGGCAACACCGATGCGAAGGCAGTTCCTGTGCGTACGGTCCCGGGCCAACCGCTTGAGGTACTATTCGGCGGTACGGTTGCGCCGGTACTTAGGAACGTAACCGTAACAAACAACGACGCCAACGCTATCCCTGTCCGGCTGCATGCCAACGACTTGGCCACGATTCCGATTACGCCATATATGGCGCAGGCAATCACCAACGCCGCCCCGATTGCTGTTACAGCGGTCGCTGCCGCGCTGGTTGCGGCAAATGCAGCGCGCCGCGGCTTCCGCGTAAAGAACATAGGCGCTAACCCTGTCGCTATTGGAGGTGCTGGCCTGACGTTTGCAAATGCCGTCCTCGTGATCCAGCCAGGCGAGACCTGGAATGAAGACGAGGCGGCCGGCGCCGCTTGGGTCTGCATCTGCGATGCAACGCTGACATCAACGATCAACTTGCAAACCATTGCGTAACAAACTATGAAAAAGACATTAACTTACCTGTTCCTCGCGCTATCGATGGTTCTGGGAAAGGGCGCTGGCGCGGCCAGTTCGTCCGGTATCGTTGAAAAGCTCTTCGTGCAGAAGGGCACCGGGGCAGTGCCGCGCACTTTCGCAGACAAGGCAACAGAATCGGTAAGCGTCTCGGACTTCGGAGCGATTCCGAACGATGGGAACGACGATTCGGCGGCATTCAATAAGGCTATCACGTATGTGAAAGCGTCAAAACAAGCATTGCGGATTCCAGGTGGGACATGGACGTTAGCATCTGGTGCTGTGAACTTCGGCGCGACCGGACTGCATATCGTTGGCGAGGGCAAACCGATCCTGCAATTTACCGGGACTGGCAACGGATTCGTAATGGATTCCGGGGCGAACGGCGCGTGGCTACAGGGAATGACGGTCGAGAACATCACGATTATCGGCAGTCCAACGATCAGTGATGGCTTCTACAGTCGGGGGATTGTCCGGTCTGTATTTCGAAATATCGAAGTGCGAGAAGTTTCGGGCAAGGCATTCCATATTTTGCACGGTGTTTCAAATCACTACGATTCGATCAAATATTCCGCGCAAGGGCAGACGACAAAGGCGCTCACCGGCTTGTACGTGACGAACAACGGCACCGGGTATTACACGGCGGATTGCACCTTTACGAATACCATCATGGAGGACTTCCCAGGCAACGGCGCGGTGCTCAATGATGCCAGCGGCAATAACTTCCAGGGCGGAACGTTTGAAGGGAATGCTGTTGGAATGGTGGTCAAAACTGGGAGTCGTAGAAATCAGTTTTCGAGCCTCTGGTTTGAAGCCAATACAACACGTGATGTCGAGGTCAACAGCACGGCAAACAGCTTCGTTGATTCCTACTTCGGGTCGGCCAGTTCTGGACCCAATATCGAGGTAGCTACAGGCAAAGGAACGACGTTTCGAGGCGGCTATCTAAGAACAGCGAATCTTCAGTCAACGTCGCGAGACACTGTATTCAGTGCAGTAGGGTTCGACCAGAATACAGGCGGAACGCTAGGTATTACGGGCACTGGCACATACAAGATTATTGCCAGCACCAAGATCGACAACACTGGCGAAGTCATCGGCCAAATAAATGACAAGATGGGGCCAATATCGGGTATCAAATTTGCGAATCCGAGAGAGCCGTCCCGCGATCCGAAAACACTCGATGATTACGAAGAGGGCAGTTGGGCAGGCACGCTCGTTGCGGGGGGCGGATCGATTACGATGAACTCTGCGCTATCGACTGGGAGCTATACGAAGGTCGGCAGGCTAGTGACGGTGACAGGGATTTTTGATGTGTCGACAGTCAGCGCGCCAACTGGTGCATTGTCATTAAGCGGTTTGCCTTTCCCGGCGAGCACTGCAGCGCTTGGTCGGGCGGCGGCGACGGTAAACGGCGATGGGCTACAGACTACTGCTACAGGCTCTATTATTGGGCGCATCCTGCCAGGGCAAAGCTCGATTTATATCAAAAAATTCGCGAGTGGGGCTGCGTCAGAAATGGCGAGTGACGTAAAAGCAGGTACCCAATTCTATATTTCGGCCAGCTATGTCACAGATTAGAAACCTTGTGCGGTCAGTCATACAGGCACCAGGGTGGATGTCATGAGCAAGACAGTCTTGTTACTGATCGTTGCTGGCGCCGCGTGGTGGCTGCTGCGGAAAGGCGGGGCGCTTGATGACCCGGAGGACGATCCGAACTACGAGGAGGCCGACATGCTCGATAGGGCAAGCGGCCTGCTCGACGACGTAACAGATTTTATGGGAATGGGCATGACCCAAACGGAACAAAACAACGCAAGCGCTTTCCTGTGGATGATCCGCATAAACGAAGGTACGGCGGATAACAACGGCTATTCAACCCTGGTCGGCGGCGGTCAGTTCGACAGCTTTGCCGACCATCCTCGCGTACTGGTCGCATTGCCGCGCCTGGGTATCAAGTCGAGCGCGGCGGGCGCGTACCAAATTCTGCGCCGCACTTGGGACGAAGTTGCAAAGGGCTTGGGACTGCCCGACTTTTCCCCACAGTCGCAGGATCGCGCTGCCGTGAAATTGATCCGCCAGCGCGGCGCCTTGGGCGATGTGCGGGCAGGGCGCTTTGGTGCGGCTGTCGAGAAATGCCGCAAGGAGTGGGCGAGCTTGCCGGGCGCTGGCTATGGCCAGCACAAGAACAATCTGGCCTATCTCCAATCGGCCTACGAAAGCGCGGGGTACTGTCGCATGATGGTGACCGGCGGCGCAGTTGCAGCGGTCGTGGTGTTCGTGCTCGCACGAAAGGCCGCAGGCGTCGTGGGCGAGGCGGTAGGAGCAATCAACCCGTTCAACACGGACAACATCATCAACCAAGGCGTAACAAGCGTGTACCAGACCGTGACCGGCAGCACCGGGACCATCGGCACGGACATTTACGACGCGACCCATGGCGGCGCTTTGGACATGACGAGCAAGAACAACGCCGCCTACAGTTCCGTCAGTGCCGTGGGCGAATGGATCACCGGGGAAAAAGGCTGGAACCTCGGCGGCGCGATCTACGACTGGACACACTGAAAATGAACATCAAGACCTATCTTCCATCCGCGCCACAAGTAAGCCGCGAAGTCGTTACGGTGCTGGCCGGTGTGCTGATCGCGGCCTTCATCATCAGTCGATTCCCCAAGCTGAAAGGCTTCGTTGAGGGGAACTGCTTGACGGTGCAAGACCAATACAAGAACGTCTATTACTGAAGCGGGCAACCATGAAAAATCAACACTTGATTCTGCTGGCGGGTGTGGGCCTTCAAGGCTTTGGCGTGATGATGTGGGCCGCCCGCATCGAACTGCGCGTGCAGGCGCTGGAAGGCAAAGCGACGTCGTCAACGTTGCCCTGACCGAACGCTACCGCCACTTAGCAAACCCACTTCAAGGTAGCTCAAAAAAGCGGTCGAACTGAGCGCAGACCAAAGAAACGTATTGACTCAAATTCTGCAGGATTTGAACGATTGCCAAATTTTCTGAATCGGTCTGAAGCGCAACTATAGCGTGGCCGACATAACTCCCTTTTGCAGACACTAGCGGGTGCCTTGTCTTGAGCTCGATCAAAACCGCACCGGGCTCCAAAGGCCCTCCCCAAATCACCGTATCAGGCAGCACATTTGCGGCGGCATCCGCTTCTGATTGAAATTCAGCACTAAAATTATGAAAGATATCGGTCGGTGCTATAAGAACTACAGAAGGAACCCGATGTTTGTCGGTGTTACTGAGCCATTGAAGGAGAGTAAGTAAGTCGTTTTCCGGGCCATTCCCCGGTGAACCGTCACGCTGAAACGGTTGAAGCATTTCAACGACATTTGCTGCCTCAGGTGTGAGTTGATCGAGCTTATTCCGCCCATTCTTATCGAACTTAGCTTTATCAATATGGATTGGAAATTGCAACTTATCCGGGGCAGCAGGAGGGTCATTACGTAAGCGAGCAAGGGCAAAAACCAAATTATCGAGGGCACTACGGATATTGTGAATACACTCACCGGCCAGCAAACTCCACTCCTCAAGCGGCGGCGGACTCTGAAAATTTTGTTGAACTACACGAAAACCCAATCGTTCCTCCCTCAGCTCGCACACGGCCACAAAGGGATTCTCAGCAATCCATGCGGAAACAATCTGGTTGAGTGCCTCCACTTGCTCTGCTGCTCGAGCGAGTTTTAACTTAACTGCCTTCTGGAATGGGTGCATTTACAAACTCCGTAACTTCAATATGTTTGGATGCCAGAATATCAACATCATGCCTTATAGGCAATCAATTCAAATGCAAATTAGCAAGGGGCAGTTTAAGCGCCGCAAGAAATGACCGGCGCGGGCACCTGGTCAAACTCATCAAGCCGCAAGTCTGTGATTTGCGGCTTTTTCTTTTCTGGCCGGGCGCGCATCTCGATCACCGAGCCGCGCACGATGCCGAGCGCCTGAAGGCGGGATTCGCCGCCCATCTGGCGCCGGATTTCGGCTTGCTCCATGGCCCAAAGGCGCATGATTTCCGGAACCCACCAGGGCACGCGAGCGCGCTCGCTGATCCAGTCTCGCACTGTGCGCTCGCCGCGGCGCAGGCGCTTGGCGAGGGATTTGAGGTCGTGGCCAGCGCTGTAATAGCGCAAGGCGGTTGGGTTGCCGTATCTTAGGTTTGGGTATCGCATGGGAAGCCTGGACGTAAAAAAGGGCCTGGACAGTGTATCCATCCCCAAAGACTATTTGTATGATAGAAATCAATTTCAGGCTGTATCTGGCCGACTTAACTTCGCATAATCTATATTATGTCAAATATGATCGGGACGTGCTCCAGGATTCCCATCTGGCGTTTCACCAGCTTTTGCTCTTATGATTCGCAGCATGATTACCTGCTTCGATATTGGCGGTACCGCCATCAAGTGCGCCGTTGCGACGGCCGACGGCAAGATTAGTGACCTGCACCGGGTGCCGACACCCACTAAGGACTTTGCCGCCTTCACTGAAACCATGCGGACGCTGATTTTGGCCGGCGGTCCTTCTCGCGGCGTCGCCATTTCTATCGCTGGCGTGATCGATCCAGACGATGGCCGCATCAAATGCGCCAACATCCCCTGCATCGACGGCCGTACGCTGGCTGCCGACCTGACGGCCGCGTTTGGCCTGCCCGTCTGGATCATTAATGACGCTGACAGCTTTGCCCTGGCCGAAGCGCAGTCTGGCGCGGGTCGCGGTCATTCCACTGTCTTCGGCCTGATCCTCGGCACCGGCGTTGGCGGCGGCCTGGTCATCGGCGGACGATTGATCAGCGGCCCAGGTGGTTTTGCCGGCGAATGGGGCCACGGCCCGGTGGCAGCCCAGTTTGCGGGCACGCCGCCCCAGTCTATCCCACGATATCGATGCGGGTGCGGTCAAACCGGCTGCCTGGATACGGTTGGCAGCGCACGCGGCATGGAACGGCTGCACCTCGCTTTGCACCAGTCCCCGCTGGACAGCCGCGAAATCATCGCAGCCTGGCAGTCCGGCGACGCCGGCGCAGAGCGAACCATTTCCTGTTTCATCGATCTTCTGAGCGGCCCGTTGGCCATGCTGGTCAATACCGTCGGCGCGTCCATTTTGCCGGTGGGTGGCGGCCTGTCAAACAGCGCACCGCTTATCGCGCGGCTGGATAAAGCCGTCCGCGCTGGTATCTTGCGCAAGACAGAGGCTCCAATCATCGTGCCTGGCCAGTCCGGCATTGAACCGGGCCTGATTGGTGCAGCCTGGCTGGGTCTTGCTAAGTTGGGGAACGCGCATGGCTAATCCAATCACGCTTGAAGTCTGTGTGGATAACGTTGACGGCTTGGCCGCTGCATTGCGTGGCGGCGCAGACCGGATTGAGTTATGCAGCGCACTGGAAATCGGTGGATTGACGCCTAGCGCCGGCCTGTTGCGTGCCGCGTCGAAATGCCCGGTTCCAGTCGTGGCGATGATACGTCCGCGCGGCGGAGACTTTTGCTTCAATGATGCAGAAACGCAGTTAATGCTGGAAGAGATCGACGCAGTTGCCGCCGCTGGCCTGCAAGGCGTCGTGTTAGGCGCAACTCTGGCAGACGGCGCATTGGACGCGCACGCACTCGAACGGCTGGTGCGCCGGGCTGCGGCTCAAGGACTGCGTTGCGTCCTGCACCGCGCCATTGACCTTTGCCCGGACCTTGCCATCGCGACCCGCCTGGCAATCGACCTCGGATTTGAACGTATCCTGACATCCGGCGGCGCCAGGAGCGCGCCGGATGGACTGGACGGCCTGCAACGCTGTTTCGATGCTGCCGCCGGGCGCATCGCCATCATGCCCGGCGCCGGCATTAACGCCGCCAATATAGGCCAGTTGTGCGCGCGGCTGCCGCTGACCGACGTTCACGCTTCCTGTTCGGAGCCCCTGCCGCCGGCATCGCCGAAGGTGCTGGCACTGGGCTTCGACGCCGGCGGCCGCCGCCAGACCGACTCCGCCAAAGTCGCCGCACTAAAGGCCGCGCTGATCTCCTGATACGGCTCTCCACTTGAAATTCAATGCTGTTTATGTGACACTCGTCGGGTTTGCAGTGAAACCGGTTTCACTTTTAGCGGAGCAGCCTGTTTGACGTTCGACCTGACCTTACTCGCGCCTTACCTTGGCGACCTGGCCGCTGGGGCGCGTTTGACCGCCCTCGCCTGCGCGCTTGCGCTGGCAGGGGGCCTGGCCTTGGGAATCGTGGCAGCACTGATGCGTACCGCGGCGTCGCCGCTGGCTCGGCGCATTGCGCATATCTATGTCGACATCTTCCGCAACGTCCCTTTCATCGTCCAGCTGTTCTTCCTGTTTTACGGCTTGCCCGAAATCGGCGTGGAGATGAGCGCCTTCAGCACCGGAGTACTGGCCTTATCGTTGGCAGGCGGCGCCTTTACGTCGGACGTGATCCGGTCCGGCATCCTCGCAGTGGATCCTGGAGTATTGGAGGCTGCGCAGGTCAGTGGCTTGTCGCGACTCACGATCTATCGCCGCATCCTTCTGCCGATTGCATTGCGCAGTTCCGTGCGTCCCCTCGGTGCGGTCTTCGTCAACCTGATTCTGACGTCGTCCATCCTTTCCGCGATCACGCTCAATGAATTGACAGGCAGCGCCAAAATCGTCGCGGCTGACACCTTCCAGCCGTTCGAGGTGTATGCCTTGCTGCTGTTGCTATATGCCGTGATGACCTGGGTAGTGTCGCTGTCGGCGGGCGCCCTCCACCGCCGCCTGAATCGGGACCACGGCTAATGCGTTATACCGATTTCACATCCCACGACCTGCTCCTGCTGCTGCAGGGCTTAGGCGTTTCGGTCGCACTGTTTGCTGCGACAACGGTAATAGGCCTGCTGATTGGCCTTGCCTGGGCGATGCTGCGCTACTACCGTACACCATTGCTGGCGCCCATGGCTGCGGCACTCGCCGAGTTGCTCAAGAATTCCCCTGTGCTGGTGCAGTTGTTCCTGGTGTTCTTCGGATTGCCGGTGCTGCTGCAAATGGACCTGACGCCTGTGCAGGCCGCACTCATCACGCTGTCTGGCAATACGGCGGCCTTCATCTACGTGATCGCGGTTTCCGCCATCGAATCGGTCGGCAGGGAG
>Ga0209565_1001518_pt1 | contig 10040 bp, 5 predicted proteins | sample Araplaol_mTSA_r2_2_FD_184283 | JGI IMG/M metagenome (GOLD analysis project Ga0209565, IMG submission 184283) | Arabidopsis root microbial communities from North Carolina, USA - plate scrape MF_Col_mTSA_r2 (SPAdes) (version 3) | ecosystem: Host-associated > Plants > Roots > Endosphere | place... | reverse complement strand
GCGCTCGATGCGTGCTGCCACCGCTGCCACGCGGGTATCGAGCAGGAACAGGGCGTTGTCCACGGCGTCGGCAAGCTGTGCCGCCTGCTGCTGGCCGGCCGCAGGATTGCGCGAGAAGGATTTGAGCGCGCCCGTGATGCGGCCCATTCTCTCCACCAGGCCGATGATCTTTTCCAGGTTCTGCTGGGCCGTACCGTAGTCGCCGCGCGCCAGGAACTTGCCGGTATTGCCCGACAGCGTGCGCAGCGCGGCCAGCGGCTGGTTCAGTTCGTGGGCAATGCCGGCCGACATCTGTCCCACGGCGGCGAGCTTGCCGGCCTGCAACAGGCCGTCCTGCGCCTGCCGCAGATAGTTTTCGGTGCGAATGCGTTCGGCCACTTCGGCCTGCAATTGATGATTGGTGGTGGAGAGGTCCGACGTACGTTCCGCCACCTTGCGTTCGAGCTCGCTGTTGGCCGCTTCGAGCGCGGCGCGTGCGGCCAGCCGCTCGCTGGCGATACGACGGCGCACGTTCCATGCGGCGCCCAGCAGCAGCACGAAGGCAGCGAGCACGCCGGCGAGCGCGGCACTGTTCAGCGCAGCCACACGCGCCTGCGACGTGTTGGTCAGCAGCGTCAGGTCCCAGTCCGTGCCAGGCAGCGCCAGATGCTGCGCCAGCATCGGCGGACCCTGTCGCAGCCGCACCAGGGCATCGCCCTCCTGGGCTGGTCCGTTGGCCAGCGGACGCACGGTACTCAGCGCCAGTTGCGGCAGCGGGGCGCGGTTGTACTGCAGGGATCGATCGAGCTTGACGCGCTGGTCGTCAGAGAGCGGGCGCAGCGCGGCGAGCTTCCACGAAGGATCGGACGCGAGGATGACCACGCCGTTTTCATCGGCCAGCAGCATCTGGCTGTCGTTGCCCTGCCAGCGGTTTTCCAGCGGCTCCAGGCCGATCTTGACCACGGCCACGCCGAGGGGATGATCGCGGTCACCGAGCGGTGCGGAGAGGTAGTAGCCGGACTCGCTGCGCGTGGTGCCCACGCCGTAGAAACGGCCAAGCTGGCCTTCGACTGCTGCGCGGAAATACGGACGGAAGCTCAGGTCTTCGCCGAGGTAGCTGTCCGGGCGTTGGTAGTTGCTGGTGGCCAGTACCTTGCCGCGGGCGTCCAGCACGTAGATCACGCGGGTGCCGGCCCGGCCGTTCAGCGCGGCAAGATAGGCGTTGGCCTGCGAGACACGGTCGGGTGCGGACGGCTGGCGCAGCAGCGCGTCGATGCGTGCGTCCAGCGACAGCAAACTCGGCACATAGTCATAACGCGCCAGCTCGCTTTCGAGTGCCTGCGCATAGAGCCGCATCTGCACCTGGCCGCGTTCGGCCTGGCGCCCCAGCGCGGCGTCGTACGTATAGCGGTAGCCCAGCCAGCCGGCACCGGCAATGAGCACAGCCAGCGCGAGCAGGGCGACAAACGGAACGATGCGGCGCCACCGCGGGGTGGAGGGCGTGGCGCCGTCGGATGGGGACAAAATCATGCGGAATCGGGGGAGGCGAAAGCTGCGGGTGGCGTATCGGGCATCTGAGAACCGACGAGGCGTCACCGGCAAGGCGACGTTTTACCACACCCACACTACCCCCAAGACCTGAACGGGTGATAAGCCCCATAAAAGCGGTGTGGTAAACGCAAAAAGGCCCGGCAGCCTGATCGGCAACCGGGCCCCGGCGCACCTGGCAGCGTGTTACTTGCTGGCCAGGACCTGAACGGGTGTCAGGCCGGCGTCGGCGGCTGGCGAGGGTTCGATGGAATCGATCTCGTCATCCAGTTCCGGCGCGCCTATCGCGTTCTCGCTTTTGGCGACAACGGTCGTGGCAATGGCATTGCCAAGCACATTGGTCACAGTGCGGCCCATGTCTAGCACATGGTCGATGCCGAGCACCAGCAGGATGCCGGCCTCGGGCAGGCCGAACATCGGCAGTACGGCGGCCACCACCACCAGCGATGCGCGCGGCACGCCAGCGATGCCTTTGCTGGTCACCAGCAGCACCAGCAGCATCGTGATCTGTTGCGACAGCGACAGCTCGATGCCGTACACCTGGGCCACGAACAGCGCGGCAAACGAGGTGTACATGATCGACCCGTCCAGGTTGAACGAATAGCCCAGGGGCAGCACGAAGTTCGTGATGCGCGGCTTCACGCCGAAGCGCGTGAGCTGGTCGATCACCTTCGGATAGGCCGATTCCGAGCTGGCCGTGGCAAAGCCGATCATCAGCGGCGCGCGCAGCTGGCGCAGCAGGGTGAAGACGTCACGGCCCAGGAAGAAGAAGCCACCGGCGATCAGCGCGATCCACAGCAGGCCCAGCGAGAGATACACGGCGCCCAGCAGCTTGGCGTACACCACCAGCACGCCCAGGCCCTGCGCCGTGATCACGGCGGCCACCGCACCAAACACGCCAAACGGCGCGAAAGCCATCACGTAGTTGGTGACCTTGAGCATGATGTGGGCCAGACCTTCCACGCCAGCCAGCACCGGCTTGCCCACGCCATCCTTGATCGTGCCCAGCGCAAAGCCGAAGAACAGCGAGAACACCACGATCTGCAGGATCTCGTTGTTGGCCATTGCTTCCACGAAGCTCTTCGGGAACATGTGCGCGATGAAGTCACGCAGGTTCAGCGCACCCGTCTTCAGGTTCGACGCAGCATCCGCGGCCGGCAGCGGCAGATTCATGCCGTGGCCCGGCGCCAGCGCGTTGGCCATGATCAGGCCCAGCAGCAGGGAGGTGACCGAGGCGGCCATGAACCATGCCATGGCCTTCAGGCCGATGCGCCCCACGGCCTTGCCGTCGCCCATGCTGGCAATGCCCGATACGAGCGTGGCAAACACCAGCGGGCCGATGATCATCTTGATCATCCGCAGGAACACGTCGGTCAGGATCGAGAGCTTGTCGGCAATCGCCTTGGCAGCGGCGGCGTCCGGCGCCATGTTGTGCGCGGCGGTGCCGGCCAGCACGCCCAGCAGCATCGCGATGAAGATCAGGGTTGGCAGTCGTTTTGTCATCGTGGGTACATCCCTCCTTTGTCTCTGGCGTGGCGCGCGCGGCATTCGGGGGACGGCGCGGCCAGCGGTTATTCCTGCGGCGGCGCCTAGAGTGCACGAGACGTGCCAGCTTTCTCACGCCAGGGCGATGGCGTAAAGCGATGAAAACAAAGGGATTTTTAGTGTGACGAGGACGTAATGTTCGGAAATCCGAACTGGGGAGGGGTGGGGGTGTTCGGGTTTCCGAACGTGGGGACGGGAGATGTGACTTGGGCGGCTCCCTCTCCCGCCTATTTCTTTGTTCCCCTCTCCCGCTTGCGGGAGAGGGGTTAGGGGTGAGGGCCAGCGTTTCAAGCTCGAACCCCGCCTCGACATAGCGACGCCCCGCCCTCACCCCCAGCCCCTCTCCCGCACGCGGGAGAGGGGAGTTAAAACCGCGGCAGAGAGGAATGAAACCGAGCGGGAAACACGAAACTCAAGCCGCCGCCTCGCAACTATCCAGAAACGCTTCCAGCGGCATCGGTTTCCCGATCGCATAGCCTTGCGCGTAGTCCACGCCAATCGCGCGCAGGGTGTGGAGCGTGGATTCGTCCTCGACCCATTCGGCCACGGTGCGCACGCCCAGGCGGTGGCCAATGTCGTTGATCGAGCTGACGATCTCGCGGTCCACGGCGTTGCGGGTCAGGTTGCGGATGAAGCTGCCGTCGATCTTGAGATAGTCCACCGGGAACTGCTTGAGGTAGGCGAAGGAGGAGAGGCCTGCGCCGAAATCGTCGAGCGCCACGGTGCAGCCGGCGCTGCGCATGTCGGCCACCACGCGGCTGGCGGCGGTCATGTTGTTGATCAGCGCAGTCTCGGTGATTTCCAGTCGGATGCGGTTCGCTGGCAGCGCGGAATCCTCCAGCGCGGCGTGCAGGAACGGAAGCAGGAAGGGTTCCCCGAGCGAGTTGGCAGAGAGGTTGATCGAAACAGACAACCCCGGCACGCGCACCAGCCGTTCGCCATACTGCTGCAGCACATTGCGGATGACCCAGCGGTCGATATGGCCCATGAGGTCGTAGCGCTCGGCAGCCGGGATGAACGCGCCCGGCATGATCAGCGTGCCTTGCTCGTCCACCATGCGCACGAGGATTTCCACGTGCTGGGCATCGTCCTGGCCGGGGCGCAGCGAGCGGATCTCCTGCGCATAGAGCCGGAAGCGGTTGGAGTCGAGTGCCGAGTGAATGCCGGCGGCCACTTCGAGCTCGCGATGATGGCGGCGGGCATCGCTTTCGTCGCGGCGATAGAGCGAGACGCGGTTGCGGCCGGCGGCCTTGGCCGCGTAGCACGCCACATCGGCGCGGCTCATCAGTTCGCTGACCGAGGGGATGTCGTTGTCGATGGCGGCGATGCCGATGCTCGCGCCCACGTCATAGACGCGGCCGTTCCACGGAAAGCGCCGCTCGCGCACGGCATCGATGACTTTCTGGCAGACCTGCTCGGCATGCTCGATGCTGCAGTCCTTGAGCAGCAGCGCAAACTCGTCGCCGCCCAGCCGCGCCAGCAGGTCGTCGGGGCGCACCTGATGGCGGATCACATAGCCCAGCTCGCGCAGCAGCACATCGCCCGCGCCGTGGCCGGCCGTATCGTTGACGATCTTGAAGCGGTCCAGGTCGATGAAGCACAGCGCGGCGCGGTGGCCGTGCAGGCGGGCCTGCTCGCACGACTCGCGCAGGCGCTTCTCGAACCAGGCGCGGTTGGGCAGCCCGGTCAGCGCATCGTGCGAGGCCGAGTGGGCCAGTTCACGCTGTAGCGCGCGGGAGGTGGTGATGTCCTGGAACACCAGCACCGCACCGAGCACGCCGCCATCGTTGGCCAGCACAGGCGCGGCCGAATCCTGCACGTCGTGGCGCTCGCCGGTCAGGCTCTGCAGCACGGCACCTTCCTGCAGGTAGGCAGGGCGCAGCGTCTCCAGGCATTGCTCCACGGGGCTGGGGATGGTGAGATCGGTGTCTTCGTCGACGATGCGGAACACCAAGTCCAGCGATTGCCCCATGGCGGCGTCCATGCTCCAGCCGGTCAACTGCTCGGCAATCGGATTCATGAACGTCACGCGCATGACCGGGTCCGTGCAGATCACGGCGTCGCCGATGGAGCGCAGCGTGATGTGCAGCCGCTCCTTTTCCTCGAACAGCGCGCGCGTCAGGTTGCGCTGCTCGGTGATGTCCCAGTTGGTGCCCACCAGCGCGTTGGTGGTGTCGTCCTCGCGGCGCGACGTGTTGGCCATGGCGCGCACATGGCGGATCTCGCCCGTGGGACGCACGATGCGATATTCCGTATCGAAGCGGCGCTCGCCCCGGATGGCCTGGCGCATCTCCGCGCTGACGCGGCTCACATCCTCGGGGTGAACCATCGCGATCCACTGGGCCAGCGTGGGCGGCCCCAGTTCCGGGTGCGTGCCGTGCAGGCCGTGCATGCGTGCATCCCAGGTGATCGACGCCTGCGAGAAATCCCACTCCCAGATGCCCACGCCGCCGGCTTCCACAGCCAGTTGCGTGCGCCGCGCCAGTTCCTCCAGTTGCTGCTGGGCGAGCTTGCGCGTGTGGATATCCTCCACCTGCGAGATGAAGTGGTCGGGCCGGCCTTCGTCGTCGCGCACGAGCGATACCGCGAGCAGGGTCCACAGGTAGTGGCCGTCCTTGTGCCGGTAGCGTTTTTCCAGCCGGTACGAGTCGATCTCGCCGGACAGCAGGCCCTCGATCTGGCGCAGGTCGGCGGCCAGGTCGTCGGGGTGGGTCATCAACTGGAATGGCAGGTCGCGCAATTCGTCGGGGGTGTACCCGAGCAGTTCCACCATGGCGCGGTTGACCATCTGCCAGCGGCCGTCCAGCCCGACGATGGCCATGCCGATGGCCGAGTGCTCCAGCGCCTGCCGGAACCGCTGTTCGCTGCTGCGCAGTTCGTGACGTCCCTTGCGGTTCTGCTCGGTCATGAAGGCGATGCAGACCGGGAACACCAGGATCAGTGCGCCGGACAGCGGCACCGAGCGCGATGCCAGGACATCCACGCCGGCCGCCAGCGAGAACCCTTCCGCGGCGATGGCCGAGAGCAGCGTCAGCAGCGCGGTAGCAAACGGGTTGCTGGCCAGCGCCACGATCACCAGCGGCAGCGACATGACCACGAACGGATCGTGCCCGGCGCGGATGGCGCCCGCGCCAATGGCCACGCACAGTGCCAGCATGCCGCCCAGCCGCGCAAGCCGCGTGCGCTCGAAGGTGGCGCGCACGCGTTCGCGCGAGATCGACACCATCAGCGGCAGCAGCAGCACCGTGCCGATGGCGCCTGCATTCCACCAGTTCCACCAGACCTTGAGGAACGGCGTGCCGAACGTGGAAGAGATGATCCACGCGCCCATCAGCCCGCTCAAGGCCGGCCCCACCGTGGAGGCCACGCTGAGCGTGAGGGCGAACATCGCCAGTTGGCCGCTGCGCGCCAGGACCGGATGCCCCACAAGGCTGCGCAGCACGGCGGCGGTGGCCACGAGTTCAATCAGGTTGGCGCCGGACAGCAGCAGCGCGGAGCCGATGGGATGTCCGCCGAGGAGGTCGGCGGCGATGTTGCCGAGGAACATGGCTCCCATCAGCCATGGCGCTTCTTGCCGGGAGCGGTGCAGCAGCAGCCCCAGCCCGAACGCGTTGGCCATCCAGACCGCTGCGGCATGGCCAGGCACGCGCGCCAGCCACAGGCCGACGAGGGCCAGTACGAAGTAGCCTCCGGCCGCGAGCAGCAGGGGGCGCCAGCTGACGATGCCAGGCAGGGGCGGTTGGGTCGAAGGGGGCGCGACCGTTTCAGACGTCATTTCTGTCGATTTCCAGGGACACGCGGCGCGCGTCTGCATACTGCGCCGGGCGCGGGCGATGGTCGCACCGGGTCCAGCCTAGCCGGCATGGTAGTGCCGCCAGGCGAAATCCTTTGGCTGAGATAAGGGCGAGACCATGGCTTTGTTGAGGCTGGCGCGAGGCGCGGAATTTTGGTATGGGGTGGGGCGCCACATCCGGGCGCCGCGTCAGGTGTCGCACTGTACATATGAATCACACTGTTGACGGATCAAGGCCAGCGCGAGACTTCTGACTTCTGTACGATCGCGCACGGAATGCGAAGTGCAGGGCCGGTGCAATGTGCCGGCGCCGACCGGTGGCTGGACCGGTGGCTGCTCAGGGGGGACACCCATGGACGTCAAGCGATTCTTCCGCATTGCCAGCTCCGCGCTGGTGGCTTTCATCGTGTTCGTGGTGCTCGCCGTGGGCAGTACGTACTGGTGGGGCGGACGCAAGCTCGTCCGCACGGTGGAAGTGCCCGCGCTGCAGCCAGTGGCTTTTCCCACCGATGCCGTGGCGATTGCCCACGGACGCTATCTCTACGAATCGCGCGGCTGCATGGAGTGCCACGGCGCCAATGGTGCGGGCAAACAGGTGTTCGATGAAGCCAACGGCTTCCGGGTGCGCGCGCCCGACATCACGCGCGCCAATCCCGCCATCGACAAATATCGTCCCGAGGACTGGGACCGTGCCATCCGCCACGGTGTGGCCCCCTCCGGCCGGCCGCTGCTGGTCATGCCGAGCGAGGACTACAACCGGTTGTCCAACGAGGATTTTGGCGCGCTCGTGGCCTATGTCCGCAGCCTGCCGCCCGCGTCCGGACAGCCCGGCGACATGCATCTGCCCTGGTTCGTGCAGGGTATGTACGGCGCGGGCGTGATCAAGGACGCCGCCGAGAAGATCGACCACAGCCTGCCACCCGCGCCCGCCGTCACGGCGGCGGTCAACGCCCAGTACGGCGCCTACGTGGCGGAGTCCTGCAAGGGGTGCCATGGCGCCGCGCTGCGCGGCGGGCATATCCCCGGCGCGCCTCCCGACTGGCCACCGGCGGCTGACCTGCAACCGGGCGGCGCGATGAAGGCGTATCCGCAGGCAGACCAGTTCGTGACGATGATGCGCACTGGCAAGCGGCCCGATGGCACCGACGTCAGTCGCGTGATGCCGTTCGGCGCTTTCGCCAAAATGAACGACACCGACCTCAACGCGCTATATCTGTTCCTGACAGCGAAATAATCACGCATATGGTGCGAAGTACATAAAGTCTGTGTGCCTGCGCACGCATTTCATATTTGCACTATGCTCCACGGGTTTGCCGCTCGGGCCAGGGATTGCCATAGGCCGGTAGCGGGCGGCAGGCAGCGAACAAACATGGGCCACGTACCCAAGGAGCACCCCCCAAATGACGACCCTCACCCTCAACGGCAAGACCGTGGAGGTGGACGCCGATCCGTCCACGCCACTGCTGTGGGCACTGCGCGACAACCTCGGCATGACCGGCACCAAGTTCGGTTGCGGCATGGCCGCCTGCGGCGCCTGCACGGTCCATATCAACGGGCAGGCCACGCGTAGCTGCGTGATGCCGATCTCGGCCACGGCCGGCAGCAAGATCCAGACGATTGAAAGCATGGGCGACGACAAGGTCGGCAAGGCCGTGCTCGCCGCTTGGCTCAAGCACGATGTGGCGCAGTGCGGCTATTGCCAGAACGGCCAGGTCATGAGCGCCGTGGGCCTGCTGCGTACCAAGCCGCGCCCGACCGATGCCGATATCGACCAGGCCATGGCCGGCAACGTCTGCCGCTGCGGCACCTATCAACGGATTCGCGCGGCCATCAAGGATGCCGCGCGCGCCATCGCCTGAGGGGATTGCCATGCGTATTCGAGGCATTGAAGCCCTGGCGGGCGGTAGCGGTGCGCCGGAACAACCGGCGCAGGACACACAGGCAGCAGGCGCGTTGTCGCGCCGCAGCTTCCTGAAGCTGTCGGGACTCGCGGGCGGTGGGTTTGCGCTGGGCATTGCCGGCGTGGCAGGCAGCGCGCAGGCGCAGGGCGCGGCCAAGGCCGTGCCCGCGCCGCAGGCGTTCCTGCGCATCGCGCCGGACAACATGGTGACGATTGCGGTGAACCGGCTGGAGTTTGGGCAGGGTGTGCATACGGCGTTGCCGATGGCGCTGGCCGAGGAACTGGATGTCGACTGGAAGAACGTGGCGAGCGTGCTGGCCCCGGCTGGCGACGCTTACAAGGACCCCGCGTTCGGTATCCAGATGACGGGTGGCTCCACCGCGCTGAACCATTCGTTCACGCAGTACCGCGAACTGGGCGCACGCGCACGGGCCATGCTGATCACGGCCGCGGCGCAGAAGTGGAAGGTCGACCCGGCCAGTTGCACCGCGCAACTGGGCGTGGTCACCTCCGGCAGCAATCGCGCGACGTACGGCGAACTGGCTGCGGCCGCCATGGAGCTGCCTGTGCCAAAGGAGGTCAAGCTCAAGGACCCGGCGCAGTTCCGCATCGTCGGCAAGCCGACAGCACGCCTGGACGCCGCGTCCAAGCTGCATGGCGACGGCGTGTTCGGCATGGATGTGAGCCTCAAGGGCATGAAGGTGGCCGTGGTGGCCCGCCCGCCGCGCTTTGGCGGCAAGGTGAAGTCGTTCAACGCCGACAAGGCACGCAAGATCAAGGGCGTGGCCGATGTGCTGCTGGTCGACGTGGATCGTGGCGGCACGGGCGTGGCGGTGATCGCCGACGGCTACTGGCCGGCCAAGACTGCACGCGAGGCGCTGGAGATTGTCTGGGAAGACGCGGGCTCCACAGTCAGCACTGCCGCGCTGTTCGATCAGTACAGCAAGCTGTCCACGCAGCCGGGCATCATGGCCCGGCCGTTCGAAGGCGGCAGCATCGATTCGGCGCTGGCCGGCGCGGCCAAGGTGATCGACGCCGAATACCGCGTGCCGTACCTGGCCCACGCGCCAATGGAGCCGTTGAACTGCACGCTGCAGCCCGAGGTGGCTGGCAAGCAGATCAACGCCGTCAAGGTGTGGGTGGGCTCGCAGTTCCAGACCATCGACCAGGGCGCCATCGCGCGCACGCTGAAGCTCGCGCCCGAGAAGGTCACGCTGAACACGATGATGGCCGGTGGCGGTTTCGGACGCCGCGCCGTGCCGACGTCTGACTACC
>Ga0209565_1001503_pt1 | contig 10162 bp, 3 predicted proteins | sample Araplaol_mTSA_r2_2_FD_184283 | JGI IMG/M metagenome (GOLD analysis project Ga0209565, IMG submission 184283) | Arabidopsis root microbial communities from North Carolina, USA - plate scrape MF_Col_mTSA_r2 (SPAdes) (version 3) | ecosystem: Host-associated > Plants > Roots > Endosphere | place... | reverse complement strand
GGCCCACTTCGAGGCCCACGTCGGCGCAGACCTTGCGCGTGACCAGCTCGTTGTCGCCCGTCAGCACCTTCACCGCCACGCCGTGCTCGGCCAGCGCGCGCAGCGCGGGCGCGGTCGATTCCTTCGGCGGATCGAGAAAGGCGACGTAGCCGAGCAGCGTGAGCCCCGACTCGTCGGCCACGCCGTAGGCCGGCTTCTGCTCTTCGACCTTCAGCGAGCGGCTGGCCACGGCCACCACGCGCAGGCCCTGGGCATTGAGCTCCGAGGCCACGCTGTGGATGCGCGCCAGCACATCAGCGTCGAGCGACAGCACTTCCGCGCCGCGTTCGACCGAGGTGCACACCGACAGGATCTCTTCGAGTGCGCCCTTGCAGATCAGCAGGTGCTCGCTGCCCCCGTTGGCCACCACCACCGACATGCGGCGGCGCGAGAAGTCGAAAGGCACCTCGTCGATCTTGCGGTAGGCCGTCTGCAGGCGGGTTTCGAGCTGCATCTCTGCGTGGCTCAGCACGGCCTTGTCGAGCAGGTTCTTCAGCCCCGTCTGGTGGAAGCTGTTGAGGTAGGCCAGCTGCAGCACGTGGTCGGACTGCTCGCCCCACGCGTTGGTGTGGCGCTCGAGCACGATGCGGTCCTGCGTCAGCGTGCCGGTCTTGTCGGTGCACAGCACGTCCATGGCGCCGAAGTTGTGGATGGCCTCGAGCCGTTTCACGATCACCTTCTGGCGCGACATCACCACCGCGCCCTTGGCCAGCGTGGCGGTCACGATCATCGGCAGCATCTCGGGCGTGAGGCCCACCGCGATCGACAGCGCGAACAGCGCGGCCTCCCACCAGTCGCCCTTGGCCACGCCGTTGATCACCAGCACCAGCGGCGCCATCACCAGCATGAAGCGGATCAGCACCCAGCTCACGCGGTTGATGCCGGCCTGGAAGGCGCTGGTGCCGCGGTCGGCGGCCGTCACGCGCTGGGCCAGCGCGCCGAAGAAGGTGCGGTCGCCGGTGTGCACGATCACCGCGGTGGCGGTGCCGCTGATGACGTTGGTGCCCATGAAGAGCAGGTTCTCGCGTTCCAGCACGCCTGCCGCATGGTTGCCGCGATCGACCACGAACTTCTCGACCGGCATCGCCTCGCCCGTCAGCGCCGACTGGCTGATGAAGAGGTCCTTGGCAGTGATCAGCCGGCAATCGGCCGGGATCATGTCGCCGGCCGAAAGCGCGATCACCTCGCCCGGCACGAGGTCGCGCATCGGCACCTCGACGCGCACCGTGCCGGCGTGCGTGGTGTCGAAGCCCTCGTCGCCGGCCACGCCCGCCTTGTGGCCCGGGGCGGGGCGCAGCACGGTGGAGGTGTTGCTCACCATCGCCTTGAGCCGGTCGGCTGCCTTGTTGGAGCGCGACTCCTGCAGGAAGCGCAGCACCGTCGACAGCACCACCATGCTGCCAATGACGAGCGTGGCCTTCATGTCCTCGGTGACGTAGGAGACCAGCGCCAGCACTGTCAGCAGCAGGTTGAACGGGTTGCGGTAGCACTGCCACAGGTGCTGCCACCAGCGCAGCGGCTGCTCGTGGCGCACCTCGTTGCTGCCCAGGCGCTTGCGCAGCACCTGCGCGTGTCCTTCGCTGAGGCCGCGCGGCGAGCTGCCGAGCTTGACCAGCATCTCACCGGCATCGGTGCGCGAGGCCGCGTTCAGGGCCTTCGCGATGTCGGGCGGCATGCTGATGGAGCCGGTTCCGACGGGCTTCGAACCCAGCAGCGTCTGCCAGCGTTCGAAGTGGTGCAGCATGTGGCGGCTGCGCAGGAAGCTTTCGAAAAAGGACTTGAGTACGTTCTTCATGATGTTCTCCTTCGGAGCGGCCGCCACTGGTGCCCGCGGAAGGAGAACCCCGGCATCGATCAGCCGGCCGGGCTCAACCCTCTGCGAGGCGCGGCAGCGGGCCGCGTCGTTGTTGGAATAGGTCTTGGCGAAGGGGGCGCGCTATGGCGCCAACAAGAGGCGGGGTCCATGATGTGCTCCTGGGTTGCTTGCGAGTTGCTCGAAGAGAAGAGTGGCGGCGCGCGCTTCAGCGTCGGGGCACGCAGATCGGCTGCAGCAGCAGATAGCTGCGGATGCGGCGCGTGGTCCAGAGCGCTGCAGCCTGGTCGAGCCTGGCATCCACGGCAGGCGCTGCTTCCGCCGCCGCAGCGTGCGCAGGCACGTGCGCCGACGGACGAACACGCGGCTGTTCGTGCGGCTGACGACGAAGATGGAAGTGACGCATGACAAGACTCCTTCGCACAGAAGGGCCTCGCGCACGGACGCACGCAAGCTGACTGAAAAAGTCAGTGACGAGAACGACGGGAATCGGGAGGAGGGGAGCCGCTTGCCGGAATGGCAAACGGGTCACGCTGTGTGCAACGACCGGCACGCAGCGCGGGGGAAGCCTGCGCTAGAGGGCCGGATGTGTCACGCCTGCCGAGGCACGCGTCTTGTCACTGATCCAACTGGCACTGTCCACGCACGGGGCTCCGAAATGAAGATTTCCGGATTGTTGCACCGCATCACAGGGTGCGTCAACCCGCGGGACGGTGTTTTACGATGCGATTCGCGGGCTTATTGCCTCCATGTTGCGATTGGCCTGCAGCATTCGACGCTAACCTTTCAATCTGCATTCAATTCGATGAAGACACCGTCAGTCTTGTTCATCTGCACGGGGAATATCTGCCGCTCCCCGACAGCCCACGTTCTCCTGATGCACAAGGCTCGCGCAGCCGGCTTCGATGTCGAAGTCGACAGCGCCGCCATCTCCAATGAAGAGTGCGGCAACCCGCCGGATCCGCGCTCCGTGGCCGAGGCCAGGCGGCGCGGCATCGAGATGCACGCGCACTGCGCGCGGCAGGTTCGCAAGTCCGACTTCGATCGCTTCGAACTGATCATCGGCATGACCGCGCAGCACTGCGCGGCGCTGCGCTGCGCAGGCTCGCGCCCGCCAGCACGGCCGGCAAGATCCATCTGTTCACCGAATACGCCGACGGCATCGAGGGCGACGTGCCCGATCCGTGGTACGGCGGGCAGAAGGATTTTGTCGAGGTCTTCGACCTGATCGACCTGGGCGTGGATGGCCTGCTCGCGCGACTGCAAGCCGACGCCGGGGCTACCAGCGCACCCGCACGCCCACCGAGGCGTTGAGCGAGCTCTTCATGCGCGTGTCTCCGCCGGTGGCCCACAGCTTGCCCAGCTCGCCGTAGATCGCCGTGCGCTCGCCGAGTGCAAGGGTGAAGCCGCCGGCCAGTTCGGTGCTGGTGCCGCCTGTTTCGCTGGCGATGCCGGTGCTGCCGGCCGGCCCCGTCAGGCGCGCGATGTCGGTGCCGCTCGATGCGCGGTTCACGTTGATGCGCGCGTAGGGCTGCAGCAAGCCGGCACCGGTGGCGATGGAGCCCTTGATGCGCACGCCGGCGCGCGCGATCAGGCCGTCGTGCGTGTCCTGCGTGATCCACGCGCCAGAGATGCTCGCGCCGTCCATGCTCAGGCGCTGGTGGATGAGCTGCAGCTGCGGCTCCACGCGCCAGCCGCCGCCGATGTCGAAGGCCTTGCCCACTTCCAACGAAGCCAGGAAGCTGTCGCCCTTGCCCGAGCTGCCCATGCTCGCAAGAGGCCGCGCGGTGTAGCGGTGCTGGCCGCCTTGCAGCACGATGTCGGTGTACCAGCCGGCATCGTTGTGCCAACTGGCGTACACCCCGAGGTAGCGGCTGCGCAGATCGCTGCGGCCCACGCGCAGGCCCTGGATGCCGCTGGCGAAGCCGCGCACGTCGACGTCGCCCTCGAGCTGGCCGACGTAGATGCCGGCACGCCAGTTCGCATCGGCCCACAGGTCGGTGCCGGCCTGGAAGCCGGTGAGGCGGCCCTTGCTCTCGGGGCTCACGGTGCCGCGCTGGCGCACGTCGATGTCGGTGCTCAGCACGCGGCCCCATGCGCGGCGTCCGGCGTAAGTCGTCGTGTCGCCGGCGTCGTTGGGCTGCCGCATCTCGTCGCCGCCGCGCAGGTGCAGGTTGCCGAGCATCGCGACATTGGCCTGGCGCAACTGCTGGGGCAGGGCGGCATAGAGCGGAACTTCGGCGCGATAGGTCGGCAGGCCCGGCCCGCCCGGTGCACCTGGCACGCCGGGGCCGACCGCGCCCGTGGTCGAGCGCAGGTACCAGTTCTCGCCCGCACCGTTCGCATCGGCGGGATAGAGGCGGTATTCGTAGGCACCGGCATCCACGTGCCCGCCGGCGAGCGTGAAGGCGTCCCTGGTGGTCTGCGCGGTGGTGGTCGCGCCGTTGAGGGCGCTGATCACCTCGATGCCGTTGCCCGTGGTCAGCGCGCCCAGGCCTGCGAGATTGACGATCTGCACGGTGGTGCGGCCGCTGGCCGTGGCGCCGGCGCCGTCGAGCACCAGCCGGTCGGACGGGCCGCTCGCGTTCAGCACCGCGCCCAGCCGCAGTACGCCGTTGTTGCCCACGTAAGGCCCGGTCACGGTGAGGCTGGTGCCGGCCGTCGCGCCCGGCAGCGAAACCGTGCCGCTGTTGTTCAGCGACGCGACGGTCTGGTTGAAGCCCGCGAGGTCGAGCGTCGCGCCCGCGGCCACGCCGTGGGCCGAAGTCGCGCTGAAGGCGTTGGCGGCGCCGGCCTGCAGCGTGCCCGCATTCACCTGCGTCGCGCCGCCGTAGCTGTTCGAGCCGGCGAGGGTGAAGGTGCCGGTGCCCTGCTTCACGACGCTGCCGCTGCCGCTCAGGCTGCCGCCGAACGTGGTGCTGGTGTTGTCGCCGCCGGTGGTGAGCGTCGCGCTGCCCAGCTTCAGTTCGCCGCCCGCGCTGCCCCCGCCCGAGAGCGAGCCGATGGTCTGGTCGAAGCCGTTCAGGTCCAGTGTGGCGCCGGCCTTGTCGGCCAGCGCGATCGTCGCCGCCGGGTTCAGCAGATCGGCCGCGCCGAGCCGCAGCGTGCCGGAGTCGACCACCGTGGCACCCGTGTGGTTGTTGGTGCCGGCCAGGGTCAGCGTGCCCTGGCCCGATTTGACGAAGGTGCCGCTGCCGCCCAGTGTGCCGCTCGCGGTGAAGTCGTGAGCTGCGTCGACGACCTCGATGCCGCCGCCCGCCGCGCCGATGTCGATGTCGCGTGCCGTACCGGCGAAGCCCGTGCCGGTGATCTGCAGGCGCCCGCCGTCGAGCGCGAGCCCGCCGCCGGCCGCGCCGAGGTTGGCATCGGCGGAAACCGACAGCACGCCACCCTGCACGGCCGTGCCGCCTGTGTAGGTGTTGGCGCCGCCCAGCACCAGCGTGCCCGCACCTGTCTTGGCGATGCCCGCGCTGCCGTCGATGGCACTGTTCACCGTCGCGACGAAGCCCGTAGAGGCCGCGCTGCCGTCGCCCACGCGGATCTCGGCCTTGCCGCCGCCGTTGCCCAGCAGCGTGAGCGCATCGCCGGCCAGCGTATAGCCGCCGCTGGTGAACTGCATGCCCAGCGCCTGCACCGCGCCACCGGTCTTGTCGATGGTCACGGTGCCCGGCGCGCCGCCGAAGATGGCGAAGCCCGGCTGCGGCTGCATGGGCACGGTCACGGTGCCGGCCGCGTCGGTCCAAACCGGGCTGGTGGTCGACCACGTGCCCGTGCCGCCGCCGGATTGCACCGGGCTGGCCAGGCCGTCGGCGTTCCAGAAATTCAGCGTCAGGCCGGTGGTGTTGAGCAGGTTGAAGCGCTTGTCGGCGCTGAGGTTCTGCAGCAGCACCGTGCTGCCGCCCGGCAAGCCGCCGAGCGAAAGGCTGCCGGCGCCCGTCAGCGAGCCCCCGTAGTCGACGAGCCGGTACACGCCGGGGCCGAAGCTGCCGGCGTTGGCGACGTTCAGCGTCACCGCGCCGCCGAGCGACAGGTCGCCGCCCACGCTCACGCTGTCGCTCGCGCCCGGCGTGCTGAAGTTGGGGCCAGGCGCGCCGAAATCGAAATCGAGCGTGCTGCCGGCGGCGAGCGAAAGATTGCCGCCCACGGCCAGCACGCCAAAGCTTCCGGCGGTGCCGGCGCCCGGAGCCAGCTTCGCGCCCGTGTTCAGGGTGACGTCGCCGCCGATGCGGCCGGTTCCGCCCAGCGTGGCGCCGGTCAGCACCGTGACCGCGCCGGTGCCCGTGGCGCTGCCGCTCGCATTGGTGGCCAGCAGCGTGCCCGAAGCGACGGTGGTGGTGCCTGCATAGGCGTTCGCGCCGCCAAGGCTCAGGATGCCGGTGCCGCTGTAGCTGAGGCCGGAGCCGCCACCGATCACGCCGCCCAGTGCGATGTTCTTCGCGCCCGTGACGCTCAGCGCGCCATCGAGCGTGACGTCGTTCGCCAGCGCGACGTCGGCGCTCGATGTCAGCGTGGCGGCGCCGCTCACAGTCAGCGTGCCCGTGCCCAGCGAGGTGCCGGTGCCCACGCCGAGCGTGCCGGCCTGCAGCGTCACACCGCCGCCGAAGTTGTTGGCTCCGCCGAGCACCAGCGTGCCGGCGCCGGTCTTGATGAGAGAGCCTCCGCCGCCGATGGGCCCGTTCAGCGTGAGATCGTTGGCGCCGCCCACCGTCAGGCCCGCGCCTGTGCCGAGCGATACGGCGTTGACCAGCGTCAGGGCGCCGGCCGTGCTTTGCAGGCCGGCGTTGCCCGTCACGCCGAGGGTGCCGCTGCCCAGCGAGGTGCTGGTGCCCAGCGAGAGAGTGCCGCCCGCCAGTGAAACGCCGCCCGAGAAGTCGCTCGCGCCGTCCAGCGTGACGCCGCCGGGACCGTTCACCGCGAGCGCGCCGGCGCCGGTGATGGTGCCGCCCAGCGCGAGTGCGTTGGCACCGGTCAGGCTCAGCGTGGTCCCGCTGCCCAGGGGTACGCCGTTGCCTAGCACGATGCCCGGCACGTTCGCCGTGAGGCTCGCGTTGCCCGTCACGGCGAGCCCGCCGGTGCCCAGCGCGAGGTTGTTGCCCACGCCGAGCGTGCCGCTGCCCAGCGTGACGCCGCCGCTGAAGCCGGCGTTCGCGGCGTTCAGGCTCAGCTTGCCCGCGCCGTTCAACGACAGCGCACCCGCGCCCGACACCGGCCCGCCCAGCGCGATGTCGTTGCTGCCGCCCACATCCAGGCCCGCGTTGAGCACCACCGCGTTGCCCAGGTTCACGCCCGCGCTGGCATCGAGCGTGGCCGCGCCGTTGACCGTGAGCGCGCCGAGTCCCAGCGAGGTGTTGGTGCCCACGCCCAGTCCGCCGCCCAGCAGGTTCACTCCGCCGGCGAAACCATTGGCGCCGCCCAAGGTGAGCTTGGCTGGCCCCGACTGCGTCAGTCCGCCGAGGCCGCCGATGGTGCCGTTGAGCGAGAGAGCGCTGCTGCTCGCAACGTTCAGCCCCGCATTCAGGTTGAAGTTGTTGGTCAGGCCCACGGGCGTATTCGCTGCCAGCGAACTGGCGCCACTCACCGTCACCGCGCCCGTGCCCAGCGCGAGGTTGTTGCCCACGGTGAGCTGGCCGCCCCCCAGGTTGAAGCCACCGCTGAAGTCGTTGGCACCGTTGAGCGTGAGCCCTGGCGCGCCGGCCAGGCTCATCCCGCCTGTGCCGCTGATCTTGCCGTTGAGCGTCAGCGCACCGCCGCTTCCGCCGCCGCCCAGGTTCAGCGTGTTGTTGAGCACGATGTCGTTGCTCAACGCGAGGCCGTTCTTGCCGGTCAGCGTGGCGGCGCCATCGACCGTCAATGCGCCGGAGCCGAGCGCGGTTGCGGAGCCGAGGTCTATCGAGCCGGCCTGCAGCACGGTGCCGCCGCTGTAGTTGTTGGCGCCGTTCAGCACCAGGTCGCCGCTGGCGAGCGTCAGGCTGCCGCCCCCGTTGATGTTGCCGTTCAAGCTCAGCGTGCCCGCGCCGTTGAGCGTCAGCGCGCCGTTGAGCTGCACCTGATTGGTCAGCGTGCCGGTGAAGGCGGTGTTGAGCGTGGCGGGGCCGCCGACCTGGAACAGGCCCGTGCCGAGCGAACTCGCGTTGCCCAGCGTCAGTCCGCCGCCATTGAGGGCCAGCCCGCCGCTGAAGTCGTTGTTCCCCGACAGCGTGAGCGTGCCGCTGCCGTTCTTGATCAGCCCCCCGGCGCCGGTGACGGTGCCGCCGAGCGTCAGGGAGTTTGCGCCCTGAACGATCAGGCTGCCCGTGAGGCTGATGTTCTGCGTCAGCGTCAGGCCTGCCACCGAGGCCTGCATGGAACCACCGTTCGCCGTGAGCGTTCCGGTGCCGAAGGACAGCGCATCGTCGAAGATCGCGGTGCCGCCGTTGAGCGCGGCCGCGCCGCTCACCACGGGGCCCTCGAGCGTCCAGGTGCCGCTGTTGACGACGAGGTTCTCGAAGTTCAGGTACTGCAGGCTCGAGACCGTGCCCGCGCCGCCGCTGCCGGAGCCAGTCCCCGCCACGGTGTTCTGCAGCACCAGCGTGTCGTTGCCCCCTATGCCCGCGTCGACCGTACCTCCGGCGGCGAAGGTGAGGAAGCTCGGCGGCACCGCGGGCGTCGGAATGGTCACGCCGGGCAGCGGCACCAGCCCGCCGTTGATCGACGAGCCCGTGACCGCCACGAAAGTGTCGTTGCTCAGCGTCGTGCCCAGCGAGACGCTGCCGTTGATCGTGCCAGCGTTGACGAAGGCGTTGCCGCCGCTGTCGGGGCTCTGGAAGGCCACGCGGCCGGTGATCGTTCCGGTGTTGGTGAAGTTGACGTTGCCGCCGCCGTACACGGCGACGGCGATCGAGTTGATCGGATCGAAGAGCCCGAGCGCGCTCATGCCGATCGTGCCGCTGTTGTTGAAAGTCGTGGTCCCGGTGGTGGCGATGACGGCCGCCGCGCCCAGCAGGCCGAAGGTGCCGTCGAAGGTGCCTTCGATCGTGCCCTGGTTGTTGACCGTGACGTTGCCGCTGCCGGGCACGACCAGGTTGCCGATCGTGAGGGCGCGCGAGAGCACGAGGGAGCCCGCTGCGTTGGCGTCGATGGCGCCAAGGTTGTTGAGCGTGATGCCGTTGCCGCCCAGCGTCATCGCCGTGCCGCCGGGCAGGGTGCTCATGATGCCGCCCGACTGCACCGTGACGGCAAGACCGTTGGCGTTGCTCAGGAAGCTGTTCGGGTTGGGGGGCAGCAGGATCGGAACGCCGGTGCAGGTGACCACGTCGTTGTCGACAGGCGAGGCGGGCGTGCAGGCCGCGAGCGCCGTGCCGCCATGCAGTGCCAGTGCGGCCAGGGCCGCGAGGGCCCCGAGCGCAGGAGCTGCGCCCCTGCGCGCGGTGCGCCTTCGTCCCCTGACTGCTGTCCCTCCGGAACCGCTGGCGCTCTTCGCCAGTTCGGAAACCACGCGATACCGGCTCTGCCGGCGGTCGAAGATCACACGGTAGACATGGTTCACGGCTCGCCTCCAAGCCTTTGTAATGCGTGTGATTATTTGTGAGGCATGGGTGAAGTGAATATCTGCCGAAAGGACTCACGACGCGTGATGCCGCGAGAGAAGGAAGCAATATGGCGTAGGTGAAAACCAGCGCCGAGGCGGTGAAAGCGGCTTCGCGGCTACTCGCAGAGCACCCGTATCGAAGGCGGAATCGCCACGGCCCGGATCCCACCGCCCTCGCGCTTCGCCGCGAAGATGCGCACCTCCTCGCATTCGAGGATCAGGTCGTCGCCGCGCGTCACGCGGTAGGTCTGCACGAAGCTCTTCTCGCGCCACTCGGGGATGCGCACCGCAACGCTCAGCGTGTCGCCGTAGCTCGCGGACTTCACGAAGCGCGTGTGCGTGTCGACCAGCGGCGTGCCGATCACGCCCAGCGTCTGCGTTGTTTCTTCCCAGCGGGGCACGCCGCATTCGGCGAAGAAGTGGCGCGAGGCCGCGTCGATCCAGCGGAAGAAGTTGGGAAACCAGACGATGCCGGCGGGGTCGCAGTCGCCGAACTCCACGCGTACGGTGTAGACGACTTCCTTGGTTGCAGTGGTGCTTGTATTGCTCATCAGCCCATTCTCGTCGGCAGCCACAAGGCGATGATGGGGAACGCGATCAGGATCACCAGCCGAATGATGTCGGTCACGATGAACGGCAGCACGCCCTTGAAGATGGTGGTGAAGCTCACGTCCTTCACCACGCTCTTGATGACGAACACGTTCATGCCCACCGGCGGGTGGATCAGGCCGAGCTCGACGGTC
>Ga0209565_1001500_pt1 | contig 10175 bp, 8 predicted proteins | sample Araplaol_mTSA_r2_2_FD_184283 | JGI IMG/M metagenome (GOLD analysis project Ga0209565, IMG submission 184283) | Arabidopsis root microbial communities from North Carolina, USA - plate scrape MF_Col_mTSA_r2 (SPAdes) (version 3) | ecosystem: Host-associated > Plants > Roots > Endosphere | place... | reverse complement strand
GCTTGCCGGCGCCGGTGCCGCCGGCAAGGTCAATGTGGGAAGACCGGCGGCGCTGGCGGCGGAGCGGGGCACCAGAATACCGTGGACCCGGCCATTGAGGTTCGCCACCTGGTCCAGGTTGTCATAAGCGAAGGTGTCGCCGACAAACTGGTCGGTGCCGCGAATCAGCAGCACGGGCTTGTGGGACTTCACGCGCTCGTCGTTCAGGAAGGCATGCAGGAACTCCCCGCGAAACTCCATGCGCGGTGTTTCCTTGCCGCTGGCGTCCTTGCTGGCATCCCTGATCACCCGCGCGTTGCCGGTCAGTTGCACTTCCGAGCCGTCGCCGTTGGAATAAGCCCGATTCGCCGTGGCGGTGGTCACACGGCCGTCGGGGCGGATGCTGCGGATGCGCGCCTGGTCGATCTCGAGGATGTCGGTGTCGGGGAAATGCCGGGCCTCTATGCCGTAAATCTCGCTCTTGAGTTGCCCGTTTTCGTCAAAGGTCTTGACGGTGAACTTGCGCATGAAATAGTCGATGTCGTGGCTTGCTTCCCGGGCCACCTCGGTTGTGCTGAAGATGGGCGTATTGCGCACCAGCCAGTAGGTGCCTAGCGCCAGCGCGCCCATCATCAGCAAGGGCATGTAGATGGACATGCTGTCCCACACGCGCAAAACGCCGCGCCATGCCCTCTTGAGCGGGGAGGGCGTGCCGGCGCGGCCAGCATCCTGGCCCTGTGTCGCGGTCGTCATAGGCGGTATTCCTGCAGCAACTCCGCATAGCGCCCGCAGGCGACAAGCAGCAAATCGCAGAACTCGCGCGCCGCACCATGGCCGCCAGGCGCCTGCGTGACATGGTGGGCTTGTACCCGGACTTCGAGGTGCGCATTGGAAGGCGCGCAACTGAGCGCCGCCCGGGACATCACAGGCAGGTCCGGCCAGTCGTCGCCCATGGCGGCGGCCGCGGCCCAGTCCAGGCCCAGCGCCTGCAGGGTGGTCTCGGCTGCGGGGCGCTTGTCTTCCGTGCCGAAATGCGCATGCGTAATGCCCAGCGCCTGCAGGCGCGCGCGCAGCACATCGCTGTCCCGACCGGTGATCACCACGGGGGTGATGCCGGCGCGCTGCAGCAGCTTCAGGCCGTGGCCGTCCAGGGTGTTGAAGCGCTTGATGATTTCACCTGAGGCGCGGTAGCCGCCGCCGGCCCGGGCCAGGGCATGGCCGTCGGGGTATTCGGAAAAATACAGGCCGCCGTCGGTCAGCACGCCGTCCACGTCGAAAAACGCCACCTTGACGCCTTGGGCGCGGAGCAGCAGCTCGGGAGCAAAGTTCAGGGCGGGGACGGGCTGCAACATGGGTGGCGTCAAAGAGGGCATGAAAACACCATCAGATGACCTTGGCCCGCATCAGGTCGTTGGAATTGAGCGCGCCGCACAGCACGCCGGCCTCGTCGACCACCAGCACGCTGGTGATGCGGTATTGCTCCATCAGCGCGGCCGCCTCCACGGCCAGCGAATCCGCCCGCACGGTGCGCGGGTTGGCATGCATCACGTCGCCGGCCTTGCTGCTGCGCAGGTCCACGCCTTTTTCGACCAGGCGGCGCAAGTCGCCGTCGGTAAAAATCCCGAGCACGCGCCGCGCGCCGTCGACCACCGCGGAGGCGCCCAGCCCCTTGGCGCTCATCTCGCGCATCAGGTCGCTAAAACCGGTGTCGGCCTGCACCTGCGGCACGGCGTCGCCGCTGCGCATCACATCGCTGACATGCGTGAGCAGCTTGCGGCCCAGCGCGCCGCCAGGGTGCGAGCGGGCAAAGTCTTCTTCCCGGAAGCCACGCACGTCGAGTAGCGCGACGGCCAGCGCATCCCCCATGGCGAGCTGCGCGGTGGTGCTGGCCGTGGGTGCCAGGTTGAGCGGGCAGGCCTCCAGCGCGACACTGCTGTCGAGCGTGACACGCGCATGGCGCGCCAGCGCGGACTGGGCGCCGCCGGTGATGGCGATCATGGGCACGCCCTGGCGGCTCAGCACCGGCAGGATGACCGTGAGCTCCTCGCTTTCGCCGCTGTTGGAAATCGCCAGCACCACGTCCTGGCCGGTGATCATGCCCAGGTCGCCATGGCTGGCTTCTGCCGGGTGCACAAACATGGCGGGGGTGCCTGTGGAGGCCAGCGTGGCCGCGATCTTGCGGCCTATGTGGCCGCTTTTGCCCATGCCCATGACCACCACGCGGCCCCGGCAGGCCAGCACCAGCTCCACCGCCTGGGCAAACTCGCCGCCCAGGCGCTGCGCCAGACCCAGCACGGCGGCGGCTTCTATCTCAAAGGTCTTGCGGGCCAGGTTCAGCACCTGCTCGGCATCCAGTTTCACGGGGTCTGCGCTCATGGCTGCATTCTATAGAGGCGCACAAAGGCCCATGCCGGCGCGGTTTCCTCGGCTACCATCGGCGCATGAGCGCGCTTGAACTGACCCTGCTGTACCTGCTGGCCGCGGTGTTGGGTGTGGTTGCGTGCCGCTCGCTCAAGCTGCCGCCCATGCTGGGCTACCTGGCGGTGGGCGTGATCATAGGCCCCAACGCGCTGGCGCTGGCGCAAAATTCGGACGGCATCCGCCACCTGGGCGAGTTCGGCGTGGTCTTCCTGATGTTCGTCATCGGGCTCGAATTCAACCTGCCCAAGCTGCGCTCCATGCGGCGCCACGTGTTCGGCCTGGGGCTGCTGCAGGTGGCGCTCACCATCGTGCTGGCCACCGTGGGCTCGCTGTTCCTGGCCAGCATGGCGCCCAGCCTGTGGACCATGGGCTGGCAGACCGCGCTGGCGCTGTCCGGCGCGATCGCCATGAGCAGCACCGCCATCGTCGTCAAGCTGCTGTCGGAGCGGCTCGAACTGGAGTCCGAGCACGGCAAGCGCATCATGGGCGTGCTGCTGTTCCAGGATCTGGCCGTGGTGCCGCTGCTGGTGCTGATCCCGGCGCTGGGCGCGCCCGCCGACGCGCTGCTCATGGCGCTGGCCGTCGCCGGCGTGAAGGCCACCGTCCTCGTGGGCCTGCTGCTGACCGGTGGGCAACGTGTCATGCGCTGGTGGCTCACCATCGTGGCGCGGCGCAAGAGCGAAGAATTGTTCGTGCTGAACCTGCTGCTGGTCACGCTGGCGCTGGCCTGGCTGACCGAGCGCGCCGGGCTGAGCCTGGCGCTGGGCGCCTTCATCGCCGGCATGCTGATCTCGGAAACCGAGTACAAGCACCAGGTCGAGACCGACATCCGGCCTTTCCACGACGTGCTGCTGGGCCTGTTCTTCATCAGCATAGGCATGCTGCTCGACTGGCGCCTGGTGCTGGAGCGCTGGCCGCTGGTGCTGCTGCTGATGACGCTGCCCGTCTTTTTCAAGCTGGTGCTGGTCACGGCGCTGGCCCGTTCGCTGGGCGCGACCGCCGGCGTGTCGCTGCGCACCGGCCTCTATCTGGCGCAGGCCGGTGAGTTCGGTTTTGTGCTGCTCACGCTGGCCCAGCAAAACCGCCTGGTGCCGCCGGCCCTGCTGAACCCCATCCTGGCCAGCATGGTGCTGTCCATGCTCGCCACGCCCTTCATCATCATGTACAGCAACCGCATCGTGATGAAGCTGGTCTCCAGCGAATGGCTGCAGCAGTCGCTGCAGATGACCACCATCGCGCGCAAGTCCATCAACGCCAACAAACACGTGATCATCTGCGGCTATGGCCGCTGCGGCCAGAACCTGGGCCACATGCTGGAGCGCGAAGGCATCCAGTACATGGCGCTGGACCTGGACCCCGACCGCGTGCGGCAGGCCGCCGCCGCGGGCGACTCCGTGGTGTTCGGCGACGCGGTGCGCCTGCAGGCCCTGATGGCCGCGGGCCTGGCGCGCGCCAGCGCGGTCGTCATCACCTACCTGGACACCGCCAGCGCCCTCAAGGTGCTGGCCAACACGCGCGCCCATGCGCCCACGGTGCCGGTCATCGTGCGCACCGAGGACGACCACGACCTGGAAAAGCTGCAGGCGGCCGGCGCCACCGAGGTCGTGCCCGAAGCCATAGAAGGCAGCCTGATGCTCGCCAGCCACGCCCTCGCGCTGGTGGGCGTGCCCATGCGCCGCGTGATCCGCGTGGTGCAGGACCAGCGCGATGCGCGCTACAACCTGCTGCGCGGTTACTTTCGCGGCGCCGACGACGACACGGTCAACGAGCTGGAGCAGGAGCGGCTGTCCAATGTCACGCTGCCGCTGGGCATCAAGTCCCTCGGCAAGCCCCTGGGCGCGATGGCCCTGGAGGCCGGCGGCGTGCGCGTGGTGAGCCTGCGCCGCAGTAACGGCAAGGCCGTGGCCGCGCAGGCGGAAACCCTGCTGGAAGGCGGCGACACGCTGGTGCTGTCAGGCAAGCCCGAAGCGCTGGCCATGGCCGAAGAAAAGCTGCTGCGCGGCCGGCCGCCCAAAGCCAATCCCACCAGCCCCGCCGGCGCGCCGGGCTGACGCGTTTTGCGCCCGCCGGGCGCACAATACGCGCACCCCACCGCGCACCCTATCCGCACGACGCACCATGCCAGACCTTCATAGCCTCCAGCACCAGTCCATCAGCCAGTATTTGCGCAACCATATCCGCACCGTGCCGGACTGGCCCGCGCCCGGCGTGCAGTTTCGCGACATCACGCCGCTGCTGCAAAACCCCAAGGTTTTTCGCGTCCTGATTGACGCGTTTGTGCACCGCTACATGGACCCGGCCTTGCGCCCCGACGTGGTGGCCGGCCTGGACGCGCGCGGCTTCATCCTCGGCGCGGTGGTGGCTTATGAGCTCAACGTCGGTTTTGTACCCATCCGCAAGAAGGGCAAGCTGCCGTTCTCCACAGTGCAGGAGACCTATGAGCTCGAATATGGCAGCGCCACGGTGGAGTTGCACACCGACGCCGTCAAGCGCGGCGACAGGGTCCTGCTGATCGACGACCTGATCGCCACCGGCGGCACCATGATGGCCGGCAAGAAACTGCTGGAAAAGCTGGGCGCCAGCGTGACCGAGGGTGCGGCGATTGTGGATTTGCCCGAACTGGGCGGGTCGGTGAAGCTGCAGGCCGCGGGCCTGCCCTTGTTCACGCTGATTGATTTCGCCGGGCACTGAGCGCCGCCCGGCGCAGCCAGGCGCCTAGACCAGGTCGCCGTACTGCGTGCTGCTGAGCGCCGGCGAGGACGGCGAATCCGGCATCTCGGTGTCTTCGAAGCCGGTCAGCAATGCGTAGGAGCGCGGGCCGCTTTTGCTCTTGGCTGCGTCCTTAGCCTCCTTGGCCTCCTTGGCGTCTTTGACGCCCTTCTCGGGCGCGGCGGCCGGCCCCTGGGCGGACGCGGCCAGCAAGGCCTGCTTGAACGCGGCCACTTCGTCGGCCTGTATGGGTTCGTAGCGGGGAGTCGGTGGCTTGGCGGGCTTGGCCGCCGCGTCGGGAACAGCGGGGACAACGGCAGCAGCGGCGGCAACGGGGACCGCCGCGCTTTGTGGCGCGTCCTGGGTGCTGGGCTTGGGCTTGACCACAACCGCCGTTTCGTCGATGCGCCAGTAGACCGCGGGCACCGTGATTTCGAAACGCGCCTTGGCATTCTGGATGATCAGCGTCTCGATTTCGCCGAGTTGTTCTGAAGGGCGGCCAAAGGCTTTGGCGAGGTCCATCATGACGAGGAACTCATTGCCGCGCTGGTCCAGCGAAAGCACCTTGAATTTATAGCTGGCGGACAGCACGCCGGAACGCGTCATGGACTCGCGGATCGCGACATACAGCTGCTCGCGCCGGGCGTGGCGCTTGAGCTTGGCGCCGTCACCGGGCGCCGCGGCTTCAACAGGCAGCCGGCCCGGAACGGACAGGGGTGATTTGTCACGCGCGGCGGAGGCGCGCCTCTGCTCCTCGGCGGGAGAAGGTTTGACCGGGCTTGGTTTGCTGGAAAACCAGTTGAGAAAAGACATATTCGGCGTTCTTGTAATGGATGAGGCAATTTTCCGTCAATGCGATGTGTGAAGTCTGTAAGCAATCCCCACAAACCACGACCGCTGTTGTTTGGCGGCTGCTTTAACGGTCACTTTATCGAATCGCCCGCCTTACCGCACGGTAAAAAATCACGGGCATTGCCGGTTTGTCGCCAGCACATGCAAACCTTTAGTTCACAAGAAGCCTTTGTCCGATGACTGCTGTGCGCGCGGTGGCGCACTCGCATGTCGCCTCAGGTCACCGCGACGCGCTTGGGCCGGTTGTACAGGCGCTTGGCCATCACCGAACCCATGGCCATGGTCAGCTCCAGTGCGATGGGGCTGTGGCGATTGGCCAGTTCAAGGAAGCGCATGGGGGTGAGGCACCAGAGCTTGCAAGGGGTGGAGGCATGCACCGTGGCGCTGCGCGGCATGTGCGAGAAAAATGCGCCTTCGCCGAGCACGGTGCCGGCGCCGACCAGTGCCATGCGCACACGCGCTTTTTCATCTTCGTAGTGAACGCTGAGCGTGCCGCTTTCCACAAAGTACAGCGTGCGGTCCAGCGCGCCTTGCTCCATCAGCACCTGGCCGCTGTTCAGCGCAAACGGCTGCAGGTAGCTGGCCAGGATGTCCCAATGCGGCTGGTTGAATTGGCAACGCAAGGCATCACTGGCGTGGCAATGCAGGATGGCCTGGGCTAGGCCCTGGATGTCAAAACGGATGGCGGCGGGAAGTGGAGCGTTCATAGTGCAACGGAAGATACCTTCGCACTACAACAGCAGCAAGGGCTCTTAACGCCCACTTACACCTGATACAGGGGTGGTCCGATTTGTAATTTCCCCTCGAAAACAGGCCATTTTTAACCCTTTCAGCGGGTTTGCGACCGCTGGTCCGCGCACAGCGCCCGCCCATCGTTCGCCGGCCAGCCGCTTACTACTTTCCAATACAGAATCTCGAGAAAATTTCGCCCAGCAGGTCGTCCGGCGTGAACGCGCCGGTGATCTCGCCCAGGTGCAACTGGGCCTGCCGCAGGTCCTCGGCCAACAGGTCCAGGGCCGGCTGCGCCGCATGAAGCTGCGCGCCGGCTTTGGTGAATTGTTCTTGCACCTGGCGCAGCGCGCGCACATGGCGCTCACGCGCCATGAACACCCCCTCAGGCACAGCCTGCCAGCCCGCGACCTCCAGCAGCCGGTTGCGCAAGTCCTGCAAACCGGTGCCAGTTTTGGCGGAGATCAACACGCCGCCCTCGATGGAGCCCAGCACCTGCGCACTGGCCGCATCGCACTTGTTCCAGACATCGATGACGGGCGTGTTGCGCGGCAACTCGCAAGCCAGCACCTGCGTGATGTGCGCGTCGGCGGCCAGGTAGTCGGCGGTGTGGCGCGTCAGGTCGTGCAGGAAGAGCACGGCGTCGGCGCTGGCGATTTCGGCCCAGGCGCGTTCCACGCCGATTTTTTCGACTTCGTCGAGCGCGTCGCGCAGGCCGGCGGTGTCCACCACATGCAGGGGCACGCCCTCGATCTGGATCAGCTGCGACACCTTGTCGCGCGTGGTGCCGGCAATCGGCGTGACGATGGCGAGCTCGGCGCCGGCGAGGGCGTTGAGCAATGAACTCTTGCCAGCATTGGGTTGGCCTGCGATCACCACCTTGATGCCTTCGCGCAGCAGCGCACCCTGCACGGCGCGCTGCATCACGGCGGCCAGCGTCGTTTGCAACCGCGCCAGCTGGCCTTGCGCATCGGCCTTTTGCAGGAAGTCGATGTCTTCTTCCGGGAAGTCTAGCGTGGCTTCCACCAGCATGCGCAGGTGGATCAGCTGCTCGAGCAGCGTGTTGACCGCCAGCGAAAACTCACCCGACATCGAACGCGCGGCAGAGCGTGCCGCGGTTTCGGTGCTGGCGTCAATCAGGTCGGCGATGGCCTCGGCCTGCGCCAGGTCTATCTTGTCGTTGAGGAAGGCGCGCTCGGTGAATTCGCCGGGTTGCGCCACACGCAGCCGGGGCAGGGCGGCCTGGCCGGTGACAGGGTCAAGCGCGGCGCCGGCCTCCAGGCAGCGCGCCAGCAACAGCTGCAGCACCACGGGCCCGCCATGGGCCTGCAGCTCCAGCACGTCTTCGCCGGTATAGGAATGGGGCGCGGGGAAATGCAGGGCCAGCCCCTGGTCTATGGCGGCGCCTTGCGCGTCGCGGAAGGGCAGGTAGGTCGCCTGGCGCGGCAGCAGCGCACGGCCGCACAGCGCCTCGATCACGGGCGCGATGTGTTTGCCGGAGACACGCACAATGCCCACCGCGCCGCGGCCGGGCGCGGTGGCGATGGCAACAATGGGGTCGTGATGTCGGGCCAGCATGGTGCTAGATATTAAGCGGCAATCGGTTGGCGGGCCTGGCCCGGGCGTGGCGGCCAGACTTTCATCAGCTTCCAAAGAAAAAGGGCCGCGAAGCGGCCCAATTTTTATTTTCTGCCCGCCTTAATTGAATTTAGGCAGGTTGAACTGAGGCGGCACGCCCATGCGGGTGTTGATCACCCACTGCTGGGCGATGGACAGGATGTTGTTGGTGATCCAGTACAGCACCAAGCCGGCCGGGAAGAAGAAGAACATCACGCTGAAGATCAGCGGCATGAACCACATCAGCTTGGCCTGCATCGGGTCCGGCGGTGCGGGGTTGAGCGCCGTCTGCAACATGGTCGTCAGCGTCATCACGATGGGCAGGATAAAGAAAGGGTCCGGCGCCGAGAGGTCGTGGATCCAGCCTATCCAGGGCGCGTTGCGCATTTCGACGCTGGACAGCAGCACCCAGTACAGTGCGATAAACACCGGGATCTGGATCATGATGGGGAAGCAGCCGCCCATGGGGTTGACCTTTTCCTCGCGGTAGATTTTCATCATGGCCTGCTGCATTTCTTGCGGCTTGTCCTTCAGGCGCTCGCGCATTTCCATGATCTTGGGGTTAATGGCCTTCATCTTGGCCATGCTGGCGTAAGCCTTGGCATTGAGCCAGTAGAACGCCACCTTGAGCAGCAGCACCAGCGCCACGATGGACCAGCCCCAGTTGTGGATGAAGCCATGCAGCTTGTCGAGCAGCCAGTACAGCGGCTTGGCCAGGATGGTGAGCCAGCCATAGTCCTTCACCAGCTCCAGGCCGGGGGAAATGGCTTCCAGGGTTTTTTCTTCCTGCGGGCCGACGAAAAATTTCGAGTCGATGGTCTTGGTCGCGCCGGGTGCAATGGCGTCCAACGAGGTGATCATGCCGACAGCGTAGAGATTGGTGTCCACCTTGCGGAAGAACAGGTCGCGCTTGATGCCGTCGCCCAGGATCCAGGCCGAGGCGAAGTAGTGCTGCACCATGGCGGCATAGCCGTTGCTGGCCTGTTTCTCCACGTCGACCTTGTTGTTCTCGATGTCCTTGAACTCGACCTTCTGGTACTTCTTGGCATCGGTGTAAATCGCCGGGCCGGTGAAGGTGGAATAGAAAGATGACTCTCCGGGCGGCTTGTTGCCGTCGCGCACCAGCTGCAGGTAGAGCTGCGGCGAGACCGCGGCCGTGCCGGTGTTGACGACGTCGTGGCGCACCGCGATGTCATAGGCGCCGCGCTTCAAGGTATAGGTCTTGACCAGCTTGACACCGCCGACGTCGGCCGATTCGAACTTGACTTCGAGTTCATTGAGGCCGTCTTTCAGCGAACGCTCGCCGGGGACAAGCTTCATCAAGGTCTTGTGCGTGGGGAAGCTGCCGCTGCCGATCAGGCCGGTCTGCGCTACATAGACGCGGTTGGCGCTTTCATCGAGCAGCACAAAACCCTGGTCCTTGTGCGTCTGGTCCTTGTACTTGGCAAAAGCCGAATGCACCAGCGTGCCGCCTTCGCTGTCAAAGGTCAGCGTGAGCACGTCGGTGTTCACCACCACACGTTCCTTCGTGGCCGCGGGCGCGATCGTCGGCGCGCCTGTGGGCACGGTGCCCGGCGCGGCGGGCGCCGCATTGGCGGCCTGGGGTGTGGGCACCGAAGAAGCCGCGGCGCCGGCGGCCGGCGCGGAAGCGGCAGCACCGGCGGCGGGCGCCTTGGCGGACTGCGTGCTGGAGGGGAAGAAGGTCGCCTTGTGGCCGTTAAAAACCTGCCACTGGTCCCACAAAAGGACCATGGAGAAACCAAATATCACCCACAAGATGGTGCGGCGGATGTCGTTCATGACGGCGTCTTTTTAGAAGGGGTAGGGGCCACGGGCGTGGCCAGGCGGGAAAAGAGAGAGAAGCGGCC
>Ga0209565_1001498_pt1 | contig 10198 bp, 10 predicted proteins | sample Araplaol_mTSA_r2_2_FD_184283 | JGI IMG/M metagenome (GOLD analysis project Ga0209565, IMG submission 184283) | Arabidopsis root microbial communities from North Carolina, USA - plate scrape MF_Col_mTSA_r2 (SPAdes) (version 3) | ecosystem: Host-associated > Plants > Roots > Endosphere | place... | reverse complement strand
CGATGGCGTCCTTTCAAGAATTCTGGAGCGGGAAAAGAGTCTCGAACTCTCGACCTCAACCTTGGCAAGGTTGCGCTCTACCAACTGAGCTATTCCCGCAGAGGAGGCGCTATTATGACAGCGACTACCCGGAGTGACAAGTTCTTTTTGGTTTGTCATGCCCCTATAATGTCCGCATGGATTCTATCGAGATAGTTTTGGCAATGCTGCTGGCCGTGATCGCCAGCGCATACATGAAGCGGATGCTCTCCGGCAGCATCCCCCTGCCTTTGGTGCAGATCGCCCTGGGCGCCGGGATAGCGGCATGGTCCGGCCACGGCATCCAGCTCGACCCGGAGTTGTTCTTCCTGCTGTTCATCCCGCCCCTGCTGTTCCTCGATGGCTGGCGCATTCCGAATACGGGCCTGTTCCGCGACCGCGTCGTGATCCTGGAACTGGCCCTGGGCCTGGTGATCTTCACTGTCCTGGGCGCCGGCTACATGATTCACTGGATGATTCCCGCCATGCCGCTGCCGGTGGCGTTTGCGCTGGCCGCCATCCTGTCGCCGACCGACCCGATTGCGGTTGGTTCGATTGCATCGCGCGCCCCGATCCCCAAGCGGCTGATGCACATTCTCGAAGGCGAGGCCTTGCTGAACGATGCCAGCGGCCTGGTGTGCTTCCGCTTTGCCGTGGCGGCGGCGTTGACCGGCACCTTCTCGCTGACCAGCGCTTCGCTGACCTTTGTCTGGCTGGCCGCAGCCGGTATCGCGACCGGGGTGGCGGTAACGTCGGCCGTCGCCTGGCTGCAGGGCCGCCTCACCGCGCGCTACGGCGAACCGGCCGGCTCCCCGATCCTCGTCAGCCTGTTGATCCCGTTCGGCGCCTACCTGGTCGCCGAGCGCCTGCACGCCTCGGGCATCCTGGCCGCTGTCGCTGCCGGCATTACCATGAGCTACGTGGAACTGGGCGGCCAGGCACTGGCCGCAACGCGCATCCAGCGCACCGCCGTATGGGACACGGTGCAGTTCACGCTGAACGGCGTGATGTTCGTGCTGCTCGGCGAGCAATTGCCCGACATCCTGCGCGGCGCCAGCGAATCGCTGGAACAAAGCGGCCGCATAAACCCCTGGTGGCTGGTGCTGTATGCCTTCGCCATCAGCTTCGGACTGATCGCGCTGCGCTTCGTGTGGGTATGGGCAACGCTGCGCGTAACGCTGTACCGCCGCAGCCGCCGCGCCTCAGCCGCGAATGGCGGCAAGCCGCATTGGCGGCTGTTGCTGGCAACAGCGCTGGCAGGCGCGCGTGGCGCAATCACGCTGGCCGGCGTACTGACCTTGCCGCTGTTCATGCCAAACGGCGACCCGTTCCCGGCGCGCGACCTGACCATCCTCCTGGCCAGCTCGGTGATCCTGATTTCCCTGCTGGCCGCCAGCATCGGCTTGCCGCGCCTGTTGGGCGGCATGCGCTTCCCGGAGGAACCGGCCGAACGCCAGCAGGAAGACATGGCACGCCGCCAGGCGGCATCGGCTGCCATCGCCGCCATCGAACGCGCCGAACTGGCGCTTGCCGACGCCCACCATCCCGACGTGCTGCCGCAGGCTGCGGCGCGCGTGATTGCGCTGTACGAATACCGCCTGAACGTGGCCTGGTCAGCGGAAGACCAGAACAAGGAACACTTCCGCAAACTGGATCGCGCCGAGCGCGAGCTGCGCCTGGCAGCCATGGCGGCCGAACGCCAGGCCATTTTCGACCTGGCGCGCCACCATCACATTTCCGACGAGACGGCACGCAAGCTGGTGCGCGAGATTGACCTCGTCGAAGCACGCCACCAGAAGAAATGAACCGGCGCGCCACGCTCTCACTTGCCGTAGCATGGCTGCTGTTCTGGGCCATGATGGTCGCGACCGCGGTGCAGGACTTCCTGCGCCACGACAGCGGCCCGCTGTGGCAGCCATTCCTGTGGGAGTCGTCGTCGATGGCGGTCGCCACTCTGCTGTTTGCCGCACAGCGGCTTGCCACGCGGCGCTTTGACGGCATGCTCGCCACGCCGGCGCGCTGGTTCGCGCGGCAGGCCTTGTGGCTGCCGGTCTGGTGGGTCCTGTTCACGCCCCTCGCCTTCGGCATCCGGCATGCCGTGTATGCAATGGCCGGCATGACTTACGAACACGAGCCCTGGGGCGAGACTTTCCTGTACGAGAACATCAAGATCTCGATCTTCGTCGTGATCTTTACGCTCATCGCCTTCGGCATGTTGTCCTTCCGTGCGGCCGAGCAAGCGAATGCCCAATTGCGCACGGCGCAGCTGCACCAGCTTACGCAGCAGATGCAGCCGCACTTCCTGTTCAATGCACTGAACACGATTTCCTCTCTGATGCACAGCGATGTTGAACGCGCCGACGCCACGCTGGTGCAACTGGCCGACGTACTGCGCGCCACGCTCGACATCAGCGGCCAGCAGCAGGCGCCTCTATCTACCGAACTGCGCCTGCTGCGCGGCTATGCGCGGCTGATGGAAGAGCGCTTCATTGACCGCGTGCAGCTCGAATGGGATATTGACGCGGCCTGCGGCGAGTGCCTGGTACCCGTGATGAGCATGCAGCCCTTGCTGGAGAACGTGTTCAAGCACACGGTCGAACGGCGGCGCGGCGTGACGAAGATCGCCATCAGCGCAAGGCGGGAGAGCGATGCCCTGGTGCTCGCAATCTGCGACGATACCGGGATGCTCGCCGCTCACGCCTCGGCCGGCGCCACAGCCGGCACAGGTATCGGGGTGAGCAACCTCCGCCAACGGCTACAGGCACTGCATGGCGAGCAGGCGACGCTTCGGCTGATTCAGCTCGAACCGGCTGGCGTGCGCGCAGAAATGAGGCTGCCATGCGTATCCTGATCGTCGACGACGAACGCCCGGCACGCGACAAACTGCGCCGCATGCTTGCGCTGGAGGCTGGCGTAAGCGCCATCGAGGAAGCACGCGATGGCGTGGAGGCATTGGAGAAAGTCGACAGCTTCGCGCCCGACGCCATCTTCCTGGACGTACAAATGCCCGAGGTGAGCGGCCTGGAAGTGGCCGCCTCCCTGCCCCATCCAGCGCCGCTGGTGGTCTTCGCAACGGCTTTCGACGAATACGCCTTGCCGGCCTTCGACGCCAACGCCATCGACTACCTGCTGAAGCCTTTCGACGCCGCGCGCCTGCAACGTGCCATGCAGCGCCTGCGCGAACGCGTGGCCAGCCGCGCCGCGCAAAACGAGCGCCCTCCCGTCGCCCTCGGCCTGCCGCTGCAGCAATTGCTGGTCAGCGAACGTGGCGGCACGCGCGTGGTACAGGTCGCCGACATCCAGTGGCTTGAAACCGCCGACAACTACGTCGTCCTGCACACCTCGCAAGGCGCACCGCTGTTGCGCCAGACCCTGACCGACCTGCTGGACAGCCTTGGCACCCAGTTCGTGCGCTGCCATCGCCGCGCAGCCGTGCGGCTGTCGCTGGTCGACAGGATCGACCAGCAAGGCCAACTGGTGCTACGTAACGGTATCGTCGTGCCCCTGGGCCGCAACTTCAAGCCCGCCATCCTGGAAACCCTCGCCCATCGGTAGTTCCGATAACAGGCATCGCCAATTCCCGTTTCCGTTTCTCGCAATGCACCGCGACAATGTCCCGATTCACAACCAGGGAGAAATCGATGGAACGGATATTGATTGCCGGCGGCAGCTCCGGCATGGGACTGGCGCTCGCGGAGCGCCTGCTGCAAGAAGACTGCGCAGTGACGATCGTCGGCCGCTCGCAGGACAAGCTGGCGGCAGCACATGAAACACTGAGCTGCGCACCGTACCTCACGACAATCGCTGCTGACATCACGCAAGAGGAGCAGGTCCACGCCATGTTCGCGCAATGCGGCCCTGTTGACCATATCGTCTGCACCGCGGCCGACATCGGCGGCGCCTACCAGCTCTTGCCGGACATTGACGTCGCCGTCATGCGCAAGGCAATGGAATCCAAACTGCTAGGTCCCCTCCTGCTGGCCAAGCATGGCGCCCGCATGCTGCCTGATTCCGGCAGCATCACATTCACGTCCGGCATCGCCTACTGCCGCCCGGCGGCACGCGGCTCCGTCGTCGCTGCGATTAATGGCGGACTCAACTCGTTGGCTTACGCCCTGGCAGTTGAACTCGCGCCGATCCGCGTCAACGCAGTCTCGCCCGGCTGGGTCGATTCGCCGATCTGGGAATTTGTCGCAGGCGACGCCAAAGCCGGCATGCTCGACGGAATGGCCAAAAAGTTACCTGTTGGCCGCATCGGCCACGTCGACGACATCGCCGACGCCATCTGCTTCCTCATGCGAAATCGCTTCGCCACCGGCAGCGTGTTACATGTCGATGGCGGACACAGGCTGGTGTAGTCTGGCAGCGTGCCGCCGGATCGTATCCTGGAACTGGCGCAAGGCAAGCGGCAACTGCCTAGACCGCCAGCTCATATGGATGCCGATGCATGCCGCGCCACCGTACCAAGGCAACACGATGAGCCCGGCATCCAAACCCGTCACGGCCAGTCGCGGCATCAACGCGCAACCGAAGCCGGCACGCACCATATTCACAATTGCGCCCAGGCTGCCGTATTCGCCGGCCACATGAGGCACCTTGCCACCCGACGCCGAAAACGCCCGGTCGAACATGCCTCGATAGACACATCCCTGGGGAGTCACAAGGAAGCGCTCGCCAACGACGTCCCGCGGCCCCACGCTTGCGAGACCGCCTAGTGCATGTCCAGCCGACACCAGTAGGACCAGTTCATCCGAACCAACGCACTCGCTGTGCAGGCCACTGTCGGGCAGCGGCTGCGTAAAGGAAAAACACAGGTCGAGCGAACCATCCCGCACCGCCTCGCGCAGCGCCCCAGTGCCAGCCGCCTGCAACTCCACCTGCAGCGCGGGATATTTGCCCTGGAAATCAGCCAGAACCGGCGCCAGCCAATGGGCACACAAGGTTTCCAGCGCCCCGACCGAGAGCCTGCCGCGCATCTCCGCGTTGCCAGCCACAGCGGCCCGGGCATCGGCTGCCAGCGCCAGCATGGCCTCGGCGTACTCCACCAGCTTCGCGCCCGCATCAGTGAGACTCAACTTGCGCTGCGTGCGCTCGAACAGCGCCACGCCCAGGTCCACCTCCAGCGACTGGATCTGCTCGGTCACGCTGGATTGCGCGAGATGCACCTTCTGCCCCGCCTTCGTGAAGCTGAGCGTGGAAGCGACGGCCAGAAAAGTTCGTAAATGTTTGAGCTGCATGCCGCGCATTATCGCCGAGATTTCGCGAAAAGATCCCGTGAACTTTTGGTTGCCCTGCCTGTCCATAACGGACCACCCAGGGAGGACATCATGCCAAGACCGCTTGCAACTCTTCTGCACATTTCCGATCTCCACATCGGAAGCATTGATCCAACCACCGGCGATGCCGCCATCAGTCCCGCCGTGCAAATCGGGCTGGACAACTTTCCACTGTTCGATGGCTTGCTTGGCCATCGCGCCAGGGCATTGCATGATCTCGCTGAATTCGTCGAGGGTTTGCGTGCCAGCGACAAAAAATTCCAGATCCTTGTCACGGGCGACCTCAGTCGAAACGGAGACGCGCATGAACTCGCCCTGGCGCGACGCTACTTTGAAAGCGAAATCGACCTCAGTCCACCCAACGGTCGCTATGTGGGACTTTACACGGGCGGCAATACCCTTACGATTCCCGGAAATCATGATCATTGGGCGGGAGTATCGCTACCGATTGGCGCAACGCCTTCCAATTATTTCCACTACTTCATCCGCTCATTGCCGGCTATCCGGAACATCCCCTTGGGTAGCAAAGGCCACGTACTGACCCTGATCGACATCGATTCCGACGCCGACGTGCCGCCCAACTCCATCCAACGCGCATTTGCGCGGGGCAGCTTCCGTTCGCAGTTGCTGACGCTGGATAAAGTGCTGGGTCCAAAAAACGAGCTTGAGGTGCGCGTGCTGGTCGTCCATCATGCCCCCACCTGGACCAGGTTGGACTGGCCATGACAGCCAGCACCAAACGCGAGCTCGACCGCTTTTTGCTGCAACATGAAATTCGTGTCATCCTGTGCGGCCACACGCACGAAGCATCGATGCGCCGGCTTTATGCGCGCGGTAGGGAATGCTGGGAATGTGGTGCCGGATCGGCCACGCAATTCGACACCGTTCCCCTCAAGTGGCAGCGCCGACTGCGCAGGCAGGCCAAGGCCATACTGAAGCCCAACTCGTTGATGCTCCATCGCATTTTCGACGTTGACGGCCGACTCGAATGGCTGGCAACTACCTACATTCATACCAGGACAAGAGGATTCCGCGCGACTTATCCGCCGAGACAATTCGCACTTTTATAACGCCACTGTTTGCCCGAGGTCATGTGGATCGGCGCACCAGCGGCGAATCAGCATTTCCCTGGACAGGAAGCCATGCTGCCCATTTGACTCCGCCAGTTTGAGGAAGCTATCGCCACTGATGTATTGATAACCATTGACCAGGAGCGGGGAAATTCGCAACATGCAGAACAGGCTTCGGGCGAGTGGACCCACCAGGTTGGGTTCAAGATCAAGCGTGCCGGCCACGTCGAACTCCATGCATTTCTGGCTGACGACGATGCACTTGCTGCCGTCTTTCACAATAGCACCATCCGCCACGGTTCGATGGGAGACAATTTCATCTCGAGCGCGGCGCAGTGACCGGTTGAAAAGCAACTCTAACCCCCGTAATGCCTCGAATACCATGCCGGGACTCAGCCCATATTGCAGCAGGCGTTCAGCGGACGGGTCGCCTTTACGGCAAGATGGATGATAGGTGCGCAAGTGCTGCAACAACTCGTGGTCAGGCTTGCCGGCCGCCTTAAGCGCCATCTCCCAGTCGCCAAGCCGCGCAGGGGGGCGCCGGTCGTCCAGCTTGTCCAGAAGCGCTGTCCAGGCATCCGCAATCATTTGCTGTTCGTCCGCCAGAATGGCTGCGATGTCGGACTGCAAATCGTCCGCCTCGACTACAGCGCCATCGTTGCCCTCCAGCGCAGCATACACGCTTGCCATCCATTCGGGATGCTCTACAAGTGCCTTGCACTCGGCTGCGCTGAATTCCATATCCTGGTCATCAAGCGCCTGGCGAATCTGCGGGGCATTGGCTCGCAGGCATTCCAGCGCTTGGCTGTCATTGATACCGGTGAGCGCTTTTTTGAGAATATCAAGTTCCGTCATGATGTTTCTCCCCTGGCGAACTGGTTGCTCTATGCCTCGAATCGAGTTGAGCAGGGCTTGCGCAAATCGCGCTTTCGCCTGGTTCACCGCTTCAGTTGAAAGTCCGAGTTCCGTGGCTACGTTGCGTGGCGACTGGTCCAGCACCCAAACCCGGTAAGCGATGTCGGCGTCGGCCGATTGCGGCCAAGCCTCCATCAACTGCAACGCGACCCGGCTGACCGTGGCAGCCAACTGGTCGCGCAAGCGATAGCGCGTGAGATGGTGTTTTTCCGCGAGTTCGCGCTCGCCGGGCGCATAGTCCGACAGGAAATCGGCGAGCAGCGCCTGTTCCGCCTCCTGCAGTTGCGCGATGGCAGCCTTGAGCCGGGCTGTCTGCTGCTTCATTTCAGCAGCCTCAAGCGGCAAAGGATCAGCCGCGGCCAAATCCAGGCATTCTTCGATATCGACAGCGCGCGAGCGCAGCCGGTGCAGTGTCAAATGCCGGCGGCGGCCAAAGCGGTAGAAGGCGGTGGCGAGGTAGGGGGCGAATTCGCCCTTGGCCGCATCGAAGCGGCTATTGAGAGGCTCCCATTCGAGGAAGAAGTCGTGGATCAGGTCGCGGGCGTCGTGGGGCTGGATGTGGTAGCCATCGCGCACCAGCTTGCTTAGCACGCGCCACAGCAGCGGCTCGTACTCGATAAAATCCTTGGGGGACGCCAACGCACTCATCAATATCTCCAATCGGGGCACTCATTACAGTCATATTGCACGGCGCCCGCCGGCTGGTTGAAATCTGCGTCAAACAATACGTTCGCCCCTGCCAGATGCCGTTCGCCACTTATTGCTGGCCTGGCAAGACCGCCGTCCTTAAGCTGGATTCATGACCAACCCAGCTTGCCAAACCATCATGCAAAATCAACGCCTGTATTTCCTCGACTGGCTGCGCATCGGCGCCTTCTTCCTGCTCGTGCTGTATCACACCGGCATGTATTACGTGACTTGGGACTGGCACGTCAAAACGCCCCACCCCAGCGACGCCATCGAGCCGCTGATGCTGCTGTCCTCGCCTTGGCGCATGTGCCTGCTGTTCCTGATTGGCGGTGCCGCGGCCGCTTTCCTGCTCGACAAACTGGGTGGCAAAGGCTTGGCCAAGGAGCGCAGCAAGCGACTGCTGATTCCGCTCATCTTCGGCATGTTCTTCATCGTGCCGCCACAATCCTACTTTGAAGTGGTATCCGACGTAGCCTACCAGGGCAGCTACTTTGATTTCATGCAGCTGTACGTACGCGCCTACCACGGCTTCTGCGACCACAATGGCTGCCTGGACCTGCCAACCTGGAACCACCTGTGGTTCTTGCCCTACTTGTGGATCTACACCCTGCTGCTTGCCGCTATCGGCAGCCATCGTGTGCAAGCCATGGGTGGCTGGCTGCTGGGCCAGCTCCAGGGCTGGAAGCTGTTCGTGCTGCCGGTCGCTTTCCTCGCAGCGGGCCGCATCCTGCTGCTGCCGCACTGGCCGCACACCCATAACCTGACGTCCGACTGGCATAACCACGCCATGAGCCTGCCCTTCTTCCTGCTCGGCGCAGCCATGGCACGCCGCGGCGAATTCTGGCAGCGGTTAGAGAGCGCCCGCTTTGCCGCGCTGGGCTTCTTCCTCGCGAGCTGGGCTTCCCTCATCTTCTTCTACTCGACGGGAGAAACCTACAAAGACTGGCTGCCACTGGCGCGCACCGTGTACGCCCTGTGCCAATGGAGCGGCATCGTCGCCGTGTGCGGCTTCGGCCACCGCCACCTGAACTTCGACAGCGCCAAGCGCCGCTACCTGACACAGGCCGTATTCCCGGTCTACATCCTGCATCAGACGCTGATCGTCTGCCTTGCCATGGGCTTGCGCGCAGCCGGCCTGGCGCCAGTGACCGAAGGTGTACTGATCGTGGTGCTGACGGTTACCATCAGCTTTGGCGTGTTCGAGGTGGTACGCCGCGTGCCGCTTCTGCAGCCGCTGTTTGGCGTGGGGAAAGCGGCAGGCGCCAAGCCTGCCGCGAAAGATGGATTAGTTCAAAACCTTGCGTGACCGCTTGGCGCGGTACATCTCGGCATCGGCTATCGCGAGAGCCTCTTCCAAGTCGATGCCGGGTTTGCGCATGGCCATACCGATCGAAGCCCGCACATCGTAGCCAGCCAACGTTTCTTGCACCCTGAGCAACATGGCCTGGGCATCGAAATAATCGCATTCAACCATCAGCATCGCGAACTCGTCGCCGCCCATGCGCGCGACCACGTCGGAGCCGCGCGTGACTTCTTTTAGTGCCTTGCTGCAACGAATCAACAGTGCATCGCCGGAAGCATAGCCCTGGGTATCGTTATAGAACTTAAGGTCGTCCAGATCGATCGAGACCACGCAGGCTGGGTGGCCATAGCGGCGGCAGCGTTCTTCCTCGCGCACCATCAGCATGTCCCAGCCACGGCGGTTGTAGAGTCCGGTCAACTCGTCGCGCGTGATGTCGACATCCATGCGCTCAGCCTTGCGCACGTTCTCAGCATTGGCGAGTTCGGCTTCCAGCAAGCCGCCCAGCAGCTCGCCCATCAGCACGACCATGTCCTTGTCTTCGCGGATGCGTTCCGGTTGCGGCTCGGGATCGATGGCGCAGAGGGTGCCAAACAGGGTGCCGTCGGCACGCCGCAACGGCACGCCTACATAGGCACCCACGGTGATCTTTTCGGTAATCGGGGACTTGGCATAGGCCGGCTCGCTCGTCACGTCTGGGGCGATGTGCGGGCCTTGCCCTTCAACCATGCGCGAACACAGCGTTTCAGCCCAACTGTAGACCTGGCCCGCCTTGACGCCGTAACCATGGTCGTCGGCGAAAAGCACGATCCAGTCTTTCCCGTCGGTACGGGTAACCATCCATAATTTGAAGCCCAGGCGCTGCCGAAGGAATTGCATGGTGGCCTTGGAAGCGGCCGCAAAGTCGTTCATCATTGCTTGCCTCATCA
>Ga0209565_1001488_pt1 | contig 10235 bp, 9 predicted proteins | sample Araplaol_mTSA_r2_2_FD_184283 | JGI IMG/M metagenome (GOLD analysis project Ga0209565, IMG submission 184283) | Arabidopsis root microbial communities from North Carolina, USA - plate scrape MF_Col_mTSA_r2 (SPAdes) (version 3) | ecosystem: Host-associated > Plants > Roots > Endosphere | place... | reverse complement strand
CGACCACCGTCCAGCCCTCGACGCCGTCGATGCTGTCGCGAAGCAGCCAGAGGTTGATGTGGTCGAGCGCGAAGGGCAGCCGCATGCGGATCCAGCGCACGCCGGGCGCCACTTCCAGGGTCTGGCCAGGCTCGGGGAGCGTGTCGCCGAGGGGGTAGTGGAGTTCGCGTTCGAGGAGGTTCATGTAAGATTGACGTTTACGTAAACGTCATGAGTCAAGGGCACCATTGTAGGGATCGCGGCGAAAACCTGCTGTCGCGCCCGTAACGTCCCCCGAACAAGGCACTTTTCCGCCACCGCCGTCATGCCCGCGCAGACCTTCACCATCAGCCAGCTCGCGAAGGAGTTCGACCTCACCACGCGGGCCATCCGCTTCTACGAGGACATGGGCCTGCTCTCGCCCGAGCGCGCCGGCCTGCAGCGCATCTACAGCTCGCGCGACCGGGCCCGGCTCACGCTCACCCTGCGCGCCAAGCGCCTGGGCCTGAGCCTCACGGAGGCCAAGGACATCCTCGACATGTACGACAGCCCGCGCGACACCGTCCCGCAGCTGGAAAGATTCCTCGGCGTGCTGGGTGCCCACCGGGCCCAGCTCGAAGCGCAGCTGGCCGAACTGCAGGCCAATCTCGCCGAAGTGAAGGAGCACGAGAAGAAGGGGCGGGCAACACTCGCCAAGGCGCAGAAAACCAAGGCACAGAAGGCCGGCAAGGCCCAGAAACCGGCCGAAGCCAAGGCCTGATACACCTCTCACCGACAATAGCCGACTATGTCCGAAAAATCCGACAACCTCGACGACCTCTTCGCCCACAACCGCGCCTGGTCCGCGCAGATGGAACGCGACCGGCCCGGCTTCTTCACCGGCCTGGTGAAGCAGCAGACGCCGCGCTACATGTGGATCGGCTGTTCCGACAGCCGCGTGCCCGCCAACCAGATCACCGGACTGGAACCGGGTGAAGTGTTCGTGCACCGCAACGTGGCCAACATCGTGGTGCACTCGGACCTCAACGCGCTCTCGGCGATCCAGTTCGCGGTGGAGCACCTGAAGGTCGAGCACATCATGGTGGTCGGCCACTACGGCTGCGCTGGCGTGAAGGCTGCCTTGAGCGGCGCGCGCATCGGCCTGGCCGACAACTGGATCCGCCACATCCAGGACGTGCGCGACCGCCACCACGTGATGCTGGAGAGCCTGCCCGACGAGGAAGCCCGCGTCGATGCGCTGTGCGAACTCAACGTGGCCGAGCAGGTGGTCAACGTGGCCGTCAGCACCGTGATGGTCGATGCCTGGGCCCGCGGCCAGAAGGTCAAGATACACGGCTGGACCTTCGGCGTGCACGACGGCCTGCTGCAGGACCTGGGCCTGAGCGTGGACGGCACCCAGCCGCTGGACGCCGCCTACAAGGCCACCGTGCAGCGCATCCGCCACAAGTGGAGCAAGCCGGGCGAGGTGGTGCGTTCGATCGGGGCCCAGGCCGCAGGCAGCGGCTCCGAGCCGGCCTGATACCGGGCAGCTCGCAGCCTTTCATCCGCAGTCTCGCGCCGCCATGTTCCCGCAGCGCCTCGACTCGCCGCTGGCCTACGACATCGCGAAGGCGATGATGGACGGCTTCAACCGGCACTACCGGTTGTTCAGGGCCGAGTCGGCGCGCGCCAAGCACCGCTTCGAGACCGCCGACTGGCATGGCCAGCAGCGCGCGCAGCGCGAGCGCATCGAGTTCTACGATCTGCGCGTGAGCGAGGCCGTGGCCCGGCTCGAGAAAGAGTTCAAGGCAGGCGACCAGCCGATGGACGTGTGGCACCAGATCAAGCTGCACTACATCGGGCTGCTGGTGGACCACCACCAGCCCGAGCTGGCCGAGACCTTCTTCAACTCGGTGACCACGAAGATCCTGCATCGGGCGTACTTCCAGAACGACTTCATCTTCGTGCGCCCGGCCATCAGCACCGAGTACATCGAGCCGCGAGGCGCGCCCACCTACCGCCCCTACTACCCCAAGCCCGAGACGCTGGCCGACACCGTCGAGCAGATGCTCGACGACTTCGCGCTGATCGGCAGCTTCGCCAGCAAGCGGCGTGACGCGGAGCGCGTGGCGCACGTCATCCTGGGCCGCTTCAACCAGGTCAAGCTGCGCGCCAACTTCCAGCTGCAGGTGCTCTCGGGGCTGTTCTTCCGCAACAAGGGTGCGTACGTGGTCGGCAAGATCATGAACGGTTTCACCGAGCTGCCCTTCTCGCTGCCCATACTGCACGACAGCCACGGCCGGTTCTACATCGACGCGGCGCTCTTCGGCGAGGACGACCTGCAGATGCTCTTCAGCTTCGCGCGCGCCTACTTCATGGTCGACATGGAGGTGCCCTCCGCCTGGGTGCAGTTCCTGCGCTCGCTCATGCCGCGCAAGCCGCGCGCCGAGATCTACAACGCACTGGGCCTGGCCAAGCAGGGCAAGACGCTCTTCTACCGCGACTTCCTCTCGCACCTGAACTACTCGAGCGACCGCTTCCGCATCGCGCCCGGCATCAAGGGCATGGTGATGCTGGTGTTCGACCTGCCTTCGTTCCCGTTCGTGTTCAAGGTCATCAAGGACTTCTATCCGCCGCAGAAGGACACCACGCGCGAGCAGATCAAGGGCAAGTACATGCTCGTGAAGCAGCACGACCGCGTGGGCCGCATGGCCGACACGCTGGAGTACAGCGACGTGGGCTTTCCGCTCGACCGCTTCGAGCCCGAGCTGATCGAGGAGATCCGCAGGTTCGCGCCCAGCCAGCTGGAAATCGGCGACCGCGACGGCAACGGGGAAATGGAAGTCGTGGTGAAACACGTCTACATCGAGCGGCGCATGATCCCGCTGAACATCTACCTGCAGGAAGCCTTCGACACCCTGGCCGCCCCCGAGAGCCCGGCGCATGCGAAGCGCGCGAAGGACCAGCTCGAACATGCGGTCGTCGAATACGGCAACGCCATCAAGGACATGGTGGCCGCCAACATCTTCCCCGGCGACATGCTGTGGAAGAACTTCGGCGTCACGCGCGGCGGCAAGGTCGTGTTCTACGACTACGACGAGATCGAGTACGTCACCGACTGCCAGTTCCGCAAGGTACCCACGCCGCGCAACGAGGAAGACGAGATGAGCGGCGAGGTCTGGTATTCGGTGGGCCCGAAGGACGTGTTCCCCGAAACCTTCGAACCCTTCCTGCTGGGCAACAAGGACGTGCGCGCGGCCTTCATGGCGCACCACGCCGACCTGCTCGACGCCGCCTTCTGGCAGCACCACAAGGAACGCATCCAGGCCGGGCAGATGCTGGACGTGTTCCCCTACGAAGAGTCGCAGCGCTTCAGGCACGAGGGGCACGCGACGCACTTCTGACCTCTCGTTTCTTTTCCGATTCCGCTTTCACATTTCCGAAGGAGACCTCCATGTCCGAATCCATCGTCATCGTCGGCGCCGCCCGCACCCCCATGGGTGGCTTCCAGGGCGATTTCGCCTCCCTTTCCGCGCACGACCTCGGCGGCGTCGCCATCAAGGCCGCCGTCGAGCGCTCGGGCATCGCGCCCGACAGCGTGGGCGAGGTGCTGTTCGGCAACTGCCTGATGGCCGGCCAGGGCCAGGCCCCGGCGCGCCAGGCGGCCTACAAGGGCGGCCTGCCCGACAGCGCGGGCGCCGTCACGCTCAGCAAGATGTGCGGCTCGGCCATGAAGGCAGCGATGCTCGCGCACGACCTGCTGCTGGCGGGCACGCACGAGGTGATGGTGGCCGGCGGCATGGAAAGCATGACCAACGCGCCCTACCTCATGCTCAAGGGCCGCGGCGGCTACCGCATGGGCCACGACCGCATCTTCGACCACATGATGCTCGACGGCCTCGAAGACGCCTACCAGCCCGGCCGCAGCATGGGCACCTTCGGCGAGGACTGCGCCGCCAAGTACAAGTTCACGCGCGAGCAGCAGGACGCCTTCGCCATCGCCAGCGTCGAGCGCGCCAAGAAGGCCACCGACACCGGCCTCTTCAAGGACGAGATCGCGCCCGTCACCGTGAAGGGCCGCGGCGGCGAGACCGTGATCTCGGTCGACGAGGGCCCGGGCAAGGTCAAGCTCGACAAGATCCCCACGCTCAAGCCCGCGTTCAAGAAGGACGGCGGCACCATCACCGCCGCATCGAGCTCCTCGATCAACGACGGTGCGGCCGCGCTGGTGATGATGACCGAGTCGCACGCGAAGAAGATCGGCGCGAAGCCCATCGCCCGCGTCGTCGGCCACGCCACGCATGCGCAGCAGCCCGAGTGGTTCTCCACCGCGCCAGTCGGCGCCGTGCAAAAGCTCTTCGCCAAGACCGGTTGGAAGGCGCGCGACGTCGACCTCTGGGAAGTGAACGAAGCCTTCGCCGTGGTGCCGATGGCGCTGATGCACGAACTCGACGTTTCGCACGACATCGTCAACGTGCACGGCGGCGCCTGCGCGCTGGGCCACCCGATCGGCGCCAGCGGCGCGCGCATCATGGTCACGCTGATCCACGCGCTGAAGGCGCGCGGCAAGACGCGCGGCGTGGCGACGCTGTGCATCGGCGGCGGCGAAGGCACGGCCGTGGCACTCGAATTGCTATAAGAGCAGGGCCGGCAGCGTCCGATCAGGGCGCTCCCGGCTTTTTTCATACAGACAGACATACAAATGCGTAGAGCAGGAGATTTCATGCGCCCTTCCATCCACCGTACCGCCCTCGCCGCCTTGCTGGCCGCCGCCTTCGTCGCGCCCGCCGCCACCTGGGCCCAGAAGCGCGACAACGTGCTGTTCCAGGCCGCCACCGACGAGCAGCCCGCGGTGATCAAGACGCTGGAGAAGCTCGTCAACATCGAGACCGGCACCGGTGACGCCGAAGGCATCGCCGCCGCGGGCAACTACCTCGAAACCGAGCTCAAGAACCTGGGCTTCACCGTCACGCGCAGCAAGTCGGCCGGCCTCGTGGTGGGCGACAACATCGTCGGCAAGATCAAGGGCCGCGGCGGCAAGAACCTGCTGCTGATGTCGCACATGGACACCGTCTACCTGAAGGGCATCCTCGCGAAGGCGCCCTTCCGCGTCGAGGGCGACAAGGCCTACGGCCCCGGCATCGCCGACGACAAGGGCGGCAACGCGGTCATCCTGCACACGCTCAAGCTGCTGAAGGACTACGGCGTGCGCGACTACGGCACCATCACCGTGCTGTTCAACACCGACGAGGAAAAAGGCTCCTTCGGCTCGCGCGACCTGATCCAGGAAGAAGCCAAGCTGGCCGACTACGTGCTCTCCTTCGAGCCCACCAGCGCCGGCGACGAAAAGCTCTCGCTCGGCACCTCGGGCATCGCCTACGTGCAGGTCAACATCACCGGCAAGGCCTCGCACGCGGGTGCCGCGCCGGAGCTGGGCGTGAACGCGCTGGTCGAGGCGTCCGACCTGGTGCTGCGCACGATGAACATCGACGACAAGTCGAAGAACCTGCGCTTCAACTGGACCATCGCCAAGGCCGGCAACGTCTCGAACATCATCCCCGCCAGCGCCACGCTGAACGCCGACGTGCGCTACGCGCGCAACGAAGACTTCGACGCCGCCATGAAGACGCTGGAGGAGCGCGCGCAGCAGAAGAAGCTGCCCGAGGCCGACGTCAAGGTGATCGTCACGCGCGGCCGTCCGGCCTTCAACGCGGGCGAAGGCGGCAAGAAGCTGGTCGACAAGGCGGTGGCCTACTACAAGGAAGCCGGTGGCACGCTGGGCGTTGAAGAGCGCACCGGCGGCGGCACCGACGCCGCCTATGCGGCGCTCTCGGGCAAGCCCGTGATCGAAAGCCTGGGCCTGCCGGGCTTCGGCTACCACAGCGACAAGGCGGAGTACGTGGACATCAGCGCCATCCCGCGCCGCCTGTACATGGCCGCCCGGCTGATCATGGATCTCGGCCAAGGGAAATAAAGTCCATGAATCCACGTCGATTCATATGCCTAAGACCATCCCGTGCAGCGCTTGCCGGTCTGGTGGCAGGCACTTTGTTGGCGTGCAATCTAGCTCATGGCGAGACCATTCGCATTGGCGGATTGACAGCTGAGGTTCTCGGAGAGCTGCTCTACGACAAGTCACGGCATCTGATGGTGTGGCCAGACCGGATGGACGCTGGAGAGCGTGCCCAAGCCGACAGCGACATGGTCTTCGTATTTCGTGAACAGGTGATCGCTTGCGGCGGCTTTCTGGATCAGCTGGGAAAAGACTCGCCGTCCGATGCGGGGCTAAGCGCAGACATTCGAAAGATCGAAGTTAATGAGCACATGGATGCCTACTACAAACGCGCATCCATTCTGTCGACGCTTCGCTCCCACGTGCCCTCGCTCGACAAGAAGGCCGTCGAATTCGTCAGCGCCCACTTTGTGGAAGCGCTGGTAACGCTTGCGAAAGGCAACTGGACGTTCTTACCTGCATGCACATCGAAGGCGTTCATCGTGGAGTATTCAAAGTAAAAGGGGCCTGCGTTGCCAGGCCATGAAGGATTGAAATGCTGTTGACCCCTGACCAGGAAGCCATCCGCGACGCGGTGCGCGATTTCTCGCAAGCCGAACTCTGGCCCAACGCCGCGAAGTGGGACCGCGAACACAGTTTTCCCAAGGAAGCCCATCAGGGCCTCGCGGCGCTGGGCGCCTACGGTATCTGCGTGCCCGAGGAGCATGGTGGCGCGGGCCTCGACTACCTCACGCTCGCGCTGGTGTTGGAGGAAATCGCCGCCGGCGACGGCGGCACCAGCACTGCCATCAGCGTGACCAACTGCCCCGTCAACGCCATCCTCATGCGCTACGGCAACGCGCAGCAGAAGACGCAGTGGCTCGAGCCGCTGGCGCAGGGCCGGATGCTCGGCGCCTTCTGCCTCACCGAGCCGCAGGCCGGCAGCGATGCGTCGAGCCTGCGCACCACCGCGCGCAAGGATGGCGACGGCTACGTGATCGATGGCGTGAAGCAGTTCATCACCAGCGGCAAGAACGGGCAGGTCGCCATCGTCATCGCGGTGACCGACAAGGGCGCTGGCAAGCGCGGCATGAGCGCGTTCATCGTGCCCACCGACACGCCGGGCTACAACGTCGCGCGGCTGGAAGACAAGCTCGGCCAGCACAGCAGCGACACCGCGCAGATCAACTTCGACGGCTGCCGCATTCCGCGCGAGAACCTGATCGGCGCGGAGGGCGAGGGCTACAAGATCGCTCTCGGAGCGCTGGAAGGCGGGCGCATCGGCATCGCCGCGCAGAGCGTGGGCATGGCGCGCAGCGCCTTCGACGCCGCGCTGGCCTACGCCAAGGAGCGCCAGGCCTTTGGCGGCTCCATCTTCGACCAGCAGGCCGTGGGCTTCCGCCTCGCCGAATGCGCGACGCAGATCGAGGCCGCGCGCCAGTTGATCTGGCACGCGGCCAGCCTGCGCGACGCCGGCCTGCCCTGCCTGAAAGAGGCCGCCATGGCCAAGCTGTTCGCCAGCGAGATGGCCGAGCGCGTGTGCAGCGCAGCCATCCAGACGCTGGGCGGCTACGGCTACGTGAACGACTTTCCGCTGGAGCGCATCTACCGCGACGTGCGCGTGTGCCAGATCTACGAAGGCACTTCGGACATCCAGAAGCTGCTGATCCAGCGCGCGCTGGCGTGACGTGAGCGAGCGCCGAGGGCGACGCCCGGGCTGGTGGTACGCCGCGGCATTCGTGCTCGCGGCGCTGGCGGTCTGGAGCTTCGCCGTCGAGCCGCGCTGGGTGGCCGCGCGCGTCGAGCCCCTGAGCTCGGACCAGTGGCAGGCGCCCGCCGGCCTGAAGGTCGCGGTGGCTGGCGACTGGCACCTCACATCCCGCTCGGCATGGCGCATCACCAGCGTGGAGCGCGCCGCGCGCATCATCGACGAGATCAACGCCGCGCAGCCCGACGTGGTGCTGCTGCCCGGTGACTTCCTCGCGGGCACCGGCGAGGACGACGAGCCCCTGCCCATCGAAGACATGGCCGCCGTGCTCGGCAAGCTGAAGGCGCCGCAGGGCGTGTATGCGGTACTCGGCAACCACGACTGGTGGCATGACGGCGAGCGCACGGCGAAGGCACTCGCCGCACAGGGCATCCGCGTGCTGGAGAACGCCTCGTTGCGCCTGCCCGGCCACGACATCTGGGTGGTCGGCATCGGCGACCATTCGACCGGCCATTCGGATCCGATGCGCGCGCTGGCCGGCATCCCCGCCGATGCGGCGACGCTGGTCATGATGCACGACCCCTTCAGCTTCGCGACCATGCCTCGCACGCGAGGCCTCGTGGTCGCCTCGCACACGCATGGAGGGCAGGTGAGCATTCCCGGCTACGGCGCGCTGATCGTGCCGGGCGCCGCCCCGCGCGAGTGGGCCTATGGCTGGATCGCGCACAAGGGCCGGCGCATGTACGTCACCAGCGGGCTGGGCGTCAGCATCCTGCCGGTGCGCTTCAACATGCGACCCGAGTGGGTGATGTTCCGGTAGAGCTGCGGGCAGCCTCTGCCGCCTGTCATCGGTTTGGATGACAGACAGGCGCCGCGCGCCGGCGCACCATGGCCGCCTCTTTCCCGGAGGCCTTTGCCATGACCGTTCAGAAATCCATTTCCCTTGCCGCTCGGCTGGCCCTTGTGCCGTCCGCCGTCGCTCTCGCCCTCTCCGCCCAGGCCCAGCCGGCGACGCCCGACATCGCGACGCTGACCGCAACAGAAGCCGTGCGGCAGCTGTGCGCAGGCACCGTCACCAGCGAGCAGCTGACAGCCGCCTACATCGCGCAGGCCAAGGCGAAATCGAACCTCAACGCGTTCATCACCCTCGACGAGGCCGGCGCGCTGAAGCAGGCGCGCGCCGCCGATGCGCAGCGCAAGCGCGGCGGTGCCTGCAAGCCGCTGGCGGGGCTTCCGGTGGCCATCAAGGACAACATCCAGGTGCAGGGCCTGCCCGCCACAGCCGGCACACCGGCGCTCAAGGGCTTCGTGCCTGCCGCCGATGCGCCGGTGGTGGCCAGGCTGCGCGCGGCCGGCGCCGTCGTGCTCGGCAAGACCAACATGCACGAGCTGGCCTTCGGCGTCACCGGCTACAACCCCGCCTTCCAGACCGGCACCGAGGTGGGCGTGCGCAATGCCTACGACGCCAGCCGTATCGCGGGCGGGTCGTCTTCGGGCAACGGCTCGGCACTCGGCGCGCGCATGGTGCCCGCGGCGCTGGGCACCGACACGGGCGGCTCGGTGCGCATTCCCTGCGCATTCAACGGCTGCGCCTCGCTGCGCCCGTCGGTGGGCCGCTATCCGCAGCAGGGCATCGCGCCGATCTCGCATACGCGCGACACCGCCGGGCCGATGGCACAGTCGATGGCCGACGTGGCGCTGCTCGACAGCGTCATCGCCGGCGGCGCACCGCCGAAGCCCGCGAACCTCAAGCGCGTGCGCCTCGGCGTGGTGCCGACCTTCCAGGCGAATCTCGATGCCGACACGCGCGCGGCCACCGATGCCGCGCTCGAAAAGCTACGCGCTGCCGGCGTCACGCTGGTGAACGTCGAGATGCCGAAGCTCATGGAGCTCAACGGCGCCGTCGGCTTCCCGCTCGCGCTCTACGAGGCGAACGACGACATGGCGGCCTATCTCGCGACATACCGCACCGGCATCGACATCGCGCAGCTCACGGCCGGCATCGCGAGCCCCGACGTCAAGGGCACCTTCGAAGCCTTCGTCATCCCGCGCAAGCTGCCGGCGCCCAGCGGCGTGGTGGATGCGAAGCCGGTCTACGACAACGCGATGCGCGTCGCACGCCCCGCATTGCAGAAGCTGTATCGCGACACCTTCACGAAGAACAGGCTCGACGCGCTGGTGTTTCCGACGGTGCCGCGCGTGGCGCTGGCGGCCGCGCCCGAGGCCAGCAGCCCCGAGAACTTCGGCGCGCTGATCCAGAACACCGACCCTGGCAGCAACGCCGGCATCCCCGGCATCCAGTTGCCCTCGGGCATCGGCGCGACGACGGGCCTGCCCGTGGGCCTGGAGCTCGATGGCCCCGCCGGCAGCGACCGCAGGCTGCTGGCCGTGGGCCTCGCAGTGGAGAAGGTGCTGGGACGGCTGCCCGCGCCGAAGTGACCGGCTGCGGCTGTCAGCGCAAGGCCGCCAGCGCCGAGCGGCGCTCGATGCCCAGCTTGTCGAAGATGCGGCGCAGGTAGGTGCGCACGGTGGGCACGCTCACCGCCATGCGCCGCGCGATCTCCTTGTCGGTGAGCC
>Ga0209565_1001476_pt1 | contig 10298 bp, 10 predicted proteins | sample Araplaol_mTSA_r2_2_FD_184283 | JGI IMG/M metagenome (GOLD analysis project Ga0209565, IMG submission 184283) | Arabidopsis root microbial communities from North Carolina, USA - plate scrape MF_Col_mTSA_r2 (SPAdes) (version 3) | ecosystem: Host-associated > Plants > Roots > Endosphere | place... | reverse complement strand
TCGGAGTGCTCGCCGCGGTTCGACATGCCGAGCTCCATCACGCCGGCCACTTCCTGGCCGAAGCGGACGCAGCGCGTGCAGTGGATGCAGCGGCTCATCTCTTCCATGCTGATCAGCGGGCCGACGTCCTTGTGGAAGACGACGCGCTTTTCCTCTTCGTAGCGCGAAGAGGAACCGCCGTAGCCGACGGCCAGGTCCTGCAGCTGGCATTCGCCGCCCTGGTCGCAGATCGGGCAATCCAGCGGGTGGTTGATCAGGAGGAACTCCATGACCGACTGCTGCGCCTTGATGGCCTTCTCGCTCTTGGTGCGAACGATCATGCCCTGCGTGACGGGCGTGGCGCAGGCCGGCATCGGCTTGGGCGCTTTCTCCACGTCCACGAGGCACATGCGGCAGTTGGCCGCGATGCTCAGTTTCTTGTGATAGCAGAAGTGCGGGATGTACGTGCCGGCCTTGTCGGCAGCGTGCATGACCATGCTGCCTTCGGCGACTTCGACCTTCTTGCCGTCGAGTTCGATTTCAACCATATGTGTATTTCTCGCGCTCAGGCCTTGACGGGCGCTTTCGGTACGTAGCCCGGGATCAGGGCCTCGAACTCATGGCGGAAGTGCTTGATCATGGCGCGCACCGGCATTGCCGCCGCGTCGCCGAGGGCGCAGATCGTGCGGCCCTGGATGTTGTCGGCCACCGAGTTCAGCAGGTCCATGTCGGACGCCCTGCCCTGCCCGTTGTGGATGCGGTCGACCACGCGGTAGAGCCAGCCGGTGCCTTCGCGGCACGGCGTGCACTGGCCGCAGGACTCGTGCATGTAGAAGTACGACAGGCGGCGCAGCGACTCGACCATCGAACGGCTGTCGTCCATCACGATGACGGCGCCCGAGCCCAGCATGGAGCCGGCCTTGGAGATGGAGTCGTAGTCCATCGTGCATTCCATCATGATCGACGCGGGCAGCACCGGAGCGGACGAACCGCCGGGAATCACCGCCTTCAGCGTGCGGCCCTTGCGAACGCCGCCGGCCAGCTCCAGGAGCTTGGAGAAAGGGGTGCCCATGGGAACTTCGTAGTTGCCGGGCAGTTCGACGTCGCCGCTCACCGAGTAGATCTTGGTGCCGCCGTTGTTCGGCTTGCCGCACTCGAGGTAGGCCTGGCCGCCGTTGCGGATGATCCAGGGCACCGCCGCGAAGGTCTCGGTGTTGTTGATGGTGGTGGGCTTGCCGTACAGGCCGAAGCTGGCGGGGAACGGCGGCTTGAAGCGCGGCTGGCCCTTCTTGCCTTCCAGCGATTCGAGCAGCGCGGTTTCCTCGCCGCAGATGTAGGCGCCGAAGCCGTGGGCCGCGTGCAACTGGAAGTTGTACGTGCTGCCCATGATCTTGTCGCCGAGATAGCCGGCGGCACGCGCCTCTTCGAGGGCTTCCTCGAAGCGCTCGTAGGTCTGGAAGATCTCGCCGTGGATGTAGTTGTAGCCCACGCTGATGCCCATCGCGTAAGCGGCGATGGCCATGCCCTCGATCACGATGTGCGGGTTGAACTGCAGGATGTCGCGGTCCTTGCACGTACCCGGCTCGCCTTCGTCGGAGTTGCAGACGAGGTACTTCTGGCCCGGGAACTGGCGGGGCATGAAGCTCCACTTCAGGCCGGTCGGGAAGCCCGCGCCGCCGCGGCCGCGCAGGCCGGAGGCCTTCACTTCGGCGATCACCTGGTCGGGCGTGAGGCCCTCGGTCAGGATCTTGCGCAGGGCCTGGTAGCCGCCGCGCGCCTCGTAGTCGGCCAGGCGCCAGTTGGTGCCGTCGAGGCCGGCATAGATCTGCGGCTCGATGTGGCGGTCATGGAAACAGGTCTGGACGCCCGTCGCCTGGAACTGCTGGAGCACTTGTTCGGGTGACATCAGGAAGCCTCCCCCTTGGTGGCCGGCGCGGCGTTGCGCAGGCCGTCGACCAGCTGGTCGAGCTTCTCGTTGCTCATGAAGCTGCACATCGTGCGGTCGTTGACCAGCATCACGGGCGAATCGGCGCAGGCGCCCAGGCATTCGCTCTGCTGCAACGTGAACAGGCCGTCGGGCGTGGTCTCGCCCATCTTGATGCCGAGCTTCTTCTCGAGATGCACGAGGGCGGTGACGCCATCGCGCAGCTGGCAAGGCAGGTTGGTGCACACGTTGAGCTTGAACTTGCCCACCGGATGCTGGTTGTACATGTTGTAGAAGGTCGTCACCTCGTGCACGGCAATGGGCGCCATGCCGAGGTACTCGGCGATCTCGCGCTCGCGCTGCAGGCTGACGTAGCCCTCGTTCTGCTGGACGATGGACAGGCAGGCCATCACGGCCGACTGCTTGCCCGCTTCGGGGTACTTCGCCACCTCGCGCGCAAAGCGCTCGAGGATCGCAGGCTCCAGAGGGGCAGAAGGCGCCGAGGGCGCCGTGTCATGGTGGGTCGAGGAAGTCATTCGCTCTTTCTCACCTGTCGATCTCGCCGAACACGATGTCCATCGTGCCGATCACCGCGACAGCGTCGGCGATCATGTGACCGCGCGACATTTCGTCGAGGGCGGCTAGGTGCGGGAAACCAGGGGCGCGGATCTTCAGGCGGTACGGCTTGTTGGCGCCGTCGCTCACGAGATAGATGCCGAACTCGCCCTTCGGATGCTCGACGGCGGCATAGGCCTGGCCTTCGGGCACATGGAAGCCTTCGGTGAAGAGCTTGAAATGGTGGATCAGCTCCTCCATGTTCGCCTTCATCGATTCGCGCGCGGGCGCGGCGACCTTGTGGTTGTCGGTGATGACGGGACCGGGATTGGCGCGCAGCCAGGCCGAGCACTGCTGGATGATCCGGTTGGCCTGGCGCATCTCCTCGACGCGGACCAGGTAGCGGTCGTAGCAGTCGCCGGTCTTGCCCACGGGCACGTCGAACTGCATGCGGTCGTAGACGTCGTAGGGCTGCTTCTTGCGCAGGTCCCATTCGATGCCCGAGCCGCGCAGCATGGGGCCGGTGAAGCCGAGGTTCAGGGCGCGCTCCGGCGAGACCACGCCGATACCGACGGTGCGCTGCTTCCAGATGCGGTTGTCGGTGAGCAGCGTCTCGTACTCGTCGACCATCTTCGGGAAGCGCTTGCAGAAGTCGTCGACGAAGTCGAGCAGCGACCCCTGGCGGTTCTCGTTGAGCTTCTCGATGGCCTTCGCGTTCTTGACCTTGCTGACCTTGTAGCGCGGCATCGCGTCGGGCAGGTCGCGGTACACGCCGCCCGGACGGAAGTACGCCGCGTGCATGCGCGCGCCGGAAACGGCCTCGTACATGTCGAACAGGTCTTCGCGCTCGCGGAAGCAGTAGATGAGCATGTTCATCGCGCCGCAGTCGAGGCCGTGCGCGCCGAGCCACAGCAGGTGGTTCAGCAGGCGGGTGATCTCGGCGAACATCACGCGGATGTATTGCGCGCGCTCCGGCACCTCGAGGCCCAGCATCCGCTCGATGGCCAGGCAGTAGGCGTGCTCGTTGCTCATCATCGACACGTAGTCGAGACGGTCCATGTACGGCAGCGACTGGATGAAGGTGCGCGTTTCGGCAAGCTTCTCGGTGGCGCGGTGCAGCAGGCCGATGTGGGGGTCGGCGCGCTGGATGACCTCGCCGTCCAGCTCGAGCACCAGGCGCAGCACGCCGTGCGCTGCCGGGTGCTGGGGACCGAAGTTGAGTGTGTAGTTCTTGATTTCGGCCATATCAGTCAGTGCAAACCGCCGCCGTAGTTGTCTTCGCGGATCACGCGCGGGGTGATTTCGCGCGGCTCGATGGAAACCGGCTGGTAGACCACGCGCTTCTGCTCTTCGTCGTAGCGCATCTCGACATGACCCGACACCGGGAAGTCCTTGCGGAACGGATGGCCGATGAAGCCGTAGTCGGTCAGAAGGCGGCGCAGGTCGTCGTGGCCTTCGAACACGATGCCATAGAGGTCGAAGGCTTCGCGCTCGAACCAGGTGGCGGAGTTCCAAACGGACTGCAGCGAGTCGACCACGGGGAAGTCGTCGCTCGATGCGAGCACCGTCAGGCGCACGCGCTGGTTGAGACTCACCGACAGCAGATGGGAGACGACGCCATAGCGCCCGCCCTGCCACTCGCCGTCACGGTAGTCGGAGTAGTCCATGCCGCAGAGGTCGATCAGCTGCTCGAAGCGGCAGCCGGGCGCATCGCGCAGCAGCAGTGCAGCCTCGAGGTAGTCGGCAGCGCCGACCACCACGTTCACCTCGTCGAGGGCGACGGTCACGCTCTTGGCCTTGGCGCCGAGCGTCTCGGCGACGGTGGCGCGCAGCACCTCCGGCGAAATTGCAAAGTCAGTCATCGTCGGCGGTCCCTCAGGCGCGGGCAATGGTGTTGGTGCGGCGAATCTTCTGCTGCAGCTGGATCACGCCGTAGAGCAAGGCCTCGGCGGTGGGCGGGCAACCCGGAACGTAGACATCGACCGGCACGATGCGGTCGCAGCCGCGCACGACCGAATAGCTGTAGTGGTAGTAGCCACCGCCATTCGCGCACGAACCCATGGAGAGAACCCAGCGCGGCTCCGGCATCTGGTCGTAGACCTTGCGCAGGGCCGGAGCCATCTTGTTGCACAGCGTGCCGGCCACGATCATCAGGTCGGACTGGCGCGGGCTGGGGCGGAACAGCATGCCGAAGCGGTCGATGTCATAGCGGGCGGCGCCCGCGTGCATCATCTCCACCGCACAGCATGCAAGGCCGAAGGTCATCGGCCAGAGAGAACCAGTCTTCGCCCAGTTGACGACCGAATCGTAGGTCGTGGTGACGAAGCCTTCCTTGAGAACGCCTTCAATGGCCATCGTGTTTCTTCCTTGTCATTCCCAGTCGAGCGCGCCCTTTTTCCACTCGTAGGCGAAGCCCACGACGAGGATGGCGAGAAAGATCATCATGGCCCAGAAGCCAACAGCGCCGATTTCCTTGAGCGCAATAGCCCATGGAAAGAGGAATGCAATTTCGAGGTCAAACAGGATGAAGAGAATCGCGACGAGGTAATAGCGCACGTCGAACTTCATGCGCGCATCCTCGAAGGCCTCAAAGCCACACTCGTACGGGGAGTTCTTCGCGGTGTCGGGCCTGTTGGGGCCGAGAATGTATCCGATGACCTGAGGGGCGACGCCTACGCCGACTCCGACCAGAATGAACAAAAGGACGGGGAGGTAGGAGTCGAGATTCATCGAGAGTTTTTCACCGCTTGCCACCGGCAGGAAGAACCTCTGGATGAGGTTTTCCGCCGATGAGATTTGGTGCGGTCGGCGAGACTCGAACTCGCACAGCTTTCGCCACTACCCCCTCAAGATAGCGTGTCTACCAATTTCACCACGACCGCGGTTTTTGCTGTTCGGATGGCATGAGGTACCTGCAAGAGGAATTTGGCTTTCCGAACAGATTTAGAGTTTACCCTGAAATGGAGCCATTTCTCACGGGCAACTCATGAAAACGAGTTGATTACTTGCCCGGAATCTGCCCCGCACCCGAAACAGGGGCTGCAGGAGCCGAAGCAGGCGCATTCGGAGCTGCCGCACCGGGGATCTCGTTCGCAGCACCGGAGGCCGGCGCAGCAGGCGCACCCACTGCGGCACGCTCCAGAAGACTGCCGCCGCCAGCAGGACGCGCATGGCTGAAGTAGGCCAGCAGCAGCGTGCAAGCGAAGAACACCGCGGCAAGCACTGCCGTGGTGCGCGACAGGAAGTTGGCACTGCCGCTGGCACCGAACAGGCTGCCGGCGCTGCCGCTGCCGAAGGCCGCGCCCATGTCGGCGCCCTTGCCGTGCTGGATCAGGATGAGGCCGATCATCGCGAGGGCTGCCAGCATCTGCACGCCGACCAGAAGGTTGAGGACCACGTTCATTCGTTCTTACTCCTAATTTGATGCAACCGTTGCGCGTTCAACGCGCAGCGGCGGAAATGATCTGCAGAAAGTCGGGCGCCTTGAGCGACGCACCGCCGATGAGGCCGCCATCGATGTCGGCCTGCGCCAGCAGCTCCGCGGCGTTCGCCGCGTTCATGCTGCCGCCATAAAGAATGCGGATGCCGGCGGCATGTTCGCTCGCCGCGTGATGCAGCTGCGCGCGCAGCACAGCGTGCACTGCCTGCGCCTGCTCCGGCGCGGCCGTCTTGCCTGTGCCGATGGCCCAGACAGGCTCATAAGCCACCACGATCTCGCTGATGCAATGGCCGTTCACGTGAATGACGGCAGCCAGCTGGCGCTTGACCACCTCTTCGGTCTGCCCTGCTTCGCGCTGCGCAAGGGTCTCGCCCACACAGACGATCGGCGTGATGCCGTTGGCCAGCGCAGCCGCGGTCTTGGCAGCAACCGCTTCGTCGCTTTCGCCGTGGTACTGGCGACGCTCGGAGTGGCCGACGATTGCATAGCGCACGCCGAAGTCCTTCAGCATCGCGGCCGATTGCTCGCCCGTGAACGCGCCTTGCGGGTGCGCCGAGACATCCTGCGCGCCGAGCGCCAAGGCCGGCGAAGCCGCCAGCAGCGACTGCAGCTGCGCGAAATACGGAGCGGGCGCGCACAGCGCCACGTCGCACGCGGCCGGGCTCGCGGCCAGGCCCTGCTGGAGGGCCTTCACCAGCGCCTCATTGGCAGCCAGGCCGCCGTTCATCTTCCAGTTGCCGGCGATCAGTTTCTTCTTCGTTGTCATCGCGTTCTTCTCGTCACCATGTCAGCACGATCTTGCCGATGTGCTGGTTCGATTCCATCAGCGCATGAGCCTGGGCCGCGCCGCTTGGCTCACCCGCCGCGGCAAAGGTGCCGTGGATCACGGGCTTGATCGCGCCGCTTTCCAGCAGCGGCCACACCTTCTCGCGCAACGCCCTGGCAATGGCGCCCTTGAACGCCACGGGCCGCGGACGAAGCGTCGAGCCGGTGATCGTGAGCCGCCTGCGCAGCACGAGACCCGCATTGATCTCGCTCTTCACGCCGCCCTGCACCGCGATGATGACCAGACGACCATCTTCGGCCAGGCATTCGACCTCGCGCGCCACGTAGTCGCCAGCGACCATGTCGAGCACCACGTCCACGCCCTTGCCGTCCGTGAGCTTCTTCGCCTCTTCGACGAAGTCGCTGGTGCGGTAGTTGATGGCGTGGTCGGCGCCGAGCTTGAGGCAGGCTTCACACTTGTCGTCGCTGCCGGCCGTGACGATCACGGTCGCGCCGAGCGCCTTGGCGATCTGGATCGCCGTGACGCCGATGCCGCTCGAGCCGCCCTGAATGAGCAGCGTCTCACCCTTCTGGAGGCGGCCGCGTTCGAACACGTTGCTCCAGACAGTGAAGAAGGTCTCGGGCAGCGAAGCCGCTTCGAGATCGCTCCACCCTTTGGGCACTGGCAGGCATTGCGCCACTGGCGCCACGCACAGCTCGGCATAGCCGCCGCCGGCAATCAGCGCGCAGACGCGATCGCCGACCTTGAAGCCGGCCTCTGCCAGCGCCGCGGCATCGCCCGACACGATCTCGCCAGCCACTTCGAGGCCCGGCAGATCGGACGCGCCCGGCGGCACCGGGTAGTGCCCCTTGCGCTGCAACACGTCGGGGCGATTGACGCCACTCGCCGCAACGCGGATCAGCAGTTCGCCGGCGCCCGCGACGGGGTCGGGACGCTCGGCGACGCGCAGCACCTCGGGGGCGCCGTACGAAGTGATTTCAATGGCTTTCATGGTCTTTCGGCCTCCAGCGCCCGCAGATGGGGCGCAGCTTGACGTTCAAAAGATGAAGAGGCAGCAATGGCGGCTGCATGCACAGCCGCCACCCTCGCGCCCTTCTTACTCCTGAGGCTCGCGCGGAGCTTGCTGCTGCGGCTGCTCGCCGGCCGGCGCTTCGCTGCGCGGCTGTTGCTGCTGTTCGTTGAAGCGAGGCGCGCGTTCGCCGCGATCGCCGCCGCGGTCACCACCACGCTCGCCGCGATCACCGCGGTCTCCGCGGTCGCCACGCTCACGACGCTCGCCGCGGTCACCACGGTCTTCGCGCGGGGGACGCTCGCTGAACTCCATGCCGGCCGGACGCTCGGTCAGGGCCTTCATGGACAGCTTGACGCGGCCCTTGTCGTCGGTCTCGAGGACCTTGACCTTCACGATCTGGCCTTCGCTCAGATAGTCGGTCACCTTCTCGACGCGTTCGTGCGCGATCTGGCTGATGTGCAGCAGGCCGTCCTTGCCGGGCAGCAGGTTGATGAGCGCACCGAAGTCCAGGATCTTGGTGACCGGGCCTTCGTAGACCTTGCCGATTTCGACTTCGGCAGTGATCTGCTCGATACGCTTCTTGGCCATCTCGGCCTTCTCCGGATCGGTCGAGGCGATGGTGATGGTGCCGTCTTCGTCGATGTTGATCGTCGTGCCGGTTTCTTCCTGCAGGCCGCGGATGACCGCGCCGCCCTTGCCGATCACGTCGCGGATCTTCTCGGGGTTGATCTTCAGCGTGGTCAGGCGCGGTGCGAACTGCGACACGTCGGACTTGGCCTCGCCCATCGCTTCCTGCATCTTGCCGAGGATGTGCATGCGCGCTTCCTTGGCCTGTGCCAGCGCGACCTGCATGATTTCCTTGGTGATGCCCTGGATCTTGATGTCCATCTGCAAGGCGGTGATGCCGTTGGTCGTACCGGCCACCTTGAAGTCCATGTCGCCCAGGTGATCCTCGTCGCCCAGAATGTCGGTCAGCACCGCGAAGCGGTTGTCTTCCTTGATCAGGCCCATGGCGATGCCGGCCACGTGCGCCTTCATGGGCACGCCGGCGTCCATCATCGAGAGGCAGCCGCCGCACACCGATGCCATCGACGACGAGCCGTTCGACTCGGTGATCTCCGACACCACGCGGACCGTGTACGGGAACTCTTCCTTGTTCGGCAGCACGGCGACCAGCGCGCGCTTGGCCAGGCGGCCGTGGCCCACTTCGCGGCGCTTGGTGGAGCCCATGCGGCCCACCTCACCGGTGGCGAAGGGAGGCATATTGTAGTGGAACAGGAAGCGGTCTTCGTACTCGCCGGCCAGCGCGTCGATGCGCTGTGCGTCGCGCTCGGTGCCCAGCGTGGTCACGACCAGCGCCTGCGTCTCGCCGCGCGTGAACAGGGCCGAGCCGTGGGTGCGGGGCAGCACCGAGTTGCGGATTTCGATGGGACGCACGGTGCGCGTGTCGCGGCCGTCGATGCGCGGCTCGCCCGACAGGATCTGGCTGCGCACGATCTTCGATTCGATGGCGAACAGCAGGTCGGAAACCTTGCCGGAGTCGAATTCGGCGCCTTCGGCCTTCAGGGCCTCGAGCACGCTGGCGTTGGCTTCGCGCAGGGCCTGGGTGCGGGCCTGCTTGCTGCGGATCTGGTAGACGGCGCGCAGCTTGTCTTCGGCCAGGCCCTTGACCTTGGCGACGAAGGCTTCGTCTTCGGCGGGCGCTTGCCAGTCCCACACCGGCTTGCCGGCGTCGCGCACGAGTTCATGGATCGCGTCGATGGCGATGTTGGCCTGCTCGTGGCCGAACACCACGCCACCCAGCATGACTTCTTCGCTCAACTGCAGGGCTTCGGACTCGACCATCAGCACGGCGGCTTGCGTGCCGGCCACGACGAGATCCATCTGCGAATCCTTGCGGGCGGTCTGGCCCGGGTTCAGCACGTACTGGCCGTTGATGTAGCCCACGCGGGCGGCACCGATCGGGCCGTTGAACGGCACGCCGGAGATCGACAGGGCAGCGCTCACGCCGATCATGGCGGCGATGTCGGCGTCGACTTCGGGGTTCAGCGAGATCGTGTGCACGACCACGTGCACTTCGTTCAGGAAGCCTTCGGGGAACAGCGGACGGATCGGGCGGTCGATCAGGCGGCTGGTCAGCGTTTCATGCTCGCTGGGCTTGGCTTCGCGCTTGAAGAAGCTGCCGGGGATCTTGCCCGCGGCATAGGTCTTCTCGATGTAGTCGACGGTCAGCGGGAAGAAGTCCTGGCCGGGCTTGGCCGACTTGGAGGCGACCACGGTCGCGAGGATGACGGTGCCCTCGATGTCGACGAGCACGGCGCCGCTGGCCTGGCGGGCGATCTCGCCCGTTTCCATGACCACGGTCTTGCCGCCCCATTGGAACGACTTGGTGACTTTGTTGAAGAGGCTCATGTTTTGCTCCTGTTTTGATAGCGAACTACACGGAGTCCGCAGGTGACGGAGGCTTCTCAGAACACGATGCCATTCCAGCGAAGCTCGGCGGGAACTTCATTGGAATGACACAGCTTCGCTCTGTTTGGGCACTCCGAAAGTGGATCGCGAAGTAAAAAACGCCTGAGCTAGCGGACTAACCCAGGCGTTT
>Ga0209565_1001467_pt1 | contig 10340 bp, 8 predicted proteins | sample Araplaol_mTSA_r2_2_FD_184283 | JGI IMG/M metagenome (GOLD analysis project Ga0209565, IMG submission 184283) | Arabidopsis root microbial communities from North Carolina, USA - plate scrape MF_Col_mTSA_r2 (SPAdes) (version 3) | ecosystem: Host-associated > Plants > Roots > Endosphere | place... | reverse complement strand
TCGGCCGTGACCACCGGCGCGGGCGAATACGCGCCCATGCCGCCGGTGTTGGGGCCTTCGTCGTTGTCCAGCAGGCGCTTGTGGTCCTGGCTGGTGGCCAGCGCGGTCACGTTCTTGCCGTCGCACAGCACGATGAAGCTGGCTTCCTCGCCCTGCAGGAATTCCTCGATGACGACGCGCGCGCCGCCTTCGTTGTGGGACACGCCGAACTTGTTGTCGACCAGCATGAAGTCGACGGCCTCGTGCGCTTCCTCGGCCGTCATGGCCACGACCACGCCCTTGCCGGCTGCCAGGCCGTCGGCCTTGACGACGATGGGAGCGCCCTTGGCGTCGATGTAGGCGTGCGCGGCAGCGGCGTCGGTGAAGGCCTCGTACTCGGCCGTCGGGATCTTGTGGCGCTTCATGAAGGCCTTGGAGAAGGCCTTCGAGCTTTCGAGCTGCGCGGCGGCCTGGGTCGGGCCGAAGATGCGCAGGCCGTGCGCGCGGAACTCGTCGACCACGCCGGCCGCCAGCGGCGCCTCGGGACCGACCACCGTCAGCGCGATCTTTTCCTTGATGGCCCACTCGCGCAGCGCGGCGGGCTCGGTGATGTCGATGCAGTCGTAGCGCTCGTCGCTGGCGGTGCCGCCATTGCCCGGCGCCACGTACACGCGGCTCACCCGTGCGGCCTGCGCCAGGCGCCATGCCAGAGCGTGTTCGCGGCCCCCTCCCCCAATTACCAGTACCTTCATTCGCGGGCCTTCATTTCTCGCTGTGATTCAACAAACATTCATTCGACGACGGCAGCTCACTCGGACAGCGAGGCGTTGTGATAGACGTCCTGCACGTCGTCCAGGTCCTCGAGCACGTCGAGCAGCTTCTGCATTCTTGCGGCGTCCTCGCCGGTCACTTCCACCGTGTTCTCGGCGCGCATGGTGACTTCGGCGGCGTCGGGCTTCAGGCCGGCGGCTTCGAGCGCGTTCTTCACCGCCTCGAATTCGGCTACGGAGGTGATCACCTCGATGGCGCCGTCATCGTCGGTGACGACGTCTTCCGCGCCCGCCTCGAGGGCCGCTTCCATCACCTTGTCCTCGCTGGTGCCGGGCGCGAAGATGATCTGGCCGCAGTGCTTGAACTGGAAGGCCACCGAGCCTTCGGTGCCCATGTTGCCGCCGTGCTTGGAGAAGGCGTGGCGCACCTCGGCCACGGTGCGCACGCGGTTGTCGGTCATGGTGTCGACGATGATTGCCGCGCCGCCGATGCCGTACCCTTCGTAACGAATTTCTTCGTAATTGACGCCTTCGAGGTTGCCCGTGGCCTTGTCGATGTTGCGCTTGATGGTGTCGATGGGCAGGTTGACGGCCTTGGCCTTTTCAACCGCCAGCCGCAGCCGGGGGTTGGCGCCCAGATCGGCGCCGCCGGCGCGGGCGGCCACCGTGATTTCGCGGATCGCGCGGGTCCAGAGCTTGCCCCGCTTCTCGTCCTGGCGGCCCTTCCGGTGCTGAATATTCGCCCACTTGCTATGTCCGGCCATGGCTTTCTATCTCGCTGTCCTGTGTTTCTGTGTCAATCCGAGCAGCCCCGAGTTTACTGTCCGGCGCACACAACGCCGGCCCTGGAGGCCGGAATTCGGGTCAATGCTTTTGGTGATAATTGTTCGATGACGCCATCGCCTTCCGTCGGGCCCGGGAATCCCGACACCCCGTCGCACGCCACCTTGCCGCAGCGCCACGAGACCCATCTGCGCGTCGAGCGCCTGTCGCTGCCGGCCAGCCTGGCGCTGGCGACCGACGGCAAGGCCCCCTTCGCCGCGCTCGGCTACGGCACGCCGCACGGCGTGGCCTGGATGCCGACGGTCAACGCGCGCGTGCTCTCCGACAGCGGCGCCATGGCCGACGTGTGGCACGCGGGCGGTGCGCAGATCAAGTCGGGCACCACCGGCATCGCGCGCTGGCGCACCGACGGCCACTGGCTGCTCGGCGCCATCGACCTCGACGAATCCGCCGAGAAGCAGGGCCTGGCCGAACTCGCGCACCGCGCCTACCGCGATCTTTTCAAGACGCTGGACCAGGCCGGCACGCCGCACCTGCAGCGCATCTGGAACTACCTGCCGCAGATCAACGCCGACGGCGGCGGCCTGGAGCGCTACCGCCAGTTCAACCTGGGCCGTCAGGAAGCTTTCCTCGAAGCCGGCCGCGCAGCCTTCGAAGGCGCGCCGGCCGCCTGCGCGCTGGGCATCCACCAGGGTGCGCTGTCGATCCGCTTCCTGGCCGGCCAGCAGGCGCCGCTGCCGGTCGAGAATCCGCGGCAGGTTTCGGCCTACCGCTATCCCGAAACCTACGGCCCCCGCTCTCCGACCTTCTCCCGCGCCGCGCTGGCTGACACCGGCGACGGCAACCTCGCCCTCTTCATCTCCGGCACCGCGAGCATCGTCGGCCACGAGACCGTGCACCATGGCGACGTGCAAGAGCAGACGCGCGAGACCTTGCGCAACCTGCAGGCCGTCATCACAGCCGCGAACGAGCGCTGCAGCGCGACCTTCTCGCTGGCCGGGCTCGACTGCGTGGTCTACGTGCGGCACCCTTCCGACACCGCCACGGTGCGCGCCGTCATCGAGGAAGCGCTGGGCGCCGACGCGCCGATGGCTCGCCACGCCGTATATCTCGAGGCGGACATCTGCCGCAGCGACCTGCTGGTCGAGATCGAGGCCCACGCCGTCGCCGCGGGGCAGCTGCGGGCCTGACCGGCTATTGCCCGGCCGTTCCGTCCTTCCGTCCGATTGACCGATTCAATGAACCGCGTGCTGAGATTTCTCACGTCGATTCCGCTCGCGTTGATGCTCTATGCGCTGCTGCTGTTTCTCGGCCTGATTTCGCTGGTCTGGAACATCTTCGCCATGCTCATCCATCCGGTGATGCCGGCGGCGCCCGCCCGTGCCCTGGGCCGCATGACCATCGCCTTCGCCTACCGCATGTTCTGGTGGCTGGCCTCGGTGACCGGCATGATGCGCATCGACGCCAGCTGCCTCGACCCGATGAGCAAGGAGCCCGGCGTGATCTTCGTGGCCAACCACCCGACCATGCTCGACGCGCTGCTGCTGGTGGCGCGGCTGCCGCGCAGCGCCTGCATCATGAAGGCCGACCTGATGGGCAACATCTTCCTGGGCGCGGGCGCCCGGCTGGCGCGCTACATCAGCAACAAGTCGGCACGCACCATGGTGCGGCTGGCGGTGAACGACCTGCGCAACGGCGGCCAGCTGGTGATCTTCCCCGAGGGCACGCGCACGGTGACGCCGCCGCTCAACCCGTTCCGCCCGGGCACCACGCTGATCGCCAAGCTGGCGCAGGCGCCGATCCAGACGGTGTTCATCGACACCGACTCGCCCTACCTCGCCAAGGGCTGGCCGCTGTGGCGCGTGCCGCCGCTGCCCATCGTCTTCAGGCTGCGGCTGGGCAAGCGCTTCGCGCCCACGCAGGACAGCGACGTGCTGCAGGCCGAACTCGAACAATACTTCCGACAAAACATGGAGCAGCGCGCCACCGACGCGTCCCCCGAATGCCAGACGCCTCGCGCACACACCTTGTCCTGATCCCCAGCTACAACACCGGCGAGCGCCTGTTCTCCACGGTCGCCGCCGCGCGCGCGCAATGGAACCCGGTGTGGGTGGTGGTCGACGGCAGCGACGACGGCACCGGCGAGCGCCTGCAACAGATGGCCGAGGGCGACCCGGGCCTGCGCGTGTGGGTGCTGCCGCAGAACCAGGGCAAGGGCTCAGCCGTGCTGCACGGCCTGCGCGCCGCGAAGGAGGCCGGCTTCACCCACGCGCTGACGATGGACTCCGACGGCCAGCATCCGGCCGACCTGATCCCCGCCTTCATGCAAGCCTCGCTGGCTCGCCCCGAAACCATGGTGCTCGGCCGCCCGGTGTTCGACGCCAGCGCGCCGCTGCTGCGCGTGCGCGGCCGGCGCGTGTCGAACGGGTGGACGCAGCTCGAAACGCTGTTCGCGGGCGTCGGCGACTCGCTCTACGGCTTTCGCGTGTATCCGGTGGCCGACCTGATCGCGGTGATGGCGCGCCAGCCCTGGATGCGCCGCTTCGACTTCGACACCGAGGCCGTCGTGCGACTGGCCTGGCGCGGCGTGAAGCCGGTCAACATCGACGCACCGGTGAAATACCTGAGCGCCGAGGAAGGCGGCGTCTCGCACTTCCGCTATGGCCGCGACAACGTGCTGCTCACCTGGATGCACACGCGGCTTATGGTCGAGTTCGTGCTGCGCCTGCCCCTGCTGCTGCTGCGCAAGCTGGCGAAGAAGCCGCCGTTCCAGGACTGATGTCTTCTTCCCTCTCCCTCTGGGAGAGGGTCAGGGTGAGGGCACTGTGCAGCCGATGAAGCGCGGCCTCGACTTGGAGGCCGATGCCCTCACCCCAACCCTCTCCCAGAGGGAGAGGGAGCAAATGCGCTACGAAGCCACTGCCGCCCCGCCCAGCGCCTTGTAGAGCGTCATCGTCGCGTTGAGCTGGTTCAGCCGGTTCTGCGCCAGCGACACCTCGGCCGCGCGGCGCCTGTCCTTCGCGTCGAGCACCGGCTGCAGCGCGGTCGCCCCCGCGCGGTAGCGCACTTCCGACAGGCGCTCGGCGCGCTGTGCCTCCTGCAGCGCCAGCACCAGGCTCTCGCTTTCGGCACGCAGCTGCGTGCGTGACGACAGCGCGTTCTCTACCTCCGACAGCGCCGTGTACAGCGACTGCCTGAAGCCCATCACCGCCTCTTCGTACTGCGTCTGCGACACGGCCACCGTCAGCCGCGCGGTATTCCATTGCAGGAACGGCAGCGACAGCCCCGCGCCCAGCGTGCCGACGGGGTTCTTCAGCAGTTCGCCAAGGGCGGTGCTCGACGTGCCCAGCGTGCCCGTCAGGCTCAGCGTGGGGTAGAAGCCGGTGCGCGTGGCGTCTACGTTGGCCAGCGCGCTGCGCAGGCGCTGCTCGGCAGCGCGCAGGTCGGGGCGGCGGCCCAGCAGGCTCGCGGGCACGCCGGCATCGATGGCGGGCAATGCGATGTCGGGCAGTTGCGCCGGCTCGGCGGCCATCGGCTCCGGCGGCTGGTCGAACAGGATCGCCAGCGCGTTGCGTGCCTCCACGCGCTGCTGCAGCAGTTGAGTGTGGGCGGCTTCCTGCGTCGCGAGGTTCTGGCCAGCCTGCGCCACGTCCAGCCCCGACACCGCGCCCGCCGCGTATTTGACCCGCGCCAGCGCGAGGATGCGCCGGCCGTCTTCCATGCCCGCCTCGCTCAGCGCAATGCGCTGGTTCAGGTAGCCGGTCTGCCAATAGAGCCCCGCCACGGTGCCGATCAATGACAGCGCAGTCGCCTGCCGGTCAGACTCGGTGGCCTTCAGCTCCCAGTCGGCGGCGCTACGCAGCGCCGAGAGCCGGCCCCACAGGTCGAGTTCGTAGCTCAGCGCCACTGACGAGTTCGACGCCGAGCCGGCAACGCCGCCGCGCTTGAGGTCGTAGCTGCGGCTGGTGCTGGCCTGCCCGATCACGCCCGGCGTGAGATTCGTGTTCGTGAGCCCGGCTTGCAGCTGCGCGCGCTGCACGCGGATGCCGGCCACCGCCAGGTTGTTGTTGGTGCGCAGTGCGTTGTCGATCAGCCGGTCGAGCTGCGGATCATCGAAGGCCGTCCACCAGTTGGCGGACAGCGCCACCGCGGCCCCGGTGGTCGCGGGCGAAGCCGACTGCTGCCAGCGCGGCGGAATGTCGAACGGCCGCTGGGCGCGCTGCTCCGGCTGGAACAGTGTGCAGCCGCCCAGGGCGAGCACCGCGATGGCCACCGAGGCCAGTGAAAGAACATGCGCCTTACTCACGAGCCAGCGCCTCGATGGGGTCCAGCCGCGCCGCGTTGCGCGCCGGCAAGTAGCCGAACAGCACGCCTATCAGCGATGCACAGAGAAACGCCGAAACCACGGCGCCGATTGAAAAGATCATCTGCCATTGCTTGACGAGAAGCGAGAACAGGAAGCTGATGCCGTACGAGAGCGTCACGCCGATCAGGCCGCCCACCAGGCACACCAGCACCGCCTCGGTCAGGAACTGCTGCAGCACGTCGCTCTGGCGCGCGCCCACGGCCATGCGGATGCCGATCTCGCGCGTGCGCTCGGTCACCGACACCAGCATGATGTTCATCACGCCGATGCCGCCCACCACCAGCGAGATCACCGCGATGAGCGACAGCAGCAGCGTCAGCGACTGGCTGGTGCGTTCCGCCGTCTTGACGATGCTGTCCATGTTGAAGGTGAAGAAATCCTTGGTGCCGTGGCGCAGCGTGAGCAGCTTGACGATGCTGTCCTCGGCCGCCTTCGTGGGCTGGTCGTCGCGGATGCGCACCGTGATGTTGTCGAAGTGCTGCTGCCCGAAGAGCCGGCTCGCGCCCGTGCTGTAGGGCAGCCAGAGGTTGAGCGACTTGTTGCCGTCGCCGAACACCGTCTTCTTCTCCTGCGCCACGCCGATCACCGTGCATGGCAGGCTGCCCACGAGGATGATCTTGCCCACCGGCTCGGTTCCGTCGGGAAACAGCTTGCGCCGCGTGTTCTGGTCGATAACAACCACCTGCGACTGGTGGCGCACGTCGGAGGCGGTGAAGGCCGCGCCGCTGGCCATCTGCATGTCGCGCACGCGGAAGAAACTGTCGCTCACGCCGTTGACCGTGCCGTTGATGTCCACGCTGCGGTAGCGCAGCCGCAGGCTGCGCGAGGTCACGGGCGTCACGCTGTGAACGTAGGGCTGCGCCGCGATGGCGTCGAGGTCGGGAGGTATCAGCGTGCGGATGCTCGACGCCTTGTCGTCGCCGAAGTCGCGGCCCGGGTACACATCGAGCGTGTTGGTGCCGATGGCGCGGATGTCCGACAGCACGTAGCGCTTGGCGCCCTCTCCTATCGCCACGATCGACACCACCGAAGTGATGCCGATGACGATGCCCAGCATGGTGAGCGCCGTGCGCATGCGGTGCGCCATCATCGAGCGCCAGGCCATGCGGAAGGCTTCCGCGAAGCGGGCCCAGCCGGTGTTGAAGCGGGCGATGCCCAGCCCGGGCTTCGTCATCGCAGCCGGAGGTTCGCCTTCGGCCTGCGAAGCCTCCTGCGCCGGGGCCGCCACGGTCGGCACACTCGGCACGTTCGGCCTGTCGCCCACGATCACGCCGTCGGCGATCTCGATGATGCGCTCGGTGCAGCTCGCCACCTGCATGTCGTGCGTCACGATGATGATCGTGTGGCCCTGGGCATGCAGCTCGCGCAGGATGCTGATCACCTCCTGGCCGCTGCGGCTGTCGAGCGCACCGGTCGGCTCGTCCGCCAGGATCACTTGCCCGCCGTTCATGAGCGCGCGCGCGATGCTCACGCGCTGCTGCTGGCCGCCCGACAGCTGGCTGGGCCGGTGCTCGGTGCGGTCGCCCAGCCCGAGCCGCGCGAGCAGCTGGCGCGCACGCGAGTCGCGCGCCTGGCCGTCGGTGCCGGCGTACACCGCGGGCACCTCGACGTTGCCGGTGGCCGTCAGGTGCTGCATCAGGTGGTAGCGCTGGAAGATGAAGCCGAAGTGCTCGCGCCGCAGTTCGGCCAGCGCGTCGCTGTCGAGCGCCCCCACGTCCTGGCCGGAGACGGTGTAGGAGCCCGTGCTCGGCCGGTCGAGGCAGCCCAGGATGTTCATCAGCGTCGACTTGCCCGAACCCGAGGCGCCGACGATGGCCAGCATTTCGCCGCTGCCGACGTCGAGGTTCACGTCCTTCAGCACCTGCACTTCCTGCTCGCCCGAGGGAAAGCTGCGGCCGATGCCGCGCAGGCTGAGCAGCGGCTGCGTCATTGAGGCTTGCCCCGTCCGCCGCCGTTGTCGGCGGTCTCGCCGCGCTCGGGTACCGCCGAGGCGTCGCCGGTGATGACGCTGTCGCCCTCCTTCAGGCCTTCGAGCACCTGCGCCTGGAAGTTGTTGGAGATGCCGACGCGCACCTTGCGCGTCTCCACGGTCTGGTCGGGCTTGAGCACGCGCACCTCCTGGCGGCCGTCCTTGTCGCGCGCGCCCAGTGCGGTCAACGGCACCGTCAGCGCCTGTTTCGCTTCGCCCAGCAGGATGGCGACCTGCGCCGTCATGTCCACGCGCAGCGTGCGGTCGGGGTTGGGCACGTCGAAGAGCGCGTTGAAGAACACGGCGTTGTTGATCTTCTCCGGCGAAGGCTGCACCGCGCGCAGCGTGCCGTGATAGCGCTTGTCGGGGTCGCCGAGGATGGTGAAGTACACCGGCTGCCCCGGCTTCACGCGCACCACGTCGGCTTCCGACACCTGCGCCTTCACGGTCATGGTCGACAGGTCGGCCAGCTTCATCAGCGTGGGCACCTGAAAAGCGGCGACCACGGTCTGGCCTTCGAGCGTGTTGATGGAGACGACGTCGCCGTCGATGGGCGCGACGATGCGCGTGTAAGAGAGGTTCTGCTGCGCCGAGGCGACAGCCAGCTTCTGCTGGCGGATCTGCGCCTCGAGCGACACCGCGTCTGCACGCAGCGCACGCAGTTCGGCGTCGGCGCTCTCCATGTCCTGCCTGGCGGCGGCGTCCTGCGCGAGCATTTCCTGCTGCCGGGTCCAGGTGAGCTGCGCCTGCTTGACGCGCACTTCCTTCGCGAGTTTCTGCGCCTGCAGGTTGTCGAGCCTGGCCTGCTCCTGCGCCAGGTTGTTCTGCGAGATGACGGGGTCGATCTCGGCGAGCCAGTCGCCCTTCTTCACCGTCTGCCCGAGCACCACCTTCAGCGACTTGAGCTGGCCGCTCACCTGAGCGCCCACCTCCACCTGCTTGAGCGCCTGCAGCACGCCGGTGGCGAGCACCGCGTTCTCGAGATCGGTGCGCTGCACCGTGGCGGTGAGGTATTCGCTTTTTTTCGCCGGCCGCAGCCATGAAGAGGCGATGACGACCAGCACGATGAAAAAGGCAATGCCGATCAGGTATTTGCGCGATCGCCGGGGTGGGTTATTGGGCATGCGGAAGGAAATGGATGAAAGGCTCCGGGGCGGGCCGCTTTCCTTCAAGAAGAATTCGGCGCCGGAAAAGAAGTTCCGGAGAAGCTCCACGGTTTTCGCACGATCCTAGCCGCGTTTGCTGAAGGACTTTTAAAGACCTGCGCAGTGCATTGACACCATCCTCTTACAAGGGAACGCCCTGCGGCCCACACCCCAGCTGGATCGTGACTTTAGGCACTGTATGCACGCGAATTGCCCTCCTACATTGGCAATTGGGCAGCGCACTGAAAGCCGCCCGCCACAGCAGATGCCAATGGGCCCGCGAATATCTTTTTTCGCGGCCGGGGCATCACTTTTCCGACGTATTCAATTAAGGGAAACGACCATGAAATTCAAACAGTCGAACACGCTGCTGCGCAATGCAGCCCTGGCCGGTGCAATTGCGACGCTGCTGGCTTTCAGCGGTATTGCGGGCGCGGCACATACCCCGCAGGACAGCGACATGCTGCAGACGACGGGCGTCATCGCCAGTATCGGCGCGCCCGCTTCGAAGACGAAGGTGGAAGGGGTTTCGGCCCAGCAGGACTTGCTGAGCTTCGTCGCGCCTGCCGCCAAGACCGAAACGGCTCAGCCCATGAACACCGCGATGGTCAACAGCTGCTCGGCCCGCTGGTACTGGCGCAGCCTGCTGGAAGAAATGGCTTGCGGCTTCTCGGGCCAGGGCTGGTTCAACTGAGGCGAATCCGCCTCGCTGTCTTCGAGAACGCAAAAACGCCGCCCGTCGGGCGGCGTTTTCTTTGCGCGACCGTCTCAGCGCGCGCGACGCGAGCGAACCAGCAGCGTGATCAGCATCAGCGACAGAACCACGAACGCGATGAACGACCAGTTCGCCAGCGTCAGGCCGAAGAGCGACCAGTCGACTTTCGAGCAGTCGCCACCGCCGCGGAAGATCATCGGCAGAGCGCGCTTCAGCGGGAAGGTCTCGATCATCCCGTAGAGGTCGCGCCCGCAGGTGACGACTTCGGGCGGATACCACTGCAGCCAGCTCTGCGAGGCCGCCGTGTAGGCGCCGCCGAAAGCGGCCAGCAGCGCCAGCACGCCGCTCACCACACGCAGGCCCACGTTGCGGAACACGCCGGCCAGCCCGGTGAACAGCGCCACCAGCACCAGCGCGTAGCGCTGCACGATGCACATGGGACAGGGTTCGAGCCCGACCACGTGCTGCAGGTAGAGCCCGAAGGCCAGCATCAGGACACAGGCCAGGCAGATCAGCCCGAACGCGCGGCGCGGCGCGCCGAAGTACCAATCGATCAAGGAGATACCCAATCTTCTTCTACGAACACTCTGGCCTTGCGCGGATTGGCGACGAC
>Ga0209565_1001454_pt1 | contig 10421 bp, 10 predicted proteins | sample Araplaol_mTSA_r2_2_FD_184283 | JGI IMG/M metagenome (GOLD analysis project Ga0209565, IMG submission 184283) | Arabidopsis root microbial communities from North Carolina, USA - plate scrape MF_Col_mTSA_r2 (SPAdes) (version 3) | ecosystem: Host-associated > Plants > Roots > Endosphere | place... | reverse complement strand
ATTGAGCATGAGAGGAATACCTTATGAGCACCCTGTTCGACCCGATCACCATTGGCGCACTGACCTTGAAAAACCGCGTCGTCATGGCCCCCCTGACCCGCTCGCGCGCCGTCGGCGGCAAGCGCGTGCCGAATGCGCTGATGGCCGAGTACTACGCACAGCGCTCGAGCGCAGGCCTGATCATCAGCGAAGCCACGTCTGTCACCCCGCAAGGCGTCGGCTATGAAAACACCCCCGGCATCTGGACCGACGAGCAGGTGGAAGGCTGGAAACTGGTGACTGAAGCGGTGCACGCCAAGGGCGGCAAGATCGTGCTGCAACTGTGGCACGTGGGCCGTATCTCCGACCCCAGCCTGCTCGATGGCCAGGCGCCTGTGGCGCCAAGCGCGATTGCAGCCAAGGGCAATGTGAGCCTGCTGCGCCCGGCGCGTCCCTATTCCGTGCCGCGCGCACTGGATATCGCCGAAATCGCCGGCGTGGTCGAGGCTTACCGCAAAGGCGCCGAGAATGCGAAGAAAGCAGGTTTCGACGGCGTGGAAATCCACGGCGCCAATGGCTACCTGCTCGACCAGTTCCTGCAGGACTCGACCAACCAGCGCGATGACCGGTACGGCGGCAGCATCGAAAACCGCGCACGCCTGATGCTGGAAGTGACCGATGCCGTGATCGGCGTCTGGGGCGCGGATCGCGTCGGCATGCACCTGGCGCCACGCCGCGATGCGCACGATATGGGCGATTCGACGCCGGCCGAGACTTTCGGCTATGTGGCGCGCGAACTGGGCAAGCGTGGCATCGCGTTCATCGCGGCGCGCGAAGCGGTTGGCGATGACTCGCTGGGTCCGTTGCTGAAGCGTGAGTTCGGCGGGATCTATATCGCCAATGAGAAGTTCGATGTGGCGGGCGCGCAGGCTGCGCTGGCTGAAGGCCGGGCCGATGCGATTGCGTGGGGCAAGGATTTCATCGCGAATCCGGACCTGCCGCGCCGCCTGCAGACCGGTGCCGCGCTGAATGCGCAGCGTCCGGAGTTGTTCTACGCGCCGTCGGCTGAAGGTTATACCGACTATCCTGCGCTGGCCTAAACCCGGTAAACCTGGGTCAGACCCAAGGGTCTGACCCTGGCCTGCGGCCCCGGCATATTGGGTCAGACCCTTGGGTCTGACCCGGGTTTACCGGGTTACCGGTTCGCCGAATAATTCACCGGGAAGAACTTATACCCCTTCCCCTCACTGCGCAAATGCCCCACCCCCGGGAACGGCAAATGCGCCGCCCCCATCCAGTACCCCTGCTTCGCCGCCTCGGCAAACGCCGCCTTGCGCTGCGCCAATGCCGCCTTCGAATCACTGTCGAACTGGATCGTCACGCCCGGATCAGGGAACTGCACCGCCGCGTTGTGCATCAAGTCGCCAATCAGCACCAGCTTCTGCCCCTTGCTCTCCACCACATAAGTCGTGTGGCCCGGTGTATGGCCATAGCTGGTGGTCGAACGCACGCCCGGCACCAGCTCGGTATTGCCGTCAAACGGCTTCACCTTGCCCGCATAGCCCGACACCGCATTGATCGGTCCCTGGAAATTGCCTTTCGCCTCCGCGCTGGCCTTCTCCAGGTTCTCCTTGCTCAGGAAATAATCCGCATCGCGCTTATCCATGCGCACCACGGCATTCGGGAAAGCCGGCTTGTCCACCACACCCAGGCCGCCGACGTGGTCGCCATGCAGGTGGGTGATGTAGATCTCGTCAACCTGTTCCGGCTGATAGCCGGCCGCTTTCAGGCTGGTCACGATATTGCCCAGGGTCGGGCCGAACAGGCCGCCGGCACCGGTATCGATCAGCACCAGTTTCGAACCGGTGTTGACCAGGAAAGCATTGACCGAAGTCTCGGTAGGCGACTTCAGGAAATTCTGTTCCAGCGTCTTGGTGGTTTTCTCCGGCTTCTGGTGCAGCAGCTTGTCCATCGGCAGGTCGACGGTGCCGTCGTTCAGCACGGTCACCTCAAAATCGCCCACATTCATGCGGTAGAAGCCGGGCGCCTGGGTCTTGGCCATTGGCGCGCCAGCGTGGGCGGCGCCTGCGATGGCGGCGATTGCGAACGGTACGGCGAGCTTTTTCAGGATCATCGGATCTCCCTCTTTTTAGTTGCCAAAACGCTAGATTAGCGTAAACGGCAACTACATGCTCGTCGGTACGCGCACCATGATGGACACGTCCGGCGTGTCCCGCGTCAACCCTGCTCCCACGGAGACATTGACCGTCCGCTTTGGATTCAGGCGGTAGGAAAATCCGACCAGCAAGGTGCCCAGTTGCGTGCGCACCGAGCCGGGGGCCGGCACCCCGTTCTGCCGCGTCCGCGCAATCGAACTGTGGTCGTAGCCAAAGCTGAGCGACGCCTTGTCGTTCAACGCCAGGCCGACGCCGAAATTGACCCCGATGACCGCGCCGGGCTTCACCGTCCCAAGCGGCTCGCGCTCGCCATTGAGCACCTGGCGGCTCAGGTCCTTGCGCTGGAAATTGTGCAGGTAGCTGACGCTGCCAAACAGCACGGCCGGATCGGTCGGGAACAGCCAGGTCAGGCTCGGTTGCAGGGCGTAGAAGCCGGACCCGGTTGGCAGCTCGAGCGGCAAGCCGGTGCCGGTCGCGTTCTCGCCGATACAGCGGCGCACGCAGTCGGTCACAACTTCAAACGGATCGCGGCCGGTACGCGTCTTGAAGCGCAGGCCCGCCACGTAATACGGCTTGTCGGCGCCGCCTTCGTTCAACTGGTGGCGTAGCGACAGCTCGACATCGCCCAGCGCGCGGCCGCTGACGTCGAACACCTTTTCCACTGCGGTGCCGGTGAATACCTCGCGGCTGACGGTGGAATCGGAGCGGTAGATATAGGGTAGCCGCAGTTCGAGTTCGGTCCGGTTGCTCAGGCCATAGCGCCCGCTCAAGGTGGCGGTACTGGTATTGCGTTTCACCTCACGCACGTCGATCAGGCCGATCAGCAAGGCAGGAATGATGGTGTAGCCCACCAGGGCGACGCGGTTGCTGGACGAATAGCCGAACTGGAAGGCGGGTTCCAGCACCAGCTTGCCGCGTGCAGTCAGCACGCCCGGGCTTTCAAAGATCGGCGCCACTTCCGGCGGCTTGCTGTCGCGCTTCGGCGGTTGGCCAACAGCCACTGCCGGCTGCTGCACTCCGCCGGGTGGCGGTACGTTGGGCTGCGGCTGGCTTTGTACGGCGCCCTCGCCTGCTCCACTGCCTGCAGCGGCGCGCCCCATGCCCCGCGCGGACGCCAGGCGTTCCTCCGCCACCTGGCGCCTCAGCTCTTCCAGCAGCGCCCGCTGTTCGGCCAGCGCTTGTTTCAACTCGCTCAGTTCGGCCGCCAGTTCAGCGTTGCTGCGCTGCTGCGGCGCCACCTGGCCCAGCGCCGCCTGGCTGGCAAGGATCAGCATCCCGGCCGCGAATGTCTTTGAATGCATCGTTCCCTCCCTAGCGGGGCACAATGACGTTCGATAAAGCCTGGCGCAGGTTGCCTTCCAGGTTCAGTCCTTTCAGTGTCGACAGCGCATTGACCGTGAGGTCGATGGTGGTCAGGCTGCGGATCAACTGCCCGTTCGCGTTGTTCTGTACCAGCATCGGCGCCAGCGCGGCGCTTGCCTGGGGCGAATTCGCCAGGCGCCCCACGTCCGCCAGCTCGACGCGGTTGCGCGCCACCACCACGCCATTCACTTCGACCATGCGCTCCACGCCCAGGGCCACCAGCAGGCCACTGGCGTTCTCGAAACCGCCACGGGCCTCTTCCAGCCGCGCGTCCGGCGCTGCTGCCCAGCCTTCGGGCGGTCCCTGCGCCATGGCCGGCCTTGCCAACACCAGCAACAAACCCGCCGCAGCGCCGATTGCTCTCTTCATGCTGCCCTCCCTCAAAAATCGCCGGCGCCCAGCTTCGGCACCGTCACCCCATGCAGGCTGTCGCGCACGATGCCTTCGGACAGCAGCGCCTGCGGCGCCACGCGCCAGTCCGCGGTCTCATTGAAGCGCGGCTTGCCCGGCCGGCCATGGACTACGAACAGCAGCCGGTTCTGCCAGATCGCTTCAAAGCCCTGGCGCGACAAGGCACGCGTGCCGCCAGCCGGATCGCCAAGCAGCACCCTCTCGCCCTGCACGCCCTTGATGACGACAAAATGGCGATAGCCGTTGTCGGCCACCAGCACAATCGCCGGCAAGCCTGCCTGTGCCAGCTTGTCCAGCGGCTGTTCGAAACCGTCCGCCGTAAAGCCGCGCATGGCCAGGTAGCGCTTCATGTCCAGCAGCGAAAAGCCCTCGCGCCGGATGCGCGGCTGGTCGCCGCGCACGAACATGTCACGGAAGATCTCCTGCTCCGTGACCGGAAAGTCGTAGTGGTGGCTGAGCAAGGTTGCCAACGCAGCCGAGCCACAACTGAAATCGTATTGCTGGCGCACCGTGGTGCGGAAACGCGCCTCCTTCAGGCTGGTCACCGGCAAGACAAAACTGGCGCCGCCGGCTGAAAAGTCGGCGGCCTGCGCGGCAAATGCCGGCAGCAATGCCAGAACGCTGATGAGGCCTCTCATTTGATTTGCACGTTGACGATGGTTGCATTCTGGATCAGCACGTTGGCGCCGGAATTCTGGATCACCATCGGCATTCCCGACGCGTTGCTGAACGCACCGTCAGTCACGATATTGGCACCGGTCACGACGTTCACCGCGCTATTGTTAGCCACAGTACCGGCCAGCTTCATATCGCTCCACGGCGCGTCGCTGCCGCCGCGCATCTGTTCGAGCCGCTCATCTTGCGCGGGGCGCTCGTTATCGGCCACCGCTGGCAGCGGCTGTGGCGCGGGCCGCGCTTCAGGCGGCGGGCCCGCCGCCACAGCCAGCGGGCCAAGCGGCAGCGCGCCCACCCACGGGGACGCCGCCGCCAGGCCCGGCACCAGTGCGGCGCACAGGGCCAGGACTTGCACTGGCCTGCCTAGGCTTCGCATGATGCCGCGTGGGCTATTTGCCCACTGCCAGGTTGGCCTGCACGTTCACGCTCTGCTGCACCAGTGACGACATGCCGTTGTTCTGGCTGATCACCATGATGCCGGCGGCCGACTGGCCGACGCCGCTCATGGTATTCGACATGTCGAAGGTACCCGCAGTCACGTTGTTGGTGCCGCCTGCGCCGCCGTTGCCGCCCGTGGCATTGCCGCCGGTGGCATTGCCAGCCGTATTGGTGCCGCCATCGCCGCCGGCACCAGCGACATTGCCGCCGCCACCGGCACCGCCCGCACCGCCGTCGCCAGCGGTGGCATTGCCGTTGGTCGCAGCACCGCCGGTACCCGCCGCGCCGGAACCGTTGCCGCCTGTCGCCGCACCACCCGTACCGCCACCCGCAGCGCCGCTGGAGCCGGCGGTATTGCTTGCCAGGCCGCTGGAACCGCCGTTGCCACCGTTGCCGCCCGCGGCGCCTGCGCCACCGGTGCTGGTGCCATTGCCGCCAGCCGCCCCGCCACCGCCTGCGCCGCCAGTGCCGGAAGCACCCGCACCGCCAGTGGCAGCCACCGCGCCGCTGCCGCCGCCTGCACCCGAGCTATTGGCCCCGCCTGCAGCGCCGTTGCCAGCGGTATTGCTTGCCGCCGCGCCGCTGCCACCAGCCGCACCGGCACCGCCGCCACCGCCCGCACCGCCCGTACCGCCAGCGCCGCTGGTGCCGGCCCCGGAAGTCGATGCATTGCCGCTACTTGCCGAGGTCGCATCGGCCGAACCGGTCGTGCCGCCGGTGCTGTTCTGGTCGCCCATGCCGGGGATGGTCAGCGGTTCCGTGCCGCTGGTGCCGTTCGAGGCCGTATTGCTGGAACCCGCGCTGCCGCTTGAGGCTGCGCCGCCGGCCGCACTCTGGGTAGAGCTCGCGGCCCCGGTTCCTACGCTGCCGGTGGATCCTGCCAGGCCGCCGGCGCCTGCCGCACCGCCTGCCCCACCTGCACCGCCCATGCCACCGCTGGCTGCACCGGTTGCACCGCCGTCGCCGCCGCGTGCGCCAGTGGCAGCGCCCGTGGCGCCGCCAGCCCCACTGCCAGCTGTGCCAACCAGCCCGCCTGCGCCGCCGGCTGCCGCACCGCCTGCGCCGCCGCCTCCGCCGGCGCCAGCCGTTACAAGGCCGCCAGCACCGCCGGCACCGCCCTCACCGCCGCGCGCGCCATCACCGCCGCGGCCGCTCGCAGCACCGGCTGCCAGGCCGCCCGCACCCGTGGTGCCGCCGCCTCCCGCGCCCGCAGTCGCTGCGCCGCCAGTTCCGCCACCGCCACTGCCGGCGCCGCCGGTTGCGCTGCCATTGACCGCGATGCCGCCGGCTGCACCGGCTGCGCCCGCGCCGCCGCTCGACATGCCGCCCGCGCCGCCAGTGCCGCCGGCATTGCCGCCTGCCGCGCTGCCTGCCGTGGCACCAGCGCCCGCACCGCCGCTGGCATTGCCGGCGTTGCTGGCCACGTTACCGATATTATTGATGACGTTGTTGGTGACGGTGCCGGTCAGGGTGCTGACTGCGGTCGCAGTCGAGGTATTGAATGCATTGGTCATCGACGATGTCGCGGTCGCGCCGTTGTTGGCTGCCGCGGCGCCGGCGGCCGCCGCATCGGCGGCGCCGCTGCTGTTGTTGTTGGCGTTGGCCTGGCTGCTGTCCTGTGTGGCCGTGGAATTGTCGTTGGCCTGGGCGCCAGGTCCGGCCTGGTTCACGTTAGGCGGCGGCGTCTCCTGCGCGAATGCACTACCCATCGCCAGTGCGATGGCTGCTGCAAGCAAAGTTTTCTTCATCTCGTCCTCGCTGATGTCGTGTTCTTGAATAGCCCGCAATGCTGGGGCCTGAACCGATATCGCAAGCTTGATGCCACCTTGCCTAAGCTGTTGAAATTCCTCGACTTTGGTGCGGCGGCGCAGCAAGTGGAGTGCATGAAGGAGGCCAGTTTGTCACGCAACTGTGACACGCCTGCGGTAGCTTTGTGCCTGCTACCATAGGAGACGCGGCTTGCAAGACAGTGTCACATCCTTGTTACGCGGCTGTTCGCAAGCTCAGTCTTCGCCGCGACGGGAAGGCCGCTGTATGCCGTGCTTCGCCATCAGCCGGTACAGCGTCATGCGCGATACGCCAAGCTCGCGCGCCACCGAAGTGATGCTGTGGCCGGCATCGATGCGTCCCTGCAGCGCCAGCCGTTCGGCGCTGGCACGGGTGGTGCCAAGGTGTTCAGCGGCAGCGGCAGCGCCGCCGCCCTCCAGCTCCAGCTCCAGGTCCTGCGGCTGGATCAGTGCGCCATCGGCCATGACAGCTGCGCGCCGCACGCGGTTCAACAGCTCGCGCACATTGCCCGGCCAGTCATGCGCCCGCAGCGCCCGCAGCGCGCTGTTGCTGAAGCCGCGCACGCGACGCGCCCGTTCGGTGGCGAAACTGTGGAAGACCTCCTCGGCCAACGGCACCACGTCGTCGCGGCGTTCACGCAGGGCCGGCACCTGCAAGGTCAGGACGTTGAGCCGGTAAAACAGGTCTTCCCGGAACAGTCCGCGCTTGACCGCATCGTCCAGCTTGACGTGCGAAGCAGCGATCACGCGCGCATCGACCGGCACGCTGCGCGTCCCGCCCACCCGGTAAATGGTTTTCTCCTGCAGGAAACGCAGCAGGTTGGCCTGCAACTCGAGCGGCAAATCGCCGATCTCATCAAGAAAAATCGATCCGCCGCTGGCCGATTCGATCAAGCCGCATTTGCCGGGACCGGCACCGGTAAAGGCGCCCTTCTCATAGCCGAACAATTCCGATTGCACCAGCGAGGCCGGGATCGCGCCGCAATTGATGGGCACGAAGGGGCCCTCACGGCGCCCCGAATGCTCGTGTATCGCGCGCGCCACAAGCTCCTTGCCGGTACCGCTTTCGCCCCAGATCAGCACCGGCGCATCGGCGCCGGCCACTTTCAGTATCTGCTGGCGCAGCAAGGTGATGGCGGTGCTGTTGCCGGTCAGGCGCATCGACTGGGACTCTTCCGGCAAATGGCCGAGCTCGGAAAGCGCCGCCAGGCCGAGCGCGTGCCCCAGGGTATGGCTGAGACGCTCGGCATCCAGCGGCCAGGTGTGGAAGTCGACGCAATGGTCATGCACCAGTTGCCGGAAGGCTGCCTGTTCCAATGCTTGCGGCAGGAACACGGCAACCCAGCGCGGACGGCTGTGCCGGCGCAAAAAATGGTCGAGTTCGCTGAGCGTGCCGGTCCAGCTGTCCAGCACCAGCAAGCCGACCGGGAAATGCTGTTCGCGCAAGGCCGCCGCTGCCTGGGCCAGGCCGCACACATGGCAGACGTCGAATGTCTGGTCGGCGGCAAGCAAAGCCGCCGGCAGCGCAGCCGTTGTAACGGCGACGCACAACACTTGCCTTGTCATAATTTCACCTTGCTGCCCGGAGGACCGGCGGGATAGAATACCGCCGCACAATTTTTCAGCACCAGAAGTTACAAACGTTTAATGGTGCAAATAAAACAATGGGGAAGGCATGGATCAATATAAGCTAGAGGCGGACAAACTGCCAACACTAAAGCAGCGCGTCGCCTTAAGGCTGTTGCATGCATTCGGCTGGCAGATGAAGTTCAAGCCGCTGCCCGGGCCGCGCGGCATTGCCGTGGTCTATCCGCACACTTCGAACTGGGACTTCATCATCGGCGTGCTCGGCAAATGGGCGCTGGACCTGCCGTTCCGCTGGCTGGCCAAGGACAGCCTGTTCAAGATCCCGCTGCTCGGCCGCTGGTTCTACTACCTCGGCGGCGCTCCGGTCGACCGCAGCGCGCCGCAGGGTCTGATCCAGGCCCAGGCCGACGCGATGATGAAGGAAGACTGGTACTGGGTCGGCATCACGCCGGAAGGCACGCGCGGCTACAAGCCTTACTGGAAGAGCGGCTTCTATCAGCTGGCGCTGGCCGCCAAGGTGCCGCTGGTGCTGGTGTATATGGATTACCCGAACAAGACCCTGGGCCTGATCGAGCACATCTGGCTGACCGGCGATGAAGAAAAAGACATGGCGGCCATCCGCGCCGGTTTCGATGGCCACCTCGGCAAGCATCCCGAGCTGATGGCGCCTATCGTCTTGCGCCAGCGCTGAAGCCGGCGACTTCCGCATCCCCCTCAAGGCGCACCAGCGTGATGGTCTGCGCCTTGCCCGGCTCGAAGCGCAGCGCCGTTCCCGGCGCGATGTCGAGCCGCATGCCATAAGCCTTCCAGCGCTCGAACTGCAGCGCCGAATCGACTTCGAAAAAATGGAAATGGGAGCCGACCTGGATAGGACGGTTCCCCTGGTTTGTCACGGTAAGCGTAGTGCGATCAGTCATGTGACCTATATCTGCAAGACTCATGCCAGTATTTTCAAGTGATTTTCTCACTTTTTTTGCACCAGCATAAGGCAATGCACCACGCGGGTGCACTTATTCCTTCGGGTATGGGCTCTTGCCGCCGCTCGCAATGAATTCTTCGATGCGCGCCTGCAGCACCGGCAGCGGCACCGAACCCAGCTCCAGGACCGTGTCGTGGAAGGCGCGGATATCGAACTTGCTGCCCAGCGCCTGCTCCGCCTTCTTGCGCGCTTCGAAGATCGCCATCTCGCCCAGGTAGTAGGACAGCGCCTGGCCAGGCCAGGAAATATAGCGGTCCACCTCGGTCATCACTTCATGCGAGGACAGCGCGGTGTTCTCCATCAGGTACTGCTGCGCCTGCTCACGGGTCCAGCCTTTGGCGTGAATGCCGGTGTCCACCACCAGGCGCGACGCGCGCCAGGCCTGGTAGCTCAGCATGCCGAACACTTCATATGGGGTCTCGTAGATGCCCATCTCGCTACCCAGGCGCTCGGAATACAGCGCCCAGCCTTCGCCGTAGGCGGAGATGTAGGCATTGCGGAATGGCGGACGGCCCTTCTGTTCCAGTGCGATCGGCATCTGGAAAGCATGCCCGGGCGCCGATTCATGCAGCGTCAGCGCCGGCAGCGAGTACAGCGGGCGCGCCGGCAGGTTGTAGGTGTTGACCCAGTAACCGCCAGGCCCGCCGCGGCCCGAGGTGTAGAACGGCGCAATCTCCGGCGCCACCGGGATGATGGCGAAGCGGCTGCGCGGCAGGCGGCCGAAGTAGTCCGCCACCTTGCCATCGAACTTCTTGGCGATCCACGCTGCGCGCATCAGCAGTTCTTCCGGCGTCTTGGCGTAGAACTGCGGATCGGTGCGCAGGAACTGCAGGAAGGCCGGCAGGTCGCCCTTGAAGCCAACCTGCTTCATTACTTCCTGCATTTCGGCGCGGATCTTGGCCATCTCGTCCAGCCCGATTTGGTGGATCTGGTCGGCCGTCAGGCTGGTGGTCGTGAATTCGACAATCTTGGACTGGTAGTACGCCTTGCCGTCCGGGTAGCTCTCGGCGGCCAGGGTCTCCTTCG
>Ga0209565_1001452_pt1 | contig 10424 bp, 9 predicted proteins | sample Araplaol_mTSA_r2_2_FD_184283 | JGI IMG/M metagenome (GOLD analysis project Ga0209565, IMG submission 184283) | Arabidopsis root microbial communities from North Carolina, USA - plate scrape MF_Col_mTSA_r2 (SPAdes) (version 3) | ecosystem: Host-associated > Plants > Roots > Endosphere | place... | reverse complement strand
GCAGGTCCGCGGTCGCGTCCGCGCCGCCGTCGGCCGCGCGCACCAGCGCCAGCTTGTTGTAGCGCCGGTACGCGGCCGCCGCGGCGTCGCCCAGGGTCCATTGCAGGGCCTGCAACGCGGCCTCGGCGCGCGGGCTGCCGCGGCGCATGGCGAAGCCCTCGGGTTCGAACGCGGCCGCATCGGTAGGGATCACCATGCTCAGCGCGTGCCCCTGCCCGATCAGGGTCGCGGTCGAGGTCGACACCGACACGCCGATCGCGGCGCGGCCCTCGGCCACCGCCAGGCACGGCGCGTTGGCCGAATGCACGATCTGCGGCGCGCCCGCGGCGACCCCGCGCAGGGCCTGCCAGGCGTAGTCCGGCCCGGCGCATTGCAGCAGCGCCTGCAGGTGCAGGAAACCGGCGCCGGAGCGGCGCGGATCGGGCAGCACGATCTGGCCGTGCAGGGCCGGATCGGCGAGCTCGCGCCAGGTGCGCGGCACCGGCCGCCCCTGCCGTTCGAGCGCGCGCTGATCGACGCAGAACGCCGGCACGAAACCCGACGGGCTGAACCAGCGCCGGTCGCGCGCGACGGCCGACGCCGGCAGCCGCGACGCGTCCAGCCCGTCCAGCGGCGCCAGCAGCGGCAGGATGTCCGGATCGGCCAGATGGGTCAGCGACCAGCCGAACACCACGTCCCAGCGGCCGCCCTGGCCCTCGTGCAGCAGGCGCTCGCGCAGCGCGGTCGAGGACATGCGCTCCACGATCAGGCTCAGGTCCGGATGTTCGGCGCGGATCAGCGCCGCGTATTCGGCCAGCTCGGTATCTTCCATGGCGCTGTAGGCCAGCACCTCGCGCTGCGCTGTGCTCATGGCGAATCCAGCAGTCCGGCGCTGTTGGCGTACTGCAGCAGCATGATCGTCTTGCCGTCCTTGATCTCGCCCGAACCCACCATCGCCAGCGCGCGCTCGAACGGCAGCTCCAGCACTTCGATGTCCTCGGTGTCGACGCCGCCGCCGTCGCCGCTGCGGTCGTTCTCGCTGTATTCGCCGACGAAAAAGAACAGCTTCTCGGTCACCGAGCCCGGGCTCATGTAGGCCTCGAACACCTTGGTCACCTTGTCGATGGAGTAGCCGGTCTCCTCCTCAGTTTCGCGGCGGATGCAGGTTTCCGCGTCGTCCTCGTCGAGCAGGCCGGCGCAGGTCTCGATCAGCATGCCGTCGCCGTTGCCGTTGACGTAGGTCGGGTAGCGGAACTGGCGGGTCAGCACCACGGTGCGGCGGCGGCGGTTGTACAGCAGGATGGTGGCGCCGTTGCCGCGGTCGTAGGTCTCGCGGCTGGCGGTCTCCCAGCGGCCGTCGGCGCGCAGGTAGTCGAAGGTGGTGGTCTTCAGCACATACCAGTTGTCGGACAGCAGGGTGACGTCTTTTACCCGAACGCGGTCGTTCATCGTCTTCTCCGCAAAACCTGTCAGATGCCGCGGATGCGCGGCACCACATACTCGAGCCGGGCCAGCATCGCCGGATCGCGGTGCTCGGGCGCGGTCATGATCGCCGTATCCAGGGCGCGATGGCAGCCGCAGGGACAAGCCTCGTCGCCCTGCCGCGCGAACGCGGCGGCGATCGCGCGCAGCAGCGCGGTGGCGCCGTCGCGCATGTGGGTCATGCGCTCGCTGACCATGTCCGCGGTCACCGCTTCCATGCCGTCGAACCAGCAGTCGTAATCGGTCGCCATCGCGACCATCGCATAGCACAGCTCCGCTTCGCGGGCGAGCTTGGCCTCGGGCATGCCGGTCATGCCGATCACGGTGCCGCCCCATTGCCGGTACAGCATCGATTCGGCGCGGGTGGAGAACTGCGGGCCTTCCATGACCACGTAGGTGCCGGTGCGGCGGCAGTCCAGCCCGGCCTGATCGGCGGCCGCGGCCAGCGCTTCGCGCATGCGCGCGCAGGTGGGTTCGCCGAACGGCACGTGGCCGACCAGGCCGTCGCCGAAATAGGTCTTGTCGCGCTGGATGGTGCGGTCGATGTACTGGTCGATCAGCACGAAGGTGCCGGGCGCGACGTCTTCGGCCAGGCTGCCGACCGCGCTCATCGAGATCAGCTGGGTGCAGCCCACGCGCTTGAGCGCGGCGATGTTGGCGCGCACGTTGATCGACGCCGGCGGAATGCGGTGGCCGACGCCGTGGCGCTGCACGAAGGCGATCGGCGCGCCGTCGAGCCGGCCGACGGTGACCGGCACCGGCGCCTCGGCGAACGGCGTATGGATCTGCAGGTGTTCGACATCGCCCAGGCCGCGAAGCGCCTGCAGTCCGCTGCCGCCGATGATGCCGAGTCGTTGGGGTTGTTCGCTAGGGTTCACTGATGGAAGCTCCGCTGGGTTTGCTCAGCTTGACGGCGTCCGGACACAGACGCTCGCGTAGTTCGGACAGGGCCGACGGCGCATGCTCGCTCGCGAACAGCAGGCCGCTGCTGGCGTGGGCGGTGTAGCGCGCGTCGGCGACTTTGAGCGCGCGGTCGATCGCGGGCAGGTGGTTCCAGCGCACGCCGGGATACAGCGAGTGCGCGAGGTGATATGCGTCGGAGGTCGGGCTGACCAGGATCCGCACCAGCCAGCCGCTGACGCCGGCGTAGTCGGTCGGCCGTCCGGCCCAGCACTCCAGATCGAAACGGCTGCCGGCCGGCGGCCGCTCGACGAACCAGCGGTGTTCGGTCAGCAGCGCCAGCCATACGAACAGCGGATAGCTGGTCAGCATCGGCACCAGCCAGCCCAGCACGATCGCGCGCCAGCCGCCGATCGCGTACAGCAGCAGCGACAGGCCGGCCAGGCACAGCACGCGCAGCGCCGCGGTGCCGCGGCTGTGGTTCATGCGGCTGTTGCGCAGCATGGTGCGGACGTTGTCGGTCGCCCCGCGCAGGGTCAGCGGATACAACAGCCGCCCATAGAACTGCCACGAGCTCAGCGGCGCGACCATGCCGCCGTCGCGGACGCGGGCGCGGTTGGGGTCGAGCGACTCGTGGTTCGGATGGCGGTGGTGTTCCTTGGTGTGGGTGATCTGGCGGCTGTACATGTCGCGCTTGAACGCGGGGAACTGATAGAACCAGTCCGACAGCAGCCACTGCCAGCGGTGCGAGCGGCACAGGGCGAAATGCACGGCGTTGTGGCCGAACTCCTGCAAGGCGCGGAAGCGCCCGCCGATCAGCACGATCGCCAGCAGCCACACCAGCGCCCGGTCGACCGCGGTGGCGATCACGATCAGGGCCAGGATTTCCAGCCACGTCCACACGAACGGCAGCGGCGCGGTCCAGGCGTCGTACTTGCGGTAGTACGGCTCCAGCGGGCCCTGGCGTTCCTTGAGCTTGAGGATGCGCAAGACCCGCTCGTGGTCGCGGTAATACCACGCCACGGCCGCGCGCATGAACAGATCGGCCGCGACCAGGGCGATGACGGTCCACAAGACGTGCTGTGCGCTCATGTAAGAACTCCTTGGCCTATGCCGTCGCCAACCAGCCCTGCCCCAGCCACGCGCGCGACAGCGAACGCAGGCTCGGCAGGACGTCGGGCGCGTGTTCGCGCAGGGTGTCGCGGTCCTGATGGCCGCACGCCAGCAGTTGCCAGCGCCAGCCGTTGGCGCGGGCCACGTGGGCGTCGTGGTCGGTGTCGCCGACCAGGATCACCCGCTCGGGGCCGACGCCGATCCGGCCCGCCAGTTCCCGCGAACGTTCGAGCTTGCTCGCGGCGTGCTCGTCGTCGAGGCCGACGACGTGGGCGAAATGATGGGCGATGCCTTTGCGTTGCAAGGTCTGTTCCAGCACCTGCTGCTGCGAGGCCGACAGGATCGACATCGGCACCTTGGCCGCGCTGAGCCGGTTCAGCAGGCTGCGCGCGCCGATGTGCAGGCGGCACTCGGCGACGCGGCTGTCGAACGCGCCCAGGTAGGACTGGACCAGTTCGGCGAACGGCACGCGCTCGAAATCGAACCCCAGCTCGGCGTAGAAGGACTGGATCGGGAAGCGGAACTTGCGCCGGTAGGTGATCTTGTCGATGGTCTGCACGCCGTAGCGCCGGCAGCAGTCGCCGACCGCGGCGACCGCCAGGTCGATGTCGTCGAGCAAGGTGCCGTTCCAGTCGAACACGACGTGGCCGATCGCGGTGTCGGGGTGCGGCATCGCTCAGCCTCCCCGCGCCGGATCGAACAGCGACGCCAGCAAGACCCGCCCGACGATGCCGGGGTGGTACAGCCGGGTGCCCGGCGCGACCAGATTGCTGACCTGGACCTGGGCGTTGAGGGTGAAGCGGTCGCGCGCCGACAGCCGGCCGATGTGCTTGCCGTACCAATGGTTCCAGCGCACCGAGCGCGAGCGCTCGCCCTGGGTCTCGGGAAAGCGCAGGTCTTCCTGCTGCGCCATCGCCCAGGCCGGCTCGACCGTCTGCGCCAGCAAGCGCTGCACGCCGTGCGTGTCGATCCGTCCCTGCAGCCACGCGTCCAGGTTCGAAGCCAGGCAATCGGTCTCCATCGCGCACAGCGACATGCCCTGGCTGTACAGCGGATTGAGGCTGCACAGCGCATCGCCGAGCACGAGCAAGCCGTCCGGCCATCGATCGAACAGGTCGAAGCGGCGGCGCAGGCTGCCGGACATGCCGAAGCCGAACACGTCCGAGAGCGGCTCGGCTTCGGACACGACGCGGTGGATGTCCGGCACCGGCAGACGCGCCAGATGGGCCAGGAACTGCTCCGGATCGGGCTTGGGGAAATCGCCGAACCAGCCGCCCGTGGTCACCAGCCAGCGGTCGCCCTCGATCAGGCTGATCACGCCCATGCTGCGCTGCTGCGGCGGCAGCGGCAGCACCAGCAGGATCTTCCACAGATCCTGGTACTTCGGCAGCCGCCGGTAGATGCGCGAAGCGTAGCCGAGCTTGGTGATCACCTGCTCCTTGGCCTGCGGATGCGAGTAGCCGGCGCGTTCGAGCCATTGCAGCGCATGCGATCCGCGGCCGCTGGCGTCGATCACCGCGTCGGCCGCGAGCGTTTCCTTGTGCTCGCCCAGCCCGAGCGCGACCCCGACGATGCGGCCGTCGGCGTGGATCAGGTCGGCGACCGGCGTCTGCGAACGCACCTGCACCCGCGGGTTGCCGCGGATGCGCCGGCGGATCGCGTTGTCGAGCAGGCGCCGGCTGCAGTAGTGCGCGGTGACGCCGGTCTTGTAGCGCTCCTTCCAGCGTCCGTACTGGTACCACTTCACGTCGTGGCCGAGATCGGCCTCAATCGCGCCGTCGCGCTCGAGCTCGGCGACGATGCCGGGGAACATCGTTTCCAGGATGCGCTTGCCGCGCAACAGCAGCAGGTGCACGTGGTGCTCCTGCGGCACGCTCTTGCGCGGACCGGATTCGTTGTGGAAGTCGTCCTTCTCGACGATGGTCACACGCTCGAACGCGCCGCTGAGCGCCTGCGCCGCCAGGCAGCCGGCGATATTGCCTCCGATCACCACCGCGTGCGCGCGTCGCCGGCTCATGCGCGCGCTTCCCCGGCCGCATTGGCCGGCGCATAGGCGTTGAGGACCGCGGCGATGTACTCCAGGTCGTCGCGCGAGAGATCCGGATGCAACGGCACCGTGGTCAGCGAACGCAGCAGCGCGGTCGCGTTCGGGCATTCGCGCGCGTAGCCGGTCAGCAGCGGATAGCGGTACAGCGGGGTGTTGTCGTATTTGTCGATGTCCGAGGGAACGCCGTGCGCGACCTGGTAACGCACCAGCTCGCGGCCGTCGTGGCCGACCGCCTGCAGCAACAGCGCGTAGCCGCTGGCCTCGCCGCCGGCGCACAGCGGCAGCTCGCGAAAATGCGGGTTGTCGAGCAGGCCGAGCAGGGTTTCGCGGTTGCGCAGGCGGATCTCGCGGTCGCGGTCCAGCGCCGGCACCCGCGCCAATCCGAGCGCGGCCTGCAGGCCGTTGAGCTTGAGGTTGACGCCGAGGGTCTTGCCTTCCAGGTTGCCGAAGCGCGTGTAGGCGCGGATCCGCGCCGCGGCGGCCGCGTCGTCGGTGATCACCGAGCCGCCTTCGCCGGTGGACATGTACTTGCCGTCGTGGGTGCTGAAGCAGGCGACGTCGCCGTAGGCCGGCAGTTTCCGCCCGTGCAGGCGGGTCTGGTAGGCGTGGGCGAGGTCCATGATCAAGGCCACGCCGCGGCGCGTGGCCAGCGCCCGGGTCGCGTCGGCGGCGACCGGATAGCCCCACATCGGCACCTCGATGACCGCGCAGGTGTCGGCGTCGATCAGCGCGTCCAGGTCTGCCTGGTCGAAGCCGAAGCTGTCGCGCGCGACATCGCAGAACACCGGCACCAGGCCGGCGTCGAGCAAGGGCAGCACGGTGCAGATCGGCGCGGTCGGCGTCACGATCACGCGCTGCCCCGGGGTCCAGTCGAACGCGCGCAGCGCGGCCATGACCGCGGCGCAGCCGGACGACACCGCGATCGCGTGCGCGCTGCCGAAATGCGCCGCCAGCGCGCGCTCGTATTCGCCGACGATGTCCGCGGTGCCGCTGAGCCCGGTCTGCAGGGCGCGCTCGAAATAGCGCGGATCCTCGTCGTGACGATGCGCGTACGGATCGGGCACGGTGCGCAGCGGCCGCGCTTGCGCGCCGGCGCCGGGCGGCTGCGCGAGCGCGCTCACCGCACCAGCTCCGCCGCCGGCCACAGGCTGTCGTCGCGATAGACCTGCGCCAGCATGCGGCGGAAGTTCGGGAACAGTTTCATGGACGCGGTCTGCTCGCAGGCGAAAAATCCGATCTGGTCGCTGTCGAAATCCTCGCCGTCGGCGTCGGACACCGGCTCGCACAGGTAGATCAGGTCGATGTGGTAGTGCGGGCCCTTGGGATCCTGGATCAGCTCGCACAGCACCCGGTACGGCGTGTGCAGCGCGCTCACGCCGCTGGCCGGCTCGTCCAGCGCGTGGTCGCGCCCGCCCAGGATGCGCACCCGCCGCCCGCTCTCTTCCAGCACCTCGCGGACCGCGGCGGCGTCCGGCGTCTCGCGCTCTTCCACGTGTCCGCCCGGATACAGCCACACCCCGAGCTTGCGGTGATGCAGCAGCAGCACCCGGCGGTCCGGGCGCAGGACGAACGCCGAGGCGGTGAAGTGCTGCGGCAGCGCGAGCGTGTCGGACATCGGCGCCTCAGTCCCCGTCGTAGTCGTTGACGACCGCGGCGATGTACTCCAGCGCGCCCTCGTCCAGACCGGGGTGCACCGGGATCGTGGTCATGCTGCGCAGCAGCGCCTCGCCGTTCGGGCACTCGCGCCGGTACGCGGCGACCGCCGGGAACTCGTACAGGTTCTTGCAGCCGTAGCGCTTGATGTCGGACGGAATGCCGTTGGCGTCGAGGTAATCGACGAAGGCGCCGTTGTCCTTGAACGACAGCGCCAGGTTGAGGAAGTAGTAGTTGGTCGCGCTGCCATCGATCTGGCGCTTCTCGGCGACCTTGGGATGGCGGATGCGCGAGAGCACGAATGCGGCGTTGCGCCGGCGCGCCTCGATCTGCTCGCGCAGGTAACGCAGGCGGTACTGGCCCAGCGCCGAGGGCAGCGCCGCCAGTTTGTAGTTGAGGCCGAAATCGCGGCCGTTGAGGTTGCCGAAGCGGCTGTAGGCGCGCGCGCGCTGGGCCAGGTCGTCGCGGTCGGTCAGCATGAAGCCGCCCTCGCCGGTCGCCAGCAGCTTGCGCTCGTGGGTGCTGAAGCACGAGATATCGCCGTAGTGCGACAGGTGCTTGCCGTGCAGGGTCGAGCCGTGGGCGTGGGCGAGGTCGAGGATCGACGCGATCCCGCGCTCGCGCACGAAGGCCTGCAGCTCGTCGACTTCGGTGGGATAGCCCCACATCGGGATGTCGATGACGGCCTTGAGCTTGGGATTGATCACGCGCGCCAGATCCTCCAGCGACATGCCGAAGCCGTGCGCGCGGGTGTCGACGAACACCGGCACCGCGCCCGCGGCCATGATCGGATAGACCGTGCACAGCGGGCTGGTCGGGGTCAGCGCGACTTCGTCGCCGGGGCCCACGCCGACCGCATCGAGCGCGACGCTGATCGCGCCGCCGCCGGAGGACACCGCGATCGCGTGGCGGCTGTGGAACCACGCGGCCAGATCCGCTTCGTAGCGCTCGACCGCTTCGCTGGTGCCGGACAGCCCGCCCTGCAGGGCGTTGCGCAGCGTATCGAGGTCGCCCTCGTAGCTCGGCCGGTACTTGTCGGAGATGGTCAGGCGCGGAGTTTCGGCTACTGCAGACATGAAGACACCTTTGAATGAGGGGGGCCGGACGGTCAGACCGCGTTGGAAACCACGAGCGCCTCGGCGGCTTCCACCGCGCGCAGCGTCTCGGCCGGCGCCGCATGGCGCTCGGCGGTATCGCAGACGCTCTCGATGACCTCGTAAGTCGGCAGCAGGCTGTTGAAATCGGCTTCGAAGCCGTTGCCGCTGCGCACGGCGTGGAAGAAGTGCTCGAGCTCGACCTGATAGCCGCTGCGCACATAGCCCGAATCCAGCGGGCCGGGCTGCCACGAGCCGCGCCAGCGCTTGTCCGCGCCGCCGGTGCGGGTCAGGTGGCCGGGCTCGTGCAAGGTGATGTTCCACAGGTTGTCGAGCTGGACCATGCTCGACTTGTCGCTGACGATCTTCATGTCGAATTCGAAGTACGGGAACATGGTCCCGGTCAGGATCGACGCGGTCGCGCCGGACTCGAAGCCGATGTTGATCTCGGCGATCAGCGGCCCGTTACGGTCCTGCACTTCCGAACGCAGCTCGCGGATGCGGCCTCCGAACACCACGGCCAGGTCGATCGAATGGATCGCCTGCGCCAGCAGGAACGAGCGCAGGGTCGAATCCATGCTCCACAGCGGCGTGCGCGGCTTGTTGGCGTAGTGGTTGATCTGGACGTGGGCGATGTTGCCGAAATCGGGCTCCTCGCGGATCGCGCGCAGATGCTGGATCGGCCGCGCGAAGCGGAAGTTCATGCCCACGCCGGTGGTCACGCCCATGCCGTCGGCGATCGCCACCAGTTCGTGCAGCTCCTCGATGTTCAGGCACGGCGGCTTTTCGACGAACACGTTGACGCCGTGCTTCATCGCCAGCCGGGCGATGTCGCGGTGCGCCTGCGGCGGACAGGCGACCACGACCACGTCGAGATCGATCTTTCCGAGCATGTCCTCGACGCCTAGGTAGCCCTTGGCGCCCGGCACGTAGCGGCGCAGATAGTCGATCCGCTCCGGATCGCTGTCGCACCCTGCGACGATCTGGATGTCCGGCGTATGCAGGAGCGAGGGGAGGATGTTTTCGCGGGTCTGCGCGCCGATGCCCACCAGCCCGATCTTGAGAGGATTCACGATGCAAGCCTTCTGTTGAGTGTCGTTTCGGTAGCGGCCAGCGCCTGGACGGCGCGCCGGGAAAAACTCGGGGAACTGCATTGCTGTGCAAGAATCCGCGCGCCGCACTCGATCCGCGCGCGCTGGACGCGGGCGTTGCGTGCGGGCCGCACGCGCATCCGCGCGGGCGCCCTCGACCGCGTTGCGGATCGGCGCCGTCGCCGCACGCGCGCGGGTCGATATCGCTGGGACAACGCAACGAAAATCGCCTCGCCGAGGAGACATCCCTGCGCCGTATCGACGGCACGGATGCGTGCGAATCCGTCGCTCGCGCAAACCTCGCGCGGCGTCGCGAGCGGCGTCCAAGGAAACGGCGGAGTACGCTGAACGGTCTGAAAAACAGCCATAAGCGGTCCTTGCGTGGATTCGACGTTCCATCGTTACGGATCCTGGCGCGTCATCCGCGATGCATCGGCGTCGAGCATTTCGACATCGAGCGGATGCGCATTCCGGGGTCAGCGCATGCGGGCCATTTCAGCGACATCGGCCGTGTCGGCGCAAGAGTGGCGACCTACTTCGTCCTCACTCCGAACATCTTTGCCATCACAGATCGAAACATCGTCATATCGATCGATGAAAACACTGAATAACCCTTGGTTCATGGAAAAAACGCGAGACGCGATCGTTTCGCTTAGCGCGTCGCGCGCGATGTCGTTGCGCGATGCGACCACGAATCTGCGAAAGATTTTTCTATGCGATGAGTCGTGCTTTTTCTATCGTTGCGACATGTTTAGCCGAGGCCGTTCTCACCGGCTGCGCCTGCGCGATCGGCGCCCGCGCCCGCAGCGCGCAATCGCCAACCCGTTCCGATATCGCAATGGTTCGTTCGACTTTTTTCGTGAGCGCGAAGTCTCACGACGCAACGCGCGACCAACGCGCCGCGCGTTGCGCGCAAGCCAAGACCGTCGAACGCACCGGCGTCGCGCACGCGTGCCGTCAACGCCGATGGGTATCGCCAATGCCGCCGACGACGGCTAAGCGTTCGTGCCGCGCTCGAGCTTCGTCAGCAGCCACGCCGCGAGCAGGCACAGCGCGATCGCGCCG
>Ga0209565_1001449_pt1 | contig 10461 bp, 8 predicted proteins | sample Araplaol_mTSA_r2_2_FD_184283 | JGI IMG/M metagenome (GOLD analysis project Ga0209565, IMG submission 184283) | Arabidopsis root microbial communities from North Carolina, USA - plate scrape MF_Col_mTSA_r2 (SPAdes) (version 3) | ecosystem: Host-associated > Plants > Roots > Endosphere | place... | reverse complement strand
CGCGACAGGAAGAGCACAGCCATCGGCGCGGCAGTCGGCGCCGCCGTTGGCGCAGGTGTCGGCTACAACTGGACCACCATCCGCAACAAGCTCAGCAGCCAGACCGCCGACACCGGCACGCAGATCATCGATCAGCCCGACGGCTCGCTGAAGCTCAACATCCCCAGCCAGGTGACCTTCGACACCGACAGCGCCACCATCAAGCCATCTTTCCGCAATGTCCTCGACGGCGTGGCCCAGACGATCGCGCAGGAGCCCAGCATCAACGCACGCGTCGTCGGCCACACGGACAGCACCGGCAATGCCGAGCACAACATGGCGCTGTCGCAGCGCCGCGCGCAGAGCGTGGGTGCCTACCTGGTCGACCATGGCGTGAAGAGCGCGCGCCTCACGACCGAAGGACGAGGCCAGACCCAGCCCGTGACGAGCAACGCCACCGAGGACGGGCGCACGCAGAACCGCCGCGTCGAGATCTACCTGAAGCCCGTCTCGCAGTAGGCGAGACAGTAAGCCCCGGCCGCTGCCGGCCGGAGGCGGCCCTGCCCGGGTAGGGCCGCCGGCACAGGGTCGACGGCCCTCCCCCCAGAAACCCTTCACACGCGCGTCATCTTCAACCTTGCGGGATGCTGACCCGCACGATCAGGTTCGGTTCACACGAGCCTCCTAGCATTCGCGCATGCTGCTGCTCGCGCGCGTTCGCCGTTTCGTCGAGGCACACCACAAGGCGTGGTGCGTCGCGGGCATGCTGCTGATTTTTCTGCAGCCCTTCATCGCGGCCCACTTCCGCTGCGACGGGCTGGAAGACGAGCCGATGCTGCGCGTGCGCAGCGCCAGCGACACCACCCAGTTCGAGGCCGACGACCGCGCGGACCATCCGTCCGACCGCGAGACCACGCTGTTCGCCCAGGCCGCCGCGAGCATCGACCACCCCGATGCATTCGACCTCGCGCTGGGCATGCTGATGGCGATGGTGCTCGCGATGCTGCCGCTGGCACTGGCCGCCGCGCGGCTCGCCGTTCCCATCGCGCGCGAAGCGCCCGAACACGTGCCGCCGCACGGCGGCGCGCCACCTCCGGCGCAACCCTGGCGTCGACTGCCGCCTACCGTCGCACCACCTTCCGTCACTTGAGACACGGCGCCTCGCGCGTCGGGTGGTCCGCTGCGCCTCGCAGCGGGCTCTCTCTTCCCTGTCGAAAGGTCCGACCATGTCAAGTTTCTCCTGCTGCGCCCGTGGCGCCGCGTGGCTTCGTTCGCCCGCCGTTTTCCAGTTCCCGACCACGCCCATGAAGGTGGCGTCATGAACGCACTGAACATCACGCTTTTCCAGTGGCTCACCGCCGGCAGCCAGCCCACGCCGTGGGTGCTGTCCTTCGCATCCGCCTTTGCGCTCTGGGGCAGCTGGCTGTGCGCGGGCGTGCTCGTCTTCGCGCTGTGGCGGCATCGCGCCGAACGCGCCTATCTGTTCATCGTCGCGGCCTTCTCCGGCCTCGCATCGATGGCTTCCCACGCGATCGCGCTGGCGCTGAACACGCCCCGCCCGTTCGTCCTCGGGCTTGCTCCTGCCTACATCGAGCACGCCGGCCGCGGCTCGCTGCCCAGCACGCACGCGACCGTGATGTTCATGGTGGCGCTGGCCTTACTGCTGCGCCCCGGCCTGCGCAGGCTGGGCGTGCCGCTGCTGGCGCTGGCGGCGGTCACGGGCTGGGCGCGCGTCTACGTGGGTGTGCATTTCCCGATCGACATCGTCGCCGGCATGTTGCTCGGGGGCGCCATCGCCGGCCTGCTCGGGCTCGCGCAGCTGCTGGTGCACCGCTTCGTTTCTTTTCCGGCGTCGCCCGTTGGCCGCACTCGCGACGACACGCCAGCGGCCGCTTCTTTCTGGAGGCATCCATGATTTCATCGACCGACAACAGCCGGCACTCGCGCGCCCCGATCCGGCTGCAACAGGCCGACGATGCTCCCGCGACGCGCGCGGCCGTCGCGTTCGCGCCGCCGGACGAAGCGCGCAGCATCTCCTGCGTCATCCCCTGCTTCAACGAGGGGCCGAACCTGCGGCGCCTGCTGCCGCTGCTGGAGGACATCCTCTGGGCCACGCGCCTGCGCTGGGAGATCATCGTGGTGGACGACGGCAGCACCGACGACACCGTGGCCGTTGCCGAGGCATGGTGCGAGCTCTCGGGCTTTCGCTGCATCTCGCTGTCGCGCAACTTCGGCAAGGAAGCCGCGCTCACCGCGGGCCTCGCCGCCGCCACGGGCGACGCGGTGGTGCTGCTCGACGGCGACCTGCAGCATTCGCCGGAGCTCATCCACACCATGATCGCGCAGTGGGTGGCCGGCGCCGAGGTGGTGTACGCGGTGCGCGAGCAGCGCAGCGACGAAAGCCGCTTCAAGCAGCTCGGCAGCAGGCTCTTCTACAGCCTGGTCAACGCGTCCGACCGCTTCGCCGTGCCCAGGGACGCGGGCGACTTCCGCCTGATGGACCGCAAGGTGGTCGACGCGCTCATGAGCCTGCCGGAGCGCAGCCGCTTCATGAAGGGCCTGTATGCCTGGGTGGGCTTTCGCGCCGTGGCGCTGCCCTACACGCCCGCGCCGCGCGCGGAAGGCGCCAGCAGCTTCAACACTCGGCGGCTGGTGGGGCTGGCCATCGACGGGCTGACCGCCTTCACCACCTGGCCGCTGCGGGTGGTCAGCGTGGTGGGGCTGATGCTGGCGGTGCCGGCCTTCACCTACGGCGCCTTCGTGGCGGTCGACTACCTGCTGTTCGGCAACTCGGTCTCGGGCTGGACCACCATCGTCGCGAGCCTGATGTTCTTCATCGGCATCCAGATGATCTCCACCGGCATCGTGGGCGAGTACATCGCGCGCATCTACGAGGAGGTGAAGGGAAGGCCGCTTTACGTGGTGCGCCGAGAGCGCGGCACGGGGCTGGAGACCGGGCGGACATGAAACGGGCCGCTCCCGCATGGTGGACCTCCCCCCGACCGCTATGGATCATCGTCGCCCTCTTCGCCTGGCTGCTGGCCACCGCATGGATGCGCCCGCTGATGGCGCCCGACGAGGGCCGCTACGGCGGCGTCGCGCTCGCCATGCTTCGCTCGGGCGACTGGCTGGTGCCTCGGCTCGACGGGCTGCCCTTCTTCCACAAGCCGCCGCTCTTCTACTGGATAGGCGCGGCGGCCATGTCGGTCACCGGTCCGGTGGAATGGGCCGCGCGGCTGCCGTCCGTCCTGGGCGGCATAGTGGCCGCGGCGGCGCTCTTCCTCTTCCTGCGACGCTGGTCGACGGCGCGGCTGGCGCTGCTGTCCACGGTGGTGCTGGCGACCACGCCCTTCTTCTTCCTCGGCGCGCAGTTCGCCAACCTCGACATGCTGGTGGCGGGCTGCATCTCGGCCACGGTGCTGCTGGCGGCCGGCGCGGCGCTGGCCCGGGAGCGCGAGGAACCGTGGCGAGCGCTGCTGGCCGGCGCCTGGCTGTTCGCCGCGGCCGGCCTGCTGGCCAAGGGGCTGATCGGCCTGGTGCTGCCCGCGATGGTGATCTTCATCTGGTGCGCAACGACGCGCAGGCTCGCGTCGTTGCGGCTCGCGCTGTGGCTGCCCGGCTGGGCCGTGCTGCTGGCCGTGGCCGGGCCGTGGTTCTTCGCGATGCAGCTGCGGTATCCGGAGTTCTTCGACTACTTCGTCGTCACCCAGCACTTCCGGCGCTTCGCGTCCTCGGGCTTCAACAACGAGCACGGCTTCTGGTTCTATCTTCCGGTGCTGGCGGGCCTGACGCTGCCGTGGTTCGCATGGGTGTTCGTCCCTCGCGGGTCGAACGAGGGAACGAGCGACGACGCGGCACGCCCCCGGCAGCCGGACATCGACCGGCTGATGTGGATCTGGCTCGCGGTGATCGTGGTGTTCTTCTCGCTGCCGCGGTCCAAGCTGGTGGGCTACGTTCTTCCGGCACTGCCGCCGCTGGCGTACCTGATCGCGCAGCGGGTGCTGGCGAGCCGCTCGCTCGAAGCCCTGCTGCCGAAGGTTCGCGCGATGACGCTGGCGGCGGCAACGGTGTGCATCGGCTGCGTGGTCGCGGTCATGGTGTACTCGTCGCCGCCAGGTACGCGCCTGCGCCTGCCGGCTGGGCAAGCGGTGGCACCGGGTGAACAGGTGCTGATGCTCGACGGCTACCACTACGAGATTCCCTTCTACTGGAACCTGCGCGAGCCGGTGCTGGTGGCGGACGACTGGAAGGCGGCGGCCGAGGACACGCGCGACAACTGGCGCAAGGAAATCTTCGACGCCAGCCGCTTCGATCCGGCGCGCGCGGCGCGCACGCTGGTCGACCGAACCGAGCTCGCGGACGTGCTGTGCGTGCCGCACGCCACCTGGGTCGTCGGCTCGAACACGGCGCATCTCGCGAACCCCTGGCTGCACCATGCGCAGCTGGTGGCGGTGAACGACGGGCTGGCGGCCTGGCGCTTCAAGGGAAGCGCCACGGGCGATCCGCACTGCCTGGATACCGCCCCATTCCCCGCCGCAGTCCCAGCTCCCGCCCCGCACTCGGGCGCCAACGGCAATGGCTGAATCGCCCCGCTGCCTCTGCATCTGCGCCGACGACTTCGGCATGAGCGCGGGCATCAACTCGGCCGTGCTCGACCTCGCCGAGAAGGGCAAGATCTCCGCCGCCAGCGGCATGGTGCGCCGCGAGGCCTGGCTGGCCGGAGCCAGGCTGCTGCGGCGCCTGGAGCCAGCGGAGTTCGACACCGGCCTGCACCTGGACCTCACGCGGCCCGCGCATGCCGGCGGCCCCGAGCCGGGGCTGGGCGGCCTGCTCGCGCGCACGTACACGCGCACCATCTTCGCGCCGGGCCTGCAGGCCGACATCCGCGACCAGCTCACCCGCTTCGAGGACGCCATGGGCCGTGCCCCCGCCTTCGTGGACGGGCACCGGCACGTGCACCAGTTCCCGGTGGTGCGCGAGCTGCTGGTGGAAGAAATCTCGCGGCGCTATCCCTCCTCGCCGCCCTGGGTCCGCAACACGGCGCCGGGCTGGCGCCATGGGCCCGACAGTCTGAAGGCCCGCGTCATCCACACGCTGGGCGGCGCGCGGCTCGCTGCACTGGCCGTCCGGCGCGGCATTCCCACCAGCAGCCGGCTGCTGGGCGTCTACGACTTCTCGGGCGACATGGAGCGCCACCAGCAGCGTTTGTCCGAATGGCTTTCGGCCTGCCGCACCGGTGACGTGCTCATGTGCCACCCGGCCGCCGGCATCATGCCCGGCGACCCGCATGGCGGCGCGCGGCTGCACGAATACACGGCGCTGCGCGCGCTGGCGCTCGGGGTCGGCCAATACAGCGGGATCGCGCTCGCGCCACTCTCACGGTGCCTGAAACGCGGCTGAACATACCGCTCGCGTAACATGCGCGCCGTCTCCCTGCCCCGCTTCCGCCCATGCCCTCCCCGAAAAGCGCCGCCTTCCCCTCGGTGGCGCAAGCCGTCCTCCTGTTCGTGGCGCTGTTCCTTTGCGAACTCGTCATCGGCGCCGCGCTGCGCGACGCCAACGGGTGGCTGCGCCTGACCAGCATGCAGATCGGCGTGCTCGCGGCCGTGCTGGGCAATGGCTGCGTGTTCGCGGCGGTGATGCACTCGCAGGGCCTCGGCTACCGCAGCCTGTTCCACCAGTCGCGCGCCTCCGCCGGGGCAATGCTGATGCTCGTGGTGCCGCCGGTGCTGCTGCTGGTGCCCGCGCTGCTGCTGACGCTCACCTCGGCGCTCAACATCATGATGCGCATCGCGCCGCCTTCCGCGTGGGAAGAAGCGATGTTCAGCCGCATGGCCGACGGCAGTGTGGCGGCCGTGCTCGCGGTGTGCGTGGTGGCACCACTGCTGGAGGAAATGCTTTTCCGCGGCATCGTGCTGCGCGGCTTCCTCACGCGCTATCCGCGATGGCAGGCGATCTTCATCTCGGCGCTCCTCTTCGGCGCGGCGCACATGAACATCTACCAATTCATCGTCGGCCTCGTCATCGGCACCGTGCTCGGCTGGCTCTATGAACGCACGCGCTCGCTCATTCCGTGCATCGCGCTGCATGCCGCCTACAACACCACCACGCTTCTGCTGGGCGACTGGCTCGATGCGGCCTCGCCCTCGCGGCTGCTGTGGGCCGTGCTGATGGCGCTGGCGGCGGCCGTGTGCGGCGTGCTCGTGCTGCGCGTGATGCTGGTGCCGCGCGCGGCGCGCGACGGCTCCTCGGCCTGAGCTTCTTTGCTCTTTCCCTAGCGGGGCGGCCGCTGCAGCGGCCGCGCATCTACCGCTTCGCCGTCGATGATGAAGTGCCCGCCCGCCACATGGTGCAGCGTGCGCAATTCGTCGTGCCCCTCGAAATGCCAGCGCCCGTTGGAGAACACGCGCTCGTCGGCCTGCGCGGCGATCACTTCGCCGAGGAACAGATCGTAGCGCTGCTGGATCGCCGGCTCGGGCAGCAGCCTGCATTCGAGCCAGGCGGCGCAGCCTTCGAGCAGCGGCGCGTCGGTGGCCGTGCCCGCGAAGGTCGAGAGGCCGTAGGCGGCGAACTTGTCATGACCCGACTTCTCGACGATCTCGCGGCCGGAGCTGTTGCCCAGCGTCTCGGTCAGGTCGAGCTGGGCGCGCACCGGCACCTGCAGCGCGAAAGCGCCGGCGCCTTCGAGCAGCTCCCGCGTCCAGGTGCTCTTGTCGAGCACGACCGCCACCTTGGGCGGATCGAAGTCCAGCGGCATGGCCCAGGCTGCCGCCATGATGTTGCGCTTGCCGCCATGCGCGGCGCTCACGAGCACGGTGGGGCCGTGGTTCAGCAGGCGATAGGCCCTGTTCAGCGCGACGGGCTGGCGGTGGTTGGCGGTCATGGTGGTCGGTGCAGGTCAGGTTCCGGGATCGTCCACCGGCACCCGGCGGACGATGACCGTGCGGATGCGCTGCGCATCGACCTCGGTCACCACGAAATCGTACCCGTCGTGCGTCCAGCGGGCATCGCGCGGGGGCAGTCCGCCGAAGCGCGCCAGCAGCAGGCCAGCGACCGAGGTGTAGCTGTCGTCGTCGCCCACGAGGCCGTGGGTCTGCAGCGCCTGCTCCAGCAGGTGCACGTCGGCGCTGCCGGAGACGGTCCATGCATCGGGTGCGGTCTGCATGATTTCCAGCGTCTCGTCCTCGTCGGGAAACTCTCCGGCGATGGCCTCCAGCACGTCGATGGGCGTCACCACGCCGGTGAGCGTGCCGTGCTCGTCGGCCACCAGCGCGAGCTGCCCGCGCGCGCCGCGCAATGTGTCGATGAGGCGGATGGCCGTGGTCGACTCGGGCACGTAGATGGGCGCGCGCAGGCCGGCGCCCTCGTCGATCCTGCCGTGGCGCATCAGCTGGCCCAGCAGGTCCTTGGCGCGCGCCACGCCCACCACTTCGTCCAGCGAGCCCCGGCACACGGGGAAGATGCCGTGCGGCGTGTCCAGCAACTGCTCGCGCACCGCGACCGGGTCGTCGTTGAGATCGACCCACGAGATGTCGGTGCGCGGCGTCATCACCGAGCGCACGGTGCGGTCGGCCAGCGAGAGCACGCCGCTCACCATGTTGCGCTCCTCGACTGCGAAGGCGGGCTCTTCCTGCGCTTCGGGCGTTGCGTCGGAGGGGCTCGCGCCGGCTGGTACCGGCTCGCCGCGCGCCCTGCCGCCCAGCAGCCGCAGCACCGACTCGGCCGTTCGCTCGCGCAGCGGTCTGCGGGCTTCGTGCTTCAGCGCGTTGCGCCGCGCCCACTGGTTCAGCGCCTCGATCATCACGGAGAAGCCGATGGCGCCGTAGAGGTAGCCCTTGGGAATGTGGAAGCCCAGGCCCTCGGCCACGAGGCTCAGGCCGATCATCAGCAGGAAGCTCAGGCACAGCATCACCACCGTCGGATGCGCGTTCACGAAACGTGTGAGCGGCTTCGAGGCCCACAGCATGATGCCGATGGAGATGACGACCGCGGCCATCATCACCGGCAGGTGGTCGACCATGCCCACGGCGGTGATCACCGAGTCGAGCGAGAACACAGCGTCGAGCATCACGATCTGCGTGACCACCAGCGTGAAGCCCGCGTAGACCACCGGGCCGCTGGCCGTGTGCTCCGGAACGCCTTCGAGCCGCTCGTGCAGCTCGGACGTGGCCTTGAACAGCAGGAACAGGCCGCCGCCGAGCAGGATCAGGTCGCGGCCGGAGAAATCCTGGCCCCACAGGGAGAACAGCGGCGTGGTCAGCGTCACCAGCCACGAGACGATGGACAGCAGCCCCAGCCGCATGAAGAGCGCGAGGCTCAGGCCGATGAGCCTTGCCTTGTCGCGCTGGCGCGGCGGCAGCTTCTCCGCGAGGATCGCGATGAAGACGAGGTTGTCGATGCCCAGCACGATCTCCAGGACGACCAGCGTCAGGAGACCGAGCCAGACGGCCGGGTCGGAGAGCAGTTCGATCATGATCGGAGAAATGAGGCGCGCAAACGGCCGCGTCCCGGAGCGGCGCGGGCCATTCCGGCAACGGGTGACTGGGGAAACTGAAGACGCAAGGCGGCTGCGGAAGGATCGGTCGCAGCGCCGCGTTGCAGGTTGTTGCTGGCGCAGGCCAGCGGCCTACTGGGAGGCTCGCAGGAGGAGTTCACCCGCGCAGTTTAACGAAGGCCCCCTTCGCGACCCGGCCATTTCCGCTTGCATCGGTACGGTCAATACCGTAGGCTGACCCGGCGTCCGCGCGCAGCACCCGAGCCCAAGCGGGCCGCCGGGCCTGTCTTGCGGGCGTAAAGGAGCCACGCATGCCAAGCCGATCGAACGGCCTCGCGGCCGAAATGGAAGCGGTGCGAACCCTGGCGCTCGTCGGCGCCTCCGCGTCCGGCAAGACCTCCATCGCGGAGGCCCTGCTGCACGAGGCGGGCGCCATCGGGGCACGCGGCAGCGTGGAGCGCGGCACCACCGTCAGCGACCACGACCCGCTCGAGAAGCGGATGCAGCATTCGCTCAATGCAACCCTGATGCACCTGGCGCACGACGGCACGCGCATCCACCTCATCGACACCCCCGGCGGCGCCGACTTCCTGGGCCAGAGCCTGCCCGCGCTGGAAGCGGTGGAAACCGCCGCCATCGTCGTCAATGCAAGCGCCGGCATCGAGCCGATGACGCTGCGCATGATGGACTACGCGGCATCGCGCCACCTCGCGCGCCTGATCGTCGTCAACAGGATCGACGACCCCGGCGCCGACCTCGCCGGCCTGCTGGCGCAGATCCAGGCCACCTTCGGCCGCGAATGCCTGCCGCTGAACCTGCCGGCAGCCGGCGGCACGCGCGTGATCGACTGCTTCTACAACCGCGAAGGCGAGTCCGACATCGGTTCGGTCGACGCGGCGCACCGCGCGCTGGTCGAGCAGGTCGTCGAAGTCGATGCGGCCTTCGTCGAGCGCTACCTGAACGATGGCGACGTGGACGCCAGCGAGCTGCATGCGCCGCTCGAGCAGGCGCTGCGCGAAGGGCACCTGATTCCCGTGTGCTTCATCTCGGCACGCAGCGGCGCGGGCGCGGCCGAGCTGCTCGACATCATCGTCAAGCTTCTGCCCGACCCGAGCGAAGCCAATCCTCCGGACTTCCTGCTCGGCGAAGGCGCCGATGCAAAGCCGATGCAGGCCAGGCCCGATGCTTCGCTGCACGTGCTGGCCCATGTGTTCAAGGTCACGAGCGACCCTTACGTCGGCAAGCTCGGCATCATGCGCGTGCACCAGGGCACCCTGGCGAGCGATAGCCAGCTCTATATCGGAGACGGCCGCAAGCCCTTCAAGGTGGGCCACCTGTTCATGCTCCAGGGCAAGGACCATGTGGAAGTGCCGCGCGCCGTGCCGGGCGACATCGTGGCGGTGGCGAAGGTGGAGGAGATCCAGTTCGACGCCGTGCTGCACGACGCGGCGGAAGACAGCCATGTGCATCTCGCGCCGCTGGAGTTTCCGGTACCCGTGCACGGACTGGCCGTGGAGCCCAAGCGCCATGGCGACGAGCAGCGCGCATGGGAGATCCTCGGCAAGCTCGCGGCCGAAGACCCCTGCCTGCGCATCGAGCACGTGGCCGCGACCAACGAGACCGTTCTCTACGGACTCGGCGAACTGCATCTGCGCATGGTGCTGGACCGCCTGCGCGAGGTGTACCGCTTCGAAGTGCAGACCCGTGCGCCGCGCATCGCCTACCGCGAGACCGTGACCGCGCCGGCGGATGGCCATCACCGCCACAAGAAGCAGACCGGCGGCGCAGGGCAGTTCGGCGAAGTCTTCCTGCGCATCGAGCCGCTCGCGCGCGGCGACGGCTTCGAGTTCGCCGATGAAGTCAGGGGCGGAGCGATTCCGGGCCAGTTCATTCCCGCCGTCGAGAAAGGCGTGCGCGAAGTGCTGGCATGCGGCGCCATCGCCGGCTACCCCGTGGTGGACGTGCGCGTGGTGGTGCACGACGGCAAG
>Ga0209565_1001434_pt1 | contig 10537 bp, 9 predicted proteins | sample Araplaol_mTSA_r2_2_FD_184283 | JGI IMG/M metagenome (GOLD analysis project Ga0209565, IMG submission 184283) | Arabidopsis root microbial communities from North Carolina, USA - plate scrape MF_Col_mTSA_r2 (SPAdes) (version 3) | ecosystem: Host-associated > Plants > Roots > Endosphere | place... | reverse complement strand
GGACGTCTGTTGTTGCATCATTTCTTTGCTCACCTTTCTTCGCGCTTCGCGAGGAATTAGCGGGTTGTTCAAACCTTCCGCGACACGGCCTGACCGGTTAGCGGATTGCACATCAAGTTGTGGGGGGAAGGGCTCTGTTGTTTCCAGATTTTCCAAAAACGGTCGCCTAGCATAGCACTGTCATTGAACTGAAACAACTAAAACTCCGCTCCGCGGCGGGTGAACCAGTCGGCCAGGTATTCGAGCAAGGCCCGCAGTGCAGGCGGCATGTGCTGGCGCGATGTATAAATGGCATGAATTCCCAGCGCCTGAGGTTGCCAGTCCGGCAAGACCTCTACCAGCCGGCCAGCCGTCACTTCCGGCGCGACCACAAAGCGCGGCTGCATGGCGATGCCGGCGCCCTGCCCGGCCGCCGCCAGCAACGCCATCGACTCGTTCGACGACAAGTTGCCGCCGACCGGCACCTCCACCGCGGCGCCGTCGACGCCCGCCAGTGTCCATACGCTCTTGCCGAAATAGCTATAAGCCAGGCAGTTATGCTGTGCCAGGTCCTGCGGTTCGGCCGGCGCGCCATGCCGTGCCAGGTAGGCCGGCGCCGCCGCCAGCATCGAGCGGCACTCGCCCAGCTTGCGCGCGATCTGGTTCGGCTCCAGCGCATTGGTAATGCGGATGGCCAGGTCGATACGCTGCTCGACCAGGTTGACCGCCCGGTTATCGACCTGCAGGTCGACCGTGACCCGTGGATACTGCCGCAGGAAGTCCGCCAGCGCTTCGGCCAGCGCGGCCTGCGCCAGGAACTGCGCGCAGGCGACCCGCAGCAAGCCGCGCGGCTCACCCGCCCCCGCATCGCCCGCCTCAGGAATCGCACTGGCCAGTGCCAGCAGCTCCCGGCAGCGCGCCAGCGTCACCTCCCCCGCCGCGGTCAGGCCCAGGCGGCGCGTGGTCCGGTGCAGCAGTCGCGCCCCAGCCCACTCCTCCATCTCGGCCAGATAGCGCGTGACCATGGCGCGCGACATATCGAGTGCCTCGGCGGCCCCGGCCAAGCTGCCGCGTTCGGCGATGGTGATAAAGACATTGGCGGAAGCAATACGGTCCATATGAACGATTTAAGCAATAAACAGTTTCAATATAGCCTATTTTTCGATCATGTCCAGCGCCCTACACTGGCGTCATCCAATCAACGAAAGGAATACAGACATGATCAAGCACACCCTCGCCGCAGCCGCCTTCGCAGCAACCAGCGCCGGCGCCGCCGCCGCCCCGCTGACCCTGGAGGTCTTCAACCCGGGCGAAGCCGCCATCTTCCCGGTAGCCTCCGTGCTGGTGAAAGGCGAAAAGGACGCCGTTCTGGTGGACGCCCAGTTCTCGCGCGCCGAAGCCGAAAAGCTGGCCGCCCAGATCAAGGCCAGCGGCAAGCGCCTGACCACGATTTACGTCAGCCACGGCGACCCGGACTTCTACTTCGGCCTGGACGTGTTGAAAGCGGCCTTCCCGCAAGCCCGCATCGTGGCCCGCGGCACCACCATCGCCGCCATGGAAAAGAAGGGGCAAGCCAAAGTGGCCTACTGGGGCCCGATCCTCGGCGCAAACGCACCAGGCGGCGTAGTGATGCCGGAACTGCTGCAAGGCGATATCGAACTCGAAGGCAAGAAGCTGGAAATCAAAGGCCAGGGCGACCGCAGCTACGTGTGGATCCCCTCGATCAAAGCCGTGGTCGGCGGCGTGGTGCTGTTCAAAGGCCTGCACGTCTGGGTAGCAGACACGCAGACACCGGAATCGCGCGCCCAATGGCTGTCCGTGCTGGACGACATGGCCAAGCTGAAGCCGGTGACAGTGGTGCCCGGCCACTTCGCCCCCGGTTCCGCCCTGACGCCGGACGCCATCAGCTACACCGCCGACTACCTGCGCCGCTTCGAAGCCGCCACCCCGGCCGCCGCAGACAGCGCCGCCCTTGTCGCAACGATGAAATCCTCCTATCCGCAAGCCGGCCTCGAGAGCGCCCTGCAACTGAGCGCCAAAGTCGCCAAAGGCGAAATGAAGTGGTAACACAGCCCAGCCCGTGTCCCACCATGGGGCCAGGCCCCATGGTGGGACACGGGCTCGGCTGTCGCGGCAGCGTAGACTTTTCTGTCTAGATCATTTATTCTAGATCCATCGACTTTCAACCTGGATCTGCCATGAGCCTGCCGAAGCCAACTCCCAGCGAACTGGAAATGCTGCGCCTGCTGTTTGCCTTAGGGCCCGCTACTGCGCGGCAGGTGCATGAGGCTGCCGTCGAAACGCGGCCTGAGATGCAATACGCCACCGTCTTGCGCCTCCTGCAAGTCATGCACACCAAGGGCTTGCTGAACCGCGACGAAAGCCAGCGCGCCCACGTCTACTCCCCTGTCGAACAGCAGGATTCGATCCAGACTTCGCTGCTGAAAGATTTGATCCACAAGGCCTTCGCCGGCTCCGGCAAGGCATTGGTGATGGCAGCGCTGCGCGGCGGCCACGTTTCGGCCAAGGAACGCGCTGAAATCCAGAAAATGCTGGACGAGGAAAGCTAGGCGCAAGCTATACTGCGGCCACACTAACTTTTCAGTCCTTGAGCATGCCAGTCCTGATTGATTTAGAAAGCCACCATACCGTCGGCCAGCAAACCCATTTCACTTCCCATTCCCCTGACGGGAAATACGCAGTTGTCTTCAAGGACAACGCAGAAGTCGGCTACTTCTTCGCCATGGATCCGTCGGTCGAAGGCGACAAGATCCAGGATGGCGTTCAAATTTACAACGTGGCCGGTGTGGCCGATAACGAAAAGCTCATCCACGTCCACATCGGCTGGTCGCCAGATGCGCGCAAGTCAGTCCTGCTGATCAACGGCGTGCCGCAAGCGGTGTTCGACTTTGACGCTAAGCGCGGTTACTGCCAGACCGGCTTCCCTGAGCCGATGGGTGAAGGTGACTGGGCCAAGCATAGCCACGAGTGGACCGAGGACACCGCTAAACTGTTCAACTGATGCAAACGCTTCAACAACTGCGTTCCGGCCAACTGGCCGGCGCAGTGCGCCTGCAATTGCGCGGCGGCTTGTCCGCCTTCCCGCGCGAGATTTTCGACCTCGCCGATACGCTCGAAATCCTGGACCTCACCGGCAACGCCTTGTCTTCCCTGCCGGAAGACCTGCACCGCCTGCACCGCTTACGCATTATCTTCTGTTCTGAAAACCAGTTCACCGAGCTGCCCGCGGTGCTGGGCGGCTGCCCTTCGCTGACCATGATCGGCTTCAAGGCGAATCGCATTGCACACGTCCCCGCCGACGCATTGCCGCCCTGCCTGCGCTGGCTGATCCTGACTGACAATTGCATCGAACAACTCCCAGCCGAAATCGGAAGCTGCACGCAGATGCAAAAGCTGATGTTGTCCGGTAACCGGCTAAGCGCGCTGCCGCCGGAACTGGCAAATTGCAGCAAGCTCGAACTCCTGCGCATTTCGGCCAACCGCCTGCCTGCTTTGCCTGGCTGGCTCACCTCGATGCCGCGCCTTGCCTGGCTGGCTTTCGCCGGCAATCCATTCAGCGATGCGGCATTGCCCCCAGTCGCCAGCATCCCGTGGCGAAAGCTCGACATCAAAAGCAAATTGGGAGAAGGTGCATCCGGCATCATTCACCAGGCCAGCTTCGACGGTACGCCGGTCGCGGTCAAAGTATTCAAGGGCGCAATGACCAGCGATGGCCTGCCCGCCCAGGAGATGGCCGCCTGCATCGGCGCCGGCAACCATCCCAACCTGATTCCCGTGCTGGGCGCCATCCCCGATCACCCCGATCGCTTGCCTGCACTAGTAATGCAATTGATGGATCCGGCGCTGCGCAACCTCGCCGGCCCGCCTAGCTTTGCCAGCTGCACGCGCGACGTCTACGCGGACGGCCAGCAATTCGGCCCCGTCACGCTGCTCGGCATCGCGCGCGGCATTGCCTCCGCCGCCGCCCACTTGCATGCACATGGCATCATGCATGGCGACTTGTACGCGCACAACATTCTTCACTGCGACAATGGCAGCGCCGTGCTGGGGGATTTCGGCGGGGCTTCGCGGTTCACGCCGGGGACCGGCACCGCACTCGCCTTGCAGCGGCTTGAGGTCCGGGCTTTCGGCTGCCTGCTGGAGGAGTTGCTGGAGCGCTGCCCGGAAGAGCTTCCGGCAGTGCAGGCGCTCGCCGGGGACTGCCTGCAGCAGGCGCCTGACGCGCGGCCACCGTTTGCCGAAGTCGTGGCGCGTCTGGCAGCCGTGGCCTGATGTGGCCAGCCGCCGCCAACGGCGCCCCGCGTGTCAACGGCTCTTGTCCGGGTAGGCAGGACGCGCTGGGCGGCTTGGCGGCGACTTCGCCAGTTCCCCCTTGATCACTTCAATCGCCTTTTCAAGCTGTGGGTCGCGGCCCGCAATCACGTCCGCCGGGTTCTGGTCGACTTCGATATCTGGCGGCACGCCTTCATTCTCGACGCCCCAGCCGCCCTCGCGCGTCCAGAACGCCAGGTTCGGCGCCGTAATCGTTCCGCCATCCAGCAGCACCGGGAAACCGAGGATGCCGACCAGGCCGCCCCAGGTCCGCTTGCCGATCAGCGGGCCAAGCTTGTTCTTGCGGAACATCCACGGCAGCAGGTCGCCGCCCGAACCGGCCGTTTCATCGATCAGCATCGCGCGCGGCCCCTGGATCGAGGCGGAAGGCGTCTTCATGTCGGCGCCGTAGCGCATTGCCCACCAGGCGATCTCCTGCTTCTGCAACAGCTCGATGTAGTAGTCGGCCAGGCTGCCGCCGCCGTTGAAGCGCTCATCGATGATGATCGCATCCTTGTACGACTGCGGGTAGAAATAGCGCTTGAAGTAGGTATGGCCCAGTCCCGCGGTATTCGGCACGTAGACATAGGCCACGCGCCCACCGGTTGCAGCATCCACCTTGCGGATATTCCCTTCCACCCAGTCGCGGTTGCGCAGCGCATCTTCGCTCGCCACCGGCACCACTGTAATGTGGCGTGCGCCCTTGCCATCCGTGCTCGGTCCGACCGTAATCTCGATCGAGCGGTTGGCGGTATTCTCAAATGCGCTATAGAGATTGGTCGGCGGCGCCAACGGACGGCCATCGACCGCCAGCAGGTATTCGCCAACTTTCACATTCAGCCCGGGCTCGGTCAACGGCGCGCGCAGCGTCGGGTTCCAGTTCAAGCCCCCGTAGATCTTCTTGAAGCGGTAGCGCCCATTGGCGACTTCGTAGTCTGCGCCCAGCAGGCCGCCCGGTATCGGTTTGGCCTCGATGAAGTTGTCGCCACCTCCACCGCGATGGTGGCCGACCGCCAGCTCGCTGCACAGCCACTGGATCACGCGGTTCAGGTCACTGCGCGTGGCGACATCAGGGAGGAACTGGGCATATTTATCGCGCATGGCCTTCCAGTTCACGCCGTGCATGTGCGGATCGTAGAAGTAATCGCGGTTGATGCGCCAGACTTCGTCGTAAATCTGCTTCCACTCCACACGCGGGTCGGCCTTGGTTTCGATCGCCTCCACCCGCAGCTTGCCTTCCGCCGGCGAAAGCAGCTTGCCGGTGGCGGAGCCCATATTCCATTGTTCCTTGAGGCGCCAGGCGATTTTCTTGCCGTCGGCGCTGATCTCGAATTCGTTCGCTTCGGCGACAATGGTTTCGGTCTTGCGGTCCTTCAGGTCGAAGCGCTGAACCTGGCGCTTGCCGTCCACTTCCCGCAGGAAGAAGATCTGTCCTTCCGTCCCTGTCTCCAGATCGAAATATTCCGAGACTGGCGGCGGCATATCAACAACGCGAGTCGAAATGCCATCCCAATCGATCCGCATTGGCGCAGGCGGTTTGGCCGTTGCAGCGGCGGCCTTGGCTTTCACATCGGCGCCGCGGCTGGTGGCCGAGTCGGCAACCACGCGTTCGTCGCTCTTGTCGCCGGTCGATCCATCCTTGGGCGGTTCCTTCGGCGCAGGAGCGGCAGCACCCTTCTCTTCATCGCTTTCGCGGACCAGTGGAGATGGGATGTCATTACGCAGCACCATTAACCAGAGCGAGCGCGTTGGGCGATTATCCTGGTTCTGCAGCGAGAACCAGTTGTTGCTCGGTCCCGCATCGGTGGAGGCGAAGAAGTAAAGGTACTTGCCGTTGCGGTCGAAGACCGGATTGGCTACGTCGGAAAGGCCATCCGTCACTGCGTGCGACTTGTCCTCGTCCAGGGCGTAGATATAAGCCGTACGCGTATAGCTCAGTGAATTGAGCGTATAGGCGATGAAGCGTGAATCCGGCGACCAGGCGCCGCGCAGCGACTTTTCGACACCATACATTGGCTCGGTGGCGACTTTCTTTTGCACACCCGTGGCCAGGTCGATGTAATACAGCGTCCAGGAATTGTCGATAAAGGCGATTTTCTTGCTATCCGGCGACCAGACTGCGCGCTCAAAGAATCCGGAACCATTCAGCTTGAACTTTCGCAGCTCGCCCTTGCCGTCCTGCTGCCGGACATGCAAGGCGTATTCGCCGCTTTCATCGGAAAAGTACGCTACCTGACGACCATCCGGCGACCAGGCCGGGCCGCGTTCGTGCGCGCCCGGAGTTTGCGTCAGATGACGAATATCGCCCTTTTCCGCCGGAAGGGTGACGATATCGCCGCGAAATTCAAACGCCACCCGCGCGCCCGACGGTGAAATGGACGAATTGCGAATATATTTCGCCCCGCGTACCCATCGTTCGCGTGACAGGCCCAAGTCGGCACTGACACCTATCGCCAGTCGCTTGCTTGCCTTCGCGCCCGAAGCGATATCGAACATATGCAGATAACCTGCCTGCTCGTACAAGATCCGGCTGCCAGATAATGACGCATTCAGGACGGGAAAATCCGTGTGCCGGGTTAGCTGGTCAATGCTCTTGCTGCGCACATCATAAACGTAGAGATTAAATTCTCCATCCCGGTCGGAACGGAAATAGACCTTATCGCCCGCCCACATCGGGTCCACGTCATTTACGCGACTGGCCGGTTGCGGAATTCGTTCTACCGCCTGCGTGTCACGATTAAACAGCCAGATAATCGAGTTCAAACCCCCACGATAGCGCTTCCACTGCAGGAAAGCGGGCGAAGTCGGGTTATGCGCAATAGCACGTCCATTTGGAGAAAACGTAGCGCGCGCGGCGTTCGGGATTTCCAGTTTGGTTTCGACACCGCCGCCTACCGGCACGGTAAACAGATTTCGGTATCGATTGTTCGATGCTACGCGTGGCGAGGTAAATAAAACTTGCGAGCCATCCGGCGTAAATCCCTGAACCAGGTCTTGTCCCGGATGCCATGTCAGGCGTCGTGGGATGCCACCGGTAATCGGCAGGATAAATACATCCGTATTGCCATCAATATTCGCGCTGTAGGCGATGGTTTGGCCATCCGGGGAAAACACCGGATTCGATTTTTCACCGATATCCGACGTCAGCCTTCGAACATCGCGGCCATCCTGATCGGCCAGCCAGACATCGCCAGCATAAATAAACGCAATGTTGTCTTTGGAAATCGCCGGCTCGCTTAACAGGCGGGTATCGGCAGTATTTGGAATTGCATGGGCCGCGACGGGCAACAGCAATGCGCTGGCGAGAATAAGATCATGACTGGTGAACAAGCAGGGCTCCTTGAAGGGAAAGTACTCGTGTTTCACTGACTCGTAAGCACGATATCAGAACTCTGTCTCCGGCGGAGCATCTGCCAGTCATACAAACCAATTTATGGTGCATTCACGCCAATAATTGGCTCAATGCCGGGCTTGCCTTCGTCGCCCTGCAAGCCCATACTTTGCTGACGACGCGGCCATTTGGCCTTTTCCGGCAATAGCAATGAAGGTGACTCAAATCGCACTCCAGGATTATTCGGACGACGATGATTTTTACGAGCAGGACTTCCAGCGGCAAAACAAGGTTTCGGTCTGGGTTGGCGTGGATGGCGATCAGGGCAAGCCAGAGCTCGATGTACTGCAGGATCTTTGCGGCGTCGGTTATTACAGGCTGAGCGACCAGGAACATTGGAATTTCCATTTCGCTGTCGTCGATTTGCGCGAGTTAATCGCGCCCCTATCCTATTCCGCCACTTTTATTGACGCAGCTATCGCAGCAGCCCGCAAACGGGGCCTGGAGAAAGCACGCTGGGTTACCGTGCAATATGATTTCGAATACGATCCGTCAAAGGTGACACGGCAGATTGCCTGCGATCCTGTATTTATCGGCAGTTTTTTATATACAGCCGACGGCGTGGAATTCTTGACCCATATACGCCGGGATGGCAACAGGATTGAAGAAGGCATGGACATCAGGGCACTCATCGAAAAAGGATGGGAGCCCCAACCTGCCGTGCGGATCGAATGGAAATCCAATGGCCGTTCTTACGGCATGGATTTTCCAGGTGGAGTGCTGGCAAAAGTACTTCCCGGCCGCAGCGCGATTGCGTTTCTTGAGCCCGCCCTGAATGGCGGAGCGCTGGACAATCGCCTGGTTGTTAGAAATGCGCGAGGCGAACAGCTTTATGTTATCGACGGCCGGCAGCCATTTGAAGGCATCCCGTCGAATGGGAAATTCATCTGGTTCGAGCCATCGTCACAGCAGCCCGAGCAATGGTTCGGTGCCCTCCTGGAGGCGAATGGCCGAAATGGCATGGAGCAGTTCCTGCTCAGCTTCGAGATCGAAACTGGCGAACTGAAAAGTGTGCAGCCCTTGCAACGCTAACCAAACTTTAACAATGACAGCACAAATTGCCGACCGACTGATCAATGCCTGCCCGGACCTGGATCTACCTGGCTACCAGCTTTTTGGCATCTTCACCGGGGAGCCTGCTTCCGCGCATGGGACGATTGAACCATATCGTTTCACATCCATGGCGACGCCTGATCCACGGATGTGTAATACGGCAGTCGCGCACGGATACATTTCACTCTATCGCCTCAACAGTTCCGGGCGCCTGACGCTCAATGGCTTTGCCTATTTGCCACATAATGGCCGGGCGCCTGACCTCGTCCATGAAGAACTGACAGGCGACTTCTGGCTTTTGCTCAGGCAGTCATTTTTTGGCGATAGCATTTACGTGCCGTTCCGCGACGGGCTTCTTGCCAGTGACCGCTCGCAGTGGCGCCATCAAGCGTCGTCCAGGGACTTGATGAAAGAGCGCGCCGCACAACGTGAGCTCGCTCGCAGCGCGACTGTTCGAGTGCTGTGCGCGGAAGATGCGCTATTTGACCTCGCGAAATTCAGCATCTATATCGATGGCAATGGCCATCGTACACCGCCCCGGCTCAAGCACCTGGCTTCGCCACGCCTCGAAATCATTCCCGTCGAGCCGGGCTGCCATCGCATCGTCATTCGCGAAGCCGACGTGCGCAAACCGGATCGCGCCGAATCGAACACGGAGCACTTCAACCTCGCCTCAGGCGAAGAGGCGACATTTGCTTTGCAACTGGACGGCGAGGCCCTTCTTCTCAAGCTATTGCAACCATTTGTTGCGGCGCCTTAGTCGCCCCAACATCAATCTGAGTGAAGTGCTCGAGCACGGCCAGAAACACGAAGAGATTCTTGATCTGGAAGGAGTGCGGCCGCCCCCAAGGAATCCGGCGCCCCTTTCTCTTGATAATGACTTGCCCCGACCTTAGTTCGGCATCACCGACTTCCGACCAGGGAAGCTTGGCGAAACGCCTGTTAAGCCCGGTCCGGCTGACCTCGATTGCACCAAAATCCACAGTTTCACCGCGCTCCAGCTTCGCAATCACGAGCGGAACCATCTCCGACGCAGTCAGCGTCAACAAGTTGATGCCAAGCGCGAAAACTTCCTTATAGGTGTCGGTGAATTTCAACGTAGTCTTCGGCGCCAGCCTTATCTTCACCCATGTACGTCGAATCAGGAAATTATGCATTCTTGTAGCGCGAACGGTCACATCCTGCACTTCACTCCAGCGGAAGAAAGTGGTCCTCCCTCTGATCCGATGGGCAATTCCTTTCTCGAAGACCGTCAAGCTTGCGCCTTTAAGCCTATACCAGCGAATGACAATGACTATTCCGAGCAAACAGGATATTCCAGCAGCTATTCTCAAGAATACAAACAAGCTCATATCCATCGCCGCCATCTGAACGTCGGCGACGACAAAGGCCAGGGTCATAGCCGCAGCAATCAGCGCGACCGCAAGCACAGGATAAAGCAAGCCCTGCCCTCCGATCGGATGGGTACTGACAATTTTCCCGCACTGGCTCACCGGACGAACTTTCGCAGACAAAATGATTCCTTAAACAGAACAAAACCAAACAAGCAATATCTTCGATAGTAATATTGAAATCTTTCGAATTGACAACATTCCATCTTCAGCGGGAATAAAAAAAGCGAGCCGAAGCTCGCTTTTTATTGGTGCCAGCAAGAATTACTTGCGGTCTTTCAGCGGAGGCACGTCGCGTACTGCGGAGCCAACGAACAGCTGGCGTGGGCGGCCGATCTTCTGCTCCGGGTCGGCGATCATTTCGTTCCACTGGGCGATCCAGCCGATGGTA
>Ga0209565_1001431_pt1 | contig 10538 bp, 7 predicted proteins | sample Araplaol_mTSA_r2_2_FD_184283 | JGI IMG/M metagenome (GOLD analysis project Ga0209565, IMG submission 184283) | Arabidopsis root microbial communities from North Carolina, USA - plate scrape MF_Col_mTSA_r2 (SPAdes) (version 3) | ecosystem: Host-associated > Plants > Roots > Endosphere | place... | reverse complement strand
CCATGGCAGACGCTATCGAGTGGTTCGAAGGCGGCTTCGACGCCGCGCTGGAGGCAGCCCGCGCTGCCGGCCGTCCGCTGTTCCTGTACTGGGGCGCCGTGTGGTGTCCGCCGTGCAACCGGGTCAAGTACGAAATCTTCGGCCGCGAAGAATTCCCCGCCAAGCTGCAAAGCATGCTGGCGATCCAGCTTGATGGCGACAGCCCGAACGCGCAGGCGATGGCGGCACGCCTGAAGCTGCGCAGCTATCCGACCATGGTGATGTACCGCCCGGACGGCAGCGAGATCACCCGCCTGCCGTGCGAACTTGATGGCGAACTGTTTGGCGAAGCCCTGATGGCGGCGCGCTTCGCCGGCCATACTGCGGGCGAGTCGATGGCCGCGGCGCTGGACGGCACGCGTGCCCTGTCGCCGTCCGAATGGACGCTGCTGTCGAACTACTCCTGGGATACCGATGAAGGCGTGCTGTTGCACGGCCGCGACCTGGGCGTGACCTTGGCCACCCTGTCGCAACTGGCTGCCGCTGCCGTTACCGGCGAAGCGCCGGCCGCTGCGCGCCAGGTGGAGGATGCGGCAACGCGCCTGCACCTGCACGCGATGGTGGCGCAGGCAGGCCGTGTGGTGGACGCTTCGTCGCCAGAATTCCTGTTGAAAGTGCTGGGCGATGCGCGCGTGGCGCGCGCCAACATGGACATCTTCGGCAATAGCGGCCACCAGTTGGTGCGCGCCGCGCCGGCGCGTCACGCTGAACTGGCGAATGCGATGGCGAACGCAGCGCATGCATGGGCCGAGGACATGTGGTTGTCGGCGCCGGATCGCCTGACTGCGGTGCGCCTGCAGGTGCGCATGTCGCGCATGGGGTATGCGGCGGAAGGCTTGCCGCAGCTGGTGCGTACGCGTATCGAACAGGCATTGGCGCTGGTGGACGACAAGTATGGCCGGCATACGCTGGTCAACACGGCTGTCAGTGCGCTGAACGATGCCGGGCTGAATGCGGAGGCGGAGGCGCTGCTGCAGTCCGTGCTGGTGGAATCGCATGCGCCGTATTACTTCAAGCTGAGCCTCGCGTCCGCGGCCAAGCGCCGTGGCGACCTGCCGGGCATGCTGGATTGGTATGAGAAGGCGTGGCGTTCGGCGGTGGGACCGGCGACGCGTATCCAGTGGGGCGTGACTTACCTGTCGGCGCTGATCGATACCACGCCGGGGGATGGGGCGCGGATCGAGGCTGCTGCGGCGGGGCTGGCGCAGGATTTTGGCAATGCGCCGGATGCGTTCAGGCAGCGTAATCTTACGCAGGCGCAGAAGCTGGTGCCGAAGCTGCCGGCAGGGTTGGCGTTGGCTGACGCTTTGCGGGCCGGGGTCGAAACCCGGTAAACCTGGGTCTGACCCAAGGGTCAGACCCGCTACGCGGCGGTTACCGATCGGGTCTGACCCTTGGGTCAGACCCTGGTTTACCGGGGTTAAATCAGCCCAGCCGCAACACCTCCGCCAGCCAATCCACAAACACCCGCACCCTCGGCGACAAATGCCGGTTGTGCGAATAAATGATCGACACCGGCAGCGGCGCCGGCCGCCATCCAGGCAGCACCTCCACCAATTTCCCGCTGGCGAGCAAGTGCTCAATCCCCGGCCGCGGAATCTGCGCCAACCCGATCCCTGCCAGGCAAGCCCCCAGGTAAGCCTCCGAACTCCCCACCGACACCTTGCTGCGCACAGTCAGCGTCCTCAGTTCCCCATCCACCACATACTCCCAGGGCAAATCGCGCCCCGTCTGGCTGGAGAAGTAGTTCACCGCCCAATGCTCCCGCAAGTCCTCCAGCGACTGCGGCGTGCCATGCGCCGCCAGGTAGGAAGGCGCCGCCACATTCACCTGCTCCATCGCGCCAAGCGGCTTGGCCACCAGGGTCGAATCCCGCAGCACCCCCGCGCGCACCGCGCAATCGATGCCTTCCCCCACCAGGTCCACCATGCGGTCGTTGGCGCCGACGCGGATCTTGATCTCCGGGTAGCGCTGGAAAAAGTCCGGCAGCGCGGGAATCACGCTCAGGCGCGCAATGCGCTCCGGCAGGTCGACCCGGATCGTGCCGGAGGGTTTCCGGCCATCGGTCAGGAACAGGGCGTTGATGTCTTCCAGCTCATTGAGCAGGGCACGGCAGCGTTCCACGTAAAGCTGCCCTTCCACGGTCAGGCTGACCTTGCGCGTGGTGCGCTGGAGCAGCCGCACGCCGAGCTGCTGCTCAATGGATTGCACCGCATTGGTGACGGTGGGGCGGGGCAGGTCGAGCTGTTCGGCGGCCTGGGTGAAGCTCTTGCTGTCTGCGACCGCCAGGAAGACCTGCATGGCTTTCAACTGGTCCATTGTTATGCTATGCCGAATAAAGATGTATCAAACGCCGCATTTATTGTTGCATTCGATAATAGCACAATGGTCTCCATCGAAACCCCACCTGGAGATCACACATGGAAACCCGCAAACTTGGCAGCACCGGCCCGCAAACCTCGCAGCTTGGCCTGGGCCTGATGGGCATGTCCGACCTGTACGGCCCGGCCGACCGCGCCGAGAGCCTGGCCACCATCCACGCCGCGCTGGACGCCGGCGTCACCCTGCTCGACACCGGCGACTTCTATGGCATGGGCCACAATGAAATGCTGCTGGGCGAGGCGCTGCAGGGCCGCAACCGCGAGCAGGTGCAGGTCAGCGTGAAGTTCGGCGCCCTGCGCGATCCGGACGGCGGCTTTATCGGCTACGATTCGCGCCCCCAGGCCGTGGCCAACTTCCTCGCCTACTCGCTGCGCCGCCTTGGTACCGACTACATCGACATTTACCGCCCATCGCGCCTGGATCCCGCCACGCCGATCGAAGACACCGTCGGCGCCATCGCGGAACAGGTGCGCAAAGGCCATGTGCGGCATATCGGCCTGTCCGAAGTGAATGCCGAAACCCTGCGCCGCGCGCATGCAGTGCACCCGATCACCGACGTGCAGATCGAATACTCGATGATCTCGCGCGGCATCGAAAACGGCCTGCTGCAGACGGCGCGTGAGCTGGGTGTCGGCATCACCGCGTACGGCGTGCTGTCGCGCGGCTTGATCAGCGGGCACTGGACGGCCCAGCGCGAAGGCGAGCAGGATTACCGTGGCTTGCACAGCCCGCGCTTCCAGGGCGAGAACCTGAAGCACAACCTGGAACTGGTGGAGCGCATGCGGGCCGTGGCGCAGGCCAAGGGCATCAGCGTGGCGCAACTGGCGATCGCCTGGGTGATGGCGCAAGGCACCGACATCGTGCCGCTGGTCGGCGCCCGCACCCGTAGCCGCCTGCAGGAAGCGCTGGGCGCGCTTGACGCGGTGCTGCTGCAATCGGACCTGGAAGCGCTGGAACTGATCGTGCCGCAAGGCGCCGCGGCCGGTGGCCGTTACAACGACTACCAGCTGTCGCACCTGGACAGCGAAAAAGCAGCCTAAGCGAAGACCTCGCCGAGGAAGTCGATGAAGGCCTGCACCTTGGCCGCGCGCTGGTGCCGCTGCTGGTACAGCGCGGTCAGTGCGGGGCCGGGTGCCTGGTATTCCACGAGCAGCGGTACCAGGGCGCCGCTGCGCAGCTCCTGTTCCACCGAAAGGGAGAGGAACTGGCCGATCCCGGCACCGGCCTTGCATGCTTCGACCAGGGAATCCACGTGGTCGAACGAGGTGCGCGCCGGCGGCGTGAACGCCAGGCCATCCGCGAACTGCCACTCGCGCAGGCGGCCGGCGCGCGGCAGCACGAAATGCAGGCACGCGAAACCGGCCAGTTCGCCCGGCGTGGCAGGTGCGCCATGCTGAGCGACAAAGCCTGGCGATGCGCAGCAAATGAAGTGCGTTTGCAGCAGTTGCCGCGCAATCAGGCGTTCATCGCCGATCTCGCCCAGCCGCACGACCACGTCGTATCCTTCCTCCACCATATCGACCAGGCGGTCGCTGGCGCTGGCCTGGAGCAGGATGCCGGGATGGCGCGCAAGGAAACGCGGCAAGGCCGGCGCCACGTAAATGCGCGACACCAGGCCCGGCATGTTGACGCGCAGGGTGCCTCGAGGCTCGCGCGCCGAATGCTGCAGGTTCGCCTCCAGCTCTTCCATTCCGGACAGCAGGCGCTGCGCCTGCTCGTAGCACTCGCGCCCTTCGCCGGTAAGCGACATGCTGCGCGTCGTGCGGTTCATCAGCCTGACCTGGAAATGGGCCTCCAGCGCATTGACCTGCGCGGTGACGGACGACGTTGAAATGCCCAGCTTTTCCGCTGCGCGCGAGAAGCCGCCGGTTTCCACGACTGCGCAGAACACGCGCAAGGCATCAAGTTTGTCCATCACGCCATTATCCACAATTCGTGGATTCTGTTTGCAGCCGCCCCCTGTTTTTCCCTTGCCGCCCCTTGCCTACACTGACAGTCATCGAAACCAACTGGAGTTCTTGCCATGAAAGCCATGATTCTCAAAGCAGCCGGCCAGCCGCTGGTCCCCGGCGAAATCACCAAGCCGGCGCCGCTGGCAGGGCAGGTGCTGGTGCGCATCCATGCCAGCGCCGTCAATCCGCTCGACCTCAAGATCGCCGCAGGCAAGGCTGCCCATGCACGCATGCCGCTGCCGGCGGTGCTGGGCATCGACATGGCGGGCGTGGTGGAATCTGTCGGCGAAGGCGTTACCGCTTTCACCCCAGGCGATGCTGTTTTTGGCATGACGGGAGGCGTGGGCGGGGTACAGGGCTCGCTGGCCGAGTATGCCGCGGTCGACGCCGACCTGCTGGCGCATGCGCCCCGCAGCATCAGCCTGCGCGAGGCGGCGGCACTGCCGCTGGCCTTCATCACCGCCTGGGAAGGGCTGGTGGACCGGGCGCGCGTACAGGCTGGCCAGTCGGTGCTGGTGCAAGGCGGGGCAGGCGGTGTTGGCCGCATGGTGGTGCAGCTTGCGCTGGCCTTAGGGGCGCAGGTTTCAGCAACCGGACGCCCCGCCCAGCGCCAGGCGATTGAAGCCATGGGCGCGCGTTTCCTCGAACAGGCCGAAGGCGAGGTATTCGACATCGTCTACGACACTATCGGCGGCGAGGTGCTGGATGCGTCATTCCGCGCGGTTCGCGAATACGGCGGGCACGTGGTCAGCGCCCTTGGCTGGGGTACGCATTCCCTGGCTCCGCTCTCATTCCGGGCTGCAAGCTATTCCGGCGTATTCACCCTGCTGCCATTGTTGTCCGGCAAAGGCCGGGCAGCGCACGGGGCGATCCTGCGCGAGGCCGCGCGGCTGGTGGATGCGGGCAAACTGTCGGTGCACCTGCATGCCGGACGTTTCACGCTGGCGGAAGCCAATGAGGCGCATGCAGCCAGTGGGGGCGGCAAGGTGGTTGTGGAAATCGGCTGAGCCGGGAAGTTATTGCTGCGCAGGCGCGGTGGCCGTAGGCGTAGCCTCCGCATCGAAGCGCATCTTCGACTTCTTGCTCTCAGCCGTATAGGTTCCGAGCTTGGTGCCGGTGGCGGTGGTATCGCCGCCTTCCGCCATCAGGGTGCAGCCCTGGGTTTCCACCTGCCAGACGTATTTCCCGGCACGCAGGCTCCAGATGTTATCGCCGCTGGCAAACAGTTCGAACTCCAGCCCCTCCAGCGGCATCTCGCCCAACGGGATCGCCCGCTGGCATTCCGGCAGGCGTGCCGCCATCAGCGTGTACTGCGCATCTTCTTTCCAGAAAAACTCCTGCTGCCGCCGCACGGTCAGCGTGTGTTCGCGCGTGCCGTCCGCGTAGAAGGTTGCGGAATCGTTAACGCAGCCAGCCAGCAAAAACAGCGGCACTACAGTCAGGATCTTGCGCATGGGCGATGGGGCGTGATTGGTTTGAAAGCAATTATAGCCCCCGCGCACGATTGCCGCGCAAGCTCCGCCGTAGGGGTACACTGGAAACTTCCCGATGACTGTCTGACCATTTCATGCAAAGAAGTTCGACCATCGACGACCAGGGGTTCCGCCGAATTCTCAACCGCAACGTGAAGATCCCGCTGCTAGGCGGGATTGTTGCTGCCGGCATTTTCGTGGTGCTGTTCGCCTACCTGATGAGCACCTGGAGCGCAGTGGAATCCACCGAGCGCGCGATCGGCAACGCACAGGAATTGCGCAAGCTTGCGGTCGACATGGAAAGCGGCATGCGCGGCTTCCTGCTGACGGGCGACGACGCTTTCCTCACCCCCTATGTTGCCGCGCGCCCGCGCTTCGACACTGCCACCGAAACGCTGCGCGAGCTGGTGGAAGACGATACCACCCAGGTCGAACGCCTGCGCCAGATCCGCGCCCAGCACCAGGCCTGGCTGCGTGCCGCCGACCAGATGATTGCGGCCCGCCGCCAGCAAGCCGATTACCTCGGCATGGTGAAGGCTGGCGCCGGCAAGGTGCCGTTCGACGAACTGCGCGAACAGTTCAACGTCTTCATCGCGCACGAGGAGCGGGAGCGCGCCAATCGCGGCGAAGCGGTGCGCGTGGTGGGCTTCTGGACGGTGGCGATCTTCCTCGCCGTCAGCCTGGCGGTGAGCTCCCTGCTGGCATGGCTGGGACGGCGCGACCTGCTGCGCTTGTCGAATGTCTACCGCGACGCGCTGCAGGAACAGCACACGCATGCCTACCAGCTGCAGCACCAGGCGTGGCTGCGCGAAGGCCAGACCCAGCTTGCGGAGCAGGGCATCGGGCAGATGGCCCTGCCGCTGCTGTCGTCGACCCTGCTCGACTTCATGGCCCGCTACCTGGACGTGGCGGTGGCCTCGTTCTATGTGGTAAAGCTGGACGGCTCCCTCGAGCGCACGGCCGCCTATGGCTTCAGCCACGAAGACGAAGCCAGGGCGCAGCAGCTGATGCCCGGTGAAGGCCTGGTGGGCCAGGCTGCGCGCAGCAGGCGCATCGTGCACATGGCGCAGCTTCCGGCCGGCTATATCAAGGTCTCGTCCTCGCTGGGCGACGGCATGCCGCAGCAACTGGTGCTGTTGCCGGTGCATAGCGACGGCCGCGTGAACGGCGTGGTGGAACTTGGCTTCCTGCGCGAAGTGGGGCGGCGCGAGCTGGATTTCCTCGAGCTGGTGGCCGGCAACGTCGGCATGGCAATCGAAGCGACGGTGGCGCGCCAGCGGCTGTCCGAAGTGCTGGCGGAAACCCAGTCGCTGAACGAAGAGCTGCAGGTGCAGCAGGAAGAGCTGCGCACGGCCAACGAGGAGCTGGAAGAGCAGTCGCGCGTGCTGGAGCGCTCGCAAGCCAGCCTGGAAACGCAGAAGCTGGAGCTGGAACAGAGCAATGAAAAGCTGGCCATGCAGGCCGAGATGCTGGACCAGCGCAATGCCGCCCTGGCTGCCGCGCGGATCGACGTGGAGGCGCGGGCCAGCGACCTGGAACGGGCCAGCGAATACAAGTCGCAGTTCCTGGCGAATATGTCGCACGAGCTGCGCACGCCCTTGAACAGTTCCCTGATCCTGGCCAAGCTGCTGGCCGATAACACGCAGGGCAACCTGAACGAGGAGCAGGTCCGGTTCGCCCAGACCATTTACAACGCAGGCAACGATTTGCTGGCGCTGATCAACGATATCCTCGATATCTCCAAAGTGGAAGCGGGCAAGCTGGAACTGGTGCCGGATGACGTGGCATTGCAGTCCGTCATCGACAGCCTGGAAGCAGCGTTTGCGCCGCTGGCACAGGAAAAGCAGCTCGAATTCGTGATCGACCTGTTGCCCGGCTTGCCGGAGAAAGTCTATACGGACCGGCAGCGGCTGGAGCAGATCCTCAAGAACCTGCTGTCCAATGCAATCAAGTTTACCGATCGCGGCAAGGTAATCCTGCGCGTGTCGCCGGGCGAAGCAGGCTTGCTGCGCTTTGCGGTGATCGATACCGGTGTCGGCGTACGGGCGGAACAGCAGGCCACGATCTTCGATGCCTTCCAGCAGGGCGACGGTACGCCAAGCCGGCGCTTTGGCGGCACCGGCCTGGGGCTGTCGATTTCGCGCGACCTGGCGCGCCTGCTGGGGGGCGAGGTCGAATTGTCCAGCGTGGAGGGGCAGGGCAGCACGTTCACCCTGCTGCTGCCGACACAGTGGGCAGTCGCCGCGCCGCAGGCAGGGCTGCCGGCCATTGCGGCATCCTCCTCCCCGGCCAGCGCGCGCAGCGAGCCAGAGCCGGCCGCCAGCGAGGCTGCCATGCCAGCGGCTCCCGCGCCGGGCGCGAAGAACGCCACTGCACTGCGCTCCTTCGAAGACGACCGCGCCGCAGCTCCGCCGCCGGAACGCAAAGTCCTGATCGTTGAAGACGACCCCGATTTCGCCCGCATCCTGTACGACCTGGCGCATGAAGCCCGCTACCGCGCCCTGGTTGCCGTCACCGCCGAGGAAGGCCTGCAGCTGGCGGAAGAGCACCAGCCGCAAGCCGTGATGCTCGACATCCGCCTGCCGGACCGTTCCGGCCTGTCGGTGTTGCAGATGTTGAAGGACAATCCGCAAACCCGCCACATCCCCGTGCACGTCATCAGCGCCACCGACAGCGGTGAAGCGGCGCTGCACCTGGGCGCCATCGGCTACGTGCGCAAGCCCGCCGAGCGCAGCCAGCTGCTGGCCGTGTTCGACCGCCTGGAGCGCCGCTTCACGCAAAAGATCAAGCACATCCTGCTGGTGGAGGACGATGCCCGCCAGCGCGACAGCATGGTCCAGCTGATCGAAGACGAGGACATCGCCATCACGCCGGTCGCCAGCGGCACCGAAGCGCTGGAGCAGCTGCGTTCCACCATCTTCGACTGCATGATCATGGACCTGAAACTGCCCGACATGCAGGGCAGCGAGCTGCTGCAGCAGATGTCGCAGCAGGAGATCGCCAGCTTCCCGCCGGTGATTGTCTATACTGGACGTAGCATGACGCGCGCCGAAGAAGCCGAGCTGTCGAAGTACTCGCGCTCCATCATCATCAAGGGTGCCCGTTCGCCGGAACGCCTGCTGGACGAGGTCACCCTGTTCCTGCACAAGGTCGAGTCGCAGCTCTCCAGCGAACGGCAGACCATGCTGAAGGCGGTGCGCAGCCGCGACCGCGTGTTCGAAGGCCGCCGCATCCTGCTGGTGGACGATGACGTGCGCAACATCTTCGCCCTGACCAGTGCCATTGAACAGAAAGGGGCCTTGGTGGAAATCGCCCGCAACGGCCAGGAAGCCCTCGACAAGCTCGATGCCGTGCCCGACATCGACCTGGTGCTGATGGACGTTATGATGCCCGTCATGGACGGCCTGGAAGCCACGCGCCGCCTGCGCGCCGACCCGCGCTTTGCCCGCCTGCCGGTGATCGCCATCACCGCCAAGGCCATGAAGGACGACCAGGAGCAATGCCTGGCCGCCGGCGCCAACGACTACCTGGCCAAGCCGATCGACCTGTCCCGCCTGTACTCCCTGCTCAGGGTGTGGATGCCAGCAATGGATACGGTGTGATGAGCGACGGAGCCCAGATCAGCAGCGTCGAAATCGAGCTGCGCATGTTGATGGAAGCCATCTTCCTGCGCTACAGCTACGACTTCCGCAACTACACCGGCGCCTCGCAGAAGCGCCGCGTCCTTCACGCCATGGCCGAAATGGGCTGCGCCACCGTCTCGCAGCTGCAGTCGCGCGTGCTGCACGAACCCGGCGCCTTCAGCCAGCTGCTGCAATACCTCACCATACCTGTCACGGAAATGTTCCGCGACCCGACGTATTACATCGGCCTGCGCGAGCACGTGATGCCGGTGCTGGGCACCTATCCCTCGCTGAAGATCTGGGTGGCCGGCTGCAGCACCGGCGAAGAAGTGTATTCGCTCGCCATCCTGCTGAAGGAAGAAGGCCTGCTGGAGCGCAGCATCATCTACGCCACCGACATCAACCCGCAATCGCTGGAAAAAGCCAGGAAAGGCGTGTTTCCGCTGGAGAGCATGCGCACCTTCACTGCCAACTACCAGGCTGCCGGCGGCAAGCGCGCCTTCTCCGACTACTACACGGCAGCCTACAACGCCGCCCTGTTCGACCGCTCGCTGTGCGAGAACATCACCTTCGCCGACCATAGCCTGGCCACCGATGCGGTGTTTGCCGAAACCCAGTTCATCAGCTGCCGCAACGTGATGATCTACTTCAACAAGAAGTTGCAGGAAAGGGCGCTCGGGCTGTTCCACGAGTCGCTGTGCCACCGTGGCTTCCTCGGGTTGGGGAGCAAGGAGAGCATCGACTTCTCGTCTTATGGCCCCAGGTTTGAGGTGATCGCCAGGCGCGATCGCCTGTTCAGGAAAAAATAATGCAAACCGACCCTTCGCTTGACATGGCCCTGCAAGGCCGCCACATCGAGGCGGTTGTCATCGGCGCGTCGGCCGGAGGCGTTAACGCATTGATGCAGGTGCTGCCGGCGCTACCGCGCGGCTACCGCTTACCGATAGTCGTCGTGCTGCATGTAAGAAGCGGTCGGCAAAACCAGCTGGTGGACGTATTCCAGCAAAGGGTGCAGCTGCCGGTGCGTGAAGCGGGCGACAAGGAAGACGTCATTCCGGGTACCCTGTATT
>Ga0209565_1001405_pt1 | contig 10686 bp, 7 predicted proteins | sample Araplaol_mTSA_r2_2_FD_184283 | JGI IMG/M metagenome (GOLD analysis project Ga0209565, IMG submission 184283) | Arabidopsis root microbial communities from North Carolina, USA - plate scrape MF_Col_mTSA_r2 (SPAdes) (version 3) | ecosystem: Host-associated > Plants > Roots > Endosphere | place... | reverse complement strand
GCCGGACAAGCCGCTAACGTCCATGACTGACCCACGAAGGGTCGCCCACGAGCCCTAAAAGCATGAGCACCGACAGCAGCAAGATTCAACCGATCCGCTTCTTCCATCGCGGAAAGATCGTCGACGTCACCGGCGTCCACCCGACCCGTTCCGTGCTCGACTGGCTGCGCGAGGACGCCCGCTGCACCGGCACCAAGGAAGGCTGCAACGAAGGCGACTGCGGCGCCTGCACCGTCGTCATCGGCGAGCTGGCCGCCGACCCTCAGGCTCCCGGCACCGTCGACGGCCTGAGCCTGCAGACCGTCAACGCCTGCATCCAGTTCCTGCCCACGCTGCACGGCAAGGCCCTGTTCACTGTCGAAGACCTCAAGGCGCAGGCGCAGTGCCTGCCGAAGACGCAGACCGGCAGCAACGGCAAGCACCCGGTGCACACGCTGCACCCCGTGCAGCAGGCGATGGTCGACTGCCACGGCTCCCAGTGCGGCTTCTGCACGCCCGGCTTCGTGATGTCGCTGTGGGCCAGCTACGAGCACCACCAGGCCGGCGGCACCCAGCCCACGCGCCAGCAGCTGGCCGACGAGCTCTCGGGCAACCTGTGCCGCTGCACCGGCTACCGCCCCATCCTCGACGCAGGCCAGCGCATGTTCGACCTGCCCGCCGTGCGCCTCGACACCCAACCCGTGATCGCCGCGCTCACCGCGCTGAAGAACGAGGGCTTCGACTACGCTGCCCCGCTGGGCGCGCGCATCGACCACTTCCACGCCCCGAAGACCCTGGCCCAGCTCGCCGCCCTGCGCGAGCAGAAGCCGCGCGCGCAGCTGCTGGCCGGCTCCACCGACGTTGGCCTGTGGGTCAACAAGCAGTTCCGCGACCTGGGCGACATCATCTACGTGGGCGACGTGGCCGAGCTGAAGACCATCGAGGACCGCAAGGACAACGGCGGCGAGCTCTACATCGGCGCCGGCGCCTCGCTCGAGTCCGCCTTCGCGGCGCTGGTGGAGCGCGTGCCCAGCCTGGCCGAGGTGTGGCTGCGCTTCGCCTCGCCGCCGATCCGGCATGCCGGCACCATGGGCGGCAACGTCGCCAACGGCTCGCCCATCGGCGATTCGCCGCCGGTGCTGATGTCGCTCGACGCGCAGATCGAGCTGCGCCGCGGCGATGCGGTGCGCCGCATGCCGCTGCCCGAGTTCTACCTGGACTACATGAAGAACCAGCTGCAGCCGGGAGAGTTCGTCCAGGGGCTGGCCGTTCCGCATGCCGCGATGAAGCGGCAGGTGCGCGCCTACAAGATCAGCAAGCGCTTCGACTGCGACATCTCGGCGCTGTGCGCGGGCTTCGCCATCGAGCTCGAGGCAGGCAGCGACACGGTGAAGGCCGTGCGCCTGGCCTTCGGCGGCATGGCCGCGACCGTCAAGCGCGCCGCGAATGCCGAGGCCGCGTTGCTCGGCAAGCCCTGGACGCAGGCCAGCGTCGCCACCGCCAGGCTCGCGCTCGCGCAAGACTTCAAGCCGCTGTCGGACATGCGCGCATCGGCCGACTACCGGCTGCTGGTGGCGCAGAACCTCATCCAGCGCCTCTGGCTCGAAACGCGGGCGGAGGACGCGCTGCCGATCGAGGAAACCAGCGTCTGGAGCGTGATGCCCCATGCCGTCAACGCGGCGGCGGAAGGAATCTGAACATGAACAAACCCATCGACGCCCGCCTGCTGCAGCCCGCCGAGGCCTTCGCCGACTACCTGGCCAACACCGCCGCGCGCATCGACGTGGGCGCAGAAGCGCTGGCGCACGAGCGCGGCATGCGCGTGGGCATCAGCCGCCCGCACGAGTCGGCCCACCTGCACGTGGCCGGCGAGGCCACCTACATCGACGACATTCCCGAGCTCGCCGGCACGCTGCACTGCGCGCTGGGGCTTTCACCGGCGGCCAACGGGCGCGTCACGGCGATCTCGCTGGACGCCATTCGCGCGATGCCGGGCGTGGTCGCGGTCATCACGGCCGACGACATTCCGGGCACCAACGACTGCGGCTCGATCATCCACGACGACCCCATCCTGCTGCCGGTGAACGACGGCGGCGAGATCCGCTACCTCGGCCAGCCGGTGTTCGCGGTGATCGCCGAGACCCGCGAGGCCGCGCGCCGCGCCGCCGCGAAGGCCAAGGACGCGCTGACCATCGAGGCGCAGCCGCCGGTGCTCACGCCGCAGGCCGCGCACGAGCGCGGCCAGTACGTGGTGCCGCCGATGCACATCGTGCGCAGCGGCGGTGCCGCCAACGAGGGCGACGAGGCGGCCGTGCGCGCCGCCATCGCCGCGGCGCCGCACCGCCACAAGGCCACCTTCGACGTGGGCGGGCAGGAGCAGTTCTACCTGGAAGGCCAGATCAGCTACGCCATTCCGAAGGAAGGCGGCGCGCTGCACATCCACTGCTCGACGCAGCATCCGAGCGAGATGCAGCACCTGGTGGCGCATGCGCTGCACCTGCAGTCGAACGAGGTGCACGTCGAGTGCCGGCGCATGGGCGGCGGCTTCGGCGGCAAGGAATCGCAGTCGGCGCTCTTCGCCTGCGTGGCCGCCATCGCGGCGCGCCAGCTGCAGCGCCCGGTGAAGCTGCGGCTGGACCGCGACGACGACTTCATGGTCACGGGCCGCCGCCACTGCTTCTGGTACGAGTACGAAGTGGGCTACGACGGCGAGGGCCGCATCCTGGGCGCGGAGATCACCATGGTCTCGCGCGCCGGACACTCGGCCGACCTCTCGGGTCCGGTGATGACGCGCGCGCTGTGCCACTTCGACAACGCCTACTGGCTGCCCAACGTGGCCATGCACGGCTTCTCGGGCAAGACCAACACGCAGAGCAACACGGCCTTCCGCGGCTTCGGCGGCCCGCAGGGCGCGATCGCCATCGAGAACATCCTGGACTCGGTGGCCCGCGAACTGAAGCGCGATCCGCTCGACGTGCGGCGCATCAACTTCTACGGCAAGGCCGAGAACAACGTCACGCCGTACCGCCAGACCGTGACCGACAACATCGTCCACGAACTCGTGGCCGAGCTGGAGGCCAGCAGCGACTACCGTGCGCGGCGCGAGGACATCGCTGCCTTCAACGCGAAGAGCCCGGTGCTCAAGCGCGGGCTGGCGCTGGCGCCGCTGAAGTTCGGCATCTCGTTCAACGTGAAGCACTTCAACCAGGCCGGCGCGCTGGTGCACGTGTACACCGACGGCTCGATCCTGGTGAACCATGGCGGCACCGAGATGGGGCAGGGCCTGAACACCAAGGTGGCCCAGGTGGTGGCGCACGAGCTGGGCGTGAGCTTCGAGCGCGTGCGCGTCACGGCCACCGACACGACCAAGGTGGCCAACACCTCGGCCACGGCCGCATCGACCGGCGCCGACCTGAACGGCAAGGCCGCGCAGGACGCGGCGCGCCAGATCCGCGAGCGCCTGGCCGAATGCGCGGCCGAGCGCCACGGCGGCAAGGCCTCCGAGGTGCGCTTCGCCAACGACACGGTCGAGGTCAACGGCCGCTCGCTGGCCTTCAGCACCGTGGTGGGCGAGGCGTACCTCGACCGCAGGCAGCTGTGGTCCGACGGCTTCTACGCCACGCCCGGCCTGAGCTGGGACAAGGACAAGATGCAGGGCCGCCCGTTCTACTACTACGCCTACGGCGCGGCGGTGAGCGAGGTGATCGTGGACACGCTCACCGGCGAATGGAAGCTGCTGCGCGCCGACATCCTGCACGACGCGGGCAAGTCGCTGAACCCGGCGGTGGACATCGGCCAGGTCGAGGGCGCGTTCATCCAGGGCATGGGCTGGCTCACCACCGAGGAGCTGGTGTGGCATCCGCAGAGCGGCAAGCTCACCACGCACGCGCCCAGCACCTACAAGATCCCGACGGCCAACGACTGCCCGCCGGTGTTCAACGTGCGCCTGTTCGAGGGTCAGAACTTCGAGGACTCGATCCACCGCAGCAAGGCCGTGGGCGAGCCGCCGCTGCTGCTGCCGTTCTCGGTGTTCTTCGCGATCCGCGACGCGGTCTCGGCCGCGGGCGGCCACAGGGTCGATCCGCCGCTGAAGGCGCCGGCCACGAGCGAGTCGATCCTGCGTGCGATCACTGCCGTGCAGGGGTGATGGCTGCCGTGAAAGCGGACAGCCGGACGCAGAGGACGCGAAGGTTTCGCGAAGGTCGCAGAAGGAAAACCGAAAAAATGTCTTCGGTCCCTTTCGCGACTTCTGCGCAACTTCTGTCTGCCTTCTGCGTTCGGCTGCCCGATTTCTTCCGGCGTATAACCATCCGCATTGCTCACTACCAGGCACGCGGCCATGAGAGACCAGGCTCTTTTCGACAAGATCGATCTGCACCTCATCCGGGTGCTTCACACCGTGCTGACCGACCGCAGCGTCTCGCGGGCGGCCATCCGGCTGGGCATGTACCAGCCGGCGGTGTCGGCTGCGCTGAAGCGGCTGCGCGAGCTCTCGGGCGATCCGCTGCTGGTGCGCTCGGGCTCGGGCATGGTGCCGACCGACGCGGGGCTGCGCATGATCGAGCCGGCGGCCAGCATCCTGCGCGCGGCGGAGATGCTGTTCTCGGATGCGCGCGGCTTCGATCCGCAGTCGGCGGCCACCACCTTCCGCATCGCGGCCAGCGACTACATGGACCCGCTGTTCCTGCCCATGCTGGTGGCGCAGGTCAAGCGCGACGCGCCGCTGTGTCAGATCGAGATCCACGCGCTCACGCCCGACTCGGACTACCACGGGCACCTGGCGCTCGGCCAGGTCGACCTGGTGATCGGCAACTGGCTCAAGCCGCCGGAAGACCTGCACATGGCGCGGCTCTTCGGGGACGACGTGGTCTCGCTGGTCAACAAGGACCATCCGGCGGTGCGCCGCGGCTGGGACCTGGAGACCTGGCTGGCGGCCGAGCACATCGCGCCCACGCCCATGCACCCGGGGGGGCGCGGCATCATCGACCAGATGCTCGACGAGCTGGGCCGGCAGCGCAACATCACGGCGCGCTGCGCGCACTTCGGGCTCATTCCGGACATGGTCGCCTCCAGCCTGCTGGTGCTGACCACCGGCCGACAGTACTGCGAGCGCTTCGCTGCGCGGCTGCCGCTGAAGATCCTCGACTGCCCGGTGGCGCTGCCGCGCCTCATGTACTACCAGCTCTGGCACGAACGCACCCATTCGTCGAGCTCGGCGCGCTGGCTGCGCGAATGCATCAAGGAGGTGGCGGCGTCGCTGCGGCCTCCGGCTTCCGCCATATCAGGCGCCACGGCGCGCCCGCCCGCCGCACCTGAAACCTCGGACCCCTGAGAAAACCCCGTTCGCGCCGGCGTCGTGAGCGGGGGAACGATGAAACCGCCACTACAACAGCTGGAGACAAGCGAAATGAGTACGTTTGAACAGGCGCCCAAGGGCGCCGAGCCCCGCGCGCCGGGGCATGTCGAGTCCGCGCGCTCGCGCGCGGCTGTGGGCAGCGCAAGCGGCTCGGGTCTGCTTGAACGCCTGTTCAAGCTCGATGCGCACAACACCACGGTGCGCACCGAAGTCATCGCGGGGCTGACCACCTTCCTGACGATGGCCTACATCATCTTCGTGAACCCGTCGATCCTCGGCGACGCGGGCATGCCCAAGGGCGCGGTCTTCGTGGCCACCTGCCTGATCGCGGCGCTGGGCACGCTCATCATGGGCCTGTACGCCAACTACCCGATCGCCATGGCGCCGGGCATGGGCCTGAACGCCTACTTCTCCTACGTGGTGGTGCTGGGCATGGGCTACACGTGGCAGGTGGCGCTGGGCGCGGTCTTCATCTCGGGCTGCCTGTTCCTGATCGTCACGGTCACCGGGCTGCGGGAGCTCTTCATACAGGGCATACCGCAGTCGCTGCGAACGGCGATCACGGTGGGCATCGGCATGTTCCTGGCGCTCATCGCACTGAAGAGCGCCGGCGTGGTGGCCGCATCGCCCGCCACCTTCGTCACGCTGGGCGACCTGCACTCGGCGCCGGTGATCCTGGCGACGCTGGGCTTCCTCATCATCGTGGCGCTGGACAAGCTCAAGGTGCGCGGCGCGATCCTGATCGGGATCATCACGGTGACGGTGCTGTCCTTCTTCTTCGGCGGCAACAAGTTCCACGGCGTGTTCGACGCGCCGCCGTCCATCGCGCCGACCTTCATGCAGCTGGACATCCTGGGCGCGCTCAAGGGCGGCATCCTGAACGTGGTGCTGGTGTTCTTCCTGGTCGAGATGTTCGACGCCACCGGCACGCTGATGGGCGTGGCCAAGCGCGCAGGCCTGCTGGTACCGGGCAAGATGGAGCGCATGAACAAGGCGCTGCTGGCCGACAGCGGCGCGATCTTCGCGGGCTCGCTGCTCGGCACCTCGAGCACCACGGCCTACGTGGAAAGCGCGGCCGGCGTGCAGGCGGGCGGGCGCACCGGCCTCACGGCCGTGGTGGTTGCGCTGCTCTTCCTGGCCTGCCTGATGATCTCGCCGCTGGCGGGCTCGGTGCCGGCCTACGCCACCGCGCCGGCGCTGCTCTTCGTGGGCTGCCTGATGCTGCGCGACCTGGTCGAGCTCGACTGGGAGGACACCACCGAAGTGATCCCGGCGGCGGTGACCGCGCTGGCCATGCCCTTCACCTACTCGATCGCCAACGGCCTGGCCTTCGGCTTCATCACCTACGCCGTGCTGAAGCTGTGCACCGGGCGGGCACGGGAAGTGCATGCGATGGTCTGGGTCATCGCAGCCGTGTTCCTCTTCAAGTTCGCCTACATCGGCGGGCACTGAAGCAGTGAGCTGAGCGAAGCGCCGTCGGGCGCCGATGGTCGCGGGGACGCCATTAGACTCATGGCCGTTCCCGCTTTGTTGCTGTTGAACGAGACAAATCCACGAAACCCGGCATGACAACCCCCAGACTCCAGCTCGCTCACATCACCAAGCGGTATCCCGCGGTGGTGGCCAACAGCGACATCTCCCTGAGCGTCGCGCCCGGCGAAATCCACGCCGTGCTCGGCGAGAACGGCGCCGGCAAGTCGACCCTGATGAAGATCATCTACGGCTCGGTGAAGCCCGACGAGGGCACGGTGATGTTCGACGGCCAGGCCGTCAGCCTGCGCAACCCGCAGCAGGCGAGGGCGCTGGGCATCAGCATGGTGTTCCAGCACTTCAGCCTGTTCGACACGCTCACCGTGGCCGAGAACGTCTGGCTGGGACTCGACAAATCGCTGCAGCTGGCCGAGGTCACGCGCAGCATCACCGCCAAGGCCAGCGAGTACGGACTGGACATCGACCCCTCGCGCCCGGTGCACACGCTGTCGGTGGGCGAGATGCAGCGGGTGGAGATCATCCGCGCGCTGCTCACCAACCCCAGGCTGCTGATCCTCGACGAGCCGACCTCTGTGCTGACGCCGCAGGCGGTGATCAAGCTCTTCACGGTGCTGAAGAAGCTGTCTTCCGAGGGCTGCAGCATCCTCTACATCAGCCACAAGCTGCACGAGATCCAGGAGCTGTGCAGCGCCTGCACCGTGCTGCGCGGCGGCAAGGTGACGGGGGTGTGCAATCCGCAGAACGAGAGCACGCAGTCGCTGTCGCGGCTGATGATCGGCAGCGAGCCGCCGCCGCTGCAGCACCGGCCGGTGCACGCGGGCGCGGTGGCGCTGCGCGTCGACGGGCTGTCGCTGGCGCGCGAGGACCAGTTCGGCGTCGATCTCGACGGCATTTCCTTCGAGGTGCGCGCGGGCGAGGTCGTCGGCATCGCGGGCGTCTCGGGCAACGGCCAGAAGGAGCTGCTCTACGCGCTCTCGGGCGAGGACGTGCGCGCCGAGGCGCCGATGGTGCGCGTATTCGACAAGCCGGCAGGGCGGCTGCGCCCCCGGGCGCGACGCGCGCTGGGCCTGCACTTCGTGCCCGAGGAGCGGCTGGGCCGCGGCGCCGTGCCCACGCTGGGGCTCGCGCACAACCTGCTGCTCACGCGCGGCGAGGCGGTGGGCCGGGGCGGGTGGATCAGCACCGGCGCGCTGGAGCGCCAGGCCAAGGCCATCATCGAGCGTTTCAAGGTCAAGGCAGGAGGCCCGAAGGCGGCAGCGCGCTCGCTCTCGGGCGGCAACCTGCAGAAATTCATCGTCGGGCGCGAGATCGACGCGAACCCGAAGCTCTTCATCGTCTCGCAGCCGACCTGGGGGGTGGACGTGGGCGCGGCCGCGCTGATCCACGCCGAGATCCTCGCGCTGCGCGACGCGGGCTGCGCCGTGCTGGTCATCAGCGAGGAGCTCGACGAACTGTTCAATATCAGCGACCGGCTGCATGTGATCGCCAAGGGGCGGCTGTCGCCTTCCATCGACCGCGCGGCCGCCACGCTGCAGCAGATCGGCGAGTGGATGAGTGGCCTGTGGCAGGGCGAAGGCAATAAAACCTCGGAGGCGGCCCATGCTCAAGCTTGAACCGCGTCCGGAGCTGTCCCGCTTCTGGAGCTATGCCTCGCCGATCCTGGCGCTGCTGATCACCGTGCTCATCGGCGTCGCGCTCTTCGCCGCGCTGGGCAAGGACCCGGTCAAGGGCCTGCTGGTGTTCTTCTACGAGCCCATCAAGAGCGGCTACGCCATCGGCGAGCTGATGGTGAAGGCCACGCCGCTGCTCATCATTGCGCTGGGGCTGGCGGTGTGCTTCCGCTCCAACGTGTGGAACATCGGCGCCGAGGGGCAGTTCGTGTTCGGCGCGATCGCGGCGGGCGGCGTGGCGCTTTTGGCCGACAAGAACACGGGGCAGTGGATCGTCGTGGCCATCCTGCTGGCGGGCATCGTCGGCGGCATGGTGTGGGCGGGCATCGTCGCCTTCCTGCGCGACAGGTGCAACGCCAACGAGATCCTGGTGAGCCTGATGCTGGTCTACGTGGCCACGCTGCTGCTGGGCTACATGGTCTACGGACCCTGGAAGGACCCGCACGGCTACAACTTCCCGCAGACCAAGACCTTCGAGGCAGTCACGCAGATCCCGCGACTGTTCAAGGGCTCGCGCGTGACCATCGGCCTCGTCATCGCTCTGGTGGGGGCGGGGGCGCTGTGGGTGTTCCTGTTCCGCACGCGCGCGGGCTTCGCGCAGCAGGTCGGCGGGCTGGCGCCGGCGGCTTCGCGCTATGCGGGCTTCTCGGCGCGGCGCGCTGTGTGGGTCGCGCTGCTGACCTCGGGCGCCGCGGCCGGCCTGGCCGGCGCGCTCGAAGTGGCAGGGCCGCTGGGCCAACTCACGCCGTACGTGCCGGCGGGCTACGGCTTCGCTGCCATCATCGTGGCCTTCGTCGGGCGGCTGCATCCGGTGGGCATGATCTTCTCGGCCATCCTGATGAGCATGTTCTACATCGGCGGCGAACTGGCGCAGTCGCGCCTGGGCCTGCCCAAGTCGCTCACCGGCGTGTTCCAGGGGCTGCTGCTGTTCACGCTGCTGGCCTGCGACACGCTCATTGCCTACCGCATCCGGCGCAAGGCGGCCGCGAAGGCGGCCTCCTCCATGACCACCGCCTCGCTGCAGGCGAGCACGCCCATTACCGCACCCGTCGCGCGTGCCACCGAAGGGAGCAACTGACCATGGAAAGCTACGCACTCCTTTTGGGCTCCACCCTGAGCGCGGGCACCGTGCTCGCCATCGCGGCGCTGGGCCTGCTCATCAACGAGAAGGCCGGCATCGTCAACCTCGGCGCCGAGGGCATGATGCTTTGCGCCGCCATCGCGGGCTTCGCGACGGTCGTCACCACGCACAACCCCTGGCTCGGCTTCCTGGCCGGCATGGCGGCGGGCGCCTTGCTCGCGGCCTTCTTCGGCGTGCTGGTGATCTGGCTCAACACCAACCAGTATGCGACCGGCCTCGCGCTGAGCCTGTTCGGCGTGGGCTTCTCGGCCTTCGCTGGCATCAGCTTCGTGCAGGCCAAGCTGCCGGAAAGCGCCTCGTACGCCATTCCGGTGCTGGGCGACATCCCGCTGGTCGGGCCGGCGCTGTTCCGCCATCACCCGATGGTGTATTTCGCGGTGGTGCTGACCTTCGGGCTGATCTGGTTCCTCTATCGCACGCGCGCGGGCCTGGTGCTGCGCTCGGTGGGCGAGTCGCCGGAGTCGGCGCATGCTCTGGGCTACCCGGTGCGGCGCATCCGCTTCATGGCGGTGATCGCGGGCGGCTCGCTGTGCGGATTGGCGGGCGCGTATCTCTCGACCGTGTACACGCCGCTGTGGGTCGAGGGCATGGTGGCCGGCCGCGGCTGGATCGCGCTGGCGCTCACCACCTTCGCCACCTGGCGGCCGGTGCGCGTGCTGCTGGGCGCCTACCTGTTCGGCGGGGTGTCGATGCTGGGCTTCCACCTGCAAAGCAGCGGCGTGGACGTACCGGCGCAGTTCCTCAGCATGCTGCAGTACATCGCGCCGATCGTGGTGCTGGCGCTGATCTCGCGCAACCCGGCCTTCATCCGCGCCAACATGCCGGCTTCCATCGGGAAACCGTTCTACCCCGGCTCATAATCGCGTTTTTCGTTTTCCCGCCAACCTGTCCTTTTGAGGATTTCCGACAATGAATGATCTGAACAAGCGCTCCCTGCTCAAGCTGGCCGCCCTCACGGCGGTCGCTTCGGCGGCCCTGATCGGCTGCGGCAAGAAAGAAGAAGCGGCGGCTCCTGCGGCTGCACCCGCGCCGGCCCCGGCACCCGCCGC
>Ga0209565_1001404_pt1 | contig 10689 bp, 10 predicted proteins | sample Araplaol_mTSA_r2_2_FD_184283 | JGI IMG/M metagenome (GOLD analysis project Ga0209565, IMG submission 184283) | Arabidopsis root microbial communities from North Carolina, USA - plate scrape MF_Col_mTSA_r2 (SPAdes) (version 3) | ecosystem: Host-associated > Plants > Roots > Endosphere | place... | reverse complement strand
TCGAGGTAACTCTTCAATTGGGCTTTGGTGTTTGCGTCGAGCATGAGGGACTCTCTTTCGATAACGTAAAACTATCAAATGGGGCTGAAAAAGCCCGGGGGCCTATGAGCGCCCGGGCTTTCGCGCGGGTGACGCTCAGATCTTGCCGACGAGGTCCAGCGACGGGGCGATCGTCTTGTCGCCTTCATTCCACTTGGCCGGGCAGACTTCGTTCGGGTGGGCGGCGGTATAGACCGCTGCCTTCAGCTTGCGCAGCGTTTCCTTCACGTCGCGGGCGATTTCGTTGGAGTGCACTTCGGCGGTCTTGATGATGCCTTCGGGGTTGATCACGAAGGTGCCGCGCAGCGCCAGGCCTTCTTCGGGGATGTGCACGCCGAAGGCGTTGGTCAGCACATGGGTCGGGTCGCCGACCAGCGGGAACTTGGCCTTGCCGACGGCCGGCGAGGTGTCGTGCCAGACCTTGTGCGAGAAGTGCGTGTCGGTGGTCACGATATAGACCTCGGCGCCCAGCTTCTGGAACTCGGCGTAGTTGTCGGCCGCGTCCTCGACTTCGGTCGGGCAGTTGAAGGTGAAGGCCGCCGGCATGAAGATCAGCACGGACCACTTGCCCTTGAGCGACTCGTCGGAAACTTCGATGAACTTGCCGTTGAGGTAGGCCTGGGTCTTGAAGGGCTGAACTTGGGTATTGATCAGGGACATGTTGATTCCTTGGATGCTGCGGATGAACAAAGATAAGGGCGAGCCATGAGTATAACTACCAATCCTCCAATATTCATAGTTATCACCTATTAAAAGTATTGGGACTCGCTATGTTTTCGATGACTGCGAAATACGCCTGACACACGATCAATACGAACGTGTATCACCATCACACGCATGCAGACCGGCGCAGCATGGGATTGCTTGCAAGCGCTCCTTTCCGCCTCTGACAATCACCGCTTTCAGAACAAGGAAAAAGCCATGAAGGGCGACGCAAAAGTCATCGAACACCTGCAGGCTCAGCTCAAGAACGAGCTGACCGCGATCAACCAGTACTTCCTGCACTACCGCATGCTCAAGCACTGGGGCCTGGACAGGCTGGCGAAGAAGGAATACGAGGAATCGATCGGCGAGATGAAGCACGCCGACAAGCTCATGGACCGCATCTTCATGCTCGACGGCCTGCCGAACCTGCAGGACCTCGGCAAGCTGAACATCGGCGAAGACGTGCCCGAACTGCTGCGCTGCGACCTCGGTGCCGAGACCGGCGCGCAGGCCACCATCAAGGACGGCATCGCGCATTGCGAATCGGTGCGCGACTATGTCTCGCGCGACCTGCTCCAGGAGATCCTGGACGACACCGAGGAGCACATCGACTTCCTCGAAACCCAGATCGACCTGATCGACAAGGTCGGCCTGCAGAACTACCTGCAGTCGCAGATGGGCGAGCTCGAATAAGGCCGGCTTCGCTGCCGCCAGCAAAACGGGACTTCGGTCCCGTTTTTTATTGCTTTACGTAACTTAACCCGCCACGAATAACAGTCATTCTCATTCGCACGGATAGAATCCGCGCCTTCGATGACTGCGATCCGCCCCGACAACCGCCGCCGTGCCTATTGGCTCAAGACCCTGCACGAATGGCATTGGGTGAGCTCGGCCATCTGCCTCATCGGCATGATCCTGTTCAGCGTGACGGGATTCACCCTCAACCACGCCAGCCAGATCGAGGCCAAGCCGGTCGTCACCCGGCTGAACGGCTCGATCGACGAGGCGCTGCGCGCCCAGCTCGAAAAGCAGCTGCCCGCCGCCAAGGCCCTCAAGGGCAAGGCTCCCCTGCCCCCTGAACTCCAGGCCTGGGTGCAGAAGCACTGGGACATCTCCACCGCCAGCCGCGAGGCCGAGTGGTCCGACGACGAAATCTACCTGTCGCTGCCCCGCCCCGGCGGCGACGCATGGCTGCGCCTGAGCCTGTCCGACGGCGAGATCGAGTACGAGCGCACCGATCGCGGCTGGCTCTCCTACTTCAACGATCTCCACAAGGGCCGCAACACCGGCACCGCCTGGAGCTGGTTCATCGACATCTTCGCGGGCGCGGCCCTGGTGTTCTCGATCACCGGCCTCTTCATTCTCAAGATGCATGCGGGCAACCGGCCGTTCACCTGGCCGATGGTCGGCATGGGGCTGGTGGTGCCCGTGCTGCTCGCGCTGCTGTTCATTCACTGATTTCGTTCATCAATTCATCCAGATCCAGGAAAGAGGTTTCCCGTGCACGTTCGCTACTCACTCGCGCCGCTGGCCATGTCGGCGCTGTTCGCGGCTCCGGCCTTCGCGTCGGGGCTGGCCGTCAACATCGAGATCCCACGGCTGAACGTCTCCGAGTACCACCGTCCCTACGTGGCAACCTGGATCGAGCGCGCGGACAACACCGTCGCCGGCACGCTGGCCGTGTGGTACGACGTGCGCACCAAAACCAACAACCCGGAGGGCGAAGGCACCAAGTGGCTGAAGGACATGCGCCAGTGGTGGCGACGCGGCGGCCGCGAGCTCTCGATGCCGGTCGACGGCGTGACGGGGGCGACCAAGCCTGCCGGCAAGCACCAATTGAGCTTCACCGAAGGCACGGCGCCCATGCCCAGGCTCGCGCCCGGCGCATACAAGCTCGTGGTGGAGGCCGCGCGCGAAGTCGGCGGCCGCGAAGTCGTGAGCATTCCCTTTCAGTGGCCCCCGACGGCAGCGGCGCAGCCGACCGCCACGGGCAAGGAAGAACTCGGCGAGATCAGGCTCGAACTCAAGCCCTGATTTCCTCCCTTTCATCACCTGCTCGCCACATCACAAAGGAACTGCCATGACCCGCTTCAATCTGCGCTTCGCTTCCGTCGCCATCGCCCTGTCGGCCGCCGCATCGCTCGCCCAGGCGCACAACGCCTGGCTGCTGCCCTCGTCCACCGTGTTCTCCAAGGCCGACACCGTGACGGTCGACGCCGCCGTGTCCAACGACCTGTTCGTCGCCAACCACGCGCCGCTGCGCCTCGACGGCCTGCAGATCACCGCGCCCGACGGCAGCACCGTCAAGCCGGAGACCGAAGCCAAGCTCAAGTTGCGCAACGTGTTCGACGTGAGCGTCGCGCAGGCTGGCACCTACCGCATCGCCGTGATCAACGCCGGAGCTTTCGCGAGCTGGAAGGACAAGGCCACGGGCCAGACCAAGCGAGCGCGCGGCACGGCCGAGACCATCGGCAAGGAAATTCCGGCCGATGCGCAGGACGTGAGCGTCACCCAGTCGTCGGGCCGCATCGAGACCTTCGTGACCGTCGGCAAGCCTTCCGCGCTCAAGCCGGTCGGCCAGGGCCTGGAGCTGATCGCCGCCGGCAGCCCGACCGATCTGGTCAAGGGCGAGAAAGCCACCTTCACGCTGAACCTCGATGGGCAGCCCGCCAAGGGGCTCGAGGTGACGGTGACCGCGGGCAATACGCAGTACCGCGACAAGCTCGAGGAAATCAAGCTCAAGACCGACGACAAGGGCCAGTTCAGCGTGACCTGGCCGACCGCCGGCATGTACTGGCTCGACGCCAGCACCAAGGACAACAAGACCACGGTGCCGCAGGCCAAGGAGCGCCGCCTGAGCTACGCGGCCACGCTCGAAGTGATGCCCTGAGGCTGCGATAGAGCGAGCTTCTCCCTTGGGCCTTTCGTTCAGCACCTGGCGCGCTGGCGGCTACGCCAACGCGGCCGTTCCACGCCCCGCCGATCCCGCGACGCTCCAGCAACTGGGCGGCGAGACCATGGGTACCACCTGGTCGCTGCGCTTCGACAATCCGCGAATGCTGCCGCTGGCGCAGGTAAGGGAGGCCGTGGAATCAGCGCTCGGCCGCGTGATCGCGCAAATGAGCCACTGGGAGCCGGACTCGGACATCAGCCGGTTCAACCATGCTCAGGCCAGGTCCCGCCATGTGCTGCCGGCGGAATTCGCCACCGTGATGCGATGCGCTTTCCGGTGGGCAGCGGCAAGCGGCGGCGCGATCGACCCGAGCGTGGGTCCGCTGGTCGCGTGCTGGGGCTTCGGGCCGGAAGCGGAACAGGCGGGCCTGCCCGGCGAGGCCGCGCTGGCCGAGGCGCGCGGGCGCGTCGGCTGGTCCCGGCTGGCGTTCGACGAGGCGGAAGGCTCGCTCCTGCAGCCCGGGGGCGCAACGCTCGATCTCTCGGGCATCGCGAAAGGGTTCGCGGTGGACCACGGCATCGAAGCCCTACGCACACTGGATATCGCCGACGCGCTTCTCGAAATCGGCGGAGAACTGCGGGGCATCGGGAAACGCCCTGGAGGACAGCCCTGGCAAGTGCTCGTTGACGGCGATCCTTCCGGCGCGCGCCGCGTGGCGCTCGCGGACATGGCCATCGCCACCTCGGGCGACCGGTGGCATCGGCGCTCGCACGAGGGGCGCCACTGGTCGCACACCATCGATCCGCGAACCGGAGAGCCGGCCTCGCACCCGCTGGCCAGCGTCACCGTGCTTCACGCGGAGTGCATGCAGGCCGATGCGCTCGCCACCGTGCTGACGGTGCTCGGGCCGGAAGAAGGATTCGACTTCGCGCAGCGGCACGAGATCGCCGCGCTGTTCGTGAGCCACGGCGATCCGGCGCCAGAGGCGAAGACCACGCGCGCCTGGCCCGCAGCGGCCGCTGCATGAACGACTTCGCCTGGCGCGCACTGGGCGCGGGTTCCACCGTCGCGGCGTATGCAGCGCTCTGTGCGTCGATCTACCTGCGCGAGCGCAGCCGCAAGGCCGAAGCCGCGCGCGACTCGGCGGCGTTAGCGGCAGGCAGCGGCAAAGCTCCTGTTCTCGTGCTGTTCGCCAGCCAGACCGGCCAGGCCGAAGCCATCGCGTGGCAGACCGCTCGGCAGCTGAGTGCGGCGAATACGCCGGCGCGCGCGATGGAGCTGAACGCGCTCGATGCATCGACGCTGGCAGCCGCCCCGCGCGCGCTCTTCATCGCGAGCACCTATGGCGAAGGCGATGCGCCGGACGGCGCCAGCGTGTTCGTCGAACGGGTGATGAATTCATCGCCGGCACTGTCTTCGCTGAGCTACGCCGTACTGGCGCTCGGCGACCGCCAGTACGCCAACTTCTGCGGCTTCGGTCGTGCGCTCGACGAGTGGCTGCAGGCCGCGGGCGCCAGGCGCGAATTCGATCGCATCGAAGTCGACAACAGCGACCCGGCCGCGCTGGCCGCATGGCATGCGCACTGGGGAGACCCGCCCGCATCCGCAGGCGATGCCGAAGGCGGGGGTTTCGCTCCATGGCGGCTCGTCTCGCGCGAGCATCTCAACCCGGGCAGCGCGGGCTGGCCGGTCTTCCATCTCGGGCTGGTGCCTCAGGCCGGCGGACCGCTGCCGTACTGGGCCTCGGGCGATCTTGCGCAGGTGGTCGTCGCGAGCGACCCGAAACGCCCGCGCGACTACTCCATCGCCTCGGTGCATGCCGACGGCGAATTGCAGTTGCTCGTGCGGCAGGAGCGGCATCCGGACGGCACGCTCGGCGCGGCCTCGGGACTGCTCACGTCCACCCTGGGCATCGGCGACACGGTTGCGCTGCGCGTGCGGGAGCATCGAAGCTTCCGCCTCGACGGCAACGAAGCACGGCCGCTGATTCTCATCGGCAACGGCACAGGCATCGCCGGGTTGCGCGCGCACCTTCGCGCGTGTGCAGCCATGGGCAGGCACGACAACTGGCTGGTGTTCGGGGAGCGCCAGGTGGCGCACGACTTCCTCTATCGCGATGAGATCGAGGCATGGCAGGCCAACGGAACGCTGAAGCGCCTGGACATGGTGTTCTCGCGCGACCAGGCCGATCGCTTCTACGTGCAGCACCGGCTGCTGCAGTCGGCGGACACCGTGCTGCAGTGGCTGCGCGATGGCGCCGCCATCTACGTCTGCGGCAGCCTTCAAGGAATGGCCTCGGGCGTGGATGCGGCGTTGCGCCAGATCGCGGGTGAGGCGCAGCTCATCGAACTCGCGGCCAGCGGCCGCTATCGGCGAGACGTCTACTGAAGAAGGCCAACTGCTTCGCTCGCGTTGTTGGGCCGCAACGAAATTGACACAACTTTCGGCTTAGTTTCGCTCGGGTGTCAATTTTAATATTGAGAACCAATATCATTCGCAGCGATTTGCGAACATTCGCAAATCGACTCACCCAGCCAGTCCTCCCTCGTGTTTCTCCAAGGAATCCAGGTCGTGCGGACACCGCCAGTCGAGTCCTGACGCCCGCCCTTTTCGGAGAAAACTTCATGGCCTACATCAAGAGCCGCAAACACCCTGTTGCGCGTGCCGTTCCACATCTTTCTGGCGCCGCCGCCGCAACGCTGATGGCCATTGCGGCTCCCGGCGCCCTGGCCCAATCGGGTGGGGCGCTGCCTGAAGTGCGCGTGCAGGACTCCGCAGTCACCGACTACAAGGCCGACAACTCGGCCAACCCCAAGTTCACCGCTCCTCTCGTGAACACGCCCCAGACCATCCAGGTCATCAAGGAACAGATCATTCGCGACCAGGGCGCGACCACGCTGACCGAGGCGCTTCGCAACACCCCCGGCGTGGGCACTTTCTTCCTCGGCGAGAACGGCAACACCAACACCGGCGACGCTGTCTTCATGCGCGGCTTCGACAGCTCCAGCGCGATCTTCGTCGACGGCATCCGCGACCTGGGCTCGGTCTCGCGCGACATCTTCAACATCGACCAGGTCGAGGTCGTGAAGGGTCCGTCGGGCACCGACGTGGGCCGCACTTCGCCCACTGGCTACATCAACCTCGTCACCAAGAAGCCGTCGATGGAAGACAGCTTCCTCGGCTCGCTGAGCTTCGGCAGCGCCGACTTCAAGCGTGGCAGCGTCGACTGGAACAAGTCGCTGAGCGGTGCCAACGGCATCGGAGCGGCTTTCCGCCTCAATGCAGTGAGCGAAGACGGCGGCGTGGCCGGCCGCGACTTCGTCAAGAACAAGCGCTGGGCGATCGCGCCTTCTCTCGCCCTCGGCCTGAACAGCCCGACGCGGATCTTCCTCGACTACCTGCACGTCAAGCAGAACAACGTCCCCGACGGCGGCGTGCCCACCATCGGCCTGCCGGGCTACACCACGCCCGACGCCACCGCGATCAACCGCGGCCTGGCCCGCCGCACCTATCTGAACTACGCGCCGCGCGTGGATTCGAGCAACTTCTACGGCACCAGCTCGGACTTCGACAACGTGACGGCCGACATGTTCACCGCGCGCATCGAGCACGACCTCACGCCCGACATCACCATCCGCAACACCACGCGCTACGGCAAGACGTCGCAAGACTACATGCTGACGTCGTTCATGGGCGGCGGACTGACCTCGACGAACGGCGTCGGCACCCTGCCCGCCGTGAATTCCGGCTTCATCAACACCGTCATCCCGACGATCCCGGCAAGCTGGACGATCACGCGCAACCTGCCCACCAACAAGGACCAGGAAAACACGATCTTCACCAACCAGACGAGCGTGTCGGCCAAGTTCAACACGGGCAGCATCAGCCACTCGTTCAACGGCGGCCTCGAATTCATCCGCGAGAAGCAGACCGCCAGCAACTTCTACGCACCGGGCTACGCGAGCGTGGGCACCACCCTCGCCGCAGCCGGGTCGTGGCCCGCCGCCAACCTGTACAACCCGAACCCGTACGTTGCCGGCTACAACCGCATCGCCAACGGCACCGGCTCGGAGGGCAGCACCGACACCATCGGCCTGTACGCCTTCGACACCCTGAAGTTCAACGAGCAATGGCAGCTGACCGCCGGCCTGCGCTACGACCACTACTCGACCACCTACAACGCCACTGCGCTGACGCTGGCGCGCACCGGCAACGGCCCGCAGACGTCGACGATCACGCCGACCAACCTGAAGCTGTCGGACAACCTGCTCTCCGGCAAGATCGGCCTGGTCTACAAGCCGACGGAGAACAGCAGCGTCTACGCGGCCTACGGTACCGCCGCGCAGCCCCCGGGCGGCGCCAACTTCCAGCTGGCCGCCGGCGGCACCGGCAACAGCGCCGGGCGCACCGACTTCCTTCCGCAGAAGGCCAAGACCTACGAACTCGGCACCAAGTGGGACGTACTGAACAAGCGCGTGGCCCTGACGGCGGCGCTGTATCGCACCGACGTGAGCAACGAGGTCGTGCAGGACTCCGTCACGCAGCAGTACTTCCAGACCGGCAAGAAGCGCGTGCAGGGCGTGGAACTCGGCGTGTCGGGCGCGCTGACCGACAACTGGGGCGTGAGTTCGGGCTTCACCACCATGAACACCCGTGTGCTGAGCGGCCCCTCGGTGCTGGCGGACGGCTCGACTGCGCTCGCCTACACGCCGAAGAAGGCTTTCACGCTCTGGACCACCTACCAGTTCCCGTTCGGCCTCACGCTGGGCGGCGGCGCGCGCTACAACAGCAAGCTGCAGCGCGGCACCGACGGCGCGGTGGGCACGCCAGCGTATGTCGACTCGTACTGGGTGTTCGACGCGATGGCTTCCTATCGCATCAACAAGAACATCGACATCCAGCTGAACGTGTACAACCTGTTCAACAAGGACTACGTGGCGGCCATCAACAAGAGCGGCTACCGCTACACGCCGGGCATCCCCCGATCGGCCAAGATCACCGCGAACTTCGCGTTCTGACGGTCCTTCTCGCGTGCACCGGGCCAACCCGGTGCGGTGCGACACTCGAGCCCCGGCCCGCGCCGGGGCTTTTCTCATTGCGGAGTTCCTGAAAATGATGCTGCATGTGCCCGAAGTGCTGAGCCCCGAGCAGGCGCGCGAGATGCGCGCCGCACTCGACGCCGCGCAATGGACCGATGGACGCGAAACGGTGGGGGCGCAAGGGGCGCAGGTCAAGCGCAACCGCCAGCTGCCGGAGCATTCTCCTGTGGGCAAGGAGTTGGGCAGCATCGTGTTGGCGGCACTGGCGCGGAACCCGCTCTTCTTCTCGGCCGCTCTTCCATCGCGTTTCGTGCCGCCGCTTTTCAATCGCTACGAGGGAGGCGAGCACTACGGCGTCCATGTCGACGGCGCGGTGCGAGCCTTGCCTGGCACCGGGCAGCAATTGCGCACCGACCTGTCTTGCACCCTCTTCCTGTGCGATCCGGAAGACTACGAGGGCGGAGAGCTGGAGGTGATCGACACTTACGGTTCGCACGAGGTGAAGCTTCCGGCGGGAGACCTCATCCTTTATCCGGCGAGCAGCCTTCACCGGGTGCATCCGGTGACTCGCGGTGCGCGGATCTGCTCCTTCTTCTGGCTGCAGAGCATGGTCCGCAGCGATCAGCAGCGCGGGATGCTTTTCGAGCTCGACCAGAACATCCAGAAGCTTCGTGCACGCCTCGGTGAATGCGAGGAAACCGTGGCGCTGACAGGGCATTACCACAACCTGCTGCGGCTCTGGTCTGAAGTCTGACTCCAAGCGGCCTGGTTGTTGCATGAATCAGTAACACATAGTTATTGTGAATGCGATGGATTCTTATTTATAATCGCCCACATCCAACAGCCAGCCAACTGCCGCTTTCACCGCCATGATCGTTTGTGTCTGCCGCCGAATCTCCGACCGCGAAATCGCACGCCATGTGCGCGCCGGGATGACTTTCGACGAAGTGCAATTCGAGCTTGGCGTCGCCACCCAATGTGGCCAATGTGAAGGTTGCGCGCGCGATATCGTCGCGCAGTGCAGCGCTTCGCACCCGGTTGCCGCATTGAATTGCGAATCGGGTCCGAGAGCGATCCAGCTTGCCAACTCCATCAAGGAAAGCAAAGCATGGAACTCGTCTCGGCACTCGGCGGCAGCCTGATCTTCGTCGCAGGCTCGGTCTGGTGGATCTTTCGCAAGTAGCGCCTGTGGCGTCTTCGTAGCGGTTTTGCTGCAATCGGGGCACCTTTGGGGGTGCCCGCATTCGAATGGTTGATCGTGTCTGACCGCTTCGCCCCCCCTCCTTCCCTCTTCGGCCTTTCGCGCAATGTCGTCATTGCCGGCGGGGTCGTCCTGTTTCACGCCGCCGCGCTCTGGGCGCTCCAGAGCGGGTTGCTGCGCCGTGCCGCCGAAGTGGTGATCCCCGTGGAGATCATCAGCCAGCTCGTCGAACCGCCCAAGCCGGCGCCACCTCCGCCGCCCCCACCTCCTCCGCCGGAGAAAAAGGTGGCCAAGGTGCCACCGCCCCCGCGGCCCCAGGCGATCCGGGAGCCCAAACCGACGCCCGCGCCGAACGCCCCCACGGGCAGCGTCGAGCCGCCTCCGCCTCCAGCGCCCATTCCGCCACCCGCTCCGGAGCCGCCGGCGGCGCCGCCCCCTGCGCCGCCGGCGCCCAAGCTGGTCGAGATCAGCGAAGGCCAGACGCAATACGTGCGCGAACCGCGCGTCGTGTTCCCTGCAATGAGCAGGCGCCTGGGCGAATCCGGCGTCGTGGTCATCGCGGTGTATTTCAACAGCGCGGGCATTCCCAAGCGGGCGGAAATCTTCAAGTCCAGCGGTTACGAGCGGCTCGACCAGGCCGCGCGCGAAGCGTTGATGTCTTCGCAAGTGACGCCATTCAAGCAACCGGGGGCCAACGAGGCCACGGTCTACATGCTGAAGGCGCCCATCCGGTTCAATCTTTCCCAGTAATTTTTTGGAGTAGTACGCATGGATTCTCAATTCGGCTTGATGAACGTCTGGAATCAGGGCGA
>Ga0209565_1001400_pt1 | contig 10736 bp, 14 predicted proteins | sample Araplaol_mTSA_r2_2_FD_184283 | JGI IMG/M metagenome (GOLD analysis project Ga0209565, IMG submission 184283) | Arabidopsis root microbial communities from North Carolina, USA - plate scrape MF_Col_mTSA_r2 (SPAdes) (version 3) | ecosystem: Host-associated > Plants > Roots > Endosphere | place... | reverse complement strand
GCACCAGAAGATGCGACGAGATATGGAACTCGTACAAGCGCAATGCGTCGGCGAGGCTGCGTGCCTCGTGCACCGGCACGCTTGCGGTCTCGGCCAGCAGCAGCGCCCGAAGGCCCAGACGCACCAGTTCGTGGTCGTCGACCACCAGGATGCCCCGCGCCGATATGGCGACACCGGCCTCGCTACGCAACGGTGCGGCATGCGAAGACAGTGATGCGGCGTTGGCCATGGTGCGGGCATCTTAGTTCTGATGTTTGCGAAGCTGAAATGACCAAAGTCATGAGGAACAGGGCGCTGTTGCCTTGCTGCGGCGGCTCTTCTCTTGCCCTGGCGACGCATGAAGTCTGCGGATCTGGCTGGCGATCAAGTTGATCTCCAACGGTTCGATACCAGCTCTCACAGAGGAGAGAAGCATCAGAAGCATCGCTCTCGCCGACTCCAGATGCCTGACCACGATGCCGGACGTGCTCGCCCTTCCGGAGTTCAGTTGTCTCGCAAATAGGAAGGCATACGCAAGAAGACATATGCCTTCAGAACGCCTCGCTTCAGGAAGCATGGAGCACTCGCCCTGCAGACCTGATGCCTCGCGTGCGGGCCCGTGCTCCATGCCGCCGGATAAAATGCGTGACTGCTTCCCTGGCCAAGCCCCATCGGGCTCTGCGCCGCTGCTCCTCAACCACTTGCCAAACGCCTTGCATCCCACGGACTCGCCGATGAGAAAGGCTCTGCTCCGTCCATCAATCTGGGTAGGCATCAGCATGAGCCTTGCCACGACGCTCGCCGGCGCAACGGCGGGGGTTCAGGTGGAAAAGATATCGCGAGACATGCCCGCAGGCGTCGCGCTCCCGGGGCCGGATGAAGTTGTCCCTGCAAGCGCCGCAGCCAGTACGCCCGCGGCAGAGGCCGCCTCGCTTGCCGAGCGAAGAATCCGTGCGGTTCGCGCTCAGTGGCCCATCGAGGACGAATCATTGCGTCGCGTGATCATGCACTGGGGCTCCACCGTGGGCGTAGAGGTCCGCTGGGACAGCACTCGCGACTACACCCTCACACCCGAGGTACGCGCCGGACATTTCAGCGGATCGTTCAAGGATGCGCTGTTCCAGCTCGCGCAGAAGTATCAGATGCTCGATGCGCCGCTGTTGCTCGAGTTTTCGGAGGACGGCACCGTTCTTCGGGTGAGCGATCAGGAAAGGCCGCAGTAGGTCTTGCGCTCCTTTGAAGCGATGCATTGACGGCTCCGCGAGTGCGGCGTCGACATTTCTGCAACTACAGTCGGCCGCCTACGACGCCGAGCTTTCGCCTGCAGAGGGTGCGTGAGTTGCAAAGCTGTCTCAAGCTGAACTGGCGCTCATCGATACGGCACTTCTCTTGCAAGTCTCCAGAGATTGGAGAAAAGTCGCACGCGTGGTCGGAATGGCGATTTGTCGATGCGAGACCCCCCAAGCGATGTTCCCGGCGCCTTCTTCGCGAAGCGGGTCGGGCTGCTTGTCGAATCCGGTCAACTTGAATCGCAGGGCGACCTTCGGCGGATGCGATTTGGCGAATTACGGCGAACATCTGGGTGACGGCAGAATGCGGCCAGAACCCGACATTCGACCACAGCCGCCAAAATCGATGAAACCTGCGCTTTCCGTCAACGCTGCGCTTGATGAACTTGCGACCTTGATAGGTCAGGACATCGCATTGGAGGGCATCTTGCGCTTCGAGTTCGAGGGAACGGCCTTGGTACACTTTCCCAAGTCAGAGCGCCGCAACGCGACAGATGAGGGTCCATTCGAGCCTTCGAGCGTGTGGCTGAGCGTAGGGTCTGGGGCCCTGCAATTCAACGAAGAACAGCTTCGGCGATGGCACGGCAAGCGAGTTACTGTGCTCGGAACCCTACTCGGTCCCGATGAGAAGCTCGGAGGGTGCGGCCATTTCTCGGCGTTTCCTGCTGAGGTGCTAGCTCGCTCCATCGAGCGGCTCTAGCCAGCCACATGCCGACCTTAACCCCCTCCTACGAAAGCTGTCAGGCGGATAAAGAAGCGCACCTAAACGTTCGTCAAAATTGGAGGAAAAGTGCGCACCGTTTGGAAGTTTATGAACCTCATACCAAAGTCGACACTGCTTTTGGCGGTTTCTTGTATGTCACTCTTGCCGGTGAGCGCTCTTTCTCGGCAAGTCGCAGTTTCGGAGGCCACCGTCTCCTTTGAGTTGCCTGACCGGTGGGAATACCGGGTGGCAAGTGAGCCTACCCGAAAGATAGTCGCGATCCGCGCGGGTGTTAGGGAGAGAGGCTACGTCGTTTTCACTTGCCAGATTGACAGGCACGATCTGCCGCCGAATTTTCGGTCGTATTCCCAACAGCAACTCAATGAGGCATATGCCGGCAAGCCGCTGGATGCAGAGGGATTTCGGGCGAGACTCAGTACACGAGTCCGTGGTCCCCTTGCTATTGAAAAAGTGGGACAGCGCATGATCGGGGGAGCTTTAGCTTACTGGGCAATCGCGACTGTTACTGAGGGCGAAGGCGCCGAGCAGCTCAGAATAGCTACCAAGCACTTCGTGACTCAGACGCCGGGGTTCGGGTGGATGATCCAATGTGGAGCCGGATCTCTGGACAAGTCAAAAGACCCTATGGTTTTCTTCAAGGAAATGGAGAAGCCGTTTGAAGAATTCGTCGCTTCAATAAGATTCTTGCCCTGACATCAACTCGCACTGCGCTTGCTACCCGAACGGCCGCGTCCCAAGCGAACGATGACCCCAAGGGCCCCTTTGCGCCGCCAAGACGGCGGGCTACAGTCGGCCAGAACCGGCCGTTCACCGAGCCGGCACAATGCGGCCACAACCGGACATTCAAATGCCAACGGAATTGAGGCACAAGAAGATCGCGCTCATCAAGCATCTCGTAGCGACGGGTCATGGCGACGAGCTACGCCTGATACTGTCCGGTGCTTCAAGATTCAACCGTCCAGAATTCAACGACGATGCTGACGTCACATATCCGTCGGAATGGGAGCCGAGTGAAAGAACGCTGCACCTAGTTTCCCTGGTACAGGATCATCTTGAGTTCACGGCTAGGTTCGGAACCAGTTCTCGGACTGCCACTGAAGGCGGGAGGCACTACTTCGCTCACGTCACAGAATTCGAACTTTGGCTAAACCACGGCGCACCTGGAATATCGATCGCCCAGCTCCAGGCGGTAGAGGCCGCCCACAAACGCTAGTCCGCCGACGGCCAACAACGGTCGTTGGCAATGAGTGCCCAACTTACCGCCAAACGGACGTTCGAGGTCGGTTCAACGACAAGAGAGAACCGAGACCATTCGTAAACCAGAAATATCTCGATCGCTTGGACCATGAAAACCTTCGCAGAACGCCGGAAGACACTACCCTTGCAGATAACACTCAGAGGGCGGCGATGGACGCTGTATCAGTTCAAGTCTACGGAGAAAGATCACATGAAGTCGGGAATGAAACTGCTGCGGCATTTCGGCTCCGCCGACGATCTAGTTCGCTGGGAAAATGGTCGACGGCAGGTCAAGAGATTCATTGAGAGCAACGAGCTGCTTTCTTCATTGGTGAAGTTTGTTCAGACCGATGAGGTTGGTGAGGATTATTTGATCCATGCGAAGCCGCCATACGATGGTGGCTATTCGTTGGCGATGCTGCGCGATTGGCGCGCCCAGGTGGACGATGGAGCTCCTCCCGTCGGCTGTATAGAGGCCAGCAACGCTCTTGCAACCAGCACAACAGACTCCATTGCAGAGGCCCTGCGTAAAGGACATGAAGTAGATCGATCTTTGATCGAGTCAGCGCTCCTTGGCCCAGGCGATGACACCTTCTATTTTGCGGACGGCATCTGGTATGTCTACGACGTCACGCCAGCAGGCGCCGCGTACTGAGGTCAGAGCTGCTCCATTGCGCCATCGCAGCGTCGGGCTACAGTCGGCCAGAAGCTGACCTTTGCAACCACGGTGCAAATCGAAGTATTGGGTAGCCTATGACCGCCGACCGAGAGATCACCACAATCTGGCCTGGATTCATGAGCGCTCTGGAGCCAGACGCATCGGAGAGCACAGTCGCTGCTGCTCCCCCGGCAGACATCACCGTCGAGAAGCCGTCTTCCGACCTGTCGGCGACAATTTCAGCTTGGTCCGGACAGTGGTTCGGATGGGCCGATCAGGGCCGGCGCTGTGACGTCAGGCTGATAGTCGAACAGCTTTCCCGGCGCACCGCCACAATCGTTTGTGCGCGCGCATCTGCGGACCAGGCCCCATATAACGAACGTCTGCTCGCGCAGATTCATGGAAACGAACTTCATGGTCGGCTGAAAAGCGGCGCAACTCTCCATTTGCGAATGAGAAACCCGGATGTTGTTGAGCTTTTGTGGCGCGAGCTTGACGGCCGCTGGATCGCTGGCGTCTTAGCACAGTTGAGTGCCGGAGGACGACGCATTGTCGAGCGCGTGCCCACAGGCATGCTCGAGCACGGTGAGCAGATTACGCTTGAGATGGTGACATTCAAACCGGATGGGCGGGGTCCTTTCCCAACCCTGGTGTTCAATCATGGTTCAACCGGTATCGGAAATGACCCGTCGCTGTTTACCAGCACGGTGACCAGCCCAGCATTGGCGAAATACTTCAATGATCGCGGCTGGATGGTCGCTTTCCCACAGCGACGCGGGCGTGGGAAGTCGGGAGGTCTTTACGACGAAGGCTTCGAACCAGATCGGTCGCGGTACTCTGACGATCCTCGATACGCTCTTCATGGCTTCGAACGCGCGCTGGTAGACATGGAGTGCGTTGCGGAGCACTTGTTTTCAAGGGATGACGTGGACCATGAACGCTTGCTGATCGGTGGTCATTCTCGGGGTGGCTTCCTTGCGCTGGCATTTGCTGGAGCACGCCCAGAGCTCTTCAGTGGCGTCCTTAATTTTGTAGGCGGCTGGGTTGATGAGCATGGACCCGCATCCGAGATGATCAATCCGGTGATCGCTAGGAGAGGAGCAACCTTTCCCGGGCCGACCGTATGGCTGTACGCGGAGAACGATCCCTTTTACAGCATTGCGCACAGCCATAAAAACTTTCACGCCTTCGAGGCCACCGGAGGCCGGGGTCAGTTTCATGTGCTTGAATTATTGTCTGGGCAAGACGGCCATCACATCCTTTCCCTGACTGGCCTGTGGGGGCCACTCGTAGATGACTTCCTAGACCGCGTCGACAAGTGGAGTCGCAGTTCTTCCACGTCGAACTGACCGGTGATCGCGGTCTTGTTGAACGGCCGCTTTGCAGCAAATCGAAAGTCGGCTCAGAGCCCCTTGCACGGGCGACGTGCTTGGCTACAGTCGGCCCAAACCGGCCGTTCACCGGGTCGGCACAATGCGCCCAAAAGCAGACATTTAGACAAGATTTCCCATGTCTTCAGCACTTGCCTTCTACGACCACATTTGCTGGGGGACTAGCACCGCGGTTCACGACATCCTCGGTAGGGCGGCATCGATTGCGTCTGAGCGCTATGGGGCCAGCGACCCGGGGTCAGAACTACTTGCACGAGAGCTAGCAGAGTACTGGGGAGGCAAGGTCGTCAGCCTGAGTGACGTCGATCTGCCTGTCGATCGGCTTTTTGAGGTTCTCACCGCCGCGCGCGAGCAAGCTTGTGCGAGTGATGAGTTCACTGCGATGGGTCGGAGTTGGCTCACTGGCGCAATGGCGACGTTCTGCAGGGAAGTGGAAATGGCTATCAAGCCGCCACGACGAACTGTGCCCAAGTAGCACGGGGCTGTGTGACTCCGCGTGCACCTTCTCGGACCTACAGACATGGCAAGATTCGGCCAGAACCAGACGGTCGGCTGTAACTCAAGTCCGGCCAGGAGCGGGACGTCCAATCGGGGGAGCAAAGCGCGTGCGCACTGACCGTCTAACCTTCCACAATCGGCGAGGAATTTGCGGCCCGCGCCAAGTCAAGATAGGACGCTAGGTGTTTTGCCCCGTGTGCAACGCATCCAACTTCGAAACTGCGTTGCGATGTATTCGCTGCGGTGGAAACCTGCTCGCCCCGTGGAAGGGACACGACGCGATGAGCAGCGAAGCGCCTTCCGCGACGCCGGCCGAAGCAAGTCCTTCCCCGACTCAACCTAGGCTGACGGCCAAGAACTATCTCATTGCCATTGGCTACCTCGTGTTCATAACGGCTGGGTACTGGTGGATGTATGGTGGGCGCGACGGGGCGCTTGGAGCCCTTCGCGTCGCGACCTTTATCGGCGCCTTCCTCATAACGCTGGCGGTGATTGCGTCGATGGACTCCCGCAGCTCCGGGGGGCCTGCGAATCGACCTTTTCTTCGAACCTTCTTGGCGGCGGCCATCTTGGGAGGGGTTCCGCTCATGTTCGGCGGTCCATGGTTCGTATGTGTCTTTCTCGCCATCATCGGCGCAGTGCTTGGCGCGCTGGGATGGAGTGCGGTACAAAACGCCTCGCTTTAGGCTGGCGCATCGTGAGACGGCCTCCGACTACAGTCGGCCGGAAGCGGGTGTTGGCGAGTAGACCAAAATCCAACCGAACACACTCACTCCATTCACCGCACAACGATCTCTAGACGTGGGAACCACAAGTACTTCTCTGTTCTCGGACGACGTGGCCTGCGACGTTCGCAATGACTTCGTTGACCTGCTCGCTCGCTACAACGATTCAGCCAGAGCAACGGCTGCGCTACTGCAATCCTCGTCTTCCACGATCAATGATGTCGACGATGGGCCTGTCTTTTGGCTCGCACTTGCTGCAACGCAATGGACCTACGGTTGTCTAACGAGCGAAGTGAAAGCGAGCGCGATCGATGTCATCGACAACGGCGCGGACCTCAAAAGGTGGAGCGGTGCCTCCGTTGTACGCCGTAGCGCAGTCCTTCTTGCTCTAAAGGAGAAGCTTCTCGCGCCGCAGCCGGCGCCGCGCCGACCGCGGCGTCGCAAGGCCGTTGCCGTGCCCTCGGTAAAGTTGCTTTCTCCGGACGGGCGCGGCCTTGCCACGGCTTTTGAGCTTGCCCCCAGCTCTGTTCTTGGTGCTCCGCGCATGCAGGTCTTAGTAGAGTTGCTGGTCGATGATGCGCGGGGCGGTGGAGGCGTGTTTGTGGCGGACTGCGGCTACGACGAGGTAGCTCTTCACTGGCTTGATGTAGATGCGTTGCAGATTCGCTATCCATCACCTGCTGCCGTGAGTTCCAAGAGCACAAGCCTTTTCTTCTGCGGCCGCACTATCCGAATCGAGTACGAGTTGAAGTGCATCTAATTTTTTATCTTGATGCTGGATGCCCGCTTTGGAGCGGAGGCGTACACCCGCTTTGGGCCCCAAGCTGCCGCCCAACGCTCCAGCACTCTGTCGACATCAACCTCCCCCAGAAGCAAGCCCCCGAGCCCCCCGCCTGCTCTCCCGAACCAGCACCATCACCCCCGAAATCAGAAAGTACACGGCCCCGACCGCCGCGTACCCCACGATCGTCTGAAGCACCGGCGCACCGCTCCCCTGCTGCGCCACGAAGAACCCACCGGCCAGCGCCGACTGCGCCCCGCTCAGCATCATCACCCACTGCCCTCCGTTGTCCTTGCGGCGACGAATGGCCGTAGCCAGTTGCAGCAGGCCTGCAACGATCGCCCAGCCCCCGAAGATCGCCAGCGCGATCTGCAACTTGAACACGAGTGAGCCCGCAACCGCCAGCGTGACAAGCGCGCTGATCCAGATGTTGAGCAGCTGCGTGGCATTGGCCTTCGCACCACCTGTCATCCTCACGTCCAGCAGGTTGGCGAACGCATCCCACGCGGGATAGACGATCAGCAGCACGGTCGCCAGTGCGGGCGATTGCTTCGCGACGGTGAAGACCGCCGCGACCCACGCGAATGAGAAGGCGGCACGGACGAGGTAGTACTTGCGCAGCCAGGCGGCTCGCTGGGATTCGGTTTTCAAGGGGTCGGACATGATGAGGGATGAAAAGGAGAAAAGATCGCCGTCCATCGAGTGAACGGTACGGACGCACCCATTCTTTTCCCTCCCCGCCGCACGCGGTATCCGTCGGATGACCGACAGAGCCCCGAAAAACTGTGCGATGCTGGGTGCCCGCCGCCGCGATTCCCTTCTGCCCCCATGTTCGACGACACGACGACCATCACCGTTTTCGACGCGGTCCGCGCGCTGGCCTTCATCGGCGACCTGAGCATGGGCCAGCCGACGGACCACTCGCTGCGCACGGCCTGGCTGGCCGGGAAGATCGCCGCCGAGGCCGGGTGCGACGCGTCGCAGGTCGAGGCCGTGCGGCATGTCGCGTTGCTGCGATGGTCGGGCTGCACCGCCAATGCGCAGGAGTTCGCGGATTTCCTCGAAGACGATGTACAGGGCCGGCAAGCGCTGCTCGCATCGCGGGCACCCCGCATGCGCCAGCCGCACATCAGCGGACCGGTGCCCGATGCCGTGCTGGCCATGGCCGACATTCATTGCGAGATTGCCGGCGACATCGCGAACACGTTGGGGCTGAGCCGCGAGACCGAAGCCGCGCTGCGCACGGTGTTCGAGGCTTACGACGGCAGCGGCGTGCCCGGCGTGCTTCAGGGCGAAGACGTTCCGCTTGCGACCTACGTGGTGGCGCTGGCGAGCGATCTGGAAATCTTCGGGCGTCTCTACGGAATCGATGAAGCGCTCACTGTGGCGCGCGGACGTGCGGACAGCCTCTACCCGGCCTTCCTCGTCGATGCGAGCATGCCCTTCGCCCCGGCATGGATGAAGGAGCTGGATTCCCCCGCCGCGCCATGGACCGAGCCCGCGGAGCAGCCCGCATCGATGCTGCGACGCATGGGCCTGGAACTGGTCGGCGATGTGATCGACCTCAAGCTGCCGTGGATGACGGGCTACTCGCGCCGCGTGGCCAGCCTGGCGCGCGATTGCGGCGCACAACTCGGTCTGGACGAGGCCGCATGCCACCGCACGTACAAGGCCGGCCTGATCCACGGCATCGGTCGGGCGGCGGTTCCCAACGCGATCTGGAATGCACCCGAGCCGCTGCCGGCGTCGTCGCTGGAGCGCGTGCGGCTCGTGCCCTACTGGACTTCGCGCGCTGCCGGGCAGATCGACGGTCTCGCAGCCGAAGCGGAGATCGCATCCTTCGCCTTCGAGCGGCGTGACGGCTCGGGCCACTTCCGCGGCCGCTCGGGCTCGGCGATGCCGCTGGAGGGGCAGATCGTCGCCGCGGCCGAGCAGTGGCAATCGCACCGCACCCGACGTCCATGGCGGCCGGAACTCACGCAGGCACAGGCGCTCGACTGCATGAAGGAAGACGCCAAGGCAGGCCGCTTCGATCAGGAAGTCGTCACGGCGCTGCTCGCATGCGTTCAGCCGGGCAGCGTTTCAAAGCCCGTTGTGCCGGCACAGGTCGATGCGTCCCTTTCCCAGCGCGAACTCGAAGTCCTGCGCTGCATCAGCCAGGGCCACAACACGAAGGAAGTCGCCCGTGTGCTGGGCATCAGCCCGAGCACGGTGCGCACTCATGTCGAGCGCGTGTTCCAGAAGCTCGGATGCACGACCCGTGCGGCCGCGACGCTGAAAGCCGCGACCAGGGGACTCATCTAGCAGCAACGGCGGCACGCAACGACCGCAGCGTGCCCTCGGCCGCCTCGATGCGCCGACGCAGTTCGTCGTTGACGACGCGCACCAGCGCGCTGAGTTCGGAGCGGCTGGAGCAGACCTCCTCCGCGTCGTTCACGCGCTGCGGGCAGATGAGCCTTTCGAGGCCGGCGTAGGCGTGCCGGACCTCGTGCAGGCTATCGATGTCGTCACAGGCCTGCAGCGCAAGCGATTCGACGCCGGTGGATTCTTGAGAGTCGGGGAATGAAGAGACACGCGCGGACGCGCGAGAAGATGCAGCCATCGATGGCCTCCAAGAGGTGCGGTTTGCAGAAACCACCGCTCCCGAGACCAATCGAAGGCGGCAGCTCGACGGGTTGGTCTACCGGGCACCTCTTGCGAGAACCGGCCGGGCTTGCGCCCGCCCGTCGAGCCGCCAAAAAAAGGGGGCACGAATGACGAAGCCGCAGACCCTGCGGGAGTGACTGCGGCTTGCGTCGCAGAGATGCTTCGGGAGACCAATCCCGATCACGCCTTTTTTTGACGTGACGGGCGCAGTATAGCTACGGAGGTATTCATCGCAGCGCCCCCGAACCGGCGATGTCCCTACACCCGACGGCCTCATCCCGGAAGCTGGAACAATCCGGCCACCATGGACGGTCTGGATCTCATCAAAACATTTCGCGAAGTCGCCTTCCGGCGCAGCTTCTCCCGCGCGGCGATCTCGCTGGGCATGTCCAAGGCCACCGTGAGCCGCTACGTGGCCGAGCTCGAAGCCCGCAGCGGCGTGCGGCTGCTCAACCGCTCCACCCGCTCCCTGAGCCTCACCGACGCCGGGCAGGTGCTGCTGGAACGCAGCACGCAGCTGGTGACGATGGCCGAGAACACGCTCAACGACCTGCAGGCGCATGGCTCGCATCCGCGCGGGCGGCTGCGCATGAGCGCGCCGCACGGGTTGATCGCCGGCTGGCTCTCCGACGTGATCGCGGGCTTCATCAAGCTCTACCCCGACGTGTACGTGAGCCTTGTGTTCACCAACGACGACCTCGACCTGATCGAGGAAGGCATCGACATCCACCTGACCGGCGGGCGCATCGACGACATGAACCTGATCGTGCGCCGCCTCGTGCAGTTCGACATGGTGGTGTGCGCGGCGC
>Ga0209565_1001395_pt1 | contig 10790 bp, 9 predicted proteins | sample Araplaol_mTSA_r2_2_FD_184283 | JGI IMG/M metagenome (GOLD analysis project Ga0209565, IMG submission 184283) | Arabidopsis root microbial communities from North Carolina, USA - plate scrape MF_Col_mTSA_r2 (SPAdes) (version 3) | ecosystem: Host-associated > Plants > Roots > Endosphere | place... | reverse complement strand
ACTGGAAAGACCTGGCCGATGCCCTGTTCCCCGGTGGACATGACATCGTCGAACATGAGCAATTCCTGAACGGCACCGCGCGCGTGGATGGCCGAACAGTCAGCGTGATCGGCACCACCGGCCATGCGCCGATCGGCGTGGAAATCGCGCTGGCGCAAGCCAAGGCCGTGCTGGCAACGGTGCGCCATCATCCCGGCCGAGCAATCGTGCTGCTGGTTGACACGCAAGGGCAGCGCCTGCGCCATCGCGACGAAATGTTGGGCATCAACAGCTACATGGCGCACCTCGGAAAATGCATCGACCTGGCCCGCCACATGGGCCATCGCATCGTTGGGCTGGTGTACGACCAGGCGCTGTCCGGCGGCTTCATCACCAGCGGATTGATGGCCGATGCCTGCTATGCCCTGCCCGACGCCACGATCCGTGTCATGGGATTGCCGGCCATGGCCCGGATCACCAAGGTGCCAGAAGAAAAACTGGTAGAACTGGCGCGCACCAATCCAGTGTTTGCGCCAGGACCGGAAAACTACTTGCGCATGGGCGGCCTGCAGGCAATCTGGGAGGGCGACCTGGCGGCCAACCTTGCACACGCCATCGCCAACGCACCGTACGACGACCAGCGCAGCGCACTCGGGCTGCTGCGCGGTGGCCGCAAGGCCGCGCAGCCGGTCATCGAAGCGATCATCGGCGGCGGCAATGTACGCACGGCATGACCTGGCCTGGTTGACTGGCGAAGGCTGGCGTGACCTGCTGGCCACGGCGCCGCAAGGCACGCCCGCGCATGCGGCAATCGCAAGCTGGGCCGCAGCAGACTGGCCACTGATAGTCCGCCGCCGCGACGCCACGTCGGACGCCGGCGATGCCTGCCTGGGCCTGGCCGCCCCGCCCGACCCCGCCAGCGGCGCGAAACTGCGCCTGCCGTTGCGAGTGCCAGCACGACATGTCGCCCGCCACCGCGCGCCATTGCCGCTGGACGCCGTCGTCCACGCCCTTCCCGCACGCTGGCAAGCACCGTTTGCCCGGCTGGCCCAGGCCAGCGCAAGCCTCGACCTGCGCGTATTTGGTTCACTCGCCCTGCAAGCACTGACCGGCCAGGCCTATCTGCGCGACGCATCCGACATCGACCTGCTGTTCCGTCCACGCGATTCCGCCGAACTTGACCAGGGCACCCTGATTCTCGCCAGCTTCCTCGACGAGCTGCCGCTGGATGGGGAGATCATTTTCCCCAGCGGCCAGGCCGTCGCGTGGAAAGAATGGTTCACCGCCCGCGCCCACACTGAACGCGTGCTGGTGAAATCCCAATCCAGCGTAAAGCTCGGCACACGCGCCGAACTGCGCGCAGAACTGGAAACGGCATGACAGCGCCCGCTATCCACGCGACAGGAACCTCGCTTCGTCCGGCTTCCGCAGGCTTGCCTGCCGGCGGCAAGTCCGCCACCGCAAAGGCTCGCCGCCACGCCGCACACGCCCTGTCCCGCGAAGTCGCCTTGCGCGCCGTACGCAGCCTGTATCACGAGCTCGCGCTCTATCCGAAACCCGGACTGGTTTCCTTCATCGACAACGGCAGCCATACCGACATGGATGCTGCCACCTTCATGCGCAGCCTGTTCTCGCTGCGCCACTACTACGCCCGCATCTGCCGGGCAGGCTACGACGGCGCCGGCTTCGCTGAACTGAAAAAACTCGGCATCGCCGCCGAACGACGCATGATGGCCGCAACAAAAGGCGTCAACACCCACCGCGGCGCCATTTTCGCCCTCGGCCTGCTATGCGCCGCGATGGGCCGCGTGAGCGCCCTGCGCATGACGCTGACGCCCGCCGCCCTGCGCACGGCCCTGCTGCTGCACTGGGGTGAAGAGCTGGCAGCGCATACGCAGGCCAGCGGGGATTCGCACGGCCTCCAAGCCGCGGCCCAGCACGCCGCCAGCGGCGCCCGCGAAGAAGGCGCCCTTGGCCTGCCGTCTGTATTCGAAGTCGGCCTGCCTGCGTTGCAAGCCACGCTGGCGCGCGGCGCACCCATGCTGCACGCACGGGTCGATGCCATTTTCGCCCTGATGGCCCACATCAGCGACACCAACATTTACCACCGCGGCGGAGCCGAAGGTGCCGACACGGTGCGGCACGCCGCCCGCCACTTCCTGCAGCAAGGCGGCACAGCGAACGCGGAATGGAAAGCGCATGCCCTGGATTGCCACCAGCGCTTCGTCGCCCAGCGCCTGTCTCCCGGCGGCGCAGCCGACCTGCTGGCCGCGACCTGCCTGGTGCAGAGCCTGACCACCATGTCTCCGCCATGACCAGGCGCCTGCTGATCCTTTGCCCCGGCCAGGGCGGTCAGAATGTCGCCATGTACGACCTGGCGCGCAGCGACCCGCACGGCGCGGCGCTCCTGGCAAGGCTCTCGCCACTACTGCCCGATCTTTCCGACCCGGACAGCATGTTCAGCAACCGCAGCGCACAACCGTCGATCGTCGCCAGCAGCCTCGCCATGTGGGAAGCGCTGCGCCGCGACTGCCCGCAACCGGCGCTGGTGGCCGGCTACAGCGTCGGCGAACTCACGGCTTACGGCGTGGCGGGAGCATTCACGCCCGATCGCGCAGTCGCCCTCGCAGCACAGCGCGCCGGGTTGATGGACGCATGCGTCGCCCCTGGCAACCCGCACGCCATGCTCGCGATCAGCGGCAGGCACGTAGCAACGCTGCGCTCCCAACTTGCATCGCACGGGTTCCACGTCGCGATAGAAACAGGCGATGACAGCTGCGTCGCCGGCGGCCCCGCCGCGAATGCCGCCGCCATATTGGCTCCCGGTGCACGTATTGCGCCATTGCCGGTTGCCGTCGCCTCGCACACGCCCTACCTGCAAAGTGCAGTCAAGCCCTTCGCAACGTTGCTGGCGCATGAAGAATTCGGCATTCTGAAGGTGCCTGTGGTGGGTGGCATCGACGCCGCGTTGATTCGCGATAAGGAGGCCGCAATCAACCACCTTTCGCGCCAGCTCGCCGAAACAATCGTTTGGGCCGAATGCATGGATGCCGCCGCCGAGCGTGGCATCACGGCGGCCCTGGAACTGGGGCCGGGCAATGCCTTGTCGAAGATGATGTCTGCCCGCCACCCCGGCATTGAATGCCGTTCGGTCGCCGACTTCCGCTCGATGGATGGAATCCGGAGCTGGTTGGCGCAGGTTTAACGCAGGTGCTGTTGTACCCAGGCGATGATGCTCTTGCTATCCATCGCGCCCGCCTGGCGTGCCAACTCGCGGCCGCCCTTGAAGACCGCCAGCGTAGGAATGCTGCGGATGGCATAACGAGCTGCCAGTTGCTGTTCCGCTTCGGTATTCACTTTCACCACACGGAAATACGGTTCCAGGTGCTGGGCGGCCTGCTCGTAGAACGGCGCCATGGTGCGGCAAGGCCCGCACCATGGCGCCCAGAAATCCACCAGCACGGGAATATCGTTGCGCTCAATATGCTTGAGGAAACGCCCTGTCGAAAGGTCCACCGGGTGCCCGGTGAACAAGGGCCGCTGGCATTTGCCGCAGGTAGCCTCTTCTTCCAGACGCACCGAAGGCACACGGTTGACCGCGTCGCAGTGGGGGCAAACGATATGCAAGTTTTCCATAGGTTCCAGTATAGCGCAGGCTTATAATCCCCAGGGCACGCTTCGCCAGCCAGGAGGGAACATGGAATACGTGAACACCGACCGCTTGCGCATTGCCTTCCGCCAGCATGGCGACATGCAGGGAGAGACTGTCTTCCTGCTGCATGGCTGGCCGGATGATATGCACACCTGGGACGGCGTCCTGCCCCATCTTGCAGGTTCCGGTTACCGCCTGGTCGTGCCCAGCCTGCGCGGCTTTGGCGACACCCGCTTCCTCGACCCGGCCACGCCACGCAGCGGCCAGTTGAGCGCCCTTGCTCAAGACCTGCTGGACTTCGCCACAGCGTTGGGCATCGAGCGTTTCAATGTGGTCGGCCACGACTGGGGCGCACGCGCCGCCTACAACGCTGCCTTGCTCGCCCCGGAACGCGTGATGCGCTGCATGGCATTGTCAGTCGGCTGGGGCACCAATGACCCGAACCAGGCATTGAGCCTGCACCAGGCGCGCAACTACTGGTACCACTGGTATATGTCGACCGATCGCGGCGCAGAAGCGCTGCGCAAGGAGCGCCGCGAGTTCGCCCTCCTGCTGTGGCGTACCTGGTCGCCATCGTGGCATTTCGGCGAGGGCGTTTTCCACGACGCCATGCATGCCTGGGATAATCCGGACTGGGTGGACGTCACGGTGCACTCATACCGCCACCGCTGGGGCCTGGCAATTCCCGATCCGCACTACGCCATGCAGGAAGACCGGCTGCGGCGCGAATCCGTGATCACCGTGCCGACGCTCACTTTGCATGGCACGGAAGATGGCGCCAACAGCCCGCAAACTTCGGAACACAAAGAACACCTGTTCAGCGGCGCGTACCACCGCGCGCTACTGGCTGGAGTCGGCCACTTCCCGCAACGAGAGAATCCGGGCGCCGTCGCCGACGCCCTGCTGGCCTGGCTGCAGCGCGGTTAGTCCGGCTTTGCGCTGGGGAAGAACAGCTGCTGCCCACCGGGACGGAACTGCGCGATCTTTGCTTGCCCTTCCGGCGAGGTAATCCAGTCGATCAACTGGCGCGCCCCCTTGTAGTTCACGCCTGGATGCTTGGCCGGGTTGGTGGCGATAATGCCGTAAGGGTTGAACATGCGCTGGTCGCCCTCCACCATCAGCGCCAGGCCGGTCTTGGCCTGGTACACGCCGTAGGTTGCGCGATCGGTCAGGGTATAGCCTCCCATTTCGGAGGCCATCGTCAGGACTTCCCCCATCCCCAGTCCCGCCGAAACGTACTGTGTGCCGGCGGGCTGCGTGCCCACCTGCTTCCAATACGCCTTTTCCATGATGTCGGTGCCGGAATTGTCTCCACGCGAAATGAATTTGGCCGGGCCGCCAGCCAGCTTGCGGAAGGCGGCCAGGACGTCCTTGCCGCCTTTGATGCCCGACGGATCACTGGATGGTCCAACCACGATAAAGTCGTTGTACATCACGTCGCGCCGGTCGATGCCCCAACCCTCGGCGACAAATTTATCTTCCGCCGAGCGGGCGTGCACCAGGGTCACGTCCACGTCGCCGTTCTTTGACAGCTCCAGCGCCTTGCCGGTGCCGACCGAAATCACATGCACCTTGCTGTTGGTCCTGGCCTCGAAGGCCGGCAACAGGTAGGCAAGCAAACCGGAATTCTCCGTGCTGGTCGTGGTGGACAGGCGGATAATCTGTTGCGCATAGGCGCTGCCGGACAGCGCAAACACCACGGCGAAGGTAAGCAAGAGCCTGCGTTTCACTCACTTCTCCTCAAGTTGGCCGTCACGCAGCTTCAGTCGCCGCACGTCCGGCAGGTTGATCAGGTCACGGTCGTGGCACGCCATGACAACGGTGCTGCCCGACTGGGTCAGCGAAGGAATCAGGGACAGCACCTGTTCGCGCGCCTCGCCATCCAGGCTGGCGGTCGGTTCATCGAGCAGCAGCAAGCGCGGATGAAGCACCTTGGCACGGGCCAGCGCCACGCGCTGCTTCTCCCCGCCGGACAGCGTCGCCGGCTGGCTGCCGCGCAAATGCTGCACGCCCGCCCAGTGCATGGCCTCCTCCACCAGCTTCGAAGCCTCCGCACGCACCATGCCGCGCGCCTTCAGGCCGTAGCCGATATTGCCCGCCACGCTGGTCGAGAACATCACGGGATGCTGGTGCACGTAGACGATATCGCGGCGCAGCGCTGCAGGATAAGGCGCAAGCTTCACCGGCTCGCCCGCGAAATGCACGCCCTCGGCATCGGCAGGGGCCAGGCCGGCCAGCACGCGCAGCAGCGTGCTTTTGCCGGCGCCGTTCATGCCGGTCAGGACATAGGCACGGGCGGCATCGAGCTTGAAGTCCCGCAGGTCGAACAGCAGGTTGTCTCCATAATGCTTGGTCAGGCGGGCGATTGAAAGCATGGTAGTCATCCCCGGCCCCGGGCGGCATGGGCATCGCCCTGCAGCACCATCATGGCGCCGTTCATAGCCAGTGCGATGGTGACCAGCACCACGCCCAATGCGATGCCCTGCGCGAACTCGCCCTTGCTGGTTTCCAGCGCGATGGCGGTGGTGATGGTGCGCGTCTCACCGGCGATATTCCCTCCCACCATCATGGCGCAGCCGACTTCCGAAATCACGCGACCAAAGCCGCTGATAATGGCCGCCATCACGCCAAAGCGCACCTCATACAGCAAAGTCGACATCACGCGCCAGGTCGAAGCGCCATGCGCGATGGCGGTTTCCGCAAGGCGCGGATCGGCAGCCTGCACCGCCGCCAGGGTAAACGCCAGCAGCACCGGCAGCGCGATGACTACCTGCCCAGCCACGATGCCCGGCTGCGAAAAAAGCCACTGCAGCCCGCCCATCGGCCCATGGCGCGACAGCATCATGTACAGCAGGAGGCCAATCAACACCGTCGGCAAGGATAGTGCCGCCTGAACCAGCCAGATCACCACCCGCCGCCCGCGAAACTGCGTCATCGCAATAGCGTAGCCGCCAGCGATTGCGAATGGCGTCGCGATCAGCAAGCCAAGCACGCTGGTACTGACAGAAATCCAGACAATCCGCCAAAGCACCGGGTCGCCATCAAACAGCAACCCAAACGCCCCCCGCACCGCATCGGCAAGTCCCATCACGGCTCCCTGCCCAGCCCGTGTCCCACCATGGGGCCTGACCCCATGGTGGGACACGGGCTCGGCGGTAGTGTGGCGAGTTCGGGTTCGGGGAGCAGGCGTTGCGGTGATGTCAGCAGCAGGAAGTGGCGGCCGGTGCAGCGGGCCAGCAGGGTCATGCCGAGGCGGGTGGCGACGCTGTGGCCCATCTGCGTGGTGCCGGAGCGCGATAGCAGGAAGGGGATCGACATTTGCGCGCCTTTGATCACCATTTCCGATGTCAGGCGGCCCGTCGTGTAGAACACCTTGTCGCCGCCTTCCACGCCGTCCAGCCACATCTTGCCGGCGATGGAGTCGACTGCATTGTGCCGGCCGACGTCTTCGACAAAATACAGGAGTTCGCCGGCCTGCGTGAACAGGGCGCAGCCATGCACCGAGCCGGCCTGCTTGTAGATCGACTGCAGCGTGCGGATCGTTTCAACGATCCGGTACACGCCCGATTGCTTAAGCCGTGCGTCGGGCGGCAGCACGATGTCGTCCACTTCGTCCATCAGGTCGCCGAATACGGAACCCTGGCCGCAGCCGGTCGTTACCACCTTGCGCGAGGTGCGCTCCTCGATGTCGGCCACGCCGCCGCGCGTCCTGACTGCCGCGGCGCCGACCGACCAGTCGACGTGGATCGATGCCACATCTTCCACCGAGCGCACCAGGCGCTGGTTGCGCAGGTAGCCGAGCACCAGCGCTTCCGGCGCGCCGCCGAGGGTCATCAGGGTGACCAGCTCGCGCCTGTCGACGTACACCGTCAGCGGGCGTTCGGCGGGAATGTGGATCAACGAGCGGCGACCTTTTTCGTCGATCGCTTCCACTTCCTGCGTCAGCGGCACGCTGGCCTGTGTCATCTCCGGTAGTTTCATGCGCCTGCCGCCTCCATTGCCTTGCCGCCGCCAAAACTGGACTGGGCGCCAATCGTGCCGCCCATCGTGACTTTGATTGCACAGTACTTGAATTCGGGGATCTTGCCAAACGGGTCGAGCGCGGGGTTGGTCAGCTTGTTGATCGCCGCCTCGTAATAGCAGAACGGTACGAACACGGCGCCGCGTGGCGAACTGTCGTCGGCCCGCGCATACAGCGCCACCTGCCCGCGCCGCGATGCAATCGTCACCACGTCACCCGGCTTGCCGCCGAGGGCCGCCAGGTCCAGCGGATGCACCAGCGCTACCGGATCCGGTTCGATCGCATCGAGCACCGCTGTGCGGCGCGTCATGCTGCCGGTATGCCAGTGCTCAAGCTGGCGGCCGGTGATCAGGACCATCGGATATGCCGCGTCCGGCCGTTCGTCGGCGGGGATGATATCGGCCGGCACAAAACGCGCACGGCCCGTCTCGCGCGGGAAGTCTTCGGTAAATACCACCGGCGTGCCGGGATCGCCCTCTTCATGGCAGGGGTAAGTCACGGCATGCTCGCGCTCCAGCCTGTCCCACGTGATGCCGGCGATGCTGGGCATAACCTGCCGCATCTCCGCGAAAACATCGGCTGCGCTACCGTACTGCCAGTCCAGGCCGAGCCGCTGCGCGACCTGCTGGATTATCCACAAATCCTGCCGCGCCTGACCCGGAGGCTCCAGCGCCTGCCGCCCGATTTGCACTAGCCTGTCAGTGTTGGTGAAGCTGCCGGTCTTTTCGGGGAAGGCGCTGGCGGGCAGGATCACGTCGGCGAGATAGGCTGTCTCGGTGAGGAAGATATCCTGCACCACCAGGTGCTCCAGCGACGCCAGCGCAGCCCGCGCATGGTTGGCATCGGGGTCTGACATGGCTGGGTTCTCGCCCATGATGTACATGCCTTTGACCTGCCCTGCTTCGGCGGCGTCCATCACTTCCACCACCGTCAGCCCGGGCTTGTCGTCCAGCGTTCCGGGCGCCAGGCCCCAGGCGCTTTCGAAACGCACCCTGGCGGCGGGTTCGGTCACGCGCTGGTAGTCCGGGTACATCATGGGGATCAGGCCCGCATCGGAGGCCCCCTGCACATTATTCTGTCCCCGCAGCGGGTGCAGGCCGGTGCCCGGCCGGCCGATCTGGCCTGTCATCAGCGATAGAGCGATCAGGCAGCGCGCATTATCGGTGCCGTGCACGTGCTGGGAAATACCCATGCCCCACAGGATCATTGAGGCGCGTGAGCTGGCGTAAAGCCGCGCTACCTCGCGAATCGTTTCAGCCTCGATGCCGCAGATCGGCGCCATGGCTTCGGGGCTGTAATCGGCCACGTTTGCCGCCAGCTCGTCGTAGCCTATCGTGCGGCTTGCAATGAAATCCTTGTCCACCAGCCCTTCCGTCACAATGACGTTCATCATGGCGTTCAGCAGCGCCACGTCGGTGTCGGGCTTGAATTGCAGGAAGCGGTGGGCAATGCGCGACAGGTCGGACCGGCGCGGGTCGCACACCACCAGCTTCGTGCCTTTCCTTACGGCGTTCTTGATCCACGTTGCCGCCACGGGATGGTTGACGGCCGGATTGGCGCCGATCAGGATCACCACTTCGGCCTTCATGACATCCTTCACCGGGTTCGACACGGCACCCGAACCTATCCCTTCCAGCAAAGCGGCGACTGAAGAAGCGTGGCATAGCCGCGTGCAATGGTCGACGTTGTTGCTGCCGAATCCAGTGCGCACCAGCTTCTGGAACAAGTATGCTTCTTCGTTGCTGCCCTTGGCTGAGCCGAAACCGGCCAGCGCGCGCGGCCCATGCTGGTCGCGGATCCACGCCAGCTTGCCGCCCGCGAGCGCCAGCGCTTCCTCCCAGCTGGCTTCACGGAAGACCTCGTGCAGGCGCTCAGGATCCATGGTGAAGTCGCCCGACTTCGGCGGCGCATCGGTGCGGCGCACCAGAGGCCTGGTCAGGCGATGCGGGTGGTGCGCATAGTCAAAGCCATACCGTCCTTTCACGCACAGCCTGCCTTGGTTAGCGGGCCCGTTGCGGCCTTCCACGTAGAGGATCCTGTTGTCCTTGACGTTGTAGGTAAGCTGGCAGCCCACGCCGCAGTATGGGCAGACGGAGTCGACGCGCTTGTCGGGCGCAGCCAGCGCCGCGTCGCGTGCCGGCATCAAGGCACCGGTCGGGCAGGCCTGGACGCATTCGCCGCAAGCGACGCAGGTGGAAGCGCCCATCGGATCGTCCATGTCGAACACGATCTTCTCGTGGTCGCCGCGCCCGGCCAGCCCGATCACGTCGTTCATCTGTTCGTCGCGGCAGGCTCGCAGGCAGCGCGTGCACTGGATGCAGGCATCCAGGTTGACCGCGATGGCTGCGTGTGTGAGGTCCGGCACCGGCTGCCGGCGTGCCGGGAATCGCGGCTTGCCGACCGCGAGGCTTGCGGCCCAGCGCTCCACTTCATTGTGGCGCGTATGCGTTTTCTCGGGCATGTCGGCAAGCAGCAGTTCCAGCACCATCTTTTGCGCAGCGAGCGCCCTCGGGCCGTCCGTGCTGACCTTCATGCCAGGCGCAGGATGGCGGCAGCACGAAGGCGCCAGGACACGCTCGCCATCGATCTCCACCATGCATGCGCGGCAATTGCCGGCTGGTGCCATGCCGTCCGTGTAGCACAGGTGTGGAATCTCTATGCCTTGCCGGCGGGCCGCCTGCAGCAAGGTCTCGCCTTCCGCGGCCTGTACCGCGCAGCCATTGAGCTCGAACGCGATCATCGCCTGACCTCGTGCGGGAAGTATTTCAGCACGCAGTCGACCGGGTTCGGCGCGGCCTGGCCAAGTCCGCAGATCGAGGCGTCGCGCATTACCTGCGACAGTTCGCCCAGCAGGCCCGCGTCCCACGCAGGCGCCTCGATCAACTCAACCGCCTTGGCGGTGCCGACACGGCAAGGCGTGCACTGGCCGCAGGATTCGTGGCGGAAGAATCGCATCATATTGGCAGCCGCTGCGCGCGCTGTATCGTGCTGCGACAAAACGATGACGGCCGCGGAACCAATGAAGCATCCATACGGCTGCAGGGTGTCGAAATCGAGCGGAATATTGTTCATGCTGGCGGGAAGGATGCCGCCGGATGCGCCGCCCGGCAGGTAAGCATAAAGCTGGTGACCGTCCTG
>Ga0209565_1001386_pt1 | contig 10846 bp, 9 predicted proteins | sample Araplaol_mTSA_r2_2_FD_184283 | JGI IMG/M metagenome (GOLD analysis project Ga0209565, IMG submission 184283) | Arabidopsis root microbial communities from North Carolina, USA - plate scrape MF_Col_mTSA_r2 (SPAdes) (version 3) | ecosystem: Host-associated > Plants > Roots > Endosphere | place... | reverse complement strand
TAGCCGACCACGATGTTCAGGCCCAGGGCCAGCAGCACGTAGAGCAGTGCGATGTCGGCGATGCGCACCCAGGCGTTGCCCTGCATCTGCAGCAGCAGCGGCAGCGCGAGCACGGCGATGGCGCCGATGACGTAGAGGGCGAGGTTCTTGCTGTTCTTCATGATGGCAAGCTCCTCAGGCGCGGTCGGCCACGCGTTCGCCCAGCAGGCCCGAAGGACGCAGCGTGAGCATGGCGATCAGCACGATGAACGCGAAGATGTCGCTGTAGTTGCTGCCCAGCACCCCGCCGGTCAGCGTTCCGATGTAGCCCGAGCCGATGGCCTCGATGAGGCCCAGCAGGATGCCGCCGACCACCGCGCCGGCCAGGTTGCCGATGCCGCCGAACACGGCCGCCGTGAAGGCCTTGAGGCCGGGCAGGAAGCCCATGGCGTGCTGCGCGATGCCGTAGTTGGAGGCGTACATCACGCCGGCGATCGCCGCGAGCACCGCGCCGATGATGAAGGTGGCCGAGATGACCATGTCGGGGCGGATGCCCATGAGCGCGGCGACGCGCGGGTTCTCGGCAGTGGCGCGCATCGCGCGGCCGAGCTTGGTGTAGTTGACCAGCCACATGAGCACCACGAGCGAGAACGCCGTGACGCTGAGGATCATGACCTGGGTGGGCGAGATGACCGCACCGCCGAGGTGGATGGGGTCGGAAGGCAGGAGGGTGGGATACGCCTTGTTGGTCGGCTTCCAGATGATCATCGCCAGCGTCTGCAGCAGGATCGACATGCCGATGGCGGTGATGAGCGGCGCGAGCTTGGGGCTGTTGCGCAGCGGCCGATAGGCCACTTTCTCGATCACGAAGTTCAGGGTTGCCGCGACGACGCAGGCAATGATCAGCGCGATGAAGAGGATCAGCCATCCCGGTGTGTTGGGCATGCCGTCCTTCATGAGTCCGATGATGGTCCAGCTCGTGAGCGCCCCCACCATTAGCACTTCACCATGCGCAAAGTTGATCAGATTGATGATGCCGTACACCATTGTGTAGCCCAGGGCTATCAAGGCGTACATGCTGCCGAGAACCAGACCGTTGATGATCTGCTGCAGCAAAATGTCCATAACGCGATTTCCTATGTGTTGCACCGTTGGGGTGCCATTCACCCACCGGGTCACCGGTTTGGCGCCCCTGGCTTGACAAGCAAAAAACCAGCCAACATGTGTCGCCGGCGGATTTGTGGGCGGGATTGTAGTCACGCACCAGCGCCGATTCGGTGCGCGCGGACCGGGGTTTACCCGCTCACGTCATGCTGTATGCGCGTGGGGTCATGCACGCTTCGCGCACATGGTGCAACAGGGTATAGACGGCTGTATCAGCCCTTGGCTTCTTCGTTCCGGCGGCGAAGGTCGCGCAGCTTTTCCGCGATGCGGATTTCGAGTCCACGCTCCACCGGTTCGTAGAAGACCTGGCCTTCCAGGCCGTCGGGAAGGTAGCGCTCGCCGGCGGCGAAACCGCCCTCCTCGTCGTGCGCATAGCGGTAGCCCTTGCCGTAGTCGAGCTGCTTCATGAGCTTGGTCGGCGCATTGCGCAGGTGCATGGGCACCGGGCGCGTGGTGTCGGTCTTCACGAGGGCGCGTACCGCGTTGTAGGCCTTATAGACGGCGTTCGACTTGGGCGCGATCGCGAGGTAGACCACGCACTCGGCCAGCGCCAGTTCGCCTTCCGGGGTACCCAGCCGCTCGTACACCTCGGCGGCGTCGAGCGCCAGGCGCAGCGCGCGCGGATCGGCCAGGCCGATGTCTTCGCTGGCCATGCGCACCAGGCGGCGCGCCATGTAGCGCGGATCGGCGCCTCCGTCGAGCATGCGCACGAACCAGTAGAGCGCGGCATCGGGGTCGCTGCCGCGCACCGACTTGTGCAGCGCACTGATGGTGTCGTAGAACTGTTCGCCGCCCTTGTCGTAACGGCGCATGCGTTCGCCGAGCACGCGAAGCAGCCATTCGTCGGTGATGTGGTCGAGCTTCTCGGCGCGCGCGGCGACCGCAAGGGTTTCGAGCGTGTTGAGCAGCCGGCGGGCATCGCCGTCGGCATAGGCCACGAGGCGGTCGACCGCGGCGTCGTCGATGGCGGGCACGGCCTGTATGGCCTGCGCGCGCGCAACAATCTGCTTGAGGTTGCCTTCGTCGAGCGACTGCAGCACGTAGACGGCCGCGCGCGACAGCAGCGCCGAATTGACCTCGAACGAGGGGTTCTCGGTGGTCGCGCCGATGAAGGTGAAGAGGCCCGACTCCACGTGCGGCAGGAAGGCGTCCTGCTGGCTCTTGTTGAAGCGGTGCACCTCATCGACGAAGACGATGGTGCGCTGCTGCGTGAGCCCGTCGCGCGCAGCAGTGGCGCGCTCGACCGCTTCGCGGATGTCCTTCACGCCGCCGAGCACCGCGCTGATGCTCAGGAACTGAGCGTCGAAGGCATCGGCCATCAATCGCGCGATGGTGGTCTTGCCCGTGCCCGGCGGGCCCCAAAGGATGCAGGAATGCGGCTGGCCCGACTCGAAGGCGATGCGCAGCGGCATGCCCGGGCCGAGCAGGTGCTGCTGGCCGATCACCTCGCCCAGGGTCTTGGGACGCAGGCGTTCGGCAAGGGGCTGGTGGGCTGAAGTGGCCAATCCGGTGGGCTTGCCTGTTTATGGATTACTGCTTGACGACGTCCGCGCCGGCCGGCGGCTTGAAGTCGAACACGCTGGCGGGCAGCGAGGGATTCACTTCGACCTTGCTGAACTTCAGCACCGAGCGCTGGCCGAAGCTGTCGAGGATCTCGAGCGCCGCCAGCGCATCGCCCTGAAAGCCGACCTGCACGCTCTGCAGCTGGCCGTCCTTGTTCTTCGGCGTGGCCTTGACCCACTGCAGGCCGTCGCGGTCGGGCGCGGACTCCAGCGTGAAGTCGGCCTGCAGCGCCTTCAGGTCGGGCGCCGCGGCGATCAGCGCCGCGGGCGTGGAGCCCAATGCCTGCGCCTGCGCGCGCTGCGTGACCTGGTTCAGGTCGGCGTCGTAGAGCCACAGCGTCTTGCCATCGGCCACGATGCTCTGCGCGAAGGGCTTCTGGTAGTCGAACTTGAACTTGCCGGGGCGCTGGAATTCGAAGGTGCCGGCCGAGGTCTTGGTACGGCCCGGCTGGCCTTCACGCGCGGGCGCGGTGACGGTCTGGGTGAAGTCGGCGCGGCCGGACTTCACCGTCTTCACGAAGGTTTCGAGGCTGTCGAGCCCGCCCGCCCAGGCATTGACGGAACTCAGCAGGCCGATCAGTAGCCAGTGACGCAATTTCAATTTGGATTCCTCTGAATGGCTATGGCACCAGGCTTTCGACCCTACCCGCCGCGAATTGCGGCAGGTGTAGGCCTTGATGAAGATTTGCAATGCCGAAAGGCGCTTTTGCAAATTGCCTTTCAGCACGTAACCTGGGTGATCCGGGGCCTTGCGGCTGTCATTAGGCCGCGCGCGCGGGCACCAGGATCTCTCGCTGGCCGCTGCCGCTCATGGCGCTGACGAGGCCTGCCTTCTCCATGTCCTCGACGAGGCGGGCGGCGCGGTTGTAGCCGATCTTCAGGTGGCGCTGCACCAGCGAGATGCTGGCCTTGCGGTTCTTGAGCACCACTTCGACCGCCTGGTCGTACATCGGGTCCTTCTCGCCGTCGCCACCGCCGCCGAGCAGGTCGCCGTCACCGTCGCCATCGACCGTGCCGCCTTCGAGCACGCCTTCGATGTAGTCGGGCTCGCCCTGGCTCTTGAGGTAGGCCACCACGCGGTGCACTTCGTCGTCGCTGACGAAGGCGCCGTGCACGCGGATCGGCAGGCCGGTGCCGCTGGGCATGTAGAGCATGTCGCCCATGCCCAGCAGCGCCTCGGCGCCCATCTGGTCGAGGATGGTGCGGCTGTCGATCTTGCTCGACACCTGGAAGGCGATGCGGGTCGGGATGTTGGCCTTGATCAGGCCGGTGATCACGTCCACGCTGGGGCGCTGGGTGGCGAGGATGAGGTGGATGCCGGCCGCGCGCGCCTTCTGCGCGAGACGGGCGATCAGCTCCTCGATCTTCTTGCCGACCACCATCATCAGGTCGGCCAGCTCGTCGATGACCACGACGATGTGCGGCTCGCGCTTGAGCGGCTCGGGATCGTCGGGCGTGAGGCTGAAGGGGTTGTAGATGAACTCCTCGCGCGCCTTGGCCTCGTCGATCTTGGTGTTGTAGCCGGCCAGGTTGCGCACGCCCAGCTTGCTCATGAGCTTGTAGCGGCGCTCCATCTCGGCCACGCACCAGTTCAGGCCGTGCGCGGCCTGGCGCATGTCGGTGACCACGGGCGCCAGCAGGTGCGGGATGCCTTCGTAGACCGACATTTCGAGCATCTTCGGGTCGATCATGAGCAGGCGCACGTCGCGCGCCTCGGCCTTGTAGAGCAGCGACAGGATCATCGCGTTGATACCCACCGACTTGCCCGAGCCGGTGGTACCGGCCACCAGCACGTGCGGCATCTTCGCGAGGTCGGCCACCACCGGGTTGCCGATGATGTCCTTGCCGAGGCCCATGGTGAGCATCGACTTGCCTTCGTTGTAGACCTGCGAGCCCAGGATCTCGCTGAGCTTGATCGACTGGCGCTTGGCGTTCGGCAGCTCGAGTGCCATGTAGTTCTTGCCGGGGATGGTCTCGACCACGCGGATCGACACCAGCGAGAGCGAGCGCGCAAGGTCCTTCGCGAGGTTGACGATCTGCGAGCCCTTGACGCCGGTGGCGGGCTCGATCTCGTAGCGCGTGATGACGGGGCCCGGCGAGGCCAGCACCACGCGCACCTCGACGCCGAAGTCCTTGAGCTTCTTCTCGATCATGCGCGAGGTCATCTCGAGCGTGTCGGCGGAGACGGTTTCCTGGCGCGCCTGCGCGGGGTCGAGCAGGTCGACCTGCGGCAGCTTGCTGTCGGGCAGTTCGTTGAAAAGCGGCTTCTGGCGCTCCTTGACGACGCGGTCGCTGCGGGGCACTTCGGTCATCGCGGGCTCGATCTGCACCGGCGGCGATGGCGGGCGGCGCTTGGGGCGCGGCTCGATGAGGATTTCGTCATCGCCGCCGCCACTGCCACCACCGGCATGGGCGCCGGACGAAGGCGACAGCGAGGGCTCGGAACGGCCGGAGTCGACGTCTCCGCGCGTGAAGCCGTGGTCGTCGGCCTCGGCGCGCTCGCGGGCGGCCTGCTTGCCCATGGCGATGTCGGCTGCGAGTTCGCGCTTTTCGCGGCGCGATTCGAAGAGCGAATAGAAGCGCGCGCCGATGCGCTCGGCGATCAGGCTCCAGGAGAAACGGAACACCAGCGCGGAGCCGATCACGCCGCCGGCGATGGCCACCAGCGCCGATCCGGTGAAGCCCATCCAGCGCACGCTGGCGGGACCGACCAGGTATCCCAGCGCACCGCCGCCAGAGCCTGGCAAGTGCGCTTCGAGCCGGTACAGCCGCGACCACTCGAGCACGGTACTCGCGCAAAGCAGCAGGATCAGGCCGAGCCAGAAGGCAAGGCGGCTGCGGTTGAAGCGCCCGCGCGGGGTTGCCTGTTCGGCCGCCGAGGGTTCGCCGCCGCGCAGCCAGTTGGCCAGCGAAGACAGCCAGGCGCGCAGCCCGGCGAAAAGGCACCACCAGACGGAATAGCCGGCGGCGTAGTAGCTGCCATCGGCCAGCCAGGCGCCGATGCGGCCGCCCCAGTTCTTGATTTCGCCCCCCGTGCCCGAGGTAGACCAGGCGGCATCGGAGGGCGTGAAGCTCAGCATCGAGAGCAGCCAGAACAGCAGCGCTGCGAATCCTGCGATCAGCGTGATCTCGTGGGCGAAGCGCATGGCGCGCACGCGCACGGGTTGCCCCTCGGCGGCAGAAGAAGATTGAAGCGTATTCAGCGAATAGGTCATGAAAAACACGGCGCCCGGTCCCTGTGAAACGGGGCCGGATGCACGAACACTACAACAAAAGGCCGGGGCCGCCGTTACCAGCGGCCCCGGCCCTGGAGGCTCAGGCCAGAGACAGGAGCCGTTCCTTGACGATCATCGATCCGTCGTCCTGCGTCTGGACGAAACCGCGCTCTTCGAGATCCTTCATCACGCGGCTCACCATTTCGCGCGAGGCGCCGACCATCTTGGCCAGGTCCTGGCGGGAGATCTTGTCGCGCACCTTGAGATTTCCGGCGCCGTCCTCGATGGCGAATTCGAGCAGCGAGCGGGCCACGCGCCCGTAGACGTCCATCAGCGCCAGCGATTCGATCTTGCGGTCGGCATGGCGCAGGCGCTGCACGAGGCCGCGCATGATGTTGTACGCCATGGAGGAGTTCTCGGGCAGGCAGCGCGCAAAGGCGTCGCGGCCCAGCATGAGCACATCGCACTGGATTTCGGTGCGCACGGTGGCCGAATGCGGCTCGTCGTCGATCAGGCTCATCTCGCCAAGATAGTCGCCGGGGTGCAGCGTGGCGAGGATGACCTCGCGCCCGCGGCTGTCGGCGCTGGTGACGCGCGCACGTCCGGTCAGGATGATGTAGAGCGCATCGGACTTCTTACCCTGCTCCACAACGACTTCCGCGCGCTTGAAGCGCTTCTTGATGATCGCGTCCGCGATGCTAGCGGACTGCGTGGCCGTCAACGACGCGAACAATGGAACGCGCCGAAGCAATTCGAGGTTGGACAGCATCGACATTTATCAATCCCTGAGACAGCGGGCGGAGCAATCCAGAAAGCAGCAAGCCGATGGATTACTACAATCGCGCGCATTGAAAACACCGTTTACCCGGTGTTGAACCGGGCAGTGATACTCCATATATATCGCTACCACCCTGAAAATGTACACGCTGAAGCAGCGTCCATCCTAGGTTTTCTACTCATGTCCGCTCCCCAACACGCCAAGGTTTTGATTCTGGGCTCCGGCCCTGCCGGCTATACCGCCGCCGTCTATGCGGCACGCGCAAATCTGCAGCCACTGCTCATCACCGGCATCGCCCAGGGCGGACAGCTGATGACCACCACCGAGGTCGACAACTGGCCGGCCGACGTCCACGGCGTGCAGGGCCCCGACCTGATGCAGCGCTTCCTGGAGCATGCGGAGCGCTTCAAGACGCAGATCGTTTTCGACCACATCAACAAGGTCGACCTGAGCAAGCGCCCCTTCACCCTCACGGGCGACAGCGGCACCTACACCTGCGACGCGCTGATCATCGCCACCGGCGCTTCCGCGAAGTACCTGGGCCTCGACTCCGAACAGAAGTTCATGGGCCGCGGCGTTTCCGCGTGCGCGACGTGCGACGGCTTCTTCTACCGCGAGCAGGAGGTCTGCGTGATCGGCGGCGGCAACACGGCCGTCGAGGAAGCGCTCTACCTCGCCAACATCGCGAACAAGGTCACCCTGGTGCACCGCCGCGACAAGTTCCGCGCCGAGCCGATCCTGATCGACAAGGTCATGGAGAAGGTCGCCGAGGGCAAGATCGAGCTCAAGCTACACAACGAGCTCGACCAGGTGCTGGGCGACGACACGGGCGTGACGGGCATCCGCATCAAGAACACGCAGACCGGCGCCACCGAGCAGATCGACCTCAAGGGCTGCTTCATCGCCATCGGGCACCACCCCAATACCGACATCTTCCAGGGCCAGTTGGAAATGAAGGACAACTACATCCTGACCCGCTCCGGCCTGCAGGGCTTCGCCACGATGACCAGCATTCCGGGCGTTTTCGCCGCCGGCGACGTGCAGGACAACGTCTACCGCCAGGCCATCACCAGCGCCGGCACCGGCTGCATGGCCGCGCTCGACGCACAGCGCTTCCTGGAACAGGACGGCACGCTGTAACCACCGAGCCTCCAAAAGGGCTATAATCCAAGGCTTTGCCGAAACATGGCTCTTCCACGAGCCGCGGCAAGGTCGGGGTACCGCCACCCGTTTTCTGGCGAGGTCAAGCTGCAAAACACCTGCGATCGCCCTGATTGCACCGGTGCCAGCTGTTCAAGAAAGAGTGTCCTCATGGCACGCGTATGCGACGTAACGGGCAAGGGCCCGATGGTCGGAAACAACGTTTCCCACGCCAACAACAAAACCAAGCGCCGGTTCCTGCCGAACCTGCAATACCGCCGTTTCTGGGTCGAAAGTGAAAACCGCTGGGTTCGCCTGCGTGTTTCGAGCGCCGCGCTGCGCCTGATCGACAAGAACGGCATCGACTCCGTGCTCGCAGACCTGCGCGCACGCGGCCAAGCCTAAGGAGCTGAATCATGGCAACGAGCAAAGGCGGACGCGAAAAGATCAAGCTGGAATCCACCGCGGGTACCGGCCACTTCTACACGACCAGCAAGAACAAGAAGACGATGCCTGAAAAGATGTCGATCATGAAGTTCGACCCCAAGGCGCGCAAGCACGTCGAATACAAGGAAATCAAGCTGAAGTAATTCGGCCCGGTTTCTCCAAATAGAAAACCCGCTGCAAACACAGCGGGTTTTTTATTGCCCGTCTATTTCGTATTTCGCCTTGCCTTCTTTTTCATTGGGGATTTGGCATCCTCAAGAATTCGACGGACATGAAAAAGCCGGCCCTCAGGCCGGCTTTTGTTCGGGGAAAGCTCCAGTTCGCGTCAGGCGCGAGCAGCGCGCAGACGGGTCGAGAAGTCGCGCAGACCGGCAATGCCGCTGGCTTCCGCACGATGGCACCAGGCAGCCAGATCAGCCGCCAGCTGCTCGCGCGACTGCGAAGTGTTGAGCCACAGCTGACGCAGCTCTTCGCGCATCGTGACCATCTTGTCGAGCACCGGGTGGGCGGCGCGAGCCTGCGAGACATGGGTGCGAGCCGATGCAGGCACCTTGTCGTCGTCGCGATGCAGCCAGCGCTTGGCGGCCTTGAGCACCGACAGGTCGGCGCCCTTGTTCTTCAGGACAGCCAGTTCCTGGCTGGTGGCGCGGCGCATTTCGCGCGCATAGCCGGCCATGACTTCGTAGCGGTTGGCGATGACGGCCTCGAGCGTCTTCTCGTTGACCACGGGCTGGATGTCGCCCATGAGCATCTTCGGCGGCACCTTCTTGACCTTGGCCCAGCCCAGCTTCTGCAGAGCCTGGATGTAGATCCAGCCGATGTCGAACTCGTACTTCTTGACCGAGAACTTGGCCGAGGTGGGGTACGTGTGGTGGTTGTTGTGCAGCTCTTCGCCGCCGATGATCAGCCCCCAGGGCATGATGTTGCGGCTGGCGTCGGGCGCCTCGAAGTTGCGGTAGCCCCAGTAGTGGCCGATGCCGTTGATCACGCCGGCGGCGGTGATCGGAATCCAGAGCATCTGCACAGCCCACACCGCCATGCCGAGCGCGCCGAACAGCGCGAGGTTCAGGACCAGCATCAGGCCGACGCCCTGCCAGCTATAGCGGGAATACAGGTTGCGTTCGATCCAGTCATCGGGCGTGCCGTGACCGTAGCGCTCCATCGTTTCCTTGTTCTTCGACTCGGCGCGATACAGCTCGGCGCCGCGCCAGAGCACCTCTTCGATGCCCTTGACCTGCGGGCTGTGCGGGTCGTCCTGGGTTTCGCACTTGGCGTGGTGCTTGCGGTGGATCGCGACCCACTCCTTCGTCACCATGCCGGTGCCGATCCAGAGCCAGAAGCGGAAGAAATGCGACGGGATCGGGCCCAGATCCATGGCCCGGTGCGTTTGCGTGCGGTGCAGGAAGATCGTGACCGCGGCGATCGTGATGTGCGTGGTGGCGAGCGTGTAAAGCACGATCTGCCACCAGGTGAGATCCCAAAGGCCGTGTCCGAGCCATTCGATGGCCGCGTTGAGGACGGCGGAGTCAGGAAGCAACATTGAGTCAGGTACTCCATCATGGCCGCACGAAGGTGCAGCCTTCAGATAACCCACGATTTTAAGGTCCGAGGGCCTAGAACAAGCCCTTTAAACCTTCACGAAAAGCGCAGATTAACCCTAGTTTGGAGTCTGCCCTCTATTTGCGGTTCCAGGCCGCGGCGAAGAAACCGTCGGTCGAATGCAGGTGCGGCCAGAGCCGCAGATAGCGCCTGGCGCCCTCCCCGCCTGCGCACAGCGCCTCGAAACCCTCGACCTTGAGCCCCTGCAGCAATTCCGCCACATCCACGGGCGCGAAGTCGGAATTGGCGGCGCTGAAAGCCTCGGCGATGGCTTCGTTTTCCTCCGGCAGCACGCTGCAGGTGGCGTAAACGAGACGCCCGCCCGACTTCACCAGCCGCGCGGCGCTCTGCAGGATGGCAGCCTGCTTGACCGTCAATTCCTCTACCGACTTGGGCGACTGCCGCCATTTCAGGTCCGGATTGCGCCGCAGCGTCCCCAGCCCCGAACACGGCGCGTCGACCAGCACGCGGTCGATCTTGCCCGCCAGCCGCTTGATCCGGTCGTCGCGCTCGTGGGCGATGGCGGCCGGATGCACGTTCGACAGCTTGCTGCGCGCCAGCCGCGGTTTGAGCGCGTCCAGCCGGTGCGCAGAGACGTCGAAGGCGTACAGCCGGCCGGTGTTGCGCATCGTCGCGCCGATGGCCAGCGTCTTGCCGCCGGCGCCGGCGCAGAAATCGACCACCATCTCGCCGCGCTTGGCGTCCAGCAGCAGGGCCAGCAGCTGGGAGCCCTCGTCCTGCACTTCGACGGCGCCCCGGGCAAAGGCGTCCAGCTTGGTCAGCGCCGGCTTGCCATCGATGCGCAGGCCCCATGGCGAAAAAGGTGTCGCTTCCGATTTGATAGCAGCCAGCGCAAGCTCCGCCTTTACATCCGCGCGCTTGTCGGTCAACGCATTGACGCGCAGATCGAGCGGGGCGGGCTGCTGCAGGGCCTCGACCAGCGGCCAGAAGCCGTCGCCGAG
>Ga0209565_1001385_pt1 | contig 10850 bp, 10 predicted proteins | sample Araplaol_mTSA_r2_2_FD_184283 | JGI IMG/M metagenome (GOLD analysis project Ga0209565, IMG submission 184283) | Arabidopsis root microbial communities from North Carolina, USA - plate scrape MF_Col_mTSA_r2 (SPAdes) (version 3) | ecosystem: Host-associated > Plants > Roots > Endosphere | place... | reverse complement strand
AAGGCCAGCAGATTCCCCCCGATCACCAGCAACAGGCCGGCCAGCGCCATGCTGCTCCACTGGTACCCTTCAAAGACGGTGGATACCGTCAGTGCCACCACCGGGAACAGCACCGTGCAGTAGGCCGCACGGTCCGGACCGATCCTCCCCACCAGCAGCAGGTAAGCCGTGAAGGCCACCACCGATCCCGGCACGGCCAGGTAGAGCAGTGCGCCGACATAGCGCGGGCTCGGGTCGAAGGTGAACGGCATGCCGAGGGCCAGGGCGCCAATCGTCAGGATGGTGGCGCCGCACAGCATGGCCCAGGTGTTGGTCAGCCATGGTTGCATGCCCAGCGCCTGCATGCGGCTGGAGAGCAGGTTGCCGGTCGAGAAGCACAGCGTGCCAAGCAGGGCCAGTCCCAGGCCGGCCAGCATGCCGGAGTCGTTCCAGTGCCCCTTCATGGAAGGCAGGAACAGCATCACGATGCCCGCCAGTCCCAGCACCGCGCCGCCCAGCACTTGCGGGCGGATCGGTCGCTTCATGAAGAGGCGGCCATTGATCGCGTTCCAGATCGGCGCGGTCGAAAACACCACGGCAACCAGCCCGCTCGGCACCCACATGGTGGCGTAGTAGAAGCACAGGAAATTGCAGCAGAACAGCGCCAGGCCTTGGGCCAGCAGGTAGCGCCAGGCTGAGCGCGGCGGCAGGATCTGCTGCCTGCGCACCAGCAGGATCAGCATCAGCACCAGCGCCGCAATCCAGAAGCGATACGCAATCGACACCGGCGCTGCGACGACGCCGAGCTGGAATTTGATCGCGATCCAGGTGGTGCCCCAGATGAGCACCGTGGTGAGGTAGAGGGCAATATTCATGGTCCTGCCAGTGTGCCGCGCGCAGCACACTGGCAGTTGTCTGAACTTGCTGTGTTTATTACTTCGCCGCGCGGCGACGGCGCGATATACCCAATGCCGACAGGCCGAGGCCGAGCAGCGCCAGCGTGCCCGGCACCGGCACTTGCTGTGCTGGCGTGGTGTCGACATTGATCTCGGTCAGGCCAACGCCTTGTGTGCCGGCGTCCTGGTCGATATTGAATACCACGGAAGTCACATTGCCCATGCCTGCGATGGCCAGCGTACCGGTTCCGGTCAAGGTCTGGGTAGCGCCGTTGGAGCCGGTCAGCGTGAGGGAAGTCGCGCCATCGGTATAGGCAGAGATATTGATATCGAGCAGGCTGAAGCTGGCGCCGAAGAAGTCGAGTACCCAGCTTACGTCGCCAGGATTCGAGAAGCCGTTGTGGATGCCAATATCGCCTACGAAATTGCGGTCGTAGTGGGCGCCGAGAGGGATCATCCGGATGCGGAAACCGTCTTCCGTGTAGGTGTCGAACACCACCGAGCCATTATTGTTTGCATCGGTGCCGCTGGTCAGGTCAAGCTGGATAGGGCCTGCTTGTGCTGCGGAGAACGAGAGCGCCAGGGCTGCAAGGCAAGCGAGCTTCTTCATCGACACTTCCTTTCAAATTAGGAGCATTATTGACAATATTGCGTTCGTGGCAATAAGCAATTTTTATGCCCCGCACCCGTAAGTTACTGATTCATATGGATACCTGGTAGCTACCCATGGCGGCACTGTAAATTTCGCCGACATTTGTCTGAACTTGCGCAAATCCAGGGCGGGTGCCGGCGGGGCGGAGAGGGCCGTGCTAGACTTTTTGGCGTGAAGCCACTGACTGGACAACTTGAGAACGCCGTTCCACGCAAGCGCGTGGGGGCGGCCGCGCGCGCGGCGCTGGCTGGCAAGCCGGGCGATGCGATGTCGCACGCCGTGTTCCGCACCATGTCCGGCACCGATGCCACGTTGGAGCGTTTTGCGTGGCTGGGCGACGGGCTGGCGGCTGCGGTCTGGCATCGCAGCACGCCGGAGGCGCTCACCGAGTATCGCCAGCCGGGCCACCACACCTTGTCCTGCTACCTGGGCGGTGGCTATGAAGTCGAGCGCGAAGGTTTGCCGGGGCAGTATGGCGCGCCGCAGCGCTTGTGCTCATTGCCCGACTGGCATGAGTCGGAATGGGTGGTGCGCGGCCAGCTGCGCATGCTGCACGTGTACTTCATGCCCGAGCACTTCACGCAGCGCGCCGTGGCGGAACTGGATCGCGAGCCGCGCGAACTGACCCTGCAGGACAAGACCTATTTCGAGAACCGGCGCCTGGTGCAGTTGTGCGGCGACCTGCTGCAGCAACCGTGGGATGACGCCGACCAACTGCTGCGCGCCAATGAAATCACGCACGAAGCCTTGAGCGAGCTGCTGCACTCGCAATCGATGACCCGGCCCGGCTTGCGCCTGCGCGGCGGACTGGCGCCGCTGGTGCGCCGCCGCCTGCATGAGTACATCGAGGCCCACCTCGACCAGAACATTACGCTCGGCATGCTGGCGCAGCTTGCGTGCATGTCCGAATTCCACCTGGCCCGCATGTTCCGCATCAGCTTCGGCATGCCGCCATCGGCATGGATCGCAGCGCGCCGTATCGAGCGTGCACGTGGCCTGCTGCGGGCCGGGCGCCTGCCGCTGCAGCAGGTTGCCGAAGCGTGCGGCTACGCCGACCTTAGCCATTTCAGCCATCGCTTCAGCGCAGCAGTCGGTGCGCCGCCCGGCCGCTACCGCCAGCTTGTGAGCGGACTCAAGTCCTGACCCTATCGCCGTGCCGCGCACGATTGGAAGCTCAGCGCGCGCCGCTGACGGGGCAAGTCCACCATTGGCTCCTGTGCCTTTGGCTGGAGGATGCCATGAAACCGGTTGCCCGATTGTGCGGTCTTGTCCTTGCCTTGCCATTACTCGCTGCTGCCCAGGCGCCGCCTGTTTACCGCGCGACTGCGCTTCCCTTCGATAGCGCAAGAGTGCTCATCAACAACGCGGGCGAAATCGCCGGCACCGCTGGCGGCCGCGTGGCGCTCTGGCGGCGCGGCAGCGGACTGGAATACCTGACGGACAGCAGCGATGAAGCGATCCTCACCGATATGAATGACGCTGGCCAGCTGGTGGGATCATCCGGCGCCCAACCGATGATCTGGCAATCGGGACGGCAGCCCATCACATTCGACGCGGGCGTTCATGGCGGAACGGCGGTTTCCATCAATAACAAGGGCACGATTGTCGCGATGGCACGTGCAGTGGATGGTAAAAATGGTCCACAGAATGGGTACTTCATCTACAAAGACGGACAGAAGAATTGGTTGCATGACGTGCTGCCTTGGGAGATCAATGACCAGGAGCAGGTTGTCGGCCTCTCGCGCGCAGGGGATCATGCCGGAGTCTGGCAGGACGGCGCTTATCACGATCTGCCCGATGCGGGCTATTCGTGGGCGCGCGACATCAACGACAAGGGCTGGGTGGCCGGCGGCAGCGGCAGCGATATTACCGAGGCCCATGGCGCGATCTGGAAAGGCGAAGTGCTGGAGACCTACGGCCCCGGCTACGCCACCGCCATCAACAACGCAGGCGTGGCCGTCGGTTATTGGGAAGGCACGCAGCACGGCATGCTGTTTTCCGGTGGGCAGACATATGACCTGAACACGCTGTGGGACAGAAGCGGCTGGGACGGCTGGAGCCTCCGTTATACGGAAGATATCAACGATGCGGGCGAGATCGTGGCGATTGCCAGCAATACGGCAACCTTCGCGCAGCAAGCAGTGCTGCTGTCGCCGGTGCCGGAGTTGGCGCCGGCCCTGATGCTGCTGGCCGGCCTGGCGCTGCTTGGCAGCTTGCATCGCGCTATAGCGCGCAATGCTATCGCGCCGTTGCGCACGATTTGAGCCGGCGCGCGCGCAGCCTGCCGCGTTGGCGCAGCATTGGCTCCTGTTCAATCAACGGGAGATTGCCATGCCCAGGTTCCTTCGTTTGTTCTTGTCCATGCTGGCGTTGCTGGCCTGCGCCGCATACGCGCAAGGCGCGCCTGCCTATCAGGCGCTGAAGTTCGATGGCCAGTTCTCGCCGCGATTGCTGAATGACCTGGGACAGGTCGCCGGTATCGGCCAGGACGGCAGGCCGCTTATCTGGAATCCGGACGGTTCTGTGCTGCAGCTGCCGGGCGCGGTCAGCGAGCTCACCATCACCGGATTCAACAACCAGGGCACGATTGTCGGGAACGCCATGCTCCCGGGCTACAACCTGGTGCAGCCGGTAGTGTGGCGCAATGGCGGCGCGGTGGAGCGCCTGCCGTTGCAGGGACTCGGCGGCACTACAGCCGGCATCAACAACCGCGGCGACATTATCGGCTACCTGGCCGGCGCCTCGGATACGGGTTCAGGCCAGGTCGGCTTTATCCAGTGGGGCGACGGCAGCACGCCACAGCTGTTCAACGACTATCGGCCGGAGATGATCAATGACCATGGCCTGGTCCTCGGGCAGCTTGGCGGCGAGTATGGCCTCAGGACCTGGCAGGACGGCGCCTTCGGCCAAGCCCCATACAGCGACCTGTCCGTGCGTGCGCTCAACAACGAAGGACGCTTGATTGGCATCCACGACGGATACCATGCGTTCTCCCTGGTCGAGCAGGACGGACAGCGCGACATCCAGGACATGTGGTCCGGCTTTGCCCACGCGCTCAACGACTCGGGCAGCATAGTCGGCGAGACCGAAATGAGCCTGCACGCCATGCTGTGGTACCAGGGCCGGGCTTACAACCTGGACCATTTGTGGGACGATGAGCGGTACACGGGTTGGGCCCTGCTCAATGCATGGGACATCAACGAAAACGGCGCGATACTTGCCAGCGCGATCGGCCCAGTCGGCGGAAGCGCTACCTTCCTCTTGTCGCCGGTACCGGAGCCACAGTTTGTCACGCTCCTGCTGGCCGGCCTGCTGCTGCTGGCGATACGCTGGATCGCGCAGAGGAAATTGCTCGCCCGGCTGTTGTCATCGTCATTGCTGGCGCTGTTCGCCGCCAATGCCTATGCGCAGGAAGCGCCGGTGTATCGGGCAACCCGGCTTGACCAGCAGTTCGCGCCGAAGCTGCTGAATGACCTGGGGCAGGTGGCCGGCATTGGACAGGACGGCAAGCCGCTGATCCGGAATCCCGATGGTTCGATCGTGCACCTGGCTGGCGTCGCCGGGGATCTCACCCTTACCGGCTTCAATAACCAGGGCACGGTCGTCGGCAACATCAGCGTGCCAGGCTTTGCGCAGTCGCAGCCGGTCATATGGCGCAACGGCGGCGCGATGGAGCTGCTGCATTTCGCCGGATCAAGCGCCTATGCGGCGGGCCTCAACAACCGCGGCGACATCGTCGGCTACAGCACAGGAGCATCCGGCTCCGGTCCGATCGGCTTTATCCAATGGGGCGATGGCAGCGGACAGCAACTGTTCGATGATTACCGGCCAAGGCTGATCAACGACCTGGGGCTCGTCTTCGGTAGCCGTACCGACGAATTTGGCCTCAGGAGCTGGCAGGACGGGGCCTTCGGTGAGCATCACCTGTGGTACGACTACCACGTTCGCGCCCTGAACAGTGAGGGCAAGCTGACCGGCTTCCGGGACATTGGCAATGCATTTACGCTGCTGCTGCGCGATGGCGAGTGGCAGCAGCAGGAGCTGTGGTCCGACTATGCCTACGACATCAACGATGCGGGCAGCGTCGTCGGCGAAACCATTTACAGGCGCGCCATGCTGTGGTTCCAGGACCGGCCGTATGTGCTGGATCACGTATGGAACGAGGAACAATACGCCGGCTGGTTCCTGCAAAGCGCCTGGGATATCAATGCCAGCGGCCAAGTGCTGGCCCGCGGCGTCAATGAATGGGACGCGCCGGGGGCATTCCTGCTGTCGCCCGTGCCGGAACCGGCGCAAGGCGCGTTGCTGCTGGCCGGGCTGGCGCTGTTGGGCAGCCTGCGCCTCAGGCCAGGTCGGCGATCAGCCTGACGATTTCGTCGCCGTAGGAAACCAGCTTCTTCTCGCCGACGCCGGAGATGCCGCGCATCTCGCCGAGCGAAGCCGGACGGACCTTGGCGATCTCGCGCAGCGTGGCGTCGTTGAAGATCACATAAGCCGGCACGCCATGCTCGCGTGCCGCGCCCATGCGCCACGAACGCAGGCGGTCGAAGATGCGCTGTTCGTCGCCATCCAGGCTGGTCTCTTCGTAGCCCTTCGGCGTCGCGCTGCGCTTCTGTTTGACCGGCTTCTGGTACTGGCGCAGCTGCACTTTCTGGCCGCCTTTCAGCACCGGGCGCGCGGCATCGGTCAGCTTGAGCGAGCTGAATTGTTCGTGGTCGACGGTGACCAGGCCCAGCGCGATCACCTGGCGCAGGATGGCGCGCCATTCCTGTTCGCTGCGGTCGGCGCCGATGCCGAATACGGACAGCTTGTCGTGGTGCCAGGTCTGGATGCGCTCGGACTCGGCGCCGCGCAGCACGTCGATCACGTGGCCGGCGGCGAAGCGCTGGTCGCAGCGGTAGATCGCCGACAGCAGCTTCTGCACCGGCACCGTGCCGTCGAACGATACCGGCGGGATCAGGCAGGTATCGCAATTGCCGCAAGGCGTGGCCGGTTCGCCGAAGTATTCCAGCAGGCGCACGCGGCGGCAGCTCAGTGTCTCGCACAGGCCCAGCATGGAATCGAGCTTGTTCGACAGCACGCGCTTGAAGTTCTCGTCGGCTTCCGATTCGTCGATCATGCGCCGCTGCAGCACCACGTCCTGCAGGCCGTAGGACATCCAGGCGCTGGCGGGCATTCCGTCGCGGCCGGCGCGGCCGGTCTCCTGGTAGTAGCCTTCGATCGACTTGGGCAGGTCGAGGTGGCAGACGAAGCGCACGTCCGGCTTGTCGATGCCCATGCCGAAGGCGATGGTGGCCACCATCACGATGTTTTCCTCGCGCAGGAAGCGCGCCTGGTTGTCGGCGCGTACCGCGTGCTCCATGCCGGCGTGGTAGGCCAGGGCGCGCACGCCGTGCTCGTTCAGGAATTCGGCCGTCTCTTCCACCTTCTTGCGCGACAGGCAGTAGACGATGCCGCAGTCGCCGGCATGCTCGGCGGTGATGAAGTCCAGCAGCTGCTTGCGGCCGTTGGTCTTTTCGACGATCTGGTAGCGGATGTTCGGGCGGTCGAACGAGGAGACGAACTGCGCGGCATCGTTCAGCGCCAGGCGGTGGATGATCTCGGCACGCGTCTGCTGGTCGGCGGTCGCGGTCAGCGCGATGCGCGGCACGTTCGGGAATTGCTCGTGCAGCACCGACAGCTTGATGTATTCGGGGCGGAAGTCGTGGCCCCATTGCGACACGCAGTGCGCCTCGTCGATGGCGAACAGCGCGATCTGCGAATCCTGCAGCAAGTCGAAGCAGCGCTGCGTCAGCAGCCGCTCCGGCGCCACGTACAGCAGGTCGATCTGGCTGGTGCGCACCAGGCGCTCGATGCGCGCCGCTTCCTCGTACGTCTGGGTGGAGTTCAGGAAGGCTGCGCGCACGCCTACTTCGGCCAACGCGTCGACCTGGTCCTGCATCAGCGCGATCAGCGGCGATACCACCACGCCCACGCCTTCGCGCAGCATGGCCGGGATCTGGTAGCACAGCGACTTGCCGCCGCCGGTCGGCATCAGCACCAGGGCATCGCCGCCATTGCCGACTTGCTCGACAATCTGCGCCTGCTGGCCGCGGAAGGCTGGGTAGCCGAAGACGGTCTGGAGCAGGTGCAGGGCGCGCTGGCTGGTGTCCGGGTTGGTCATTCTCTTATTCGGCCCAGGTGATCATGCCGGAGTAGGCGGTGGCAATCACCACGATGCCGAACACGATGCGGTACCAGGCGAAGACGGTGAAAGTGTGGGTGCTGATGTAGCGCAGCAGCCAGCGGATGCAGGCGAAGGCCGACACGAAAGCCACCACGGCGCCGATGGTGAACATCGGCAGGTCGGCGGCGGTCAGCATGGCGCGCTCTTTCCACAGCGAGTAGAAGGTCGCGGCCAGCAGGGTCGGAATGGCGAGGAAGAAGGAGAACTCCGTGGCAACCTTGCGCGACAGGCCGAACATCATGCCGCCGATGATGGTGGCGCCGGAACGGCTGGTGCCGGGGATCAGGGCGAAGACCTGGGCGAAGCCGACCTTCAGCGCATCCAGGGTGGTCATATCGTCTACCGAGTGCACGCGCACGGCAACCGGGTTGTCCCTGGCGCGGCGCTCGACCCACAGGATCACCAGGCCGCCGACGATGAAGGCCAGCGCCACCGGCTCGGGCGCGAACAGCACGGCCTTGATCTTGTGCTCGAACAGGAAGCCCAGCGCGGCGGCCGGGATGAAGGCCACCGCCACATTGAGCGCAAAGCGGCGCGCGCGCGCCTCGCGCAACATGCCGGACAGGACGTCGCAGATCTTCCTGTGGTATTCCCAGATCACCGCAACCATGGCGCCGCCCTGGATGGCGATCTCGAACACTTTGGCCTTCTCGCCGGTGAAATTCAGCAGGCTGCCCGCCAGCACCAGGTGGCCGGTGGAAGAAATCGGCAGGAATTCGGTAAATCCTTCGACCAGACCCATGATCAGAGCCTTCAGCGCGAGAACGATATCCATTGTGATTTTGCTAAGTGTGTCGGTGGGCGGACGCGGGCGGGATGCTGCGCGGGCACGAAGCTTACCATGAGCGGGCCCCAGCGATGCACTTGAGTCAAGGGTAGCGCCCTTGGCGGGGCGCCGGTTTGCGCTGCGTCAGGAGTGGACGCGCACCAGGCGGCTGCTGGCGGCGACCAGCAACAGCGCCCCGCCGAGGGCGGCAAACGCCAGCTCCAGGCTGGTCAGGTGGGCCATGAAACCGATCAGGGCCGGGCCGGCCAGGACGCCGGCGTAGCCGATGGTGGTGATGGCGGCGATCGCCAGGCTGGCGGGCATGGCGCGCTGATTGCCGGCGGCAGTAAACAGGATCGGCACGATATTCGAGGCGCCCAGGCCGACCAGCACGAAGCCGGCCAGGGCCGCGGCCGGCGACGGCGAGGCCACCGCCGTGAAGAAGCCGGCGGCAGCGCACAGGCCGCCCGCCAGCAGCACGCTGCGCCCGCCGAAACGGCGCACCACGCGGTCGCCGGTCAGGCGGCCGACGGTCATGGCGACGGCAAAGGCGGCGTAGCCGAGGCCGGCACGGCCTTCCTGCAGCCCGCGCTCGGCGGTCAGGAACACGGCGCTCCAGTCCAGCATGGCGCCTTCGGCCAGGAAGACGATGAAGCACAGCACGCCGATGAAGATCACGGCGCCGTGCGGCATGACGAAAGTTGGCGTATTGCCGTCGCGCGCTTCCGGCTGGTGCAGCAGGTCCGGACTGGCGCGCCACAGCAGGACGGCGCTCAGCGCGACGATGGCCAGGCAGGCGCCCAGCGGTCCGCTGCCAAGCCACAGCAGCAGGGCCATGCCGCCGGCGCCGGCAAAGCCGCCCAGGCTGAACATGCCGTGGAAGCCGGACATCAGCGCACCGCCGCTGGCCTTTTCGACAATCACCGCCTGCACGTTCATTGCCACGTCCATGGTGCCGAGCGAGGCGCCGAACACGAACAGCGCCAGCCCCAGCAGCAGCGGGGTCGGTGCCAGCGCCAGGGCCGGCAGCGACAGGCAGACCACCAGCGCCGACCACAGCACCACCTTGCGGCAGCCAAAGCGCGCCGCCAGCGCGCCGGTCAGCGGCATCGCCAGCAGCGAGCCCAGGCCAAGGCAAAGCAGCAGCAGCCCAAGCGGGCCTTCCGCCAGCTGCAGGCGCTCCTTGGCGTACGGCACCAGCGGCGCCCAGGCGGACATGGCAAGGCCCGCAGTCAGGAAGGCGAGGCGGGTGGAGCGGCGGTGGCGGTGGTCGACGGTTTGGTTCATGGCTGAAGATTCTAGCATGGAACCGTTTCCATCATCGCCGTCAGGGCGCGGTGGCGCGTTCCAGCGTGGCCAGCCAGAGCATGGCCTGTTCGCGCGTGTCGCCGCACATTTCGGCCGAAGGCTGCAGCCCGCCGCAAAAGGCCGGGCGTTCCGGCTTGCCAAAGATCTTGCAGAGCTTGTCGTCGCCCAATTGGACGCAGCGCACCCCGGCCGGCTTGCCGTCAGGCATTCCGGGAATCGGGGACGTGATCGAGGGCGCCGTGCAGCAGGCGCCGCAGGCAGGGCGGCATTGGAAACTCATGATGGGGCGATATTTTACCGCTTCGGCCAGCCCAGCCAGCGCATGGCCTGCTCGCGCGACTCGCCGCACACCGCCTCGTCGGCCACGAATTCGACGCACACGCGGGGGCGTTCGGGCAAGCCATACAGCTTGCAGCGCATGTGTGAATCAAGCTGGATGCAAGGCACGCCTGCCGGCTTGCCTTCAGGCATGCCGGGAATCGGGCTGGAGATTGCGGGTGCCGTACAGCAGGCACCGCATTGTGGACGGCACGGGATCGGGGTGCGGTTCACAGCCGGGCTGGCGGCTTGCCTTGCTAATGGATAATGTGGTGCGTGCGGCCGCCGAAGGCTTTGAGGGCGTCGGACAGCGACACTTCGATCTGTCCCAGGTGGGCGTCAGCCAGCACCCAGGGTTCGCCGTCGGCGGCATGGCGCTTGGCCACTTCGCGTTCGACCATGGCCGCCATGCGCTCGTGCAGCACTTGCTCGTAGCGCGGCGAATCCGGATTTCCGGCTTGGGCACGGGCATACATGTCCGCCCCTTCCCAGAGTTCCTGGATGCGCTCATCCCCAAGTCCGGAGGCGGCTGCCAGGACTTGCAAAGTTGTCTTGTTATGCATTTTTACTCTCCCAGACACGTTCTTTGACGCGTACTTAGCAGTAAATACCTAATTCTCACGAATTACCAATCATTTCTAAGAAGTGGATCTTTATAACAACAGTCGTTGCTCTTCTGGCTAGATTGTTGGCCAAGTGCAGTCT
>Ga0209565_1001383_pt1 | contig 10881 bp, 10 predicted proteins | sample Araplaol_mTSA_r2_2_FD_184283 | JGI IMG/M metagenome (GOLD analysis project Ga0209565, IMG submission 184283) | Arabidopsis root microbial communities from North Carolina, USA - plate scrape MF_Col_mTSA_r2 (SPAdes) (version 3) | ecosystem: Host-associated > Plants > Roots > Endosphere | place... | reverse complement strand
CTTGAACGAACGGGCGTTGATGGCCAGGGCGATTTCCAGCGCCGCCGCGAACAGCGACAAGGTGGCGGAGGCCAGGCACACCATGGCCAGGTCGCGCCAGCCAAGGCGCCACGACAGCCCGATTTCCTCCAGCGGCAGCCACTTCAGGATGCCGTGCGCAATCGCCAGTTCCAGCGTGATGCCGACAATCGACAGCAGGGAAGCGGCCAGCCACTTGCCGATGATCAGGTCCGCCGGACGCACCGGCTGTGCCATCAGCACTTCCAGCGAACGCCGTTCGCGTTCGCCGGCCGTGCTGTCCACCGCGGTGCTCATGCAGAACATGAAGGCCGGGATGAAGAAGATGCCCAGCATGGTGCTGATGGTATTGGCCGAGCGCGATGCGCTGGTGCCGGCGTCGTAGCGCTGCACCAGCACCGGGTTCAGGTTGACCGGCGAGACGCCGTGCGCCAGCAGGCGCGCGCTGGCGATATTGCGGCTGTATTCGCGCAGCACGAATTCCACTTCGTCGATCTTGCGCGAGCTGTCGGAGGCGGAATCGAACCACAATTCGACCCTTGCCGGGCGCATGGCGTTATAGTTTTCGGCGAACTCCGGCGTCAGGCGCAGTACGGCCGTCACGGTCTGCCGCCGCAGCAGGGCGTTGATATCTTCCTCGCCCATGGGTTCCAGCTCGGTGATGTTGACGTTGCGCTGGCGCAGCTGGTTCATCAGCGTGGGCGCCTGGTCGCTGCCGATTACCGCCAGCTCGACGCCCTCGCGTTCCGGCTTGGTGGCGCGGTCGATCTGCCGCTGCAGCATGAAGCCGACCAGGATCGGGTACATCAGCACGAACAGCAGCAGCAGGCTGAGGGCGCGGCGGTCGCGCAGGGTTTCCGTCAGTTCCTTGCGCAGCACGATGGGGAATTTCAGCTTCATAGTTCGATGCCCTCCTCGGTGCCGACCAGGCGCACGAAAGCGTCTTCCAGGCTGGGCAGGCCGGCCTGTTCGCAAAGCTGCTGCGGGGTGCCCTGGGTGACCGTGGTGCCGTTGGCGATCACGATCACGTCGTCGCAGGAGTGGATCACTTCCTGCATCACGTGGGTTGCCATGATGACGCAGCAGCCGTCGGCTTTCAGCGCAGCCAGGGCGCGCCGCAGCGCGCGCGTGCTCATCACGTCCAGGCCGCGGCTTGGCTCGTCGAGCAGCAGGTGGCGCGGGCGGTGCAGCAGGGTGCGCGCCAGTGCGACCTTGATGCGCTGGCCTTGCGAGAAGCCTTTGGCGCGGCGGTCGATGATGTCTTCCAGCGACAGCAGCTCGGTGACTTCCCGGGTGCGCTGTTCGATCGCGGCATCTTCCATGTCGTTCAACTCCCCGAAGTAGCGCAGGTATTCGCGCGTGGTCAGGCGCTCGTACAGGCCGAACTGGTCGGTCAGCACGCCGACATTGCGGCGCACCGACATCGGGTCCAGCGCGGGATCGACGCCGTCGATGGAGATGGTGCCGTGGTCGCGCTGCAGCAGCCCGACCAGGGTGCGCAACAGGGTGGTCTTGCCGGCGCCGTTCGGGCCGAGCAGGGCGGTGATGATGCCGTCGCGCGCCGTGAAGCTGGCACCGGCCAGCGCCTGCACCTTGCCGAAGCGCTTGCAGAGGTTTTGGACTTCAATCATGGTTGTGGTCCTGCGCTATTGAGCTGGAATGTCGGAGCCGGGATCTCATTGAGGCACTCGGCCTTCAACGGTACGCCCGGCTGGTCGAGGAAGCTGCGCAGCAGGCGCGGCATGCACCCCAGTGGCGACACGATGTGGCCGCCGTTCTTCACGACCAGGTGCTGGGCGTTCTTCATGAATTTGCGCGCGGCTTCGGCACGGCGCGGCGGCGTGACCGGGTCGAGCGCGCCGGACATCAGCAGCACCGGCGCTTCGATCACGGTCGGTTCCTTGTAAGGCACCGCCGGCACCGACATGGTTTCGCACATTTTCCCGATACGCATGATCTGCGGCGCGCCGAGGAAGGATCCCCTGGTGTCTTCCTCCAGCAATTGCGGCGTCAGGCGCGGGAAGTCTTCGGCGCAGACCACGGCCAGGTGCAGCGGCATGGCCGGACCGCCTTCGGTGGAAAAGTCGCGCGACACATTGCTGCGCGCGATGAAGGGCTGCCAGCGGTCCTGGTAGGCGCTGTGGATCAGGAAGGGCAGGCGCCGGCTGTCGGCCTGCGAATACAGGATGTTGTGCACGGTGCCGATGAAGCGCATGCTGGTCATTTCGACCGTGGTGGTTTCTGCCGTGCGCGGATCGGGCAAGGTCAACGATTGCGGCGACCTGGCCAGGCGTGCCGACAGCGCTTCGAACTCGGAGCGCAAACGCGGGAAGGCGGTGGCGCAGACGGTATCGTCGGTGCATTGCTTGAACAGTGCATCGAGCGCTGCCTGCGCATCGCGGGCGCCAGCCGGCACGACCTGGTCGGGCGCCGCCACGCCGTCCAGTACCAGGGTGCGCACGCTGCCGGGGTACAAGCGGGCATAAGACTGCGCCAGCCGGCTGCCGTAAGAGCCGCCCCAGACGTTGATGCGTCCATAACCCAGTGCGCTGCGCACCACTTCGATATCGCGCGCCGCCTGCTCGGTGGTATACAGATTGAAGCGCTTGTTCAATCCCTTGATGCAGTCGCGGGCCTCGGCCAGCAACTCGTCTTCCGTGGCAGTTTCGGCATTCTTGCCGGGTTTGCAATCGAGCTTGCCCGATAAGCCCGTGCCGCGCTGGTCGATCAGCACGATGTCGCGCGTGGCGCGCACTTTGCGGAAGGTGGTATTCAGCAGCGGCACCAGGTCGGAACCGGCCTCGCCGGGGCCGCCGGCCAGCAGGAACAGCGGGTCGCGCCGGGCCGATTCGCGCAGGGCCGGGGCGACCGTGACGTGCAGGCTGAGGGTGGCGCCGGGGGCGTGATGGTCGAGCGGGACCGCCAGCCGGAGGCAGCGCAGCGATTCTTCGGTGCCGGGCAGGTGGCAATCCTTGCCGGGCTGGGCTGTCGCGATGGCTGGCGCCAGTGCCAGGGCGAACAGCGAGGCCAGCATGAGCGATCGCATGGCCGTCTCCTCTTGTAATTCCGGGGTTCCATAGTAGCCCGGCAATATCTGCTTAGCAACGGCAACACGGTACAGGGCAGGGTTGACCCGGCGGGCCGAAGCAGGCTATAATCGCCAGCTTTCCTTTTCGCTCGGGAAAATTAAACAAGAAGGATGCGTCCGCTGAAGCATTGGGGCGGAACCGCCGATAGAGCGTTTTTACATTTCACAGAAAGTTCAAACATGAAAACTTTTTCCGCTAAGGGCCATGAAGTCCAGCGCGATTGGTTCGTGATTGACGCGACGGACAAAGTCCTCGGCCGTGTTGCCAGCGAAGTGGCACGCCGACTGCGCGGCAAGCATAAGCCAGAATTCACCCCTCACGTTGACACCGGCGACTTCATCGTTGTCGTGAACGCAGGCAAACTGCGCGTGACCGGTACCAAAGCAACCGAGAAGACCTACTACCGTCACTCCGGTTACCCAGGCGGCATCTACGAGACCAACTTCCTGAAGATGCAACAGCGCTTCCCAGGCCGCGCCCTGGAAAAGGCAGTGAAAGGCATGCTGCCGAAGGGTCCTCTGGGCTACGCCATGATCAAGAAGCTGAAAGTGTACGCTGAGGGTTCCCACCCGCACGCTGCCCAGCAACCTAAAGCACTCGAATTCTAAGGAACTGACATGATCGGTAACTACAACTACGGCACCGGCCGTCGCAAGAGTGCAGTAGCTCGCGTGTTCATCAAAGCTGGCACCGGCCAGATCATCGTGAACGGCAAGCCAGCAGCTGAGTACTTCTCCCGTGAAACCGGCCTGATGGTGATCCGTCAGCCGCTGGAACTGACCGGCAACGTTGAACGTTTCGACATCAAAGTCAACGTGCACGGCGGCGGCGAGTCCGGCCAGGCAGGTGCAGTGCGTCACGGCATCACCCGCGCACTGATCGACTACGATGCAGGCCTGAAGGGCGACCTGGCACGTGCCGGCTTCGTCACTCGCGATGCTCGTGAAGTTGAACGTAAAAAAGTTGGTCTGCGCAAAGCACGTCGCGCAAAGCAATTCTCGAAGCGTTAATCTTTACGCTCTCGTACAAAAAGCCGCTGGTCTCCAGCGGCTTTTTTTATTTTTGCCTTAAAATGACCCCCTCGTTTAATTTTTACTTCGCAAGGAAGAGATCATGATCAAAGTAGGCATCGTCGGCGGCACTGGTTACACGGGCGTGGAACTGCTGCGACTGTTAGCCGCACACCCTGAAGTCGAACTGACCGCGATCACGTCGCGCAAGGAAGACGGCTTGCCGGTGGCTGAGATGTATCCTTCCCTGCGCGGCCGCGTGAATATCGCCTTCTCCTCGCCGGACAAGGTTGACCTGACCCAGTGCGACGTCGTGTTCTTCGCCACTCCGCACGGCGTGGCCATGGCGCAGGCGCCGGAACTGCTGGCCAAAGGCGTGAAGGTGATCGACCTGGCGGCGGACTTCCGCATCAAGGACCGCGCTGTATTCGAAAAGACCTACAAGATCGACCACACCGCGCCGGAACTGCTGGAGCAAGCCGTGTACGGCCTGCCTGAGCTGAACCGCGACGACATCAAGAAGGCGAACCTGATTGCCAATCCGGGCTGCTACCCGACCACCATGCAGCTCGGCTTCGTGCCGCTGCTGAAGGCGGGCCTGATCGATGCCGGCCACCTGATCGCCGATTGCAAGTCCGGCGTGTCCGGCGCTGGCCGCAAGGCGGAAATCGGCACCCTGTTCTCCGAATCGTCGGACAACTTCAAGGCCTACGGCGTGAGCGGCCACCGCCACACCCCGGAAACCGCGGCCCAGCTGCAGCGTTTCACCAGCGACAAGGTCAACCTGATCTTCACCCCGCACCTGACCCCGATGATCCGCGGCATGCACTCGACCCTGTACGCGCGCCTGACCAAGGACGTGTCGAACGAAGAGCTGCAAAAGCTGTTCGAAGACGCGTACGCAGACCAGCCTTTCGTCGACGTTATGCCATGGGGCTCGCACCCGGAAACCCGCAGCACCCGCGGCGCCAATATGCTGCGCCTGGCGCTGCATCGCCCGAACAACGGCGACACCCTGATCGTGCTGGTGGTGCAGGACAACCTGGTCAAAGGCGCATCCGGCCAGGCCGTGCAGTGCATGAACCTGATGTTCGGCCTGGACGAAGGCCTGGGCCTGCAAACCATCGCCCTGATGCCTTAAGTGGAAGCCGGCATGGAGCAGGCGCGCGCGCCACTGCTGGCGCGCGTGTTTGGCCTGGCTGCGGTCCTGGTCGCCGGCGGCGCGCTCGCGGTATGGGGCGTGGACCTGGGCAAGCGGGTGGTTGGCGTATCGAAGGGCGAATCCGGGCCCACGGTTGCCAGGCAACTCGCAGCGACTGAGCTGGAGCTGGCCCGCGTTTCGGCTGAGCGCGATGCCCTGGCCGAGAAGCTGAAAGCGGCTCCCGCCGCAGCGCCGGCTCCGGCAGCGTCCGATGCTGAATTGGCAAAATTGAATGCCGACCTGGCCCTGCTGGAAGAGGCGCTGCCACCGACCAAGGCTGGTTCCGGCCTCGTTATTCGCGGCATGCAAGCCCGCATGGCAGCGCCCAAGCTCTTGCATTACACGGTTTTGCTCCAATATGGTGCGAAGAAGAAGGGCCCATCCGCCTTCACCGGCCGGCTCAAGCTGGCGGTTGCCGTAATCCAGGATGGCAAGAAGGCTGTGCTCGAATACCCGAAGGAGGGTGCCGAGCGCTACGACCTGAAAGTGGACCGCTACCAGCGCATCGACGGTACGCTGGAACTGCCGGAAGGCATCAAAGTCGTGGCGGTCAAGGTCAGCCTGTCGGAAAAAGGCAAAGTCGTTGCCGATGAGACAACGACAGTGCGCAGCCTCTAAAGCGGCCAAGTCCGGCATGGACTATAATGGGACAACTGATTTTAAGTAGGAGTAACACATGACTGCAGTAGCCGAAGACGTGATCCCGGCACCGATCGTTTTCACCGACGCCGCGGCCGAGAAAGTAGCGCAACTGATTGAAGAAGAAGGCAATCCAGACCTGAAGCTGCGCGTATTCGTGCAGGGTGGCGGTTGCTCCGGCTTCCAATACGGTTTCACTTTTGACGAAATCGTCAATGAAGACGACACCACCATGGTGAAGAACGGCGTCCAGCTGTTGATCGACTCGATGAGCTACCAGTACCTGGTAGGCGCCGAGATCGACTACAAGGACGACCTGGAAGGCGCACAATTCGTCATCAAGAACCCATCCGCGACTTCGACCTGCGGCTGCGGTTCCTCCTTCTCCGTCTAAGCGTTCGCATAGCCGAGCCCGTGTCAACCTTGGGGTCAGGCCCCAACGGTGACACAGGCTCAACCATGAACGGATGAGCCCGTGTCAACCAAAGGGTCTGACCCCAAGGTTGACACGGGCTCGTGCGTTAACGCGGGTAGAGGGCGCCGAGGATGCGTTCGCCGCGTGCGCCGGTCACCGAAGGCAGGTTGCCGGGCTGGCGTTCGTCGAAGCGGTGGGCTAGCCAGGCGAAGACCATCGCTTCTACACGGTTGGGCGGTACGCCCAGCGCATCGCTTGACTGTACTTTGGTCGCTTCGCCCAGTTCCGCCTGCAGCTCGCGCATCAGCGTGGCGTTGTAGGCGCCTCCTCCACACACGTAGAGCGCATCCGCACCGTGCGGGGCGATTTCGCGCGCCAGGCTGACCGCGGTCAAGCGCAGCAGGGTGAACATCACATCTACTGGCTTGGCATCGGCGAAGGGCGCCAGGCGGGCATCCAGCCAGTCGGCGTGGAACAGGTCGCGGCCGGTGCTCTTTGGGGCGGGCAGGGCGAAATAGGGTTCGGCCAGCAGCGCGGCCAACAGGCCGGGCACTTCCTTGCCGGCAGCGGCCCAGGCGCCGTTGTCGTCGAATTCGACGCCTTGGTGGCGCGAGATCCAGGCGTTCATCAGCACATTGCCGGGGCCCGTGTCGTAGCCGCCGACCGTGCCATCCTTGTGCAGCAGGGAGATATTGGCGATGCCGCCGATATTGGCCAGCACGCGCATCTTGCCTTCCTTGCCGAACAGGGCCTTGTGGCCGGCCGGCACCAGCGGCGCGCCCTGGCCGCCGGCAGCCACGTCGCGCGAGCGGAAGTCGGCAACCACGTCGATGCCGCTCAGTTCGGCCAGCAGGGCGGCGTTGATGATCTGTCGCGTAAAGCCAAGTTCAGGGCGGTGGCGGATGGTTTGGCCATGCGCACCAATGGCGCGCACATCGGCCGATTTCATCTCGGCCTTGGCCAGCAGTTCGGCCACGCAGTCCGCATAGAGTTCGGCCAGCTTGTTGGCAGCCAGCGCTTCGCGTTCGATCTCGTTCGGCGAGGCGCCCTGCAGCGCCATCAGTTCGTCGCGCAGCGACTGGGGGAACTCTACATACGCCGCCGACATGGTGCGCGCGGCGCCAGCCCAGAAGTCCACGAGGACGCCATCCACGCCGTCCAGGCTGGTACCCGACATCATTCCGATATATAAGCTCATGGTGCTATTGTAGTTCGGGGTCAGTTGAGTCAAATAAAAAAAAGGCGCACCTTTGTGCGCCTTTTATTCCTTTGCCGTCGGATTACTTGGCGGCCAGGGTGTTGGTTTTGTCGTTCGAACGCAGCAGGGCGAAGCGGTGGATCATGTCGCCGGCCACCGATTTGAAGCGCGCCAGTTCGGCGGTCGTCAACGGGGCTTGGGCCGTGATGTTCAGCTTGTTCGGGTCCTTGGCTTCGCCTGCAACGCGGAATTCGTAGTGCAGGTGGGCGCCGGTCGACCAGCCGGTGGTGCCGACGTAGCCGATGATGTCGCCCTGGCTGACCTTGGCACCCTTTTTCATGCCGGCGCCGAAGCGGCTCATGTGCGCATAAGCGGTCGAGTAGTTGGCCCAGTGCTTGATCACGACCACGTTGCCGTAGCCGCCTTGCACGCCGGCGAAATCGATCACGCCGTCACCGGCTGCGCGGATCGGGGTGCCGGTTGCGGCAGCGAAGTCGGTGCCTTTGTGCTGCTTCCAGTTGCCGGAGATCGGGTGCGAGCGCATGCCGAAGCCGGAGGAAATACGCGAGAACTCCAGCGGCGATTTCAGGAAGGCTTTCTTCAGCGATTTGCCGTCGAAGCTGAAGTAGCCGCCACCCGATTTGGTCAGCGGGTCTTCAAACCATACGCTCTGGTAGGTGGTGCCCTTGTTGGTGAATTCGCCAGCCAGGATACGGCCGGCGCGCACGAACTCGCCGTCCTGCCAGAAGGTTTCGTACACCACGTTGAAACGGTCGCCGCGCTTCAGGTCGGACCGGAAGTCGATGTTGGTGGAGAACATTTCAATAATCTGCGCGACGACGGTGTCGGGCAGGCTGCTGCCGTCGGAACTCGAGTCGGTCGCGGCATACAGGGAAGTGGTGATTTCGCGCGCGCGCATTTCAATGCGGCGTTCCAGTTTCGCGGCGGTCTCTTCAGCCGTGAACTCTGCGTCGCCCGAGCGGGTGACCATAATATTCTTGACGGGGTTGTCTTTGCCGTCCACAACGGTGGCCTTCAGCCACAGCAGGTTGCCGTTTTCGTCGGTCTGCGCCTGCACGCGTTTGCCGCTGCGCAGCTGCATAATGGCGCGCGCGGTCTTGTCTTTCTTGATGAAGGTTTCTGCAGCGTCGTCTTCCACGCCCAGACGATTGAGCAGCGTCGCGAGCGTGTCGCCGGCGCGGATCTTTTCTTCGTGGACGTAAGTCTGGGAAGCTTCTTGCTTCTGCAGGGCGGTGATCTGCGCGGACAGGTCAGGTAGCTGGATATCCTGGGCAATGGTTTTCACGGGCAGGTCGCTCGCGTCAGGGGCGAGCGGAGCCACGCCGGCAGCACCAAAAGCGCATACGGCAAGGAAGATCGCCGATGCGCTGATGATCCGCGCCTTACGCGTCGAACCTAGCAGATTGTGCAAGCGTGAGCTTGCGAACTTGTTTATAGGGTTCATGCAATCAGTTAAAATTTGCCGCTTGAACTTTTAGGATTCTTGGTATTTTGTTCTAAGTTGTTGATTTAATTCGTTTTCATCGGGCAAGATTGATGGGATCGGGCATTATAACAAAGTCCTGAGCCGTGCCAACAATTTGAGAGAATTTCGCAAAAATGGATACAGACAACAAAATCCTGCCGCTGACCGATAGCGTCCAGGAAGCCCTCGCCATCACCAAGCGTGGTGTGGACGAGCTCATTATCGAAAGCGAATTTGCTCAAAAGCTGGCGCGCTCGGAAAAGACTGGCGTGCCGCTGCGCATCAAGCTGGGCCTGGACCCGACTGCGCCGGACTTGCACTTGGGACACACCGTGGTGCTGAACAAGATGCGCCAGCTGCAGAACCTGGGCCACCAGGTGATCTTCCTGATCGGCGACTTCACGTCCATGATCGGCGACCCATCGGGCCGCAATGTGACCCGTCCGCCGCTGACCCGCGAGCAGATTGAACTGAATGCCCAGACATATTTCAAGCAGGCATCGCTGGTGCTGGATGCGGCCAAGACCGAAATCCGCTACAACTCGGAGTGGTGCGATCCGCTGGGCGCGCGCGGCATGATCCAGTTGTCCTCGCGCTACACCGTGGCGCGCATGATGGAGCGCGACGACTTTTCCAAGCGTTTCAAGAACGGCACCCCGATTTCGGTGCACGAGTTCCTGTACCCGCTGATGCAGGGTTACGACTCGGTGGCGCTGAAGGCCGACCTGGAGCTGGGCGGTACTGACCAGAAGTTCAACCTGCTGGTGGGCCGCGAGTTGCAGAAGGATTACGGTCAGGAGCAGCAGTGCATCCTGACCATGCCGTTGCTGGAAGGCCTGGATGGCGTCGAGAAGATGTCCAAGTCCAAGAACAACTATATTGGTATCACCGAGCCGGCCAACACCATGTTCGCCAAGGTGATGTCGATTTCGGACGTGATGATGTGGCGCTACTACGACCTGCTGTCGTGGAAGTCGATCGAGGAAATCGCCGGCCTGAAGAAGGCGATCGAAGGCGGGGCGAATCCGCGCGATGCCAAGGTGGCGCTGGCCCAGGAAATCGTGGAGCGCTTCCACTCGCGCCAGGCGGCGGAGGATGCGCTGGCCGACTTCGTCAATCGTTCCAAGGGCGGCATTCCGGATGATGTGCCGGAAGTGGCGCTGTCCGGCGCGCCGGTCGGCATCGGTCAGCTGCTGAAGCAGGCTAACCTGTGTGCTTCGACTTCGGAGGCGCTGCGCATGATCGACCAGGGTGGTGTACGTATCGACGGTACCGTTATTTCCGATAAGGGCCTGAAAGTTGAAGCCGGCACCTTCGTGATGCAAGTCGGTAAGCGCAAGTTCGCGAAAGTGACCTTGTCGGCATGATCGGGCTGCTGCAGCGGGTCACCTCCGCCAAGGTTGTTGTCGATGGCGAGACCACCGGCGCCATCGATGGCGGGCTGATGGTGCTGGTGTGCGCGGAGAAGGGCGATACGGAGAAGGAGGCGGACCAGTTGCTGGCCAAGCTTTTGTCGTATCGGGTGTTTTCCGACGATGCTGGCAAAATGAACAAGTCGGTGACGGATGTGGCGGGCGGCTTGCTGCTGGTGCCGCAGTTTACGCTGGCGGCGGATACCAATTCGGGCACGCGGCCGTCGTTCAGTCCGGCGGCTGCGCCGGCGGATGGGAAGCGGCTGTTTGAGTATTTTGTGGAGCAGGCACGTTCCAGGCACGCGGTCGTTGGCACGGGCGTGTTTGGGGCGGATATGAAGGTGTCGCTGACCAATGATGGGCCGGTGACGTTCTGGTTGCAGGTGAGTCCTAAAACATAAAACCGGTAAACC
>Ga0209565_1001377_pt1 | contig 10918 bp, 10 predicted proteins | sample Araplaol_mTSA_r2_2_FD_184283 | JGI IMG/M metagenome (GOLD analysis project Ga0209565, IMG submission 184283) | Arabidopsis root microbial communities from North Carolina, USA - plate scrape MF_Col_mTSA_r2 (SPAdes) (version 3) | ecosystem: Host-associated > Plants > Roots > Endosphere | place... | reverse complement strand
GAACAACTTCGGCTTCGGCGGCACCAACGGCACGCTGGTGTTCAAGCGCGCTTGAGCGTCGCTCTGTCATGCACAGCGCGCCGTCGGTGACCTATCCGGTGGGGCGCTCGCGTGGCGCAACCCGGATTCTTGTCGTTCTCTGGGCGCTGGGGGCTCTTTGCGCGGGTGCGTCCTGCTATCTCTTCGATAGCGTCGGATGGCGTCATCTCCTGCTGGTTCTCAGTGTCGTGTTCGCGGGCGTCGCCGCGGGTTTCGGCCTGCGGCAAGAAGGCGCGGGCGTCCTGCACTTCGACGGCCTTTACTGGTCGCTGACAGGCAATCAGGCCTCCCGTGGCGTGCACGCCGCGCGTGCCTCCGTGGCGCTCGACTTCCAGTCGCTGATGCTGCTGCGCCTGAGCGAACCGGGCCGTGCGCGGCGTTGGATCTGGATCGAGCAGCGGACCATGCCCGAGCGCTGGCGCGATCTGCGCCGCGCGGTATATTCGCGCCCCCCGGCCGCCACGCCCGCGGCCGACCCCTGGCGCGCGACAGCTCCGGCCGACGCGCCCTGAACCTTCTTCGATGACCACCTCCCCGCCCGTGCCGCCGGACTCCGGCCTGAACGACGCGCCCGCTGCGGCGGCGCGTCCGGGCGAGGTCGATTTCCAGCTGGTCCAGCGCACCGTCGCAGGCGACCAGAAGGCCTTCGAGCTGCTGGTCATCAAGTACCAGCGCCGCATCGAGCGCCTGATCGGGCGGATGGTGCGCGATGTCGACCTGATCGAGGACATCGCGCAGGAAACCTTCATTCGCGCCTACCGCGCCCTGCACCAGTTCCGCGGCGAGGCGCAGTTCTATACCTGGCTCTACCGGATCGCCGTCAACACCGCCAAGAAGGCGCTGGTGGACATGAAGCGCGATCCCACCGTCTCCGAGGCGGCTCTGAGGCCTTCTTCCGAGGATGAGGATGAAACTTACCGTCCCGGAAACGAACCAACCAGCGACGAAACCCCCGAATCGGTCATGGCGGCGAACGAAATCGCCGGCGCCGTCGAGGCAGCCATGGAAGCGCTCCCTGCCGAACTTCGGCAGGCGGTCACGCTGCGCGAGATCGAGGGCATGAGTTACGAAGAGATTGCCGAGGTCATGGATTGCCCTATCGGCACGGTGCGTTCGCGGATTTTCCGGGCGCGCGAGGCCATTTCGGCCAGGGTCAAGCCGTTGCTGGACAACCAGTCCGGCAAGCGTTGGTAGTAAGCAGGTGAATGAAATGAATCAGACGATGACGGTTCGGGAACAGGTGTCCGCACTTGCGGATGGTCATTTGCAGGGCGAGGCGTTCGCTCAGGCCATCGAGGCGATCGGCGCCGAAGGCGAGTCGCGCGCGACATGGCAGGCCTACCACGTGGTGGGCGACGTGCTGCGCTCGGGTTCGCATTCGCCGTGCAGCGACACCTCGGCCTTCCTGGCGCGCTTCCAGCAGCGGCTGGCGGCAGAGCCGGTGATGATGGCCCCGGTGGCGGAGCCCGTCGCCGTGGCCGTGCCGGTCCAGCTCAGGGCGGAAGCGGCCAACGAGCCGGTGTTCCGCTGGAAGCTGGTGGCCGGCGCCGCATCGCTGATGGCCGTTGCCGCCATCAGTTGGACCCTGGTCGGCAACGGCTCGGCCGTGCCGCAGCAAGGCGGTGCTCAACTGGCTTCGGTGCAGCAGCAACAGCAGCCGGCACCGGCCGTGAACTCGGTGCTTGCCGCGGCCGCGGCCAACGGCCCCCAGGCTGTCGGCAACACGCTGACCCCGACCCGCGTGATCGTGGGCAACGGCAATCCGCAGGTCATGCTGCGCGACCCGCGCCTGGATCAACTCCTCGAAGCGCACCAGCAGGCCGGCGGCGCTTCGCAAATGCCCTCCGGCTTCCTGCGCAACGCCACTTTCGAGGGCCCGACGCGCTGATGAGCGCGAGCAGCACCCGTAGCCGCCCGTAATGACCGTTCCGATGCCGTTCTCCGCACGCGCCTTCGTGCTTGTGTTTGCTGCCTTCTGCCTCGCGCAGGCTGCCACCGCGCAGACCCGCTCGGGCACCGCGAATGCGAAGAGTGCGGCAACCGCGCAGACGGACGAGCCGCCCGCGATGAGCGTCACGGAGTGGTTGCAGCGCATGCACACCGGCGCCCGCCAGCGCAACTACGTGGGCACCTTCGTGGTGTCGGCGCCGGGCGGCGACCTTTCGAGCGCGCGCATCTGGCATGTGCGCGACGGCGAACACCAGATCGAGCGCATCGAAGCCCTGACCGGGCCGCCGCGCTCCACCTTCCGGCGCAATCGCAACGTCATGACCTTCCTGCCGGAGGCGAAGGTGGTGAAGGTCGAGAAGCGCGAGAACCTCGATCTCTTCCCGAATCTGCCTGACAAGCCCGATTCCTCGATCGGCGATTTCTACGACGTGCGTGCGATCGGCAAGGACCGCGTCGCCGGCTTCGATGCCGACGTGGTGCAGCTGGTGCCGCATGACGGATTGCGCTTCGGCTATCGAATCTGGAGCGAGCGCCGCTCGGGCCTCGTGGTGAAACTGCAGACCGTCGACAGCGACTCCCGCGTGGTGGAGCAGTCGGCTTTTTCCGAACTGCAGCTCGATGCGCCGGTGAAGGCGCAGGCGCTCGCGCAGATGATGTCCAACACCGCGGGATACCGGGTCGAGAAGCTCGAACTCGAACGCAGCAACGCGCAGGATGAAGGCTGGACCCTGCGCACGCCCGTGGCCGGATTCAAGCCCCGAAGCTTCTTCCGTCGTCCCACGACGGGTGACGACGGCGGCAAGGCAAAGCAGCAGGATGCCGCCACCGTCCAGTGGACCTTCTCCGACGGCCTGGCCTCGGTATCTCTCTTCATCGAACGCTACGACCCCGCGCGCTCGCCCCGCGACGGCGTGCTGACCATCGGCGCGACCAACGCGATCCGCCGCCGCTTGCCCGAGCCGGCCAGCGACTGGTGGCTGACCGCGGTCGGCGAAGTCCCCCAGCAGACGCTCAACGCATTCGCACAAAGCCTCGCGCGCACGCGCTGACGGGCCCGAGAAGCGCCAATTGCGCTGAACCAAGCCCGCGCAGCAGACTCATAGACCTGTTTTTCGCCGCTCTGTTCTTTTGAAAGAAAGCCGATGATCTTCAAAGTCGAGGGACACAAGTTTCGTTCCGGCCTGCTGGCATGCGCACTCGCACTGACCGCCAGCGCCACATTCCTTCCCGTCGAGCCTGTTCACGCGCAGACGCGCACGCTGCCCGACTTCACCGATCTGGTCGATCAGGTCGGCCCCTCCGTCGTCAACATCCGCACCGTCGAGAAGGTGGCGCAGCGCGGCGGCAACGGCGAGATGGACGAGGAAATGCAGGAGTTCTTCCGCCGCTTCTTCGGCCAGCCGCTGCCGGGCCAGCCGCGACAGGGGCCGCGCCAGAACCGTCCGCAGCAGCCGCAGGAAGAAGAGCGTCCGCGTGGTGTGGGCTCCGGCTTCATCCTCACGCCCGACGGCTACGTGATGACCAATGCGCACGTGGTCGAAGACGCCTCCGAGGTGTTGGTCACGTTGCCCGACAAGCGCGAGTTCAAGGCCAAGATCGTCGGCGCCGACAAGCGCACCGACGTCGCCGTCGTGAAGATCGAGGCGACCGGCCTGCCGGCGGTGAAGGTCGGCGACATCTCCAGGCTGCGCGTGGGCGAGTGGGTGATGGCCATCGGCTCGCCCTTCGGCCTCGAGAACACCGTCACCGCCGGCATCGTGAGCGCCAAGCAGCGCGACACCGGCGAATACCTGCCGTTCATCCAGACCGACGTGGCCATCAACCCGGGCAATTCGGGTGGTCCGCTCATCAACATGCGCGGCGAGGTGGTCGGCATCAACAGCCAGATCTACTCGCGCTCGGGCGGCTTCATGGGCATCTCGTTCTCGATTCCGATCGACGAGGCGATCCGCGTGAGCGACCAGCTGCGCACGTCGGGCCGCGTTTCGCGTGGCCGCATCGGCGTGCAGATCGACCAGGTCACGAAGGACGTGGCCGAGGCCATCGGCCTGGGCAAGCCGCAGGGCGCGCTGGTGCGCGGCGTCGAGGCGGGCTCGCCGGGCGAGAAGGCCGGCGTGGAGCCGGGCGACGTGATCACCAAGTTCGACGGCAAGGCCATCGAGAAGCCGAGCGACCTGCCGCGCCTGGTGGGCAACACCAAGCCGGGCACGAAGAGCACGCTCACCGTGTTCCGGCGCGGCGCCTCGCGCGACCTCAGCGTGACCATCGCCGAGATCGAGCCCGACAAGCCCAGCAAGCGTGCGAGCGATCGCGACGAGCCGGCGCAGAAGCCGCCTGCATCCGCCGCCGCCAAGTCGCTGGGGCTGGCCGTGAGCGACCTCACCGATGCACAGAAGAAGGAGCTGAAGGTGAAGGGCGGCGTGAAGGTAGATGCAGCCAGCGACGCCGCGGCCCGTGCGGGCCTGCGCGAGGGCGACATCATCATGGCTGTCGGCAATGTCGATGTATCGAACGCGCGGGAGTTCGAATCGGCCGTTGCCAAGTCCGACAAGAGCAAGCCGCTCAGCGTGCTCTTCCGCCGCGGCGACTGGGCGCAGTACGCGCTGATCCGGCAGACACGCTGACCGGCTCTGGCGTCAAGTGGCCCCACCCGGTAGTCGGGTTTGGGGCCGTTTTTTTGAGGTGTTTACGACGTTCCGGCGCCGGCCTCCAAAAAAATCCGGCGGACTGAAAACGCTGATTTTGGTTTGCGTTCACTAACTTTCAAAAGGGCTAAGGACGGTTTTCGGTAGAATAAGGCACTCTCGGCGGCTGGTCGGCGCATAAGGAATGCCCCGACCTTCACCATGCGAGATGCCAGATGGCAGTCCACCGGTGCTCCACAGATCGCCCACAAGTTGTTCAGTAACTGCTCCACCGATCCTGTGGATAACCTGTTTGTATCTTTGATGTTGTGGACCTGCAACGACCCTTTTGGACCCCGTTCCCGGATGTACGCGCTTCCCTTTTTGCCTACAATGAAGCTCCAACTACTGCAGTTGCCATTGCTTGTTGGTTCAGGGCGCGTCTCCAGAAGACGCGCCCTTTTTTCTTGCCTGTAGCACTCTGCGTACGAGCCAATTCAAGTACTTAAGCGTTCCCGTTGATGAATCACATCAGAAATTTTTCGATCATTGCGCACATCGACCATGGCAAGTCGACGCTCGCAGACCGTTTGATCCAACGTTGCGGCGGCCTCGCGGAGCGCGAGATGGAAGCGCAGGTCCTCGACTCGATGGACATCGAAAAAGAGCGTGGGATAACCATCAAGGCGCAGACGGCTGCGCTGCAGTACAAGGCGCTCGACGGCAAGGTCTACAACCTCAATCTGATCGACACGCCGGGCCACGTCGACTTCTCGTATGAAGTGAGCCGCTCGCTGTCCGCATGCGAAGGCGCGCTGCTCGTCGTCGATGCATCGCAGGGCGTCGAAGCGCAGACGGTGGCCAACTGCTACACCGCGCTCGACCTCGGCGTCGAGGTGGTGCCGGTGCTCAACAAGATGGACCTGCCGCAGGCCGACCCCGACACGGCGAAGGCCGAGATCGAGGACGTGATCGGCATCGACGCGAGCGACGCGATCCCTTGCTCGGCGAAGACCGGCATGGGCATCGACGAGATCCTGGAGGCGATCGTCGCGAAGGTGCCGGCGCCGCGCGGCAATCCGGAAGGCGCACTGCGCGCGATGATCATCGACAGCTGGTTCGACGCCTACGTCGGCGTGGTCATGCTGGTGCGCGTGGTCGACGGCCGCCTCGCCAAGGGCGACCGCATCAAGATGATGGCGACCGGCGCGAGCTACAACGCCGACAACCTCGGCGTGTTCACGCCCGCCAACCAGCCGCGCGAAGCGCTCGAGGCAGGCGAGGTGGGCTACATCATCGCCGGCATCAAGGAGTTGCAGGCGGCCAAGGTGGGCGACACCGTCACGCTGATCAAAGGGGGCACTGGCGGCGCGGCCTTCACCGCCACCGAGCCGCTGCCGGGCTTCAAGGAAATCCAGCCGCAGGTCTTCGCCGGGCTCTACCCGACCGAGGCCAGCGAGTACGACTCGCTGCGCGACGCGCTCGAGAAGCTCAAGCTGAACGACGCCTCGCTGCACTACGAGCCCGAGGTCAGCCAGGCGCTGGGCTTTGGCTTCCGCTGCGGCTTCCTCGGCCTGCTGCACATGGAGATCGTGCAGGAGCGCCTGGAGCGCGAGTTCGACCAGGACCTGATCACGACCGCGCCGAGCGTGGTCTACCAGGTGCTCAAGAACGACGGCGAGGTCATCATGGTCGAGAACCCGTCCAAGATGCCCGACATCGGCCGCATGGCCGAAATCCGCGAGCCGATCGTCACGGTGCATCTCTACATGCCTCAGGACTACGTCGGCCCGGTGATGACGCTGGCCAACCAGAAGCGCGGCGTGCAGATCAACATGGCCTACCACGGCCGCCAGGTCATGCTGACCTACGAGATGCCGCTCGGCGAGATCGTGCTCGACTTTTTCGACAAGCTGAAATCGGTGAGCCGCGGCTACGCCTCGATGGACTATGAGTTCAAGGAGTACCGCGCCTCCGACGTGGTGAAGGTCGACATCCTGCTCAACGGCGACAAGGTCGACGCGCTGTCGATCATCGTGCACCGCAGCCAATCGCAGTTCCGCGGCCGGGCGGTGGTCTCGAAGATGCGCGAGATCATCTCGCGCCAGATGTACGACGTCGCGATCCAGGCGGCCATCGGGGCCAACATCATTGCGCGTGAGACAATCAAGGCCCTTCGCAAGAACGTTCTGGCGAAGTGCTACGGCGGCGACATCACCCGCAAGAAGAAGCTGCTCGAGAAGCAGAAGGCGGGCAAGAAAAGAATGAAGCAGATCGGCTCCGTCGAGGTCCCGCAAGAGGCCTTCCTCGCCATCCTGCAAGTCGAAGACTGATCGAAAAATGGCATTCATCACCTCCCTGGTCCTCGCGGCCTTCGCCGCCTACGTCGGCGCCTGGTACTTCAACATGATCGAAGGCAACTTCGCCTTGCTGCTGTTCCTGGCGACGGTGGTCACCGGCCTCTACTGGCTGGCCGAGCGCTTCTACTTCCTGCCGCGGCGCGAGCAGGCCGCCGCGAAGCTCGAAGCCTCGCTGGCCGAGCGCAACGCGCGCCTGGCGGGGCAGGGCATCAACCAGGTCGACACGGTCGACGCCAAGGCGAGCGAGCGGCTGCTGATGCAGCCCTGGTGGCTCGACTGGACCGCCGGCCTGTTCCCGGTGATCCTGGTGGTGTTCCTGCTGCGCTCGTTCCTCTACGAGCCCTTCAAGATCCCGTCGGGCTCGATGATGCCCACGCTGCTGACCGGTGACCTGATCCTGGTCAACAAGTTCACCTACGGCCTGCGCCTGCCGGTCATCAACACCAAGATCACCGAAGGCACGCCGCTGGCGCGCGGCGACGTGGTGGTGTTCCGCTACCCGCCCAAGCCGAGCATGGACTACATCAAGCGCGTGGTCGGCATTCCGGGCGACGAGGTCGCCTACCTGAACAAGAAGCTCACGATCAACGGCCAGCCGGTTTCCAAGGTGGCCGCCGCCGACTACCTCGATGGCGAATCGATGCGCCTGCTCAAGCAGTTCGACGAGAACCTGGGCGGCAAGCAGCACAAGATCCTCAACGACGATGCCTCGCCGGCATTCGTGCCCGGCGCCAGCGACTTCCCGTTCCGCGAAAACTGCCGCTACTCGGTCGAAGGCGTTGTCTGCAAGGTGCCGCCTGGCAACTATTTCATGATGGGCGACAACCGCGATAATTCGGCCGACTCGCGTTTCTGGGGATTCGTGCCGGACAAGAACATCGTGGGCAGGGCCTTCTTCGTCTGGATGAATTTCGGCGACCTGGGACGCATCGGTCCGTTTCAATAAACAAGCGTTCATCGCAAGCACAGTTCGAGGGGTATGAGGGCATGAGAGCACATCGGTCCGTTCGCAGCAGCGCTGCGCAGCAACGTGGCATTTCGTTTATCGGCTTGGTGTTCGTCGCGGCCGTGCTCGGGTGCCTGGGCGTGGTCATCGCACAGGTCATTCCGACGCTGATCGAATGGCAGGCCATCGACAAGGCCGCAAACAAGGCCAAGGAAGGCACGACCGTGCCCGAGGTGCGCGCCATCTTCGATCGCGCCCAGACCATCGACGACTTCAAGTCGGTCAGCGGCAAGGACCTCGAAATCAAGAAGGTCGGCGACAAGGTGGTGGTTTCGTACTCGTACGAGCGCGAGATCCCGCTCTTCGGCCCGGCCTACCTCACGCTCAAGTACAAGGGCGAAACCCGCTGAACACGGCACCCAAAAAGGTGGACGGCAGCCTGGCCGCGTTGCAGGCGCGCCTGCAGCACACCTTCTCCGATCCGCGGCTGCTGCAGCTCGCGCTCACGCACCGCAGCTTCTCGGCCGACCACAACGAGCGCCTCGAATTCCTCGGCGACTCGGTGCTGAACCTGGCGGTCTCGCACCTGCTCTACCAGCGCCTGTCGGCGCTGCCCGAGGGCGACCTTTCGCGCGTGCGGGCCAACCTTGTCAAACAGGACACCCTGCATCGCCTGGCCGTAGGTCTGGCACTGTCACCGCTGCTGCGGCTTGGCGAAGGCGAAGCGCGCTCGGGCGGGCCGAACCGGCCATCGATCCTGGCCGATGCGCTGGAAGCACTGATCGGTGCCGTTTATCTCGATGCGGGCTTCGCCGCCGCCCAGGCGCTGGTGCACCGGCTCTATGAGTCGGTCGAGATCAACCCGCGCATGGAAGCCGCGGCCAAGGACCCGAAGACCGAATTGCAGGAATGGCTGCAGGGTCACAAAATGAAGCTGCCGGTGTACCGCGTGGCCGCCACACTGGGCGCGGCGCACAAGCAGACTTTCGATGTCGAGTGCGAGGTGCCCGAGCTGGGCTTTCGCGAACGCGGCATCGGCGGCTCGCGCCGCGCCGGCGAGCAGGCTGCCGCGGCGGCCATGTTGATCCGGCTCAAGGCACGCGGCGGCGCGTGAAATCCAGAATGAACGATGCTATCAATCCCGTAGCGGAACCCGAAGATGCCGAAGGCGGCGAGGGGGCCGCTGGTTCCCAAGGCCACCAGGGCCCCCAGCACTGCGGCCTCATCGCCATCGTCGGCAAGCCCAACGTGGGCAAGTCGACGCTGCTCAACGCCCTGGTCGGCCAGAAGATCAGCATCACCTCGCGCAAGGCGCAGACCACGCGCCACCGCATCACCGGCATGCGCACGCTGGGCGCCACGCAGTTCGTGTTCGTCGACACGCCGGGCTTCCAGACCCTGCACGCCAACGCGCTGAACAAGTCGCTCAACAAGACCGTGCAGGGCGCGGTCGGCGACGTGGACCTGATCCTGTTCGTGGTCGAGGCCGGCAGTTTCACCCAGGCCGACGAGCGCGTGCTCAAGCTGCTCGGCAAGGGTATTCCGACGGTACTGCTGGCCAACAAGCTGGACAACGTGCACCGCCGCGGCGACATCGCGCCCTGGCTGAAGAGCATGCAGGAGAAGCACGAGTTCGCCGAATACGTGCCGATGTCGGCCAAGAACCCGAAGGACGTCGAGCGCCTGTTCGGCATCTGCGAGAAATACCTGCCCGAGCAGCCCTGGTTCTACGACGAGGACGAGCTGACCGACCGCAGCGAGAAGTTCCTCGCCGGCGAGCTGGTGCGCGAGAAGCTGTTCCGCCTGACCGGCGACGAACTGCCCTACACCTCCACCGTCGTCATCGACAAGTTCGACGAGGAGCCGCCCCAGAAGAAGGGCCAGAAGCGCCTGCTGCGCATCGCCGCCACCATCGTGGTCGAGCGCGACGGCCACAAGGCCATGGTGATCGGAGACAAGGGCGAGCGCATCAAGCGCATCGGCATGGAAACCCGCGTCGAGCTCGAGAAGCTGGCCGATGCCAAGGTGTTCCTCGAGCTGTGGGTGAAGGTGCGCTCCGGCTGGGCCGACGACGAAGCGCGCGTGCGTTCCTTCGGCTACGAATAAACAGGCAAACCCCCAGGCTTGCTCGCTTCGCGTAGCCGCCAACCCCCTTGAAGGGGGTAACGTCAGCGGCCCGGCAAAGCCGGTTCCGCGACGTTTGCCGGCCTGAAGCCTCGATGCTCGACTGCTCACTGACATGGCCACCCACCGCGTTTCGCACGAGCCGGCTTACGTCCTCCATCGCTACGACTGGAGCGAGTCGAGCCTGATCCTCGAAGTCTTCACCCGGCACCACGGACGCATCGCGCTCGTGGCCAAGGGGGCGAAGCGGCCCAGTTCCAACTTTCGCCCGGTGCTGCTGCCGCTGCAGCCATTGCAACTCAACTACGGCGGCGACGCCGAGATCCGCACGCTCAAGGGCGCCGAATGGATGGGCGGCCACGTCATGCCGACCGGCGAGGCGCTGCTGTCGGGCTACTACGTCAACGAGCTGCTGCTGCGCCTGCTGGCGCGCGACGACGCCCACGAGGCGCTGTTCGATGCCTACGCCGGCGTCGTGCAGGTGCTGGCGGGCGACCATGCCGGCGCGCAGGCCACGGCCCAGGCGGCCGCGCTGCGCGCTTTCGAGCTGCTGCTGCTGCGCGAAGTCGGCCTGCTGCCGTCGCTCGACGTCCAGACCCTGACGCTGGAGCCGCTCGCCGGCGGGCTGCGCTACAGCCTCGTGCCCGAGGCCGGCCTGCGCGAGGCCGGCGACGACGAGGCCGCGCTGACCGGCGTCGACTGGCAGGCCCTGCAGGCCGTGCTGGACGACCGCGCGCCATTTACCGCCACCTTGCGTGAAATTGCCACCATGAACGCCGGCAGCAACAGTGCCCTGCGAAACCAGCTGCGCGCCTTGCTCAACTACCATTGCGGCGTGTCCACGCTGCGAACGCGGCAAATGATGAGAGACCTGC
>Ga0209565_1001372_pt1 | contig 10952 bp, 8 predicted proteins | sample Araplaol_mTSA_r2_2_FD_184283 | JGI IMG/M metagenome (GOLD analysis project Ga0209565, IMG submission 184283) | Arabidopsis root microbial communities from North Carolina, USA - plate scrape MF_Col_mTSA_r2 (SPAdes) (version 3) | ecosystem: Host-associated > Plants > Roots > Endosphere | place... | reverse complement strand
ACGGTTCCACACATCGCATGCATCCAGGCGTCCGAAAACTCCAGTCGCAGGTCCGCATCCGTGGCACTGAGGTTCGGCTTTTCAACCTGGCCGAGGCGTGTCAAAGCGCTTACTTCATCCACTTCCGGCACTGGCTTCGGGAAGCGGCGCGATGGCAAGGCTGCCGCCTTCATTTCTTCGGAAAGCTGTAGCGGCTCGCCTTGCGCCATCCAGGGCGGTGTCGACAAATCCGTCATTGGTTCACGCCTTCAAGGATTCAAGATCGCGGATCAGTTCACTGGTGGCGATCGGGTCGAGCACGTTCATGCTTTCAGCCGTACTGATCTCGCCCCAGCTGGAAGGCGCTCCGACTGAAACCTGTTCCAGCGTTTGCTCCGGATACTCATCGACCATGCCGACGATGATGCCCGGGTTGAGCGTCAACTCGATCACCTTGGAGCGGGTCACCGGTTTCTGGAAGTACCAGATGCCGCCGCCATCCTGCGCCTGGCCGCGGCGCCAGCCCTTGTTGACCAGGCCAAGCACGCGGCCGGTGGGAACGACGATGCCTTTCCAGCGCTCCAGCTTGGTCGCGGACTGCTCTTCGGCGCCCAGCGTGTAGGTATCGCGCCCGAGCTGCACAAAGGGCTGCAGCAGTTCATAGTCGGCGAACAGCTGGCCGAACTGCGTCGCGGTTTCCGGCGGCAGTTCAAGTGCATGCGGCAAGCCGATGCGGATATGGCCGCCTTGGGGCAGCGTGATGCTGTCGTCTTCGCCCGTGGTATAGCTGCCGTCTTCCGCTACCCGGAAGCAGTCCAGCAGTTTGCCGCCGCTGGCCTCGCCCTCTTCCACCGCGTAGACGCCCCACACCAGTCGCTGCACCAGGTGGCGCACCAGCGGATGCTCGGCCAGGAACTGGCGGAAATGCTCCGGCAGCCAGCGGCGCCGGCTGCACATGGCCCACTCCAGGCGCGTCACCTGCTGGCTGGCGATGGTGCGGGCATCCTTCTTGAGAAGCTTGAAGCGCTCGGCCGCGGCGGGCGCCAGCGTTTCATCGTCGCTCTTCTTCGGCTTGGGCAGGTCGGCCAGGCGCGTGCCTTCGCTGTCGCGCACATAAGGCTTCAGCGCTTCGTCGAAGCCGACGCGGAACTGGCGCGGGCCGAAGTCCAGCAGCACGCTGCCGTTGTCGTCCAGGCCCAGGTCCGGCGCCAGGCGGTCTTCCAGCTCCTCGGTCGTCAGGTCGCGCGCCTCCGCGATCTTGTCGATCTTCTCGCGCGCCTTGTCCTGCAAGCCCTTGAACTTCACCTTCTGCGCGATGCCGTTCAACAGCATCAGCGCCACGTCGGTGCCGATGTCGGCCAGCACGTCCAGCGCGGTCACCGCGCGCGCATGCGCCGACTCGCCCGGCCAGGTCCTGATATAGGGAGTGAGTTTGCGGGCCGTATCGTCCGTTCCCAGGAAGCCCAAGACTGTCATGGCCCAGCCTTCCTTGGAATTGCCGCCGGCGCTCAGCCAGGCGGTAAAACAATCCCAGCTGAAATCGGCCAGGGATTCGGCGGTGCAGCCGTCCTTGAGCTGCTCGATGCCTGGATACAGGCCGTCCACCGTCGGGAACATCAGCATGGTGCCGATATGATCCAGCGCATCGTTGGGAACCGCCTTGCCGGCGCTGGCGCCGCCGCTGGCATTGAGCACCGGGCGACGCCATGCCTGCGGCGCCCAGAAGTCGGGAAGCTTGGGTAATTTGGCGGGCAGGCGCTCGAGTGGATCTTCATCGAGCAGCGCCTGAACCGATGTTACGACAAGCGGGTCGTCATAGCGCGCTGCAACCTCAATGATCAGGGCACCGTGACCCTGGGCCTGCAGGAAGCGCAGTGCCGTCAACGCACAGTCCCTGCTTTCGCCCGCCTTCCCGAGCGCGGGTGCGACCAGGCCGCAGATGGCATGTTCTGGAAAGCGCAGCAGCCATTGACGGGCCTCGGCCTGCACCTTCTTGAGTTTCGTCGCGGCGCGCGCCATTGGCGCCGCCAGCCCGACCGATCCAAAGCATTTAGCCAGCGGCACCAGCTCGGCCGGGTAGCGCTGCATCGCAATCTCAAAGCCAGGAAGTGCCGGCAAGCCAAATTTGGCGAGTACATAGGCAACGCCGTCGGTAGTTGAATCGTAGGCCAACAGGTTCCAGGCTGCGACTCCCATCTCGCCCGGCATGACGGTGAGGAGTGCCGGACTGATATAGCGCCAATCACCGCCGTTCTTGTAGTGCTTCCAGGCTGCGGCGAAGGCATTGGGGTCGGCGTCCTTGATGGCCTGGACGGCCTGGGCGTTTGCCTGCGCGTCCGACACGACAGTGCTGTAGTAGAACCCGACCGCCGAAACCAGGTAGGCGATATCTTTGCTGGCTTTCTCGAGCCCGCCGCGTACGGTACGCAGCCATTCTTCACGCTCGCCCTCGCTCCAGCCTTCCACTGCCGCCAGTTGCAAAGGCTTCAGCGTCATTGCCGAAACTGCCTTCTTGCGCGGACGCAGCCACGGCGGGCTGGCCAGCACGGCCGGCAAATCCTCGTGCGCTGCTTCCTCTACTTTGATACTGCTTTGGCTATGCAGGCGCTGGAGCAAAACCTGGGCCGCAGGACTGACCCAAGGCAGGATGCCTGGTACAGCATCGGCGTGGGCAAATACCAGTTTCATGAGCGCGGGCTGCGTCACTTCACCGACTTTGCCGCGCTGCTCTCCAAGTTCAGCCAGGCCGGCAATGCCCGCCAACGGCCATTGCTGGAGCGCGGCCAGCAAGCGGGTAACCGTTGTCTTGTAAGGCACCCCTCTCCAGTTGCCGGCATCGGACTTGATGGAGACTGCTTCAACCAGCGCTTTGATGGCGTCCGGCGTTCCGATCTGGGTCAGGGCCTCATTGGCCATGTCGTCGACCGCGAACCTTTTCAGCATCTCGCTGGCCTCCACCCCGCGTTCCTGCAGGATGGTCGCAGCCAGCACCGGCGTGGCATAGCGTGCGCCCAGCCTTTCAGCCAATACAGGATCGCTTGCGGTCAGCAACAATACCTCTAGGCTGGACGAGTCCACGACCGATTCCAGTTCGCGCGCCAGGCGACGTGACAGCTCCAGCCGTTCGGGTAATTGCACGGCAAGTGCTGCCTTGCGCACGTCATGCACGGTATCAATCGCGCGCTCAATCTTGTCCGCGCATACCTGCCACAGGGCTTCCGGCGCAGACGACAACTGGCGCCGCATGGCTACTTCCACAGGAGAGAGCAGATCGTAGCTGGCAAGTGCCTTCGTGACTTTGCGCGTAACGCTTACCATTCCACGTGAAGCCGCCCAGGCCAATTCAGGCTGCATCCTTTGCATCTCAATGAAGGCGTCTACGCAATGTTCCAGGCCCTTATGCCTGGCGAGGGCATCAAGTACCTGCTCCCCGATCGGCGTTTCGAACCTGCCCTGCATGCGGGAAGACAGACAGTTTGCGAAGGAAAGCAGCACCGCATCCGACAATAGCGAGCTATCGTCCAGGTTCTGTGACTTCATTCGCTGCCATGCTTCAACCAAGGCAGGACGCAATTCAGCGTCGGTGACATCGGGGTCTACACCTCCACATTCGAACAGGCGGCTCAAGACGAGTTGCACATCTATTTGGGGCACCGGTTTCGGGAAGCGCCGCGACGGCAAGGCAGCGGCGGCGATCTTGCGGGAGATTGACAGGGGAGCGCCGTGCGCCAGCCACGGCGGCGTGGTCGACGGGTCGGCGACAGCAACCGGCTCCGGCGCCGCTTGCGGCGCGACAGGTTCCGGGGCAGGAAGCGCGCTCGCCGGCTTAGCTTGCGCCGCCGGCTTGGGAGCAGATTTGCCAATCGACGCGGTAGGCGCCGCACTGACTTCGACATAGCCTTTGCCGGTCTTTTCAGCAATCAGCTTGTCCATCGCCGCCGTGCATTTGGCTTCGTCCGCAAAGGACTTGGTCTGGCTCTGGCCCTGGGTGCCGATCTTGCCCCAGCGTACATTCAAATCAGAGCCTTCTTGTTCAACTTCCCAGAATTTGTTCGAGCTGCTGTCAGCGAATTCAAAGCGGCGCATCGGAGTCCATTACCCACAAGAAATGTTATCTTTTTAACTTTATCATGTGGGCAATGGTGAGGCAAACGCGTTCCAGCAGGCACGTGCTGTGTCCAGCGGACAGTCGAACTGTTCCAGGCAGCCCAGGTCCCTATAGGCGGAACAGGAACAACTTCCGTACAAGCATTTGCGCAAAGCGTTATTTCTGTTCAGCGAATCTGCGGTTCAGTTCCTCGATGCGCTTCGCATACTCCTTCAGATTCCTGTTACAAATTGAAATCTGCTTTTGCAAGTATTCATCGTGTTGAAGACACAGCTGCAGTGCATGTCTATCTTCGTTGTGCAACTTGAGGATATCGCCATACGTTGCATTGGCGGGGATTGCCGCAGGCACGCTGCATTGCTCCCGCATTTTGGTTTCGGAAATTTCGCATAGCACTGGCGGATCGATATGCTTGATCGGCGTACAGCAGGCACTTAACATCATCGGAATCCACATTGCGGTGAACCTTACTATGCTTGACCTCATTTGGATTCCTTTAGCTTCCTCAATAAGTCTTCGGGAACTGCAAGTGATGAGCAAATCCTAGCCGCTTGCTCGTTCTCCATCTGTGCAATCTTTGCATTGAGAACCGCAATTTCAGCAAGAAGCTTCTTTTTCTGATCCGGGCTTGCCGACTTTGACAATTGCGCCTGTAAACCGTCGCGATCATTTTTCAATTTATTCGCCGAACGCTCAAGCTCGGCAATCTTGCTACTTTGCGATGAGATCAAGGTATCAAGCTCGCCCTTTTGCTTCGAGAACTTCTCTTCCAGTTCTTTTCGTGACCTTTGATATTCCTTCTCATTCCCCGCAAGCTCGGCACGCAATTTTTTCACAGCGGTATCGTGAAGTTGTTCGGCCTCCAGTCCTTGATTCTTAAGCCGTGCAATCTCCTCCCTTGCCTTTTTACCTGACCAGCTACCAATTTGGTAACCAGCTATTCCACCGAGAGTGACGAGCATCATTGCACCGATCAGGGTATTCTTTAAGGTCATCGCGTCTCCATGTTTAGGAAAGACTATTTCCCCATCAAGATGACAATATCGCTGCCATTGAGGCGATTGACATCGAATTTGGCAGTGGCACCTTCAAAATTCCCGCCATCGGTAAATTGCCAGGCAAGATGTTTGTGATCTCTAGTACTTTGAGGCGCCCCTGCGTTTATACTTGCTTTGCGATAGTCAGCCAGCCATTGGGGATATGACTTCAATGCTAGCGAGCTACCCATGCGCTCCTTCCACCATGTTGCTGCTGTATAGATAGTGGGGGTACGTCCAGTTCCCGTCTTGACCGCAGTAATCCAATCCAGAACGATTTGTGCGATTTCGTCGGAACTGAGGTCTCCCCAGCAATCGACATCTTCACCGTTCCGTTTTTCCAGATCCCATTCGAGGTCTAAAACCGGGGCCAGGTCTTCAGCCTGAAGCCCGCCAACTTTATCCAGCATGGTGAGGAAGGCCTTGGCCTGATCTTTTCCGGAAATTTTTGCCTTCAGGAAGTGATAGGCGCCTCGTGGGATCTTTTCTTTTCGTGAACCACTCCAGTTCATCTCAAACTTGGGGTCGCGAAACCGATCGCCCTGGGTCGCCTTTATGTATACAAACTTCGCATTAACCTTGGCTACCTTAGACCAATCAACCACGCCGTTATGGTGTGAAACATCTATCCCGTAGATTCCATCTTCCGCATCGTCAGGAAAGATGAATTTGTTTTTGACATCCCTATCTACAGCGGGACCGTATTTAACTACCTCGAAATATGCCAACGCTGCACGAGTTGAATCATTCTTGAGATCTTCCCATTGAATTTCTTTTGAATCAACTGAGTTGTTTTGAGCAATTAATAATGTTGGAAAAGCCAAGATTGCAAATAGTATCGAAACCAACGAACTTTTTTTCATAGCTGCCTCCCAGATCGCCGCATATTGGACATATAAGTATCATCTCGACATTCCCAAAATACCTCGAAAACGCAACAACTTTCATTTGGCTTGCTATTGCTATTCGTAGAAAAACTATCCTAAACATCCAAACATAGATAGCATATTTACATCACAATCTTGGTTTCGACAACGTATTTATGAGAGGAGCGCAAGATGAAATACCCTTTATCATCCTGCGGCAGTAAAGTAATCTGTGGCGTATTTCTGACTGTTTCGGGCCTTGCAAATGCGATAGCACAACAGGCCGCGCTGCAAACAGCGGAACCGACCAGATTTGCGCTGATCATTGGAAATGCGAATTATGAAAACACCGTGGGTGGTCTCCCGGTGTTGGGTTCTCCGTGTAGTGGAGATGACGTAAATCGTAAAACCGATGTCAAAGTCATGGCTGATGCTTTACGGCAGGCTCAATGGAAGGTTGACGTAGCTTGCAATTTGACGACAGAGAAATTGCGCTCAGCCATTAGTGCCTTCAATGACAAGGTACTTTATGAACGCCGCGCTTTCGGTATCGTTTATTTTTCCGGCCACGGAGCCCAGGTCAACGGCACCAACTATTTATTTGGCATTGATGCCAACATAGATGACGAGTACGAGGCGCAGAAGTATGATCAAAACCCTTATGCAGTCCTGTTCGGTGGTTCGGCCATATCTCTCGATGAGTCAATGCAGAAAGTTCGGCCGCTATGGGGTAAGGGGGTTGTAGTAATCGTAGATGCGTGCCGCACCAACCCTCTGATTGAGAGGCTCATTAAGAAAAACATAAAAACAGCAAGGTATCCATATGCAGCCTCACAACCCACGAATATGGTCTACGCTTTCGCTACTGCATCGGGCAGCGTCGCTCCGGATGGCGGACTCGGTTCAAGTTCGCGCTATTCCCGTTTCCTTGCCGAAGCAATCCTTAAAAGCGGCGGGAATCCTGGCCAGGAAGAAATTGAGCAAGTGCTTAATGCCGCAACATCAAAAGTGATTAAAGATAGTCATTATGACCAGGTCCCAGGACGCAGCGGCGGTCTCCAGAATCCCCCCAGGTTTTGCATCAAAGGCTGTCCCAGTCTGCTGAGTGACTGGGAATCCTGGACCAACGGCTTCACTTCTGCCAGCCCTCCGAACTCGTTCTCAACGCCCCAGCAGCTTGGTACGTTCAAGGTGCTGCAAGCTTCGCGGAATTCGCTGCCGATTCACAAAGTTGCCCTGCAAGTTCAAATCGATCCAGTTTCCAGAGTAGAGCCAGGAACTCTTGCCATTCGGCCAGAAGCTCTCAAGATGATGGCTAACCTGCGCCGCAAAGTCCAGGTGGACATCTTGCATTGCGTAGGCGACGGCCAAACTTCCGAGCGCGAATCGAAGTCACGCGGGATTCAGTCCTACCTTGCTGGGCTCACTGGAACGCAATCGCCGATTGGCGGGTTTGAAGTGGGTGAAATCAGGCTGCTTCCGCTGCCGTTGAAAACCAACCAGCAGATTTACCAAGTGAACGATTCGGTGGTGGTTTATAACGAAGGCAGTCCTGCCCAACAGGAATGGGCAAAAGTAATCAGCGCCGAATCGCCTTATGCCATACGGATGAAGGCAAGACCGGGCACGGCGTCCGACTACTTGTCGATTATCGTTTGCGATGCAGCGAACTTGAATGAGAAGCCCTCGACTTTATATGTCCAAGTCGCATCCAAAGCACAAATCGCCACGGCCAAAGATATCCAAGCCGCTTTGAAGGGCGAAAATCCCGCAACGAATATACCAAGCGGAATCGAAGTCGTTAAGAGTTCCCCAAAACAGACAGAAGTCAGGTACTTCCTTCCATCACAGGAGGCAGAGGCAAATCGCGTCGCGAAATCTGTTTCGACCCAGATTGAGCAGCCGGTTAAAGCTCGCTTTATACCAGGGTACGAGAAAAGGTTGCAGAATTCGTCGACGATAGAAGTATGGCTTGGGAAGGATAAAATGCGATAGCGATATTGAAAAAGCCCCGCAACCTCAATGAGTTACGGGGCTTCGAGTCCAACTTGCTCCAGGTTGTACCTTAGAACGGAATGTCGTCGTCCATGTCCGAGAAGTTCGGTGCCGGGCGCGGGGCTGGGCGTGGTGCCGGAGCCGGTGCGGCCTGTGGACGTGGCGCCTGGCGTGGCGCTGGCGCGTCGTAGCCCATGTCGTCGCCACCGCCCATGCCGCCACCCATGCCGCCACCGGTATCGCCACGGCCGCCCAGCATCTGCATGTTTTCAGCGATGATGTCGGTCGCGTACTTTTCGATGCCGTCCTTGTCGGTGTACTTGCGGGTCTGCAGGCGGCCTTCCACGTAGACGGAAGAACCTTTTTTCAGGTACTGGCCGACGATTTCAGCCAGGCGGCCGAAGAAGGAAATACGGTGCCATTCGGTCAGCTCTTTCTGCTCGCCGGTGTTGCGGTCTTTCGAACGGTACGAGGTAGCTACGGCGATGTTGGCAATCGCGTCACCGCTAGGCATGTAGCGGATTTCCGGATCGCGACCCAGATTGCCGACGATGATCACTTTGTTGACTGATGCCATTTATGAAACTCCTGAAGGGGTGTAGGGGCAATTCCACAGCCCCAAAACCACGGAGTTTACCCTAAATTAATAGCCTATCAAATATCGCCGGAACTGATGCAGCTCAATTTGTTGTCGGGTTGGCGCGCGGCGGCTTCAGCAAGCGCAGGGCGACCACAAGGGCGCAGGAAACTACCCCGCAACCGGCCAGGTAGACCGCATTGACGCCATGCTGGCCAGCCAGCGCACCGGCCAGCGGGCCGGTCACACCCAGCGAAATATCGAGGAAGGCGACATAGGCGCCCATCGCCGCACCGCGGCTCTGCGGCGGGGTGCGCTTGACCGCTTCCACCCCGAAACCGGGGAAAGCCAGCGAGTAGCCGAAGCCGGTCAGCGCGGCTCCGACGTACACCAGCGACGGCGCCGATGCCTGCCAGATGCACAGTTGGCCAAGGGCCTCGATCAGCACGCACACCAGGGCCACGCGCGCGCCACCAATCTTGTCCGGCAGGTGGCCGAACAGCAGGCGGGCGCCGATGAAGGCCGCGCCGAAGGCGGTAAACGCCAGCGACGGGCTGCCCCACTCCTTGGCCGCAAACAGCAGTGAGATAAAGGCAGTGATGACGCCAAAACCGACGCTGGAAAAAGCCAGTCCCATGCCAGGCCACCACACCGCACCCAGCACCTTATAGAACGGAATGCGGCGCGCGCTGGCCGGCGGCAGGCCCTTGCTATTGGCCAGTACCAGCAGCGCCAGCACCGGCGCCAGCATGCCGGCCAGCGCAATGCCCTGGAAACCGTACTGCTGGTACATCGCCATTCCGGCCGGTGCGCCGGTTGCATAAGCGCCGTACATGGCAATGCCAACCCAGGCCATGACCTTGCCTGAGTTTTGCGGGCCGACCAGGCCGACGCCCCAGCTAAGGGCACCGGTGACGATCAGGCTTTCGGCGCCGCCCAGCAGGATGCGGCCGGCGATCAGCACCGCAACCGAGGCTTCCGGCTGCGCGACCATGGAGAGCGAAGCCAGGTAGGCCAAAGCGGAAGCAACTGCCAGCACGAAGCCGGTCATTACGGCGCGCCTGGAGCCACGGGTGTCGCACAGGCCACCGGCCCAGGCGCGGGTCAGCAAGGCGGCCGCGAACTGGGCGCCGGCGACGACGCCGACCATCAGGGTGCCCAGTCCAAGGCTGCCGTGCACATGCAGCGGCAGCGCCGGCAGCGCGATGCCGATGGCCATGAAGCTGACGAATACCGCCAGCACGATAGGGAAAATCCGGACAACAATATTGGCGGCCTGCGGGGCGGCTGTCGTGGCGGGAGAGGCGAAGTCTTTTGGGGGGCTCATAGGAAAGCTTTCATGGTTGACAATGAATTCTTGGAATGCGAGCATTTGCTCACATCTGGCCAAAATTTTAAAATCAACAACATCCTGCGAAAACTCGCATTCCAGCTCGCCCATGGTCGACATCCCACAGCCCCGCAAAGCCCCGCGCCAGGCGCGTTCCAAAGCCACCGTCGAGGTGATCCTGCAGGCGACGGCTCGCATTTTTTCCGAGCATGGCTACGCCGGAACCAACACCAACCTGATCGCCGAGAAGGCCGGCATCAGCATCGGCTCCCTCTACCAGTACTTCAAGAACAAGGATGCGCTGATCGCGGCACTGCACCAGCGGCATGCGGAACAGGTGCAACAGACCGTGGAACAAGTCCTGGCCAGGCCCTTCCAGCCCACGCTGGCCGGCCATATCGGCGCGATGGTGCAGGCGCTGCTGGCCGCCCACCTGCTGGAGCCGGCGCTGCACAAGATGCTGGAACTGCAATTCCCTTATTTCGATGCGCCGCAATCGGAGAACGAAGCCGACCTGGGCATCTTCAAGCGCGTACGCGACCTGCTGGAGGATTGGCGTTCCGACATCGCTCCGCCTAACCTGGACCTGGCTACCTGGGTTGTCCTTCAGATCATCGAATCGATGGTGCACGCCGCAGTGATCGATGCGCCCGGCTTCGATATGGCCGACATCGAAGACTCGATCACCAGCGCCGTCATGGGCTACCTGACGTACCGCCCAAATACTGGTAATATGTACAGTATTTGACGCTGGGCTTGGTGTATCCAGGGCGCGGCGCAAGAATTCATTCGACGCTATAGTATCGGGCTGACCCCGAAAGGTATCCACGCATGGAAGAAATCCGCATCCGCGGTGCGCGCACGCACAACCTGAAAAACATCAACCTCGACCTGCCTCGCAACAAGCTGATCGTGATCACCGGCTTGTCCGGCTCCGGCAAGTCGTCGCTGGCGTTCGACACCCTGTACGCTGAAGGCCAGCGCCGCTACGTCGAATCGCTGTCGGCTTACGCGCGCCAGTTCCTGCAGCTGATGGAAAAGCCTGACGTGGACATGATCG
>Ga0209565_1001365_pt1 | contig 11005 bp, 9 predicted proteins | sample Araplaol_mTSA_r2_2_FD_184283 | JGI IMG/M metagenome (GOLD analysis project Ga0209565, IMG submission 184283) | Arabidopsis root microbial communities from North Carolina, USA - plate scrape MF_Col_mTSA_r2 (SPAdes) (version 3) | ecosystem: Host-associated > Plants > Roots > Endosphere | place... | reverse complement strand
GATGTTGCCAACATCATCGAAGGCATCATCGTCGAAAACGCATAATTAAAAAGATCATTTCATGAGCAACCTCGAAATTAGCATCTGGGCGCTGGGGGCACTGATCTTCCTCGCACTGGTGTTCGACTTCATGAACGGCTTCCACGACGCCGCGAATGCGATCGCCACGGTGGTCTCCACCGGCGTGCTGAAACCGCAGACCGCCGTGATGATGGCTGCCTTCTTCAACTTCATCGCGATCTTCGTGGTCGGCCTGAAAGTGGCGACCACCATCGGCAAGGGAACCATCGAACCCTCGGTGATCGACCATTACGTGATCTTCGGGGCGCTGGTCGGAGCCATTGTCTGGAACGTGATCACCTGGTACTACGGTATTCCATCCTCGTCATCGCACGCCCTGATCGGCGGCCTGGTAGGCGCGGCGGTGGCCAAATCCGGTACCGGTGCGCTGATCTCCGGCGGCCTGATCAAGACGGTGACCTTCATCGTCGTGGCGCCGTTGCTGGGCTTCTTCCTCGGTTCGGTGATCATGCTGATCGTCTCCTGGGTCTTCGTGAAATCGACCCCGCGCAAGGTTGACGGCTGGTTCCGCCGCCTGCAGCTGGCGTCGGCGGCCGGCTACTCGCTGGGCCACGGCGGCAACGATGCGCAGAAGACCATGGGTATCATCTGGATGCTGCTGATCGCTTCCGGCCACGTGGCTTCGGGCGACGCTGCACCGCCGGTGTGGGTCATCGTGGCCTGCTACGGTGCGATCTCGTTCGGCACCCTGTTCGGCGGCTGGCGTATCGTCAAGACCATGGGCCAGAAGATCACCAAGCTGAAACCGGTGGGCGGCTTCTGCGCCGAAACCGGCGGTGCGATCACCCTGCTGATGGCGTCCTTCTGGGGCGTGCCTGTTTCCACCACCCATACCATCACCGGCGCGATCGTCGGCGTGGGTTCGGCGCAGAAGATGTCGGCCGTGCGTTGGGGCGTGGCGGGCAATATCGTGTGGGCCTGGATCTTCACCATTCCTGCTTCCGCCTTCGTGGCGGCGGTGGCATGGTGGCTCGGCAAGCACATCATGTAATTTCCTGGAAAGGGCGCCAAGGCGCCCTTTTTTATTTCGCGCTAGCGGTAGCCGGCTGCCATATACTTGCGCGGCATGAAGCCGTAAGCGGCCGCAAACAGGAAGAACAGCCCCGCCAGGAATGCGACAACGATGCTCGTGTTCCACATGCCATCAGGGCTGTTGATGCGGGCATCGTCCTGGTTGCGCGGGTTGACGAGCAGCGCAATCCCGGCGCCAATCTCCGGCTTGGTACGCAATCGGTCGCTTGATCGAAGCGTGCGCGTGGTGCGGCCATCGAGGCTGTATTCGACCACCGGCCGCCAGCAAGTATGTTGCCCGCTGTTCCCACATGAGGTGGATGACACCTCGGTGACGCGACCCGTCACGGGCCGGAATCCCTCGACCTGCCCCTTTTGCCCGACCACTAGCAGCGCGGCCATGGCGAGGATGGGGAGGGCGAGAAGCAATGGCAGGAAGCGCGGTATTTTCATGAGTTATCCCCGCCGCCGCATTCGGCGTTGGCTGATGTGAGATCGAGGTAGTTTGCCGCAAACAGCCTGCCTCCGCCAGTGCCGGAATCTGCATACAATTTCCCAAAAATGGGATATATTCTCATTTATGGGAAATTCATTCGAAGACCGCCTGGTGCGGCGCCTGGCCGGCCTGCGCGAAGCGCGCGCGCTGTCGCTGGAAGAACTGGCTATGCAAAGCGGCATCAGCCGCGCCACCCTGTCGCGGCTGGAGCGCGGCGAAACCAGCCCGACCGCTGAAATGCTGGGCAAGCTGTGCGCCGTCTACGGCATGCCGATGTCGCGCCTGATCGCGGAGGTGGAGCAGGCGCCGGTGCAGTTGATCCGACGCGCCGAGCAGGACGAGTGGCACGACCCGGCGACCGGCTTCGTGCGCCGCATGGTGTCGCCGCCGGCGCGCGGCTTCAAGGCGGAGATGATCGAAGGACGGCTGCCGCCCGGCGCCGTGATCGACTACGCGCAAGCGCCGGTGCGCGGCCTGGAGCAACATATGTGGATGCTGTCGGGCGAACTCGATTACGCCATCGACGGCAACACGCACCGGCTGCAGCCGGGCGACTGCCTGCGCTTCCACCTGCATGGTGCGACGCGCTTTTCCTGTCCCGGCCCCGACGCGGCCCATTACCTGATTGCGATATGCGAACCATAGAAGAACTGGATGGCGCCTCACTGCTGGCGCAATGCGATCAACTGGCGGAAGTACTGCGCGCGTGCGTGCTGGCCGGCGCCAGTGTCGGTTTCGAACTGCCATGCCCACATGAGGAGGCGCGCGCATTCTGGCTGGGGCTGCATGGCGCGGTGGAGCGCGGTGAGCGGCGCCTGTTCGTCGTGCGCGGCGAAGATGGCCGGATCGACGGCACCCTGCAACTGGTCCCGGCCGGCATGCCGAACAGCCGCCATCGCGCCGAATTGTCGAAGATGCTGGTACACCCGCGCGCTCGCCGCCAGGGCTTGGCGCAGGCCTTGATCCTGCACGCCGAGGCGACGGCGCGCTTGCTGGGGCGCACGCTGCTGGTGCTTGACACCTGCAGCGGCGAACCGGCGGAGCGGATGTACCTGAAGCTGGGCTATGAGCGCTGCGGCGAGATCCCGCAATTTGCCACCATGCCCGATGGCCGGCTGGGTGCGACGACCTTCATGTACAAGCTGCTGCCGCTGGTGGCCGCCGCCGATCCCGGCGAACCGGATTCGGTGGCGCTGATGGAGGAGCTGGACGGCAGGCTGCAGGCATTGACCGGCGACAGTGGCCGCACCTTGTTCAAGGCTGACGATGTGCGGGGCGAGGCGGGCCGTTTTGCCGTGGCGCGCGATGCGCAGGGCAGGACGCTGGGCTGCGGCGCCCTGCGGCCGATGGGCGACAGCGTGGCGGAGATCAAGCGGATGTACGCGCGCCCGGGCAGCAAGGGCATCGGCAGCGCGGTGCTGGCGTGGCTGGAAGCGGAAGCACGCCTGATCGGCTACCGCGCGCTGCGCCTGGAAACGCGGCTGTTGAATACGCGTGCCGTGCAGTTTTACCTGGCGCACGGCTATCGCCGCATCGAGAACTTCGGCCGCTATGCCGGCAACCCGGCGGCGGCCTGCTTCGAGAAAGCGCTTTAAGCCGGGGCGTGGCAGACCACGCACAACTTGTTGCCGTGCGGGTCGCGGAAGTAGGCGCCGTAGTAGTCGGGATGGTAGTGCGGGCGCAGGCCGGGCGCTCCTTCGCAGCTGCCGCCATGGACCAGCGCCGCGGCATGGGCGGCGTCGACTGCCGCCCGGGACGGCGCCGCCAGGGCCACCATCTGGCCGTTGCCGCTGCTGGCCGGTTCGCCGTCGAAGGGACGGCCGACCAGGAACAGCGGGCGGCCGCCTTCGGCGGGCTGCCAGCCGGCCCAGGGCCGCGTATCGTCGCGAAAGCGCAGCGGGTTGCCCAGTGCCGCCATCACCGCGCCATGAAAGCGGAAAGCAGCCTCGAAATCGGCGACGCCAAGGAAGATATGGGAAATCATTTGATGCACACCTGGCGCACGGCCTTGATATCGGTAATCCCCAGCAGGACCTTTTCGATCCCGTCCATTTTCAGCGTCAGCATGCCGTCTTCCAGTGCGGCTGCCAGCAACTGCGCGACGCGGGCGTGCTCCTGCAGCAGCTTCTTCACGCGGTCGGTGCCGATCATCAGCTCGTGCAGGCCGACGCGGCCGCGGTAGCCTTTGTTGCACTGTTCGCAGCCCACCGCCCGGTACAGCGTGAAGCGGCCTTCGGCGTCGGCGTAGCGCTCGCGCCAGCCGCCCACCACTTGCTGGCGCGCAGCCAGGGCGTCGCGCTGGAAGGCCGAGGTATTCTGCAGCTCTTCGCAGTATTCCGACAGCAGCAGGTCGAGTTCGGCTTCACCCGGATGGTAAGCCTGCTTGCAGTTGCCGCACAGGCGCTTGGCCAGGCGCTGCGCCAGGATGCCGAGCAGGGCGTCGGCGAAATTGAACGGGTCCATGCCCATGTCCAGCAGGCGCACCACCGATTCCGGCGCGCTGTTGGTGTGCAGGGTGGAGAACACCAGGTGGCCGGTCAGCGAGGCTTCGATGCCCATGCTGACGGTTTCCTTGTCGCGCATTTCGCCCACCATGATGATGTCCGGGTCGGCGCGCAGGAAGGCGCGCATCACGGTGGAAAACTCCAGGCCCGCCTTGCGGTTGACCTGCACCTGTCGCAAGCCTTTCTGCGTGATCTCCACCGGGTCTTCCGCGGTCCAGATCTTGGTTTCCGGCGTATTCAGGTAGTTCAGCACCGAGTGCAGGGTAGTGGTCTTGCCGGAGCCGGTCGGACCGCATACGAAGAACAGGCCGTAGGGCTTTTCCACCGTGGCGCGCAGGCGGTCCAGGTTGGCCGGCAGCACGCCCAGCTTGTCGAGCGGGATCGGCTCGCCCGCCGCCAGGATGCGCATCACCACGTCTTCCACGCCGCCGGCCGAGGGAATGGTGGCTACCCGCAGTTCGATGTCGAGCGGGCCGTACTTCTTGAACTTGATCTTGCCGTCCTGCGGCTTGCGCCGTTCCGAAATATCGAGGTCGCACATGATCTTGATGCGCGCCACCATGGCGGCGCGGTAGGAGGCCGGGATCTCGATGTAGGGCACCAGCACGCCGTCCTTGCGGAAGCGGATGCCGGTCTTGCCCTTGCCCGGCAACGGTTCGATGTGGATGTCCGAGACGCCCTGGCGGTGGGCGTCGACGATGATCTTGTTGAGCAGCTTGACCAGCTCGTTCTCGACCGCCTCCGACACCTCCTGCGGCGCGTCGCCGTCGCCCTCGCCGTCCTCGCCCATGCCGGACAGCAGCTCGTCCACGCTGGTGGCGTCGCCGGTGCCGAAGAACTGCGCCAGGGTCTGGGCGAATTCGGCGCGCGTGGTGACCCGGTAGTTGACGTGCACGCGCGGGAACACCTGGTTGACGATGTGCGACTGCATCACGCGGTCGGGATCGATGGTCAGCACCAGCAGGCCGTCGCGGTTCTCCTCCAGCGGCAGCCAGCCCGATTCCTCCAGGTATTGCAGCGGCAGCTTTTTCAGCAGGTCGACCGGGCGCACGCGGTCGGGACGCGCCGGCTCGTAAGGAATGGTGTAGTACTTGGACAGCGCTGCCCCGAGGATGGCCGGCTTGACGTGGAACTCCTGTACCAGCACCGCTTCCACGTCGGCTTCCTTCTCGCGGGCAGTGCGCAGGGCTTGCTCCAGTTCCTGCGCCGACAGCACGCTGTCGGCCACCAGTGCATCGTAGCGGGTACGCGGGAGGGGCGCCGGCTTCAGGCGCTGGCTGAAGGCCACCGCCAGGGTGTCGCCCAACTGGCGCACGCCTTCCAGTGCGATGGACGAGAAGGGCTCGCCATTGCGCGTATTGATGAACTGGACGACGCCCAGCAGGCGGTCATGGGCCATCGCCACCAGCGGCGCCACCAGCATCTGGCGCGTGCGGTAGCCGGTGCGCTGGTCCACGCCCTGCTGGAAGTGCAGCTCGGGCGAAATGCGGCGCAGTTCTTCGGCGTCATAGACGTCGCGGATGTTCAGCGTCTGGCGCGTCATGGCGACGTAGCCGGCGACGCTGGTGGCGTTGATGGCCAGCTTCAGGTCGCGGAAGCTGGTCATCCCGGTCTTCACCTTGGACACGATGTAGTTCTTCTCGTGGTTCATCGCGTACAGGGTGAAGCGGTCGCATTCGAACAGGTCGCAGAACTCCATGCCCAGGTCGAGCATGATTTCGTCCAGGTTGCTGGTGGCGTGGATCTTGGTGGTGACGGCTTGCAGCTTGCGGAAGAAGGCCAGGCGGCGTTCGGTTTCGGCGCTGGAACTGGCGTCAGGCAGGTGGTCGGTTTCGCTCATGCTTGCGGGCTCAAAGGTTGACTTCCAGTCCCTCGTAGGCGAGGAACACTTGCAGGCCGTCCAGCTGCCCGGCGTGGCGCGCCAGGGCGTCGGCGAAAACGGCTTCCAGCTCGTCGTCGCTGCGGGTCGGTTCGTGGTGGGTGCAGTACAGGCGCCGCACGCCGCAGCGCAGGGCCAGCGCCAGGGCGCTGTCGAAAGTGCCATGGCCCCAGCCGACTTTGGACGGGTATTCCTCGCGCGTGTAGGAGCAGTCGGCAATCAGCGCATCGACCCCTTGCACCACGGCGTCGATGGCGGCCATGTGTCCGGCGCTGGCGGGCGGCTCGTGGTCGCCGGTGAAGAACAGCGACTTGCCATTGCAGTCGATGCGGTAGCCGAGGTCGGTGACCGGGTGGTTCATCAGCGCATGGCGGATGCGGGCATCGCCCACCTCGACCGCTTCGCCCGGTTCCAGCGTGCGGTACTCGATGGTAGCGCCCATCTGCGCTTCGCCGACCGGGAAATAGCTGTACTGCAGCTGGACGGCCATGACGTGCTCGATGCCCTTGCCGCTGGCCGGGTCGCCGGCGCCGTGCAAGCGCACCCTGCTGTCCTGCAGGAACAGCGGCGAGAAGAAGGGCAATCCATGGATATGGTCCCAGTGGCTATGGCTGATGAACAGGTTGGCTTCGATCGGGCGCCTGGCGTCAGCCAGCAGGGATTGGGCCAGCGGGAACAGGCCGGTGCCGGCGTCCAGCACGATCAGGGTGCCGTCGTCGCTGCGTACTTCAATGCAAGTGGTATTGCCGCCGTAGCGCACGGTGCGCGGCCCGGGCGCGGGAATGGAACCGCGCACGCCCCAGAACTTGAATTTCATTGCGGGTCCCAGTGGTCGAATTGACAAGAGTGATGATAGCGGTTTTTGCCCGGTGCAGGCAGATTCTTGTGTGCGGCGGCGCGGCAGGGATACACTTCCCTCATGGAAGACTTGACCCCGACCCAGATAGCGGCTCGGCTGGAGCAGCTGACCGAACTGAGCGTCGCCCTCGGCGACGGCCAGGATACCGGCGTGCTGCTCGAGCGTATCCTGCTCGCGGCCAAGCACCTGACCCATGCCGACGGCGGCACCCTGTACCGTCCGGACGCCAGCCGCAGCAAGCTGCTGTTCCATATCACCGTCAACGACACGCTGGGCCTGCACCTGGGCGGCAGCAGCGGCGTCGCCATCGATATCGCGCCGGTGGCGCTGGTCGATGCGGCGGGCGCGCCCAGGCTCGATTCGGTGGCTGCCTATGCCGCCAACCAGGGCCGCGCGGTGAACATCGACGATGTGTACCAGGCAAGCGAATTCAATTTTTCGGGCATGCGCCAGTTCGACCAGCGCTTCGCCTACCGCACCCGTTCGATCCTGACGGTGCCGATGCGCGATCATGAAGGCCAGCTGCTGGGTGTGCTGCAGCTGGTCAATGCGCGCAACGCCGACGGCGTGTTCAGTGCAACCGACCAGCGTTTCATCGAGGCGCTGGCGGCGCAGGCGGCGGTGGCGCTGACCAAGCAGCAGCTGGTGGCCCAGCTGGAACAACTGCTGGAAGCCCTGGTCAACCTGATCAACATCGGCATCGACGAGAAGTCCCCTTACACCGGGCGCCATTGCCAGCTGGTGCCGGTGCTGACCATGATGCTGGCCGATGCCGCGCATGCCGCCGACAGCGGCCCGCTGGCCGGCTTCCGCCTGTCCGAGGGCGAGCGCAAGCAGTTGTGGCTGGCCGGCCTGCTGCACGATTGTGGCAAGATCACGACCCCGGTGCACGTGGTGGACAAGGCCACCAAGCTGCAAACCATTTACGACCGTATCGGCCTGCTCGACACGCGCTTCGAAGTGCTGCTGCGCGACGCGGAGCTGCGTGCGCTGCGGGCCGAACTGGCCGGCGGCGAGCGCCCGGCGCTGCAGGCGGCGCTGGCGGCGGAGCAGGCGGGGTTGCGTGCCGAACGGGACTTCCTGCGCCAGGCCAATATCGGCGGCGAGGGCATGGCGCCCGAGGCGCAGCAGCGCGTGCGCCAGATCGCGCAGCGGCGCTGGCTGGGACCGGATGGCCGGGAGCAGCCGCTGCTCACGGAAGACGAGGTGGAGAACCTGACCATCCGCTTCGGCACCCTGACGGAGGACGAGCGCAAGGTGATCAACAACCATATCGTGGTCACGGTGCGCATGCTGGAATCGCTGCCCTGGCCGCGCCACCTGCAGCAGGTGCCGGAATATGCCGGCGGCCACCATGAGCGGATGGACGGCAAGGGCTATCCGCGCGGGCTGGTGCGCGAGCAGATGTCGGTGCCGGCGCGGGTGATGGCGATCGCCGACATCTTCGAAGCGCTGACCGCGCGCGACCGGCCCTACAAGAAGGGCAAGATGCTGTCCGAATCGCTTGAAATCCTCGGCAAGTTCAGCCTGAACGGGCATATCGATCCCGACCTGTTCGACATCTTCATCCGCCGCAAGGTTTACCTGGAATTTGCAAGGCAGTACATGGACCCGCGCCAGGTTGACGCGGTCGATGAAACGCGCATCCCAGGATATCGTCCGTGATGCGCAGGCTGCTGCAGCGCTACGGTGCGCGCTGGCTGCTGGGGCTCGTACTGACGGCGCTGGCGGTGCTGCAGCTGGTGCAGCTGCTGCCGTCGGAATCGCTGGCGCGCATGGACAGCTTCTTTGCCGGCTTGCGCATGCGGCTCGAGGCGCCCGAGCTGGACCCGCGCATCGTGATTGTCGATATCGACGAGCGCAGCCTGGCCGAAGTGGGGCGCTTTCCCTGGAGCCGCGACAAGATCGCGCGCCTGGTCGAGCAATTGACCGGTCCCTACCAGGCGGCGGCGGTCGGCTTCGACATTTCCTTCCCCGAGCCCGACACCAGTTCCGGCTATGGCGTGCTGGAGCAGCTGGCTCAGGGCGAATTGCGCCATGTGCCGGGACTGGCGCGCGCGCTGGCCGGCTTGCAGCCCCAGCTCGATTACGACGGCCGGCTGGCGGCCGCCATGCGCGGCCAGCCGGTGGTGCTTGGCTACAGCCTGTCGGGCAGCCAGCGCAAGGGCGTGCTGCCGGCGCCGGCCTTCACGGTCGAGAGCCTGAACGGGCGCACGCTGGATGCCTACACGGCCCAGGGGTACGAAGCCAATATCGCGCGGCTGCAGGAGGCGGCGCAGGGCGCCGGCATTTTCACCGCCGTGGTCGACAGCGATGGCCTGGTGCGCTCCTCGGCCCTGCTGCAGCGCATCGGCGACGGCTATTACCCGACGCTGGCGCTGGCCACCGTGTCGGCCGCGCTGGGCGGACGCGCCATCGCGCCGCTGTGGCAGGGCACGGTCGATACGCTCAGTGCGGCCGAGCGCCAGTCGGGTGGGCTCGATGCGATCGCCCTGTTCCACCGCGAGGGGCAATTGCGCATCCCGGTGGGGGAGGCGCTGACCAGCACGGTGCAGTTCCGCGGGCGCGGCGGGCCGGCCGGCGGCGCCTTCCGCTACGTGCCGGCGGCCGATGTGCTGGCCGGGCGCACCAAGGCTGAGCTGCTGGCAGGCACCATCGTGCTGGTCGGCACCAGTGCGCCGGGCCTGAACGACTTGCGCGCCACGCCGGTGAACGCCGAATATCCGGGGGTGGAGATCCATGCCAACCTGGTCAAATCGATCCTGGACGACAGTTTCAAGCAGCGGCCCGACGTGGCCACCCAGCTTGAAGTGCTGCAGGCGCTGGTGCTGGGCGGCGTGCTGGCGCTGGCGCTGCCGGTGTTGGCACCGGCCTGGGGCATCCTGCTCTCGCTGGCGGCGCTGGGCGGCACCGTGGCGCTGAATTTCCTGCTGTACCGGCGCTACGATGCGGTGCTCAATATGGCCACCTTGCTGCTGCTGGGGACGGGGCTGTTCGTGCTGAACCTGGCCTGGGGCTATTTCTTTGAGGTGCGGCGCGGGCGCGCCCTGGTATCGCGCTTCGGCGAATACGTGGCGCCGGAACTGGTGGCGGAAATGGCGGAAAATCCGGCGGCCTACAGCATGGAGGGCGCCAGCCGCGAACTGAGCGTGATGTTTGTCGATGTGCGCGGATTCACCACCATTGCCGAGAGCCTGTCGCCGCAGGAGCTGCGCGAATACATCAATCGCTACCTGACCGCCATGTCGGAAGAAATCCGCGACCGCCACCGCGGCACCCTCGACAAATACATTGGTGACGCGGTGATGGCGTTCTGGGGCGCGCCGCTGGCCTGTGCCGACCACGCCGGGCGGGCGGTGGCCACGGCCCTGGCGATGCAGGCCAGCGCGGTGCGCCTGAGCGCGGAGTTCGAGCAGCGCGGCTGGCCGGCGCTGCGCATCGGCATCGGCATCAATACCGGCCCGATGCACGTGGGCGACATGGGCTCGCGCATCCGCCGCGCCTATACGGTGATGGGCGACGCGGTCAACCTGGCGTCGCGGCTGGAAGGGATCACCAAGGTGTACGGGGCCGGCATCGTTGTCGGCGCTGCAACGCGTGCGGCCGCGTCCGGCTTTGCCTGGCGCGAGCTGGACCTGGTACGGGTAAAGGGCAAGCTGGAACCGGTTGCCATTTTCGAGCCGATGGGACCGGAAGCGGGACTGGAGGCGGCAGCGCGCGATGCACTGCAGCGCTGGCACGCGGCGCTGGCCCTGGTGCGCGCCCAGCAGTGGCAGGCCGCCCGCCCGGTCCTGCTGGAGCTGGCGGCTGCGGCGCCGCGGGAACGCCTGTACGCGCTCTACCTGGAACGCATCGCCCACTATGAAAAGCAGCCTCCCGGCGACGGTTGGGACGGCGTTACAACGTTCGACAGCAAATAAGCAACACTCAACGGTGCGCGCCCGCCGCAGGCGTACAATGAGGCTGTGGTTCGGACTTTTATGTCCTAAACTGAAGGTAACAAGAGTTGCTCCTTTGCCAGGCAGTCGCATGCCGGGAGAACCATCATGAAGTCTTACCTTGCGTCGATCCTGGCCTGTGCCGCGTGCAGCGGTGCACTTGCCGCGCCACCCGGTACACAGCGCGTACCCGAGCGCAACGCGCCTGCCTTTGATTTTTCCGCCACCGCCTATCCG
>Ga0209565_1001363_pt1 | contig 11018 bp, 9 predicted proteins | sample Araplaol_mTSA_r2_2_FD_184283 | JGI IMG/M metagenome (GOLD analysis project Ga0209565, IMG submission 184283) | Arabidopsis root microbial communities from North Carolina, USA - plate scrape MF_Col_mTSA_r2 (SPAdes) (version 3) | ecosystem: Host-associated > Plants > Roots > Endosphere | place... | reverse complement strand
CCGCCGCGATCATCTGCTTGACGGTTTTCTCGGCCACGAACTTGGCCATGCCGTCATTGATGCGGCGCCCCGCCAGGATCACCTGCGGGTGGTAGCCGATCATGTCGGCCTTGTGGGTCAGGTAGTAAGGATCGACGCCGATGCAGTGGCCGCCAACCAGGCCAGGACGGAAAGGCAGGAAATTCCACTTGGTGCCAGCCGCCTGCAGCACTTCCAGCGTATCGATGCCGATCTTGTCGAAGATGATTGCCAGCTCGTTCATCAGCGCGATATTCAGGTCGCGCTGCGTATTCTCGATTACCTTGGCCGCTTCCGCAACTTTCACGCTGGAAGCCCGGTATACCCCAGCAGTCACTATCGATTCATATAGTTTAGCAACCTGTTCGAGAGTTGCTGGATTATCTCCGGAGACCACCTTCAAAATCGTGGTCAGGCGGTGCAGTTTGTCGCCTGGATTGATACGTTCCGGGGAATAGCCGACGTTGAAGTCTTGCGGCCATTTCAGGCCGGAATTTTTTTCCAGCACGGGGATACAGACTTCCTCGGTAGCGCCGGGATAGACCGTCGATTCATACACGACGATGGCGCCTTTTTTCATATGCTTGCCGACGGTGGTCGACGCCCCGACCAACGGGCCGAAATCCGGTGCGTGCGCATTGTCGACCGGGGTCGGCACCGCCACCACGATGTAGTCGGCCTCGGCCAGCGCGGCCGGGTCGTAAGTGACATGCAGCTGGGTCGCTTCGCGCAATTCCGCTTCCGACACTTCACCGGTCGGGTCGCAGAATTTGCGGTAATTCTCGATCTTGGCTTGCGACAGGTCGAAGCCGATGGTCTTGCGCTTTTTGCCGAATTCAACTGCCAGGGGCAAGCCTACGTAGCCCAAACCTACGACTGCTACAACCTTATTGTCATCCATATCGGGTTCCCGTGAGAATTATGTATTTCTTTTGTGATAACTGTATACCAGTTGCCGCTGCTGTTCAATGCTGAGTTTTACAATTGATCCTGACAGCTCAGCTTGATGCCCCTATGACAGCCGCCAAAACTATTCCAGGATGTAACAATTTTTTCCGTGCTGACGTCGGATCGCCGCCACAGTGAACTGTAATCTTTTGATAATAGTATTGATTGTTTTGCACGGGTTGTCAATTTTACACCTGGACCCTGAAAGCTGTCACAGCCTTTCTTGTGTGCGAACGGGAAAGCAACAGCAGGCTGGCGATGTCTTCGGTCACGGGACGCCGGCAGGATTCGCCGGCAAGCGCCGTTGAAGCGGGCGCGGCACCGACAGGCGCCGGCGAACCGCCGGCGCCGTCAGGAAGGCTTGGGGGAAGTATATAGCTGATATTACCTAAAAGGAAACAAAATCCCTGCTTCTTCATGCCGCCAGCAACAGGCGGGCCGGCGGGCGCGGCAGCGCGGCCGTTTCGCCCAGTTTGAAGACGGCAAACGCCTGGGCCACGCAATCGGCCTGGCGCGCCAGGTTGCCGGCGGCGGCGGCGGCCTGCTCGACCAGGGCAGCGTTCTGCTGGGTGATGTCGTCGATATGGACCACCGCCTGGTTCACCTGGCCGATGCCACGGCTTTGTTCCGTGGTCGCATGGTGGATTTCGCTCATCATGCGGGTCACGCGGCCGACCGATGCGATCACTTCGCTCATGGTGGCGCCGGCATTGCTGGTCAGCCTGGCGCCGGCTTCGACTTTGGCGATCGAGCTGTCGATCAGCGCCTTGACCTCCTTGGCGGCAGTGGCCGAACGCTGGGCCAGGCTGCGCACTTCGGTGGCGACCACGGCAAAGCCCTTGCCATGCTCGCCGGCGCGCGCCGCTTCCACCGCCGCATTGAGCGCCAGAATATTGGTCTGGAAAGCGATGCCGTCGATCATGCCGATGATGTCGAGGATACGGCGTGAGGACTGGCTGATATCGTCCATGGTCTGCACGACCTGCGCCACGATCGAGCCGCCGGCAGCGGCCACGCTGGAAGCCTCGCCAGCCAGTTCGTTGGCGCTCTGCACACTGGCGGCGCTTTGCTGCACGTTGCTGGTCAGCTGCTCCATGCTGGCGGCCGTCTGCTGCAGGCTGGACGCCTGCGATTCGGTGCGGCCCGAGAGGTCGAGGTTGCCGCTGGCGATCTCGCTGGTGGCGGTCTGGATCTGGTCGAAATTGCTGCGTACGTCGCCAATGATGCTATGCAGGTTGACGTTGGTCTGCCTCAGCGCTGCCAGCAGCTGGCCCATGTCATTGTCGGCGCCGACGTCGAGGATGCCGGTCAGGTCGCCGCCGGCCATCTTGCGCGCGAAGCTGGTTGCCTGGCGCAGGGGCTGCACGATGGCCCGCTGCAGCGAGTACCAGAAATAGAGGGCCAGTCCGACGAAGGCAGCGTTGCATACGGTCAGCCACAGCGCGGCGCCTTGCATCGCGCCAGTAATGGCGAGGAAGGCCAGCATACCGCTCAAGCCGCCCATGCCGATGCCGATATGGCGCGCCAGCGATACGTTGCGGAGCTGGCTGGTCCAGTTGCGCCAGCCCTGTAGCTGCACCCGGCCACGCTCAAGGCGCAGCCGGCGCGGATTGCCATCCCGCAGTTCGCGGTACAACTGGTCGGCTTGCGCCACCTGTTCCCGGCTGGGCTTGGTTCGCACCGACATATAGCCAACCGGCCGACCAGCTTCAATGACCGGCGTGACGTTCGCGTATACCCAGTAGTAATCACCATTCTTGCAGCGGTTCTTGACCATTCCACCCCACGGCATGCCGGCCCGGATCGTGGTCCACAGGTCGGCGAAGGCTTCGACCGGCATGTCAGGATGGCGCAGGATGTTCTGCGGCGCGCCAATCAGTTCGTCTTCGGTAAAGCCACTGACTTCGACAAAGTAGGGGTTGGCGTAAGTGATCTTGCCCTTCAAATCCGTGGTCGACACGATGGTCTTGCCATCTTCCAGGATGTATTCCTGGTTGGTGACAGGGGTGTTCAGGCGCATGGCGGTACTCCTTCTGAGCTGTAAGGGAAAGGAATTCGTACGAACCGGGTCTGGGGTCCGCCTAGGCTCGGATTGGGACGCGAGCTGGCGTCCCCTGCCATGTGATCGCTCAAGTATAGGAAGATGGTGCGCTTAGGAAACTCACAAAAAGTTGCAATAGAAAAATTAAATCGAGCAAGGGCTGTAGATATTTCTCAAAACCCTCCTGTATGCCCTATGTCATCTTGAAGGCAGGGACAGGGCACGAGGGGGACGACATGCGCCGGCTATTCCGTTCGATCAAGGATCAGTTGACTCCGCAAGCTGCGCTGCCACCTGGCGCACGGGCCGAACGCCAGGCCGACCGGCGCGGCCTGCCGGACCATGATCCGGGCAGCGCAGCCGTTGTGGCCGCGTGCGCAGCCTGGCTGGGCGCGGCACAGGACCGTTCGGCCTCGGCCGATGGCGGCGTGGCGCGCGACTTCAGCCTGCTCAAGGGCTGGGCGAGCTCCTATCCCGAAACTACCGGCTATATCGTACCGACCATGATCGAACTGGCGCACCGCCAGGGCAGCGACGAACTGCACCAACGGTCACGGCGCATGCTGGACTGGCTCGTTTCCATCCAGTTCCCCGAAGGCGGTTTCCAGGGCGGGCGCATCGATTCCTTGCCGCGCGTGCCAGTCACCTTCAATACCGGCCAGATCCTGCTCGGCCTGGCGGCCGGCGCCGCTGCCTACGGCGACCCGCGCTACCACGCCGCCATGCACCGCGCCGCGGCCTGGCTGCGTGATTCGCTCGACGCCGACGGTTGCTGGCGCCGCCACCCCACGCCGTTCGCGGTGCCGGGCGAGAAGGCATATGAAACCCATGTGGCCTGGAGCCTGTTCGCCGCCGAGCGCATTGCGCCGGGCCATGGCTATGGGGCAGCCGGCTTGCGCCAGGTTGCCTGGGCGCTGTCCAGGCAGCAGCCCAATGGCTGGTTCGCGTCCAATTGCCTGAACGATCCGCAGCGCCCCCTCAGCCATACGATCGGCTATGCCTTGCGCGGCGTGCTGGAAGCCTACCTGCTGTCGCGCCAGCCCGAACTACTGGCCGCCGCCGCGCGTACCGGCAGCGCCTTATGCAAGGCGGTTGGCGCGGACGGCTTCCTGCCTGGCCGGCTTGACCGGCACTGGCGTCCCGCAGCCACTTTCGCCTGCCTGACCGGCTCGGCGCAGAATGCGCATTGCCTGTTTTTGCTGTACCAGCTGACCGGCCAGCAGCACTACTTCGCAGCCGGCCAGCGCCTGAACCGGTATGTGCGGCGCAGTGTGAAGGTTGAAGGCCCCGTGGAAATGCGCGGCGGAGTGAAGGGCGCCTTTCCGGTCGATGGCGACTATGGCCGCTTCGAATTCCTCAACTGGGCCGCCAAGTTCTGTATTGATGCCAACCTGCTGGAACAAGACATCCTCGAAGCACGGCGCGCAGCGCTGGTGGCCGACCTGGTCCGGCTTGGGATCGGCAAAGGCGATACCTTGTTCATTCACTCCTCCTTGAAAAGCCTTGGCTACGTTGAAGGTGGCGCCGCCAACCTGGTGCTGGCATTGCAGGAAGCAGTGGGTCCGGAAGGCACGCTGGTGCTGCCCACTTACTACATGCCGGGAGGGAGCATTCGCGCCGCTTGCGAGCTGAAGGACTATGTCTTCGATGTGCGCCAACATGGCACCCATACCGGCCGGCTGCCAGAAGCTTTCCTCGCCACGGCGGGCATCCAGCGCAGCGTGCATCCGACGCATTCCGTCTCCGCCTGGGGCCGCCATGCTGCTTACCTGACTGAAGCCCACCACCTTGCGCCGTCCATCTTCGGCGCAGGATCGCCATGGCAGCGCCTTGCCGGCCTTGAAAACGCCAAGGTGCTGGGCTTGGGTGTGTCGATGGGACCAGTCACCTTCTATCACGCGGTGGAGGATGCGATGGGACCGGCCTTCCCGGTGCCGGTGTGGGGCGAACGCGCTTACCGGATTCCATGCATCGACCAGCACGGCCAGCGCCACGAGGTGCCGCTGCGGCCGTTCGATCCCTTGTTGGCGCGGCGCCGCATCGACCATCCCTCGCGCAGCGATTTGCGCGCCTGTTTCGCCGCCGAATTCCAGCGCGCTGGCCTGCTGCATGCGGGCCACGTTGGCATGGCAGCTTCGTGGTGGATTCCGGCACGCGGCTTCCATGACCACCTGCGGCGCCTGGCCGAGGATGGCATGACCATCTATGCCACGCCGGAGCAATTGGCGGCACGTCCGCTGAACTAAGCCAATGGCGCCGCGGCCTTGCTGCCCGCCTTGCGCTCGCTCCAGCGCGCACCCAGCTGGATCATTGGCAGTTCGACGACGTGGTAACCGAGGCAAGGCAAGGCCACCAGCAGCGACAGCAACGTTCCCCATTGCAGCAGCGGATGAAACGCCTCCATTGTGCGGAACGAGAGCCACAGGATGGGAGGGTGAAAGAGGTAGATGCCATAACTGTAGCGGGCCACCGCCTGGCAGGCCCTGTTCAACGCCGGTGCCGCCAACTGGCGCATCCAGGGGATTGCCAGGCCAACTGCCAGGGATACCGCCCAGCGCCCGTAATTATTGCTGCGCGGTTCAGCGTACGCGACAAAGGCCAGGCAAGCGGCAGCCAGCACAAGCGGCCACAGCCAGGCCGGCCAGCGTTCCCTGCCCTGCATCCGCCAGGCGAGAGCGCCAGCGAGGAAGCATGGCGCGAATTCAATCACATTCAGGCGCGCGCTGACGTGAGGCTGCAACAGCGCCAATGGGATCGATACCGCCCACAACGCCAGCAACCAGCGCAGCGGCCGCGCCCGAAAGAACAGGAACAGGAAAGGCAGGACGAGGTACATCTGCACTTCCAGGCAAAGCGACCACAAAACGCTCGACATATACCGTGCATACACCAGGTTTTGCACCAGCAGCAGGTTGGCCAGCAATTCAAAGCGCGTCCAGGGTTCATCCATCAGCAGGTAGATCCCCAGCAGCATGACGATAGCCAGCGGATAAATGCGAAAAGCGCGTTGCAAATAGAACTTGCGGAACAGGGCGGCGCCGGCCAGCTGCTGGCGCTCCAGCGATTGCATCAGCACCAGGCTGGTATGCACAAAGAACAGCATAACCCCCAGCTGGCCCATGGCGTACGAGGTGCGGCTGGTCTGAATGGTGTAGCCGGCGATATGGGCAAGCAGCACCAGCATCACTGCGACCGCGCGCAAGAGATCAAGGTTTGGCTTCAGCATTGTCCCATTCTGCGGGACGATCGCGAATCAAACCTTGCGGCGTGTCATGGCTTGTTCGGCACAGGGTTGCGCCAAAGTCGCAGCCGCAATGAATTCAAAATCTGATCCCATAGCGCGAGAATTTGCCTATCGGTCATGCTGATTGGCTTAGGGTCGAGACCACCATCGAAATTTCCCGACTGTAGGTCAATGCGGATCTGTGGATGGAGTGCATCCCCCTGCAATCCTGGCGCCTCCCATGTAAAAAGGTGAGCCTTCTGGCCATGATCGCCGGGAGCTTTCATCAGCCATTCCTGGCCGGGATGATCGCCAATCGTACGATTGCCCTCCTTAATATTGCGAAGCCCTCCCAGGGTCGCCCCCAGAATTCCAAGAGCGCTAAGCGTGCCGGGCTTGCGGGACAGCAGTGATTCTGGCGGCGCACCGGTATTGAGGCTGGTAGCCACGTCAACCACGATGCCCGGATGTTCTTTCAGGCGAAATCGAATATTGAGGCTTTCGTTGTCACTCATGCCTTCATCAGCGAATATCGCATGCTCAACGCAAAAACCCCGCGCCGTTGGCGGGCTCGCACCCCACGTTTGAAGCATGGAGATCGTTGTACCCATTCGTGAGACGCGCTTTCCAGCTTGTCGTATGTGGCACGTTTATGGACCAAATACCTTCTGCCTTGAAGCCACCTGTAACCCGAAATCTCAACCACTGAACTGCGATTCTCGTTACCCCAGTAACCCAGTACCTGCATGTCCGCGCCGGACGTTGCTTTTGACAGGAGAAGTGACGTGCCTGACTTGTGCTTTCCATTTCTTAGCTCTGATTCGATGGTCTCCACTTCCTTCTGGAATTCGTCGCGCTCCATCGGTCGCGACTCAACTCTTGCGAAGGCATATTCATAGTTTCCTCCGACGTATTCGGCATCCGCAGGAAGATCGATCAAAAAACGGCCGACACAGTGCGTGACCGATCTTTCAAAGTCGGTGCGGTTCATCGTCTGCTCGCTTGCGGAGGTGCCACCCGAACCGAACATTGCGGCGCACAGAGCCATTGTTTGCCAAGTGCAGGCACTACGGTATTTCCGCATTCGATAGCTTGCCTCCCTCGTCATATGCATTTTCTGTGGGTCGTAGTCGCAACGAGTTCAAGATCTGGTCCCACAGTCCGAGCATTTGCTTATCGGTCATGCCTATCGGCCCAAGGGCGAGCCCCCCATCAAAATTGCCCGACTGGAGATCAAAACGGATTTGCGGATGTAATGCGTCTCGATATAAGCCCGGGGCCTCCCACGTGAAGAGATGGCCCTCTTGGCCGTGATTGTTCGGCGCTTTCATTAGCCATTCCTGGCCGGGGTGATCCCCAATCTTGCGGTCGCCTTCCTTGATCTTCCGTATTCCACCCAGCGTTGCGCCGAGAATTCCTAGTCCACTAAACAAGTTTGGTTTTCGCGATAACAGCGGCTCGGGTGGCGCGCCCGTGTTTCGATTGGTCGCAATATCGAGCACAATGTCGGGGTGATTTTTCAAGCGAAAACGCATGTTCAGGCTTTCGTTCTTGCTCGTTCCCCCATCGGCAATCAAGGCGTGCCCTATACAAAATCCCCTGTCTGTTGGAGCCTTAGTCTTTAGTGTCCGAAGATTTGCCAGGATGATGCTGAAGTCCTCCACCGCTCCTTCTAACTTATCCGAGTCAGCAATAGCCCGAAACAGGAAACGCTGTCCATCGAGCCAGCGATAGCCAGAAATATCTATAACCACATCCTGGCTTCTACTTTCCCAATATGCAAACAATCTCGTATTTTCGTCCGGCGCAACTTGTTTTACGAGAAGGGCCGCTCCCGATTTGTGCTTCGTGCTCCGTAACCGCTTTCCGAAAGCATCGACTTCTTGAAGAAACGCACCGTGCTCCATGGCTTGTCGTTCAATCTTCGCAAACCCGTATTCGTAATAACCACCAACATACTCTGCGTCCGCCGGCAGATCGATCAGGAAGCGGCCAACGCAGTGTGTGACTGTTTCAATGCCGATATCGTCCATCGTTAGTTCGCTTGCACACGTGTCGCCTGCGAAGAGCATTGCTGCGCTCAGCACCAGTGCGGCCGGTGTGCGAGTGACACAACGTTTTCTCATCTTCGGAATTTACGCTGCGCTAAAGCTTGAAAGCGTATAAATCAAAGTGGCACCGCAGCAGAGCATTGCCAATTGCCGGTTTGCGGGTACGCGCCCCCAGCCGCCAATTCTCCCAACGGGAGCGACTGCGCGGCGCTATTTTGTGGTGCGGGCTTCGCGTCCGATGAAGTACTCCCGTCATTGTCAGTGGGGCGCAGACGCAATGTACCTAGAATACTCTCCCAGAGCTTCAACATGTCCTTGTCATTCAAACTAGCTGGCCCAGGGTCTACTCCCTGTCCATACTTCGCCGATTCCAAGTCGAGGCGAATTTGTGGATGCGATTTATCGCGCCGGGCTCCCGGAGTTTCCCAAGTGAAAAGGTGAGCACGATGACCCCTGTCATTCGGTGCTGCAATCAGCCACTCCTGACCACTCATATCGCCGATCTTTCGGTCCCCCTCCCTAATCGTACGTAGCCCGCCTAGCGTTGCACCTAAGATCCCTAATGCGCTCATCACGCCGGGCTTCCGCGAAAGCAGGGATTCTGGCGGATTGCCTTCGTTGACTTTAGTGCTGATATCGAAAGTAATGTCCTTTTTGTTCTTAAACTCAAAGTACAGAGTCGTACTTTCAGGATATGTGCGACCGTCGTCAAGAACGATAGCATTCGGGATGCAAAATCCTGGTGCTGACGGGATACCTCCTTCAAGCGGACGTACCCTCGAAATGAATCTAGTCATCAAAGCCGTGCCTTCTTCAATTTTCGAGCCAGTCACCACTTTGCGGAACAGATAGCGCTTCCCATTCAACCAATAATAGCCGTCAACAATGGCCCCAATACTAGTTTCATGTTTCCAATAAGCCAGGACCCGACTACCATCTGCAGGTCGGAGCGATTTTACGAGACGCGGGGAATTGCCTTCATGCGTCAATCCTTCCATGCTCTTTTCTGCAGTGTTTACTTCCTCCAGAAATTTATCATGAGGCATAGATTCGACTTCGATCTCGACGTATGCGTGATCGAACCTACCTCCTCGTAAGTACGCCTCGGCGGGAAGATCGACGAGATAGCGTCCTACGCAATAAGTGACCACTTGGGCGGAATTCTGTTGGCTCATAGGTTGTGCATTAGCATTCTCACTGGCTATAGATATCGATATGGCGAGCGCTAGAGTCTGTGCCCATCGTCCCAATTTAAAGCCGTTGCGATTCAAGCGATTCAATTATTCCTCGGCGATGCAATCCATGATGCCGAATGCGGGAGCTTCGCATTGCTGCATAGTGTCATTTCCATGGTCAGCCTTACTTCGTGCTAAAGCTGGATAGCGCGGATTGCAAAGCGGCGCAGTAGCTTGTCTTGTGCCCGTCATAAGCCGCCGGTACGTACAAGTTCATCCAAGGGGAGCGCGTTTCCATTGTTTGTTTGTGGTGAGGGCTGCTTGCCGGGCACTCCTCTACTATCGTCAATAGGCCGCAGGCGCAGAGTAGGAAGGATGCGCTCCCATAATTCAAGCATCTGGGCGTCAGTAAGGCTGGCCGGCGAAGGATCAAACCCACCATCGTTATTGCCTGACTGAAGATCGATACGGACCTGTGGATGCAATGAGTCGCGCTGCAGACCGGGCGCTTCCCATGTGAACAAATGCGCCTGATGCCCCTGATCGTTTGGCGCCTTCAACAACCACTCTTGTCCGGGCATTCCACTGACTACGCGATCGCCCTCCCTGATATTGCGTACCCCGCCAAGAGTTGCACCAAGAATGCCCAGTGCGCTCAATACACCGGGCTTACGCGATAGCAAGGATTCCGGTGGATCATCGGTATTTCGTGTGGTGGCGATATCGATGACGATATCAGGTCGATTCTTCAAACGAAAGCGTGCGTTAAGGCTTTCGTCTTTGCTGCTCCCTTCGTCAGTGATGATCCCATGCGCAATACAGAACCCCGGTGACGTAGGTATTTCGTTGGATCTGGAGTTTAGGTGAGCAAGTACATTGGTTGCATGGACGTTCGCGCGTTCCATTTTGTCGGGATCTGAAGTCATCTTGAGCAGATAACGCATTCCGTCTATCCAGCGATAGCCAGACGTCCTGACTAACACATCTGCACCAGAACGCTCCCAGAAACTCAACACACGATTCTTATCGTCAGGCGAATTGGTCTTTAAGAGCAGTGTGGACCCAGATTTATGCTTGGTGCTTCGCAATTTTGTTTCGAAGGCATTCAGGTCTTTGAGAAATTCTTCATAGCTCATGCGCTGCATCTCAACGGTGGAGAACCCATACTCATAACTTCTACCGACATATTCAGCATCGCTAGGCAGATCAAGGACAAAGCGCCCAAGGCAATGCGTGACTGCTTTTTCAATTCCCGCCTCACTCTTGGTTTGCTCGCTCGCGAAGGCGTTGCCCGCACAGAGCATTGCTGCGCACAAGACAAACGCTGGCGACGCATGTTTACTACGAGACTTTTTCATTGTTCAAGTTTCGGTCGAGTTCTCGCCCAGTGTTTGTGCGAACGCAGTGGCATTCTTACGACGTGCTGAAGCTAGTGAGTGTCGATTGCAGCGAGGCGCCGCAACTTGTCTTGTGACCGTCATAAGCAACCGGAATTCCGTCAATGACATGCTCGGAACTCCCTTCGACGATTACGCAAACGCTATGGCCTGGCAAAGGGCAAA
>Ga0209565_1001361_pt1 | contig 11027 bp, 9 predicted proteins | sample Araplaol_mTSA_r2_2_FD_184283 | JGI IMG/M metagenome (GOLD analysis project Ga0209565, IMG submission 184283) | Arabidopsis root microbial communities from North Carolina, USA - plate scrape MF_Col_mTSA_r2 (SPAdes) (version 3) | ecosystem: Host-associated > Plants > Roots > Endosphere | place... | reverse complement strand
GAACGGCGCCAGGTGGTGCTCGCAATGGCTGTACACCGGGATGTTCTTCACGACGATCAGTTCGTTGTACTGTTCGGCGCCATCCTCGAAAGCCTTCAGCACTTCCGCCGGATCCTGGCCATAGCCCGACACCCAGTGCTTCCACGCCTTGTGGACGCGGTGCGGGGTTTCGATCAGGCCTGGACGGTCCGGGTCTTCGCCCAGGTGCTCCAGCAGGCGGCGCCAGTCGGCTTCGGTGAATACTTCTTTAGTCATGATTGCAGGAACCGTGAAATGTGGAATCTAATCCACCAGTATACAGCGTTCAGGGTCGGTTCGCTGCCAGCAGCTCGCTGGCGATGGATACCGTATGCGACAGTGCCGGCCACTCGTCATCGGGGCCAAACCAGCGCGCATCGCTGATCTCGTTGGGGTCGGTGACGATCTCGCCATCCAGGTATTCGGCGGTGAAGGCGATCATCAGCGAATGCGGGAAGGGCCAGGACTGGCTGCCGAAGTATTTCAGCTTATGCACGCGCAGGCCGACTTCTTCGAACACTTCGCGGTGCACCGCCTCTTCCACCGACTCGCCGGCTTCCAGGAATCCGGCCAGCGCCGTGTAGCGCTTGTAGGGCGAGTTGGCATGCGCGGCCAGCAGGCGCTGGTTGCCCTTCCTGATCACCACCATCATGGCCGGTGAAATGCGCGGGTAAGCCAGGTGGCCGCAGGAGGTACAGCGCATGGCGCGTTCGCCGGGCGCCAGCAGCATCTGCGATCCGCAGGCTCCGCAGAAGCGGTGGGTGCGCGCCCATTCGGCGATCTGGAAGCCCCGCCCTGCCACGCCGAGCAAGCCGTCGTCGACTGCACCGAACAAGGCGCGCAGGCCAATGTAGGCATGGCCTTGCAGCGGCGGCGTGTCGTGCGGCGCCTGCGCGACCTGCCAGTAGCGCCCTTCCCAGGTCCCCAGCGGCAGGGCGCCGGACAACTCCAGGCCCGCCGCAATCAGTTCCGCATGGGGCGGCAGGGCCAGGCCTTCCTCCCGCAACAGCAGGCGGTCTCTGTGGAAAACCAGCGTCTGGATATCGGCCGCGGGAGCGGGTTGGATCAGGGGCAGGAAACCGGCAGGGGTCTGGAGCATGGCGTTCAATATAGTCTTGGCAACAGACCGATCATACTTGAACTTCCGTAACTACTTTTTCTGTTGCATGTAGAGTACCCAGGGCAGGACGATCACGGCGGCCAGCCATGGGAAGCGGGCGATGATGTGGGCAATGGCGACGACCAGTACGCTGAGCACCACGCATGCGATAGCCATGCCGGCCCGCTTGCCCCATTTTCCGGTTGCGGGCGCCTGGCTGACTGGCTCTGCGGGGGCGCAGGCAGCCACTGTCGGCTGCTGCGGCGGCGCTTGCACCAGGCGAACCAATGACGCCTGCTCATGCCCCACGGCGTCTTCATTTGCGATGTTGGCTGCACGCAGCTGCACTTCCCTTATCCAGCTGTCGAGCCGCGCGCCCCAGTGATCGACGGCGGCCGCGCCCTCCTGATCCAGGTGCTGGTAGCTGCTGTTCTCGTTCTTGGGGTGGATGTCGTTTTCAAACTGTCCACGCGCGCGAACCAGCGTCGCCAGCACCCGGTGCGCCAGCGAATCGGCGCCAATGGCGATAAACGGCGGTTTCTCCGCGGCAGGCACGGAGCCCGACGGGACTGGCATTTCCAGGTCGGCAGCGATGGCGGCGGCCAAGGACTTCCAGTCGGTCCGCGGCACGTCGAGCTGGCCCGGCCGCTCGTCCACACACACGTAGCAATCGACGTCGGCGGCAGCCGCCGCATTGGCAAGGTTCTGGCCGCCGTCTTTCCACGCTGCCTGCTCGACGACGACAGCCCAAAGCTGGTAACGGTCGTGGTAATGGACTGCCACGACTTGCCTGCTTTGGTCCAGGGCCGGCGGCGCCTCGACGCCAAGCACCTCCACAGGATGCAGCGACAGCCGGGTCGCGCCGCCTTGCACCAGCCAGGCCAGCCACAGGGCAAAATCGCTTGCCAGCAAAGCGCTGCCTGCGCGGTCCCTGAACTGCTGCACAGCACCGAAGAAAATCCCGTGCTGGTACCAGTCCTTCAGCGCAAGCTTGTTGCGCAGGAAGCTGCTGCCGTAGCTCACCAGGGCCACCTGCCGCTGGAGCGACTCCCGATCGCGACTCATTGCATTCAGTTCAAAAAGAATTCTATCTTTTTAACTTTATCATATGGGCAATGGAGCGGTAAGCGCGCTTCAGCAACCACCCGCTGTCGTTTGCACCTGCACTTGCCGGGAGACCGGCATTCCGGGGCACTGCGGGCACCACTTGCTTGAAACCGGCGTGCTTAAGCTCCCCGGCGAGGGCAGCCAGGAACGCGTCAAGCGTTTCTGGTATCGCCGCATCGCCAGCATATATCCAGGCCAGCGGCGGTTCCCAGCTAAAGTAGTCCGGATCATGCCGCCATCCCGGAAAATCCGTGATGACCCGAGCACTCCAGCCCGGGTGCTGGCGAAGGGAACCGTCCAACAGCCAGTTGAACCGTTCCACCGGCGTACCGTCATGGCGACATTCATCCTGCAACGCCTGCCAGATGAGCGAACTGTCGACGCTGTTTTTACGCAAGAGCAAGATGAGGTCGAAGATATCTTTGAAGCGCGGCCGGACCAGACACTGGTGCAGTTTCCATGCGAGCTGCAATTCCAGTGCACAAACCATGGGCACAGTGAAAGGATCGCCGAACTGGGCCCGGTATTCGAGGCTGCGCGGCGCAGGCATCAGCTTCAGGCCGAAGCTGACATCCATACAGCTGATCCGGCATTCTGTCTCGCCTACCCAAGCGAGGATGTCCGTATTCACGGTCGGAAAGTCATCGTCCATCGCATAGTCGATGCTGCGCCAGAACGCGTTTTCCTTGAAGCTGCGAAAGCGGATTCCATCGTGCAATTCGGTCTCCGTCACCGCCGTGATCCATTGGTTGAGCTCGGCCTCGTTGAGCTCGCCCGTCCCGATCCAATCGAGGTCGCCCGGAATGCGCCGCCAGCCGTCATCGATAAACTGGCGTGTGACATAGCTTCCCTTGAGCACGAACGGACCGTCAACCAGCGCGGCTCGCCTGAGGAAGCCTTCCTCGACTGCTATGCGCAGTAACTCTTCCTCGCGAATCCCGAACCGTTCCGCGTACGCGCCCAACTGTGCAACGTCTATCGTCATTTCGCCTGCTCCAGCCATCCCGAATCCAACGCGAGGTTGCTGTCATATACCACGCGTTCCCATTGTTGTTTGCCGACTTCCCATCCCTGCTCGCTCATTGCCGCGCGCAAGCCAGCAACGCGCAATGCCAGTTGCCGGAAATCGTCCGTTTCACGTACGGTCACATACCGCTTGTTGCTGCCCCGGATGGCGTTCTGCGACAGGTGACCGCCGTATTCCTGGCAGAATTCGGCCAAGCGCAAGCGGTCCGCTTCCAGCACTTCAAGCCGGCCATGCCACTCGAAATAGTGGTGGGCCGCCTCATCGTTGGCGTTGGCATCCTGTTCTATTTTGCAGCGCAGGACCTGGTAGCCGAACTGCGACAGTTCATGGGAAAGCGTTTGCGCAAGCCGGACCACTTCATCAAGCTTGCCAGCCTTCCCGAGAGTCAGCATCGGCTGCAATGGGGTGTCGCCGCGCGCAAGCTCGATCACCATCGCCTTTCCGCCCAAAGATGGGGCGCGCTGCTCGAATGCCTCCCAAGCCGAGATGGCAATGGCGGCGATAGTAAGGTGAACTTCGTACATAAGCCAGGACGGTGAACAAAATCCCTGTTTAACCCAGGGTCAATGTATGGACGGCACCGGTGTCCATATCGACGTCAATCAGTCGGCCGCAGAGATCCCATGCGAGCAAGTGACCGTCCAGCATACGGGCAGACGCCCGGTGCGCGCCGGGCAGCTTGATTTCGGCAAGCACGCGACCTTCCATCGTCAGTAGTTTCCCGCGCCAGCTTCCTGACTGCTGCTCGTGCCAAAACCACATGTCCTTATAAAGCATGACTTCAGGCATGGCTGGCGCCATATCCAGCACGAGGCCTGTGCGACGGCCGCGCGCGCCGGCTGGCAGCACCAGCGCCATGTGGCCATCGCCATTGGGCCGCAAAGCAAGCTGAAACGGTTCGTCACTGTCGCAATCCGGCAATGCAAAGCTGGGGGCAGCTTCCAGCTGGAACCGGTCACGCTGCAGCAGGCGGCGCTGCGGCAGGCTGTAGCGCCATTGCTCGACCGTTGTTTGGTCCACTCGAAGCAGCAGCGCCTGCTTACCGTCGCGCTCGCTGAAGCCGGCAATACGCCCGGGCAAATCGCCGACTTGCCACAACACCGACTGCCCGCTGGCCATGGCATCGAGCGCCAGCAGCCTGTCGCCAGCCACAACATTCCAGCTGCTGCCATCGTATCCCGGCGACCAATGCGTGAGCGGTGCGCTGAACCAGTCCGCCACCTTGTGCGTCAGCAGGTCGATACGACTGACACGGACTACCTTTTCCCGACGCGTCAGCGCCAACACGCGCTGACCATTGCCCGCGACGACCAGGCTGTCCGCCGGCACCGGGAACAAGGCAAGCTGGCAGCCGTCGCGCCGTACCTGCATGACGCCGGTGTCGCCCAGCGCCAGCAGGTAACCGCCATCCGGCAACCGCCGGACGTCCTGCACCGGGTGCAGGCCACGTTCAGCCAGCGTGACCTGCAAGGGCGTACTCTTTTGGCTCAGCGCTTGCACGCGGGCGGCCTCCGGCAAGCGCTCGGCAGGCTGGTCGGCATCCAGCACAGGGTCGGCCGCCAGCGCCAGCAATTTGTTCAGCTCTTCGCGCGTCATGCCGTTGGCGCCAGCGATACGTTCCACCATCAATACACGCCACAGCTCGCCTGCCAGCCGACGCGTCGCCGGGCTATGTCCATCCAGCGCGGACAGGCAAGCGCTCGCACGCAGCCGCAGTTGCGAAGCTTCGGGGCCGTCACTGGTGAGCAGCGCCTGTACGGCGTCGCCCTGTTCCGCCAGGGCGTGCGGGTCGAGCGCCAAGCGGTACACCAGTGCCTGGACACCGAGGCTGCCGCCCGCTTGCTCCGCCAGGTTGAGCCATGCCAGTGCGCGCTGACGCTCCTCCTGGAGACGCCACACGACGCGGGCAGCCTCTCCCGGCTCGCCACGCTCCGCCAGGTCGAGCGCCCATTGCAGGCGCAGCGACGGGGCTGACGCATGCCTGCGGCGCTCGAGCTCCGCCACCGCTTCGGCAAAACACCCCACCATGCGCGCCAGCAGCACGGCGCGTTCGGTGTCGCCGGCCATGCAATACAAACGCACCTGCTGCGCCGGCGCCAGGTCCAGGGCTTCGGCCAATTGTGCTGCCTGGCGCACGCGATCTTTGCGCTCGAGGTAGTCGACGGCTTCGGCACGGCAATTCAACAACTCGGCCAGCACGAAGACGGCTTCGTCGATGCGCCCGGCCCGATCCAGCGCCTCGAAACTTCGGCGGTACACGGCACGCAAATGGTTGGTACTGTCATTGTCCAACCCAATCCCGGCGGCGCTGCCGGCCGCGCCCGTAACCTCCAGCGAATCGCGGCGGCCCGGCAGGCCGTACGCGCGCCGCTCCGGCGGGGTGGGATTATCCAGCGGGATGGCGTGGCGCAATGCTTCAGCCAGGTCGCCTTGTTCGAACTGAGCAAGCATCTTGCGTAAATAGCTGGCCTGGCGCCAGCCGAGCGCGTTCGACACCCTGCTCATCATCAGCAGGCTATCGAGCTGACTGGACAACCATCGGCGCAGCGGCGATGAGCCGGCTCGCGCTGCAGCCTTGCTGGGGGGCTTGCCGGCCCGGGCACCTTTCGCGGATGCGCCATTCCCCGCGCCACCGCGCGGGATCAAAGCGCCCAGCCAACCGAAGACGCCCGCTGCCGCCGCGCCCCCCAGCAAGGCGGCAGCGCCCAGCAACCGCAGTGCGCCGGCGCCCACGGGAGCGGCGTTGCCGGTCCGCGCGTCGGCCGCGCGGCGCAGGAACTCCGCACGGCGCGCACTGGGCGGCGGTACGGCCTCTCCCAGCAACTCCCGCACGTTTGCCGGTGCTTCTTCCAGGGCAGCAACGAAGCCATCCTGGCGCTGCGCCGGCATGGTCAATGGCACACGCAAGACCAATGCTGACAAGTCTATCCAGCGCGCTGGATCAACACGCAGTTGCGGCCCCAGCTCGAAGCTATGCAGCGTGGCACCCTGCACCAGCACCACATGGCCCGGCACAATCTGCGCGCTTTCGCCTGCCAGCAGCGGTGCGCTGCTTAATCGCCCGCCGCACTCGCACAGCGGCAGGCCATCCAGTTGCTCGCATAGCAAACGGCGGGGCGCGCGCCATTCCAGCAAGTAGCCGTTGTGCAGCGCATAGGCGCGCGCCCCGGTTTCCCAATGCGCCAGCACGCGCCTGCGCGCCTCGTCCTCACCATGCAGTGCGCAATCAAACCACAGGGCGCGCACCGCTTGGCTACCGCTATACAGTGGGCGGCGGATTTCAGTTGCCATTGGTGGTCCCAGCGGAAATGGTTTGCAGGACAGGCCGCTCCTGGTCGAGGCCGCGCACTGTCAAGCTGCCGCTCTTAAAGCCCAGCCAGGCCAGGCGGTTGCGCACCGGGTCATAACTCGCTTTGGCGATCTTCTCAGTCGACTCGACGAGCGTGCAGCGTCGCCCTGCACCGATCAACTCAATGCGGGTACGCTGGGGGCTCAGGACCACCAATCCGCGCAAATCGGCAGGCTGGCTAAAGCCGACACCCAGCACTTCGACACCCTCGCCCGGCTTGACAAACTCGCCACCGCTGCGATCACCCACCAGCCAATTGCCGGCTTCGGTTTCCAGCGCATACATGCCACCGCCCCCGCGCCAATTGTCCACGTTGCCGAACAGGAACCTGATGCCCTTATGCATCAGCGGCATCAGGTGTTTCCTGGTGACGTCGCCGGGACCCAGCTCATACATGTCGGTCCGCTCGCCTTTGACCTCCGCGAACAAGAGGCAGCGGCTGGTCTGGTACGCGCCGATGACCTTGCTTGCCACCAGGTTGACTGTTGCCGGTGGCGTTTTCCCTCCTTGCCTCCCGGTTCGCGTCCAGCTCACCAGGGCGCCCTGTTTATCGAGCACCAGCACCTGCTCCGATGCCGTCTGGGCGTCGCGGTGCTGCAGGTGAAAGGCGCGCAGTGGCTGGGCAACGCCCGGCATCAGTTGAACCAAGTCGGTGATTGGCTCGGGCCCTGCCGGATAAGCAGCATTGAAGAACGTTCCTGGGAAATTGGAAAAATAGAGTTCCTGTCCTACGCGGCTGACCGTCCCCATTGATTTACCCACCAGCCCCAATGCTACGCGGGTGGACGCTTGCTTCGAGCCGCTGACCTTGCGCGGCCGGCCCGCTTGCGCATTGGGCGAGTCCGGCACGTGATAGAGGGTGACGGAGCCGTCCACCATGGCGACGGCAAGCCATTGGCGCATGGTGCTGAAGTGCGGAGCTTGCTTGAGTGAATGGGGACCTGCGGCGGCGGTCTGCGTCACCGTTGGCGCGACCTGCGTTTCGAACGGTTTGCGCAACAGTCGCACGCAGTCCGCCGGGGCTGGCAACGCCAGCGCCACCTTGGTGCTGCCACGACGCTGCGCCAGCGTGACGTCCAGCAGGTCGGCATGCCAGGCGCGGCGTATCGTGACGAGCGAACGAATCTGGGCGGGACGCGGTGAACGTGCGTCCCCCACCAGCCAGCAGTCGGATACGTCTTGACCCAGCGCATGCTCCCATGCCACCAATCCAGCGCTGTCCAGCGCGGCAAAGGTGCGCACATTCAGCAGATGCTTCAGGGCCTCCCTGCCCTGCACCGTGAACAGGACATCGGGCCGCTGCAGGATGCCCCACTTGAACTCGGCACCGGCCAGTTCGGCACGCCGCGACAGCAGGATGAACATCGCCAACTGCACCAGGCGCGGCTCGCCCAGCTGGAACGGTCCGGCGTCGAACAGGGCGACGCTGGTCAGCGGCTGGTCGCTGTTTGCTGGCTCAGGTCCGGCAAACAACAGCTCGCCATTCGCAGCGCGCCGCAGGAATTCGTCCGGCACTGCGTCGGCATAAGCCCACTCACTGATCAGCAAGCGGTCATAGGTACCGCGGCTAACGATATCGCCGACGCCGGCCGGGTCTATGGCCATCCGCGCCGCATGGCGCTGCAATGGCGTCAGCAGTGGGTTTAGCCGCAGAAGCAAATCGCCCATGGTCTTGGCGAGGTCGGGCGGGAACAGCGAGATCCAGTCGGCCCATGGCCGCAGCATTGCAGGGAGCTGCATCAATCCAGCTCCCGTTCCAGCCAGGCCAGCAACGCCGTATCGACGGGACGGGCGCCGTCCAGCGGCAACGCCAGCTCCGGCGCATGCCACAACAACAAACGCGCATGGGGTACGCGGCGCTGCATGGCGCCTTGCACCAGGTCGGGCGGCACGACGGTCTGCAGGTGGGTCGGCATCCATAACGCTGGCACGTCGGGATCGGGCGCGCAATAGCGCACGCCATCCAGCCATGGCAACCTGCCGGCATCCCCCAACAGAACCAGCATGTCGCGCGTTGCGACCAGCGCCAGGCCCTGCAAGGCGGCTGCGTCGCGCTGGCCCAGTTCACGCAGGAGCGCGCGCGCCAAGGTGCCGATGGCCACCAGTCCGCCCGGCGGCAAGCCGGGCGTGCGTTCTTGCCAGTCCAGCATCGCGCTCATCAAGCCCAGCTGATACTGCCGATCAGTTGAGTCCGCCGTTCAGCGAGCTCGACTGGAAGACCACCGGCATCAAAGTTGGCATCGATTTCGCGCAGCAATGCTTCTGCCTGCTCGCGCGGCGGCTTGCCGGCAGCGCCCAACAACAAGCGATCGGTCGCTTCGACCAGGCGCGCCACACGTGCTTGCGGCGTTTGCGCGGTGAGTTCGGTGACCGCTTGCAGCAATGGATGGCTGGCCTGCGCCAGCATGTCGCGCAGTACTTCGCGTGCGCCCTGCTGGCCGGCATGGGTCGGAATAGCGAACAGCAGGGGCCACAGGTCGGCCACCGAGGCCGCCTGCCGGCCTGCCAGCACAGCGGAGGCGGCGATCAATCGCTGGGCACGCACCAGACGGCGGTCCGACAAGGGAATATTGGCCTGGCGAAGATGGCGGATCGCATGCGCCAGCGCAGGGCGCACGGCATCCATGTCCACTTCAGGCACGGCGGCATTCAAGATGTCGAGGCAGGCCAGGTCTGCGCGCGCGGCAATAGGTTGGCGGCCCACCTGCCAGCCACCGGCCAACAACTCCTCCAAGCGGTTATCGGCCACCGGTTCGACAAAAGTATGCAGCAGGAAGCGATCGGCGAACGCCGCCAGGCCTTCATCGTCCGGCAGGCCATTGGCGGCGCCCACGCACACGCGCAGTGGCACGCGCAGGCGCGTGTGGCCACGGCGGAACTGGCGTTCGTTCAGCAGTCCCAACAAGGTATTCAGGATCGCGGTTGAACCGAGGAAGACCTCATCAAGGAAGGCGATTTCCGCTTCGGGCAACATGCCGCCAGTGTCCGTCTCCACCAGCCCCTCACGCAGCTTGTTCAAGTTGACGGGGCCGAACAGCTCGGACGGCTCGGTAAACCTGCCCAACAGGTATTCGAAGTATTTTCCGCCAAGGCTGGCCGCAACGCGGCGCACCACGGCACTTTTCCCGGTACCAGGCGGACCGATCACCAGCAAATGTTCTTGCGCAACTGCGGCCAACACCATCAATTCCGCCAACTGGTCCCGCTCGACCAGACCTTGGGTCGCTTCGCGTATCGCTTCGCGCAACCGCAGCGAAGCCTCATGCACTGTCAGGCTCATTATTTACTGATTACAAAGGAGATTGTTGACGAATGGAGCGCCAGCCAGGATCGCCGTACGCGGCAATCTTTCAAGGAGAGCGATCAACCAGCTTCGTCGGCGTCACATTGACGCGTACTAAGATCGACCGACATTGACTTTTCCCAAGTGTAACAGGTGATGAATGCGAGAATTTACTCACATTGTCACGGGTCGTTTGGTGCGTGACTTGAGCATTGATTCATTCATGCTTTCAAGCAACAAAAAAGCGGAGCCTGGCTCCGCTTCATTGATTCAACCATTGCACGTGGCGTGGTTAGAACGGAATATCGTCATCCATGTCGGAGAAGTTCGGCGCTGGGCGCGGTGCCGGACGCGGTGCCGGAGCCGGTGCAGCCTGTGGACGTGGCGCCTGACGTGGCGCTGGCGCGTCGTAGCCCATGTCGTCGCCGCCACCCATGCCGCCGCCGGAATCGCCACGGCCGCCCAGCATCTGCATGTTCTCGGCGATGATATCGGTAGCGTACTTCTCGATACCGTCTTTGTCGGTATATTTACGAGTCTGCAGGCGGCCTTCCACGTACACGGAAGAGCCCTTCTTCAGGTATTGGCCCACGATCTCGGCCAGGCGGCCGAAGAAGGAAATGCGGTGCCATTCGGTCAGTTCTTTTTGCTCGCCGGTATTGCGATCCTTGCTGCGGTACGATGTCGCAACAGCAATATTGGCGATTGCATCACCGCTTGGCATGTAACGGATTTCCGGGTCACGGCCCAGATTGCCGACGATGATGACTTTGTTAACAGATGCCATGTGTAACTCCCACGGTGAAATTTTGCTAAACGGCGATTATATTTTCTTTTCGCGGCTGCGAGCAGACAATCTTGATCACTGGTATTATATACAGTATTTGCCCTCACTGAGACTGATCTAGCTCAAACATGGAAGAAATCCGCATCCGCGGTGCGCGCACGCACAACCTGAAAAACATCAACCTCGACCTGCCTCGCAATAAACTGATTGTGATCACCGGCCTGTCCGGTTCCGGCAAGTCGTCGCTGGCGTTCGACACCCTGTACGCTGAAGGCCAGCGCCGCTACGTCGAATCGCTGTCGGCTTACGCGCGCCAGTTCCTGCAGCTGATGGAAAAGCCTGACGTGGACATGATCG